>Ga0208181_1000149_pt1 | contig 49525 bp, 43 predicted proteins | sample MalvirDeepMed_s6_FD_184244 | JGI IMG/M metagenome (GOLD analysis project Ga0208181, IMG submission 184244) | Marine viral communities from the Global Malaspina Expedition - Malaspina viral metaG DeepMed_s6 (SPAdes) (version 2) | ecosystem: Environmental > Aquatic > Marine > Oceanic | place... | reverse complement strand
GTCAGTGAGTTTCCCTGGTCGTCTTCTGCCTCGTTGCCATCTGCATCAAACACCCGTGACAGCTCACCGTATTCGCCGCTTTCCCACTGGTTTTGTTTCTGCTCGCGACGTTGCTCTCGCTCTTCTCCTCCAGCAAGGCAGAACTCATCGTTGAGCGCAATCACGATGGCCTGCTTCTCGGCCAGTACGACCAGGGCGTCATTGTGTTCGCGGAGAAAATAGTCCGCATCGTAGGGGAGTAATACTTCCACGCCACCGATGGTGTCATGCCAGACCGTATTGCCATTGGTTTCCAGGCCATGGCGCAGGTAGGGGCCACTCAGCGGGTAGACCTCGTTACTGGTGAGCTCGCCCAGGGTTTTGCTTTCCGCCTGGGCAATGATCTGGCCGAGAAGGCGATGCTCGGCGGCATCCAGATTCCGTTGTGGGCTTGTTTCCTGGCGGAAGGTGGCGAGGGTTTTCAATGAGGCTTTCTTGCGACTCTGATAGACGATGACGCTGTAAATCGTAGAGCCTAGAAGAACGAGTATGAGGAGGATTTTCAGTATGGCCAGCGCTTCCATGGCAGTCCCTTCCTGTGCGAAAACCGGAAAGGATACGGATTGGCCATAATCGTGGCATCCGCCAATAGCTGAAATTGCTGTGGGCTGTGACTGATGTCACAGCCCGGTTTGTGATGTCAGTCGATGACGGTGAAGGTCATGCCGGCTTTTTCCTGCAAGCGTTGCAGCAACGAATCGCCGAGCAGGGACGCGGTGGTCCAGAAACCGCCGGGGGCATCCGCAGGCACATCCTGCGCCAGACAGGCTGCAGCCTGGCCCAGCAGCTTGGCGGTGGAGCCGTAGCCCGGGTCCGCATCACCGGTGACTTTCACGCGGATGCTGTCGCTGTTGTCGGTAACGCCGAAAAAGCGGATGTCATAGAAGCCGGCTTTCTGGGCTTCCGGGCTAGGGCCTTCGCCGGGTTGCGGCACCACGAATTTGTTCAGCAACCAGCGGGTTGGTTTGATCGCCGCGGCGGCGAAGAACAGACCGGTGCCGGTACCAATGCCCAAGGCTTTCAGGCGACCGCTGATACCGGGGCCGGCAAGCATGGCTTCGTTATAGGTGAAGTTGTCGCCGTAGGCCTTGCCGTTGAGTGCGTTGGAGCGATGCACGATACGGCTGTTGATGGCGTCCATCACGAAAGGTGCTGCCCAGGCACCGAAGTCTTCATCGTTGCGCGGCATGCTGATGCTGTCCTGACGAGCATTGAAACCATGATTCGGCGGACACAGCAGATAGGGATTGGCCAGTTTCTTGCGCAGGGCCGGGTCTCCTGCGGCTTCTTCGGCAATATTCATCATGCTCGCCACGGTGCCGCCAGAGACTCCGCCTTTAGCGACCTTTACGCGCATTTTTACCCGGGTGGCCGGCGCCTTGAATCGGGCCTGGGACTGCTGCTGCAGGAAGTAGGTGCCCATGTCCGATGGAATGGAATCAAAACCGCAGCAGTGCACGATGCGGGCTCCACTCTGTTTGGCCTGGTCTTCATACTCTTCCAGCATGGCGGCAATCCATTGCACCTCACCGGTCAGGTCGCAGTAATCGGTACCACTGGATACGCAGGCGCGGATCATGGGTTCGCCATAGAGCGCGTAAGGCCCCACGGTGGATACTACCACCCGGGTCTGGGCGCAGAGGGTGTCCAGGCTGGCATCATCGTTGGCATCGGCGGTGAGCAATGGCAGTTCACTGCCCGCTGCACCCAACTGGGCTCTTACCTTTTCCAGCTTATCCTTCGAACGTCCGGCCGCGGCCCATTTCAGCTCGCCATTTACCCCATAGGTGTCGGTGAGGTATTGGCAAAGAATTTGGCCGACAAAACTGGTGGCGCCGAATACCACTACGTCAAATTGTGCATCACTCATGGGATCTCCTTGGAAATGAACGCAACGCGAATCGGAACGACTGTCCAATGATGAACCTATCCTACGGGATTGATAGGGGTAAGCGTAACCGGCAAAAAGTCATCGCGGATTCGCGAGGAAACCTCTGACAACCGCCAATGATTTTGTACGGTGCAGCTCGCCCTGGTCTCAGTGCACCCTGCATTTCAAAGCCGTGGGTATATGCGCGCCAAAAAAAAGCCCCATCCATGAGGATGGGGCAAATGCCATACTCGGTGCAGACTACGTGGTCTGTTTGATCTGGTATTTGCGGATCAGTGCATCGCGGCGCGCCGGGTCAAAATTGATGTTGGCGGCGTCGTACCCGGCGTGTTCCAGCATGCGGGGGTCCATGACCTTGAACCACAGGGGTGGTACATAGCTGAGCAGGAACATGCCGAAATAGCCGTTGGGCAGCGTCGGAAGGCCGTCGAAATGACGCAGACTCTGGTAGCGGCGTGCGGGATGAGCGTGATGATCAGAGTGACGCTGCAGGTGGAAGGACGCCCAGTTGGAGAACATGTGGTTGCTGTTCCAGCTGTGATGGGGCTGAGTGCGCTCGTAGCGACCGTTAGCATCCTTGTGACGGAGCAGACCGTAATGTTCCACATAGTTGGCGGAGGTCAGCTGCAGGTAGGACCACAGGGTAACGGCGGCAATGAACGGCAACATTTTCCAGCCGAACAGGGCGATGATGCTGCCCCAGATCACCAGGCTTAGCAGGCCGGGTTGCAGGATTTCGTTGTGCAGGGACCACACTGGTTTACCTTCTTTCTGCAGCCGCCCTTTCTCCAGCTGCCAGGCCCGTTTCATGGTTCCGGGAATTTCCCGCAGGGCGAACTTCCAGATAGATTCCCCCAGCCGTGAGGAAGCCGGGTCTTCCGGGGTGGCCACATCCCGGTGGTGGCCCTTGTTGTGTTCGATGGGGAAGTGGCCGTAGCCCAGAGGTGCCAGGACCAGCTTGGCCAGCCAGCGTTCGGTTTTGGTTTTCTTGTGGCCCAGTTCGTGGCCCAGGTTTATCCCGGCAGCACCACAGACGGTACCGGTAAGCAGGACCATGGCGATGATGCCATGGAGGGGCAGGGAGTGGGTGCCCACAAACCACATGCTGACCAGATAGGCGACCAGCAGGATTGGCACCAGGGCATAGGTCATGCGCCGGTAGAACAGGTCGGCTTCCAGTTGCGGTACCACCTCTTCCGGTGGGTTGCTGCGGTCTTCGCCAATCAGCATGTCCAGCAGCGGGATGGCCAGGTAGTAGAACACCAGGGGCAGCCACAGCAGCCAGGCTTCACCGGTTGCCATTACCATTAACGGGCCGAGGAAAACGGTGCCCGGAACAAAGAGGGAAACAATCCAGAGGTGCCGCTTGCGATCGCGGTACTCGACGCCGGAGGGGCCGACAAACACGCCAGCTTGACTCATGGTATGACCTCATTGGTTGTTGGTGGTATCTGAGTTCATCCATGGTGTGCCCGCCGAGGCCACTCGGGCACCCCGCCAGGCGGCAAAAAATCGTCTTAAAGTGACAGACTAAACAGGCAGTTTAGGGGTAGGCTGGGTACATCATTACTGTCAGGAGTGTGCCGGATGGCAGACAAGGAAATGGACCGGCTCAAGCCGGCCATTCATCCCACCTACAGCCGGGTGCTTTGCGCCCACCTGAAGCAGGAGGGCTTCAGTGATGCGGATATTTTTTCCGGCACCCGGCTGGCCTGGCAGGAACTGCTCAGCGAGCACCGCTATCTGAGCCTGGAGCAACTGTCACGGTTGATACGCCGAGCCTTGTTGCTCACCGCTGAGCCCTGGATCGGACTGAAAATCGGTGCCAATACTCCGGTGTCGGCCCACGGAGCCCTGGGATATGCGGTGGTGTCGGCCCCGGACATGCGCACCCTGTTGTCGGTGGTGGCCCGTTTTGTAGGGGTGCGACTGCAATTGGTCCAGTTGAAGTTCGAAGAGCGCGATGGCTGGGGCCAGTTACGGTTGCATGAAAACGTGGACCTGGGGGACTGTCGGGAGTTTCTGCTGGGTGCCCTGTTGGGCACCTACTTCCAGATGACCGACGCGGTATCCACCGGACGCACCCGGGATGCCAGGGTTCAACTGCCTTTTCCGCGTCCTCTCTGGGCGGAGCACTATGAGCGTTTGCTGGAATGTTCGGTGACTTTCGATGCGGATGGCTTTCTGGTGGAAATGCCCCCGGAACAACTGGCATCGCCCTGCCTGACCGCTGATCCGGCCATGCATCGCAATGCCATTCGTGATTGTGAACACCAGCTCAAACAGCTGGAGAAGGGCGGGCCTTTCAGTTAGCAAGTCAGCATGGTGCTGCTGGATTGTCAGGGTGAGCTTCCTTCTCTTGAGGTAATGGCGGAAAAATTTGCTATGTCCACGCGCACGTTGATTCGCAAGCTGAAAGCGGAAGATACCCGTTATCAGCAATTACTGGATGATGTGCGTAGCGAACAGGCAGCCTGGTTGTTAACGGAAACGGCCATGCCCATAGAGCGCATCGCCGAGCGGCTGGGCTACCAGGATACATCCAACTTCAGCCGCACCTTCCGCCGCTGGTTTCAGATGACGCCTCTCGCCATGCGAAAGGCGTCTCAGGTGTAAAAGACCCCCGGCGCACAGGGGGGGATTGGTTTGCCGGGGTTGCCCTCTCAGTGTTGCTTGAGGACGAAATCCACTTTCTCGCGCACAGCACAATCCGGGCACGGCCAGTCATCGGGTATCTGCAACCAGCGGGTGCCGGCCGGGAAGCCTTCTTTTTCCTCGCCGCGGCTTTCGTCATAGACATAGCCGCAATTGGGGCACTGGAACTGGTGCGGGGTATCGATTTCCTGTTCCGCCTGGCGGGCTTCGGCCACGGCGCCTTCGGCCACATCCGGTTCCGAGTCGGCGCTGTGATAGGTGACTGCCGGCTGTTGCCATTTTTTCAGCAGCTTTTCCCGCTTGTCCGGCTGCAGGTTGGCCAAAGTCAGATCACCCTTGTAGTGCTGGTATACCAGCGGGTCCATCTTCTGATACCAGACGAAGGGGAAGTAGGCCGGCATCAGCATGGAGGCGTAACCGGAGGGCAATTGTGGGCTGTCATCGAAATGACGGAGGGCCTGGAAGCGCCGGGTGGGGTTGGCGTGGTGATCCGAGTGACGCTGCAATTGATAAAGGAAAAGGTTGGTGACGATGTGGTTGCTGTTCCAGGAGTGTTTGGGTTCGCAGCGTTCATAACGTCCGTCGGCTTTCTTCTGGCGTAGCAAGCCGTAGTGTTCCATGTAGTTGATGACTTCCAGCAGTGAGGCCCCGTAGAACGCCTGCAGCAGCAGGAAAGGCAGCACGATCCAGCCAAGCCACAGGGTCAGTAGCCCGAAAAGCAATACGGTCATCAACCAGGCCTGCAGGTTTTCGTTTTTCAAGGACCACAGGGGCTCTTCACAACGCTCCAGGCGTTGGGCTTCGATACTCCATGCCGATTTGACGCTGCCGATCATGGTGCGAGGCAGGAACCGCCAGAAGGATTCGCCCATGCGTGCACTGGCCGGATCTTCCGGGGTGGCCACGTTTTTGTGGTGGCCCTTGTTGTGTTCCACAAAGAAGTGACCGTAGGCCACCGGTGCCAGGGTGATCTTGGCCAGCCAGCGCTCGGTTTTTGATTTCTTGTGGCCCAGTTCGTGGGCGGTGTTGATGGCGATACCATTAACCGCACCGACACTGAAGACCAGCCCCACCAATCCCCATAAGGGTGTTTGACCCTGAGCCACCAGCCAGGCCCCCATGATGGTGGCGATATATTGCGTGGGGATATAGGCATAGACGATCAAGCGATAGTACTTGTCGTCTTCCAGTTGCGGGACGGCAGTTTCCGGCGGGTTGTTTGTGTCGGTGCCGATCATCCAGTCAGCCAGGGGAATCAGCCCGTACACCAGCAAGGGGCCACCCCAGAGCAGGCCGGGCCAGTCCCAGATAAACATATAGATGAGTAGAAACGACACAGCCAGCACCGGGATGGCGGGGCTGAGTAACCAAAGGTAACGTTTGCCGTCATGCCAGTCAGTAAAAGCGGTGGTTTGTTCTGCTGATTTCATGTCTCCACCCTGCATACCAGATTGTCACTTTTACGCTATACCCAATGTTGCTGATGGCCAAGCCATGGTTTGTATTAACTTGGCAACCTGGCGGGTTTTCAGAGGCAATAATTTGCATTTTAATGTGGGTAATAAAAGGATTGTTAGCGACGTAAAATTACGATGGGATAGAACTGATGGAGGTGTCATTACTGTCGTTGATCATAGGGAGGCTATGAAGAAGCGAGAGGACAGCCTTGCAAGATTTTTCGGGAGCGAGGAAATGGAAAAAGCCAGCAATCCCCAAGAGTATGACGTGCTGATTATTGGTGCCGGATTATCCGGTATTGGTGCCGCCTGCCATATTCAGAAAGAGTGCAGCGCAAAAACATTCGCTATCCTGGAACGTCGCCAGGCCATGGGCGGCACCTGGGATCTGTTTCGCTACCCCGGTATTCGGTCCGACTCGGACATGTTCAGCTTTGGTTACGGATTCCGCCCATGGAATGAGCTGCAGGTGCTGGCGGACGGTCCATCCATTCGTAACTATATTAAAGAAACGGCTGATGAATTCGGCGTTAGTCAGCATATACATTATGGTTTGACGATCACCGATGCTGACTGGTCCAGCGAAGAGAAAATCTGGACCGTGACAGCGGTACAGGAAAGTAGCGGAGATACCGCAACCTTCCGGTCCCGTTTCCTGATTGGCTGCACCGGTTATTACAATTACGATCAGGGATATCTCCCTGAATTTCCTGGTATGGAGCGTTTTCAGGGAACCTGCGTGCACCCACAGCAATGGCCTGAAGACCTGGATTACCGCGATAAGAAAGTGGTAGTGATCGGCAGTGGCGCCACCGCCGTCACACTGGTGCCAGCCATGGCGGAAGAGACCGCGCACATCACCATGCTGCAGCGCTCACCGTCCTACATTTTTTCTGTTCCTGCCTATGACAAATTGTCTGAATGGCTGGACCGTGTGCTGCCGTCGGGTTGGGTGTATCGCATGGCCCGCTGGCGCAATATCAAGTTACAGCGTTTGATCTATGTGCTGGCGAAAAAGTACCCCGACTTTACCCGCAAGCTGCTGCTGTCCAATGTGAAGCGCCATGTGGGAAAGAATTTCGACATGACGCACTTTCAGCCCGTTTACCAACCCTGGGACGAACGACTCTGTGCGGTGCCGGATGCGGATCTGTTCCGGGATTTGCGTGAAGGAAAAGCGGACATTGTCACCGATCATATCGATACCTTTACGGAAAACGGCATCCGTCTGAAATCCGGCCGGGAACTGGAGGCGGACATCATCGTGACAGCCACCGGCCTGAACCTGCAGGTGCTGGGCGGCATGAGTCTGTCACTGGATGGTGAGCCGCTGGATGTCAGTGAACGCATGACCTACAAGGGGGTGTTGATTGAAGGGGTGCCGAACATGGCATGGATTTTCGGTTACACCAATGCGTCCTGGACCCTGAAGGCGGATATCGCGTCAGCCTATATCTGTCGTCTGCTCAATTATATGGAGGCGGAAGGGCTGAGTGTGGTGGCCCCGGAAGGCGACAGCGATCTGACTCTGTCGGATCGCTCTATCATGGATGCTCTGGCCTCTGGCTACGTAAAACGCTCACGCCACAAGCTGCCACGTCAGGGGCGCCATCATCCCTGGAAAGTCATGAATCACTACGGTAAGGATAAGCATATTTTGCTGGAAGAGCCGGTGGAAGACGGGCTGTTGTCGTTTTCGTGACGGGGGAATGAGCTACGAGCTACAAAAAAGAAAATAGATTTTGTGGGGTTGCTTTCTCGCAGCTCATAGCTCGTATCTCGAAACTGATCATTACCCACAACACTTCTTGAACTTCTTCCCGCTACCGCAAGGGCAGAGATCGTTACGCCCCGCCTTCAGGGCGGTCACTGACGGTGTGCCGTCCAGGTAATACCAGTGGCCGTTTTCCTTCACAAACCGGGAGCGTTCTTCCAGTACGGCCAGGCCTTGGCGATCCTTGCTGGTGGCGCGGAAATGGACCCAGCCGGTGTTGCCGTCTTCGCCGCTGGCAATGATCTCCAGGGCCAGCCACTGCTGGTCGTCATCCAGATCCAGCCCGACAGGGCGCTGGCTCAGGTGCCAGCTCCGGGCGATGTAATCGGTATTTTTCAACGCAAAGGCGGAAAACCGCGAGCGCATCAGCGCTTCCGGTGAAGCTGCCGGCTTGCCCTGGTGTAGGGGCTGGCAACAGTGTGCGTAGTCCAGTCCGGACTGACAGGGGCAAGCGCTCATGGGGTCTCTCCACTAAAGCAATCGAACAGCGCCAGCAAATCCTGGCGCAAGCGGGGCAGGTTCTCGGCCCAGGGATCATTCAGTACCAGCGCATTCATGGCGCCGTTGAGCAACACAGCCAGTCCTTCCGCGCTGCCGGCAAAGTGCAGGGCGCCTTCTTCCATGGATTCACGGATGCCCTCACGCAACAGCGGGAAGCTGTAACGCTCGTCCAGGGCTCGCCAACGCTCCTGCCCCAGCACCGAGGGCGCTTCGACTACCAGGATGCGTCGCACATCGTCCCGGGCCATGAAGTCTACCCAGGCCAGGCTGCCGGCCTTTAACGTGGCCAGGCTGCCGCGTTGCCCGGCCACGGCATTCTCGATGGCGGCCATGGCTTCCCGACTAAGCAGATCGCAAACCGCTTCGAACAGTTCCGCCTTGTTGCGGAAATGGTGGTACATGGCGCCCCGGGTTACCCCGGCACCGGACAGAATGGCTTCTGTACTGGTGTCAGCGTAGCCCTGTTCGGCAAACAGGTGACGGGCGGCATTGATCAGACAGCCTCGGGTCTGGGCGCGACGTTGGGCATTGGTGGCCATGATGTCCTCTTCTGGTTGACAAACAGACTACCAGTTTGTTTTTATTTGCTCAAAACAGACTGTTAGTCTGTTTTATTCACAAGGAGGTATCAGATGAAAATCAGCGACCGTTACCCCATCGTGGTCACCGAGCATAAAGTGGCCTGCCGGGATTTCTGGCAGAAGCATTTCGGTCTGGATGTGCTGTTCGACAGTGACTGGTTTGTGCTGCTGGGTGACGCGCAGCAGGGCAGCGTGGTGGCCTTCATGAGCCCGGACCACCCCTCTGCACCGCCGGGACCGGAAACCTTCGGCGGGCTGGGCCTGTGCCTGGAGATCGAAGTGGAGGATGCTCGTCAGGCGCTGGCGGATTTTCAGGCCAGTGATGGCCGGGTTGACTACCCGCTCAGCGACGAGCCTTTCGGTCAGCGCCGCTTCGGCCTGCGTGACCCCTCCGGATTATGGGTGGATGTGGTGGAGCAGATTGCGCCGCAGCAAGGCTATTGGGATCGGTACATGCAGACGGTGTGAAGGCCGCTGTTGGCGCTTTGCTTGCAAAGCGAATCCCAGACGCCGGGCCAGCAAAAGCCTTCGCTTTGCGAGCAACGCTATAACGGTAGACGGCAAAGCCTACAGGCGCAGCAGGTGATGCTCGATGGTAAAGACATGCTCATCGTCAGCGTCCAGGGCGCGCAGGGCTTCAGCAAGCTGCAGCAGATAGTCCCGGTTACTGCCGCTGGGACCGTGGCTGGTGGCAATGTGACGGGCAATCAGCAGCTCGTCGCTCTGGCCGAGAAAGGCGGCATTGTCCTCGGTGGCGATGTAGACCAGGCCGTCAGCCTGATCGCCATCGGCGAAGGTCAGCGGGGTGCGAAATCGCAAATAACCATTTTTCTCCCGATGGTCCAGATGCTCGAACACATCCGGGGTGATGCGGTAGGCCATACCGGTACAGAGGGCGCCGGGGCTTTGTATCAGGGTGACCACGCGGCCTGGGCTGTCCGGGGTGCCACGGTGATCGTGGGAACCCTGCCAAAAACGACGTGCCCAGTCGTGGATTGTAGCGGGCCGACGTTCCAGAAAGGGAAAATCCGCCTTGTAGATCAGCGAGCCATAGCCAAACAGCCACACGGGCTGGTGTGGATCCAGCGGGTGGCGCCGGCGGTTTTCTGCAGAGGTGTCCAGCATACTTTTCTTGATCCTGGTTCGGTGTCTTCACGGTAGCGACGTTATACTGCGGGCTCAGTCTGATTGTCCGGGGAAACCATGAAAGACGTGCGCGAAGAATATCATGCCGAGGGTCTGAACGAAGAGAGCCTCCACAACGATCCGGTGGAGCAGGCCCGGCGCTGGGTGGATGAAGCCATTGAGGCCGGGCTGCCCTTGCCCAACGCTATGACCCTGGCCACGGTCAGTGCTGACGGCCAGCCTTCCAGCCGGGTGGTGTTGTTGAAAGGGATCGAGGGGGGTGGCTTTACCTTTTTCACCCACTACGACAGCCGCAAGGGGGAAGAGATTGCGGCCAACGCCAAGGTATCGTTCACCATGTTCTGGCAGCCCTTCGATCGGCAACTGATCGTGATCGGCGAAGCCCGAAAAGTGGATGAAGAAGAGTCCGACAGTTATTTTGCGTCGCGGCCCTACGCCAGCCAGATCAGTGCAGCCATCTCCCCCCAGAGCCAGCCCGCCAGCCGGGAATGGCTGGAAGCGGAAGTGGAGGCCTTGCAGACGCAACATCCGCAAGCCCCTGTCCCCCGCCCGGCCAACTGGGGTGGCTATCGCATCATGCCCACGGAAATCCAGTTCTGGCATGGCCGCCCCAGTCGATTGCATGATCGCTTTCGCTATCGTAAGCAGGCAGACGGGCGTTGGGTACGGGAGCGGCTGGCGCCTTGAGGGGCAATTGATAATTGAGAATGGATAATTGATAGCTCGCAACAAAGCAATGCATAACTCCAACGTAAGAGGCCGCGACCAATACCTGGACGCGGCCTCTTACGTTTAGTGTCACCAAGGCGATAACGCGCGCGTTATCAATTATCCATTCTCAATTATCAATTGCCTTTTCCTTCGCCAAACCGTTGCCAACAACGATCCGGACAGATTGTGCCAGATGCTGAACAGGGCCCCTGGCAGGGCGGCCATGGCGCTGAAGTGTTTCACCGCCAGCGCCACACCCAGACCGGAATTCTGCATGCCCACCTCAATGGCCAGGGTGCGGGCGCGCTTTTTGTCCAGGCGAAGCAGGCGGGCGATGCCGTAGCCACTGGCCAGACCGAGTCCGTTGTGGGCCACCACGGCAATAAAGATGGCGATGCCGGCCTGTGCGATGTGCCCTTGGTTCAGGGCCACGATAATCCCGATCACCACCACAATGGCCGCCACGGAAACCAGCGGAAAGACATCCCGTAGCGGTGCCAGCTGGCGGGAAAAGCGGGTATTGAGAAAACAGCCCACGGTCACCGGTAATAGCACGATTTGCAGTAGCGAAATCAGCATGCCATCAATGGGCACCGGGATGCGCTCCCCCAGATACACCCAGGTCAGCAAGGGCGTGGCAACCACCGCCACCAGCGTGGAAGCAAAGGTGATCGCCACCGACAGAGCCACATCCGCCCGCGCCAGATAGGCGATCACATTGGAGGCGGTGCCGCCAGGGCAGGCACCCACCAGCACCAGTCCCACCAGTAATTCCTGGGGAAGCTGCAGGGCGATGCCGATGGCAAAGGCCAGCAGTGGCATCAGGCTGTATTGCAGCAGCAGGCCCAGGCCGATAATCCCCGGCTGGCGCAGCACCCGCTGAAAATCCTCCCAGGTGAGCGACAGACCCATGCCGAACATGATCAACATGAGCAAAGGCACAATGGCGTCCTTGCCGCCGACCAGCAGGGCAGGTTGCCAGTAGGCCAGCAGGGAAAACAACAGGGCCCAGAGCGGGAACAGTTGGGTCATGCGATTGAGCATTGTGGTCGCCTGTCAGTGTGCAAGGCGGCCAGTGTAAGCTGTCCACGGTAAAGACGCACAGGAGCTACCCGTGAAAGCGGTGATTCAGGAAGAGGTATCCGGCTGTGGTATTGCGGCAGTGGCGGCCCTGGCGGGAGTCAGCTATGGGCAGGCGAAACATCGGGCAAACAGTCTGGGGATTTATGCGCAGGACCGCAGTCTGTGGTCCGATACGGACTCTGTGCGCCGGTTGCTGAAGACCTACGGTCTGCATGCGTCGTCGGAGGAGACCCCATTTCGTGACTGGGCGACCCTGCCGGATCGTGCCTTGCTGGCGATCAAGTGGCACCGGGAAAACGGCACGCCATTCTGGCACTGGGTCGTGTTTGTCCGTGAAGGCGATGATGCCTATGTGCTGGATTCCAAAAAAGCCTTGAAGCAAAACTGTCGCCGGGATTTCGGTCGCATGAAACCGAAATGGTTTATTCCCGTCATCACGGGGTAGCCGTTGTAAAACAGCAGCCATTCTTCATCTATCGACTATGCTTACGGAACTGTCCTGGGGTCATTCCGGACCAGTGTTTGAAGGCGTGGCTGAAGTTCGTTTGGTCGCTGTAACCCAGTTGCTCGGCAATCTGTTCCAGGGGAAGAGTGGTGCCCAGTAGAAGCCTCACGGCGTTTTCCTTGCGGAAGTCGGTGAGTACAGACTGAAAATGCGTATGCTCGCGGGCGAGGTGTCGTTTGAGTGTGCTGCGGGACATGTTCAAGGCGCTGGCCACGCTGTCCTGATTGGGGTCGGTGTCCGCCTGGGTCAGCAATTGGCGAATCCGGGAGACCAGTGGTGCGGCCTGTTGTTGACGTGCCAACCGGTCTTCGCACTGCTTGAGCAGGCGACTATGGGTCAGGCTGTCCGCATGCAGGCAGGGAGTGTCCAGCCCCGACAAGGGAGCGGCCAGACTGGAAACGACCCCATCACACTGCCAGTCCAGTGACAGTGATTTTTTCAGATCGCTAAGCCCGCTGCCGTATTCCCGCGCCACCGTGATGTGGAGAGGTGGTGTCTGGCCAATCAACAGCGTGGCCAGCCGCTCCAGTCCGGCACAGGCGTACAGCACCAGCAATTCATCGAGCTTTGGGGAGCCACTGTGCGGCTTGATATGCAGATACCCGCTTTGCTCTGTTTCGTAATACTGCAGAGTCACCGCGTTGGTCAGTAGCGGCAGAAAGACGTAAAGCCGCAGAACGTCGCGCAGGGTCGCCGCCGTCATGATCAGCAGGCTCAGATCCCCCTGACTGGTCAGCGTGACCTTGCGCCCGAATTCGATCGCCAGTCTCTGGGATTGAATGTCGGGCCAGGCATGCAGCAGGGCCTCCAGGGATTGGGGGGACAGCCTGGCGTCACTGAGCTGCAGCGGGTCCAGACCGGTTCTGGCCAAATGCTGTTGTAGGCGTTCGGTGGTCGCTGCAGGTAGCAGGCCAGTATCCATCAGCTGGAGCAGGTAGTGGCCGGGAATGTAGGGGCTGGCAATGGTCATAGGCACCATGGCAATGATGGGTGAGCCAAATTCACAATAAAAAAGGCCACTGGCACATGGGGCCGCAGGGACCTCCCTGTCCATACTTAACTTGCCATTGATCAATGGCAAGGTGGTAGCGATAAATGCTTCCAATCTGTTTACCGTCCGTTTGGGCTTGTAGTACCAGGGAGAACTGTCATGAATGCTGTTACCCGTATCGGCAGCCAGGTCCGCCGCCTGGCTGGTGCCACCGTGGGCATTCCACCGCGTCAGATCGACTTCCACTTTGCGGAGGACAGCCCGCGTTACATGTACGGCAACAACGCTACGGCCTCGCTGCATTTCGCTGTTCTTTCCGGATTCTTCCCACCGGGAGAAATGTTTTTTGTGGAATCGGTGCGCCGTTACCGCGAGCGGATTACAGATCAGCGGCTGAAGGCAGAGGTGTCTGGTTTTATTGGTCAGGAAGCGATTCATAGCCGTGAGCATGATCGGCTCAATGCGTTTCTGAAAGAGCGGGGCATGGATACCGCCGTGGCGGAAAAAATGGTGAAAGCGGGGTTGTGGTTGTTATCGAAACTGCCGGCCAGCCAGCAACTAGCTTGCACCACCTTCATGGAACATTTCACCGCGTCTTTGGCTGAGCAACTGCTTACGGATGAGAACTTTCGCCGTCAGGCTGATCCGGAGCTGCTGACGCTGTGGGAATGGCATGCCCTGGAAGAACTGGAACACAAATCGGTGACCTATGATGTCTACAACCTGGTTGGCAACCGCTGGTACCAGCGGTTGTTGGCCTTGCCGTTGGTGATTGGCACCCTGACACCGGGCTTGTTCATTAGTTGGTCCTGGATGGTGGCCAGGGAAGGTAAGGCAACGGACTGGAAAGATATCGCCGAAGGCCTGTCGTTGTTGCTGGGGAGAAAAGGTTTTATCACCAAGATCATGCCGCTAATGCCGGAATACTTCGCCCGAGATTTTCATCCTGCTCAGCGTGATACGTCAGAACTGGAGAGGGTATGGCGGGAAAATCTTTTTGGCAATAATGGACAGCTTCATCACGTATGGCGTAATGCTGAAAACTAATTGCTAATTTTTCTATGAGGGAGGTGGCTTCCCGTGTATTTTTCTAAGTTTTAAGTAATCGGAAGCCACCTTGTGTGTGATTGTCTATGTTAGTCTTGGCTTGGGGGGTTGAATTTGGCTGGGATAAAAAAGCCACTCTCAATAGACGGTTTTTCAAAGTTGCTATAAGTGACATCCTCTTTCTCATTGTCCATCGTTACGGGATCTTTGTTTTTTATCTTAGGGGGTGGGGCTACCCATGCCCTGAGTTTTTGGCCAACCTGCAAATAAAACTCGGGTACGGCTAGCTCTAGCTCTTGAATGAATTTCCTGCTTCCTGAGAAATTTCCAGCCAAATCAATTTCATAGCATACTTCAAAGGCCGTTGCGGCTGAGTTTGAATTCTTCGATTCTAGAATTTCCGGGTTTTTCATCGCCTCTTCCAATGAGGTTTGAGTCGTCTCCGCGCGACCCGGCCTTACTGCTTTTATGATGATGTTGTCAGTTTTGGCTTTAGATAACTGTTTGGTGAGCCAGTTCACTTTTGCCTTTGTGCTTTTTTTGTCTTGTGGAGCGTTTAGGCGCATTGAGCACGTAATAGTTCTTCTTTTAATGTCGGCTGTCACATCAATGTCAGTTGCCGCATTGGGGACTGATAAGCATGTGGCTAATAGATGATCCTTGGCGAATTTTTCGCAGTCACTTTTTAGTCTTTCGGCAGGGTCGGAAGAATGAGATCTCGGCATTTTTATTTCAACTGGCTCGGCTATCATTCTGCTCATAACCAAGCAGAGGTCTCTTTGTTCTTGGTGCCAGCTTGAAACGGTGTTTTCAACCTCTTCAGAGTTCTTGTTAAGAGTGCCATTGCTCTTAATCTTATTTACTACATCCTTCCATTCTTTGTTCATTTGATCGAAGCGAGATATTCCGCTAGATTCATGGTTGAGATTTCTTAATACCTCCTCAAGAATAAATACTTGATCCGGGTCACTGATAGCGGACTGTTGAAGAAGTAGTGTTGCTTGCGTTACTGCAAACATCCATGACCAATGAAATATGTTTGTTGATCTCAGCTGGTTCTTTGGGATTTTTATGGGGGAGTGGTCAGGCAGAGCAGTAAATTCGTTAGATATAGTTATTATGGCGTCTATTTTATTGCTTTTTGCAATTTGCAAGTAACGCTTTATTTGCTCCTCATCGATTTTTGCATTTCCAATTTTTGCTTCTACTAGTGCAGTCCACTGTTTTCTTCCTGTATCGACAACAATCAATCCGTCTGGTCTATCAGATCTGGGTAGCTTTGGGTCTGAAGGGAATGTGATTTCTGTCCAGGCTTGCAGTTTTGCTCTTTTCCCCACCCTGAGGCCAACAGAGTTGAGCATTAATTCCCTGAACTCATGAACACTTCGGAATGCTGCAAGTAAAATAGATAGTGCTCTTTGTTCTCGGCTAGTGTCAGCTGTAACAGGGATTAATCGTGCAATTTCACCGCGAGAGATAAAATCCGGCTTTTCCATTTTTTCACCCATATCATTGATATTAAAGTTTATAGGGTGAGGGATAATATTGATGTCCTTTCGATCCCCTCCACAGGGACTCTACTATGCATTCGCAGTTTCGTAAAATATGTGCTTATACGGTCAGATAACTCTTTATCAACGTATCATCCAGCTCGCCCATCTCTCCCTCAGCCACCTTGCTCCCTCTATCAATAATGGCAAAGCGGTCGGCGGTAGCGCGGGCGAAGTGGAGTTTTTGTTCCACCAGCAGCACGGTGAGGCCTTCTTCCTTGTTCAGGGTTTTGATCACCTGGCCAATCATGTCGACGATGTTGGGCTGAATGCCTTCGGTGGGTTCGTCCAGGATCAGCAGTTTCGGGTCAAGCGCCAGGGCACGGCCGATGGCCAGTTGCTGTTGCTGGCCGCCGGACAGATCGCCGCCGCGGCGGTTGCGCATTTCATGGAGTACCGGGAACAGCTCGTAGATGCGATCCGGGATTTTCCTGCTGCGATCCGGACGAGCCTGCAGGCCGGTTTCCAGGTTCTCCTCCACGGTGAGTAGCGGAAAGATTTCCCGCCCCTGGGGCACATAACCGATTCCCGCCCGGGCCCGTTCTTCCGCCGCTTGTTTGGCATAATCGAGCCCGTTGAATTCAATGCTGCCGCTTTTCACCGGTAACAGCCCCATGATGGTTTTCAGCAGGGTGGTCTTGCCCACACCGTTGCGGCCCATGACGCACAGGCATTCGCCCTGGGTTAGCCCCAAATCCAGATCCCAGAGGGTGTGGGATTCGCCATAGTACTGGTTGACGTTGTTCAGTTTCAGCACGGTTTTACTCCGTAACATTATTGCGAAGCCGTTGTAGGAGCGCCGCTTGAGGCGCGAATGCCCAGTTATGTGTAGCGAGAAGCGAGTTTCGAAAGGCAAAAGAATTTCGGTTTTCGCAACTCGTTACTCGCTTCTCGGTACTCTCTATTGTGAGCGGTTTTCGCGCCTCAAGCGGCGCTCCTACAGGGGGCTGTTATTCGCCCAGGTAAACTTCGATGACTTTGGGATCATTCTGCACCTGCTCCATGGTGCCTTCCGCCAGTACGCTGCCCTGGTGCAGCACGGTGACGGTGCTGGCGATGGAGCGGATGAATTCCATGTCGTGTTCGACCACAACCACCGAGTGTTTGCCGGCCAGACTTTTCAGAAGTTCGCCGGTGCGTTCCACTTCCTGGCGGGTCATCCCGGCGATGGGTTCATCCACCAGCAGCAGTTGTGGTTTCTGCATCAGCACCATGCCGATTTCCAGCCACTGCTTTTGTCCGTGGGAAAGCAGGCCCGCCACCTTGTGTCGGTCTTCAAGCAGACCCACGGTGGCCAGAGTGTCCTCGATCCAGCTTGTCTGTTCACCGCTTAATCGGGTGAACAGGGAATGCCAGGGTCCCCTGGGACCGTTCATGGCCAGCTCCAGGTTTTCAAAGGCGGTGTGTTCGGGGAACACGGTGGGTTTCTGAAATTTCCGACCGATGCCGGCCATGGCGATGTCGGTTTCGCTCATGGCAGTCAGGTCCAGGGTCTGACCGAAAAAACAGGTGCCGCTATCCGGCCGGGTCTTGCCGGTGATCACGTCCATCATGGTGGATTTGCCCGCGCCGTTGGGGCCGATGATGCAGCGCAGCTCGCCGGTCTGGATGTACAAGGTCAGATCATTGAGGGCCTTGAAGCCGTCAAAACTGACAGTGATATCTTCCAGATAGAGAATGTTCTTGCCACTACCGGAATCCAGCTGACCGGGCGCCACGGCACGGGTGCCCTGGCGCATGAAATCGAAGACCTGGTCGCGGCGAAAGGTGTCGCGCAGGTTATCCAGTGCGCTCATGGAGCCTCTCCTTCTGCCGGGGTGAGGGTGTCGTTATTTGTTTTCTTTGGCGGGAATTGTTTGCGCAGGGCCGCCCATCTCTGGCTGACCAGACCCACCAGACCCTGGGGCAGAAACACGGTAACCGCCACGAACAGCCCGCCCAGGGCAAACAGCCAGGCCTCGGGCATAACGCCGGTGAAAACGGTCTTGCCGTAGTTGACCAGGATGGCGCCGATCACGGCCCCATATAAGGTGGCGCGTCCGCCTACCGCTACCCAGACCACCAGCTCGATGGAATTGAGCGGCGAGAATTCCCCCGGATTGATGATGCCAACCTGGGGTACATAGAGCGCCCCGGCAATGCCGGCGAGAATGGCGCTGACGGTGAAGATCCACAGCTTGTAGTGTTCGGTACGATAGCCCACAAAGCGGGCCCGGGATTCCGCATCCCTCACCGCCATGACCACCCGGCCCAGCTTGCTGCCGGTGATCCAGCGACACAGCACAAAGGCCATGGCCAGAGAGAGAGCGGTGGCGATCAGCAGGCCCACACGTGTGCTGTCGGACTGCAGGGAAAAGCCCAGCAGTTCCTTGAAGTCGGTAAGACCGTTGTTGCCGCCAAAGCCCAGTTCGTTGCGGAAGAAGGCCAGCATCAGGGCATAGGTGAGTGCCTGGGTGATGATCGACAGATAGACGCCGGTAACCCGGGAACGAAATGCCAGCCAGCCGAATACGAAGGCCAGCAGGCCGGGGACCAGCAGGATCATCAGGGCGGCAAACCAGAACTGATCGAAGCCCTGCCAGTACCAGGGCAGCTCGCTCCAGTTGAGGAACACCATGAAGTCGGGCAACTCCGGATTGCCGTACACGCCCCGGTCTCCGATCTGGCGCATCAGGTACATGCCCATGGCATAGCCACCCAGGGCAAAGAAGGCCCCATGACCCAGGCTGAGAATGCCGCAATAACCCCACACCAGATCCAGCGACAGGGCCAGCAGGGCGTAACACAGGTACTTGCCCAGCAGGGTGACGGTGTAGGCGCTCACGTGCAGTGGCGAGTCCGGCGGGAAAAACTGGTTGAGCAGGGTCACCACCAGGGTGGCGCCCAGCAGGACGCCCATAAAGGTTTTCGCGGTGCGATCACTGAAGGCACTTTTGAAGGTTGAGTCTCGCATATTACTCCTCCGCGGCCCGGCCACGTTGCGGGAACAGACCCCGTGGTTTGCGCTGGATAAACAGGATGATGAAGATCAGCACGATGATTTTTGCCAGCACGGCTCCGGCCATGGGCTCCAGCAGCTTGTTGGCGATCCCCAGGCTGAAGGCGGCGGTGAGAGTGCCCCACAGATTGCCGACACCGCCGAACACCACCACCATGAAGGAATCGATGATGTAGCTCTGACCCAGGTTGGGCCCCACATTGGTGAGCTGTGCCAGGGCCACCCCGGCGATACCGGCGATACCGGAACCCAGGCCGAAAGTGATCGCATTGACCCGCTCGCTACGAATCCCCATGGCGCGGGCGGTGGTCCGGTTCTGACTGACAGCTCTGACCTGCAGGCCCAGGCGGGTTTTCTTCAGCAGCGTGAGCAGAGCCAGAAACACGGCCAGGGCAAAGAAAATGATGTAGAGGCGGTTATAGGTCAGTGAGAACACCGGGTTGATTTCCAGTGCGCCACTCATCCATTCCGGTGTCACCACGGTGCGATTCAGGGGCGAGAAAATCACCCGCACCGCCTGCTGCAGAATCAGGCTCACCCCGAAGGTGGCGAGCAAGGTTTCCAGGGGGCGGCCATACAGGAAACGGATCACAAAGCGCTCAATCAGAATGCCCACCAGGGCCGACACCATAAAGGCGGCAGGAATGGCGATCAGCAGCGACCATTCGTGACTGTTGGGCAACAGCTGCTGAATCACATAGGTGGTGTAGGCGCCGATCATGATCAGTTCGCCGTGGGCCATGTTGATCACCCCCATCACCCCGAAGGTGATGGCCAGGCCGATCGCAGCCAGCAACAATACCGAGCCCAGGCTGAGGCCGAAGAACAGGGTGTCGGCGGTCTGGTAGCGTTCGATGCGGGCTTCGATACGGGCCAGCGCCTTTTCTGCCGCGCGCACTTCCGCCGGGTTGTCGCTGGCAGCCACCCGGTCGCGCAGGGCGTTCTTGGCCGCAGGATGCAGACTGTCGGCCAGTGCGTCTATGGCATTCAGGCGGGCGGTCAGATCGTCGTTGTCCAGGGTGGCAATGTTCAGGGCCACATCAATACGGTCCTGTACCCGGGCAACGGTTTCCTTGGCCCGGCGGGCTGTCAGTGCCGAGAGCATTTCCGGGTCGGCATTACCGATCAGCTGGCCGGCGGCCTGATAGCGTTGCTCGCTGTCCGGGCTGGCCAGGTCGCGCAGGGCCAGCTGATTATTGATGACGGTACGCAGGCGGTTATTGATCACCACCGGGCGGGCATCCCGTGATCCCACCTGCTGTTGTTCGGCTTCGCTGACGGGGTCCAGCAGCAGCCAGCCGTCACTGTTCTTGCGACCCAGTAAAATGGCGCCGCTGTCCCGGTGTTGCACCAGGTCGCGGTTCATCAGGGCATTGAGCAAAGGCACCACGCGCGGGTGGTCCTGCTCGGCCAGTTGGCGAATGGCCGCTTCCTTGTCGTCAAAGCTGCGGCTGGCCAACTGGTTGAGAATATCGTGGAGGCCGGGGCCTGGGGCCGGGCCTGTGTCTGTGGCCAGGTCGGCCAGCACCGTATTGCACAACGCTGCCAGCAGCAGGGTTGTCAAAAACCGGCCAATAGCGTGACCCATAGTGGGCTCCTTACAGACTGGGTGTATCGAAAAAAGCCGGTTACCAGCGTGCGCGTTAGCGCACACGGATAACCGGAGAGGGTCGGATCGTTTACTGCATGGCTTTGCTGCCAAGGCACTGCTGGGTCTTGGTGTTGTAGTTGCCGCATTTCGTCGGCGCGCTCCAGTCGGAAATCAGATCCTTGGAGCCGGGCAGGTAATCGGACCAGGCATCCCCTTTCACCAGACCGTCGGTTTCCCAGACCACGGCGAACTGGCCGTCATCCTGGATTTCGCCGATCAGCACCGGCTTGGACAGATGGTGGTTTTCGTTCATCACCGCCATACCGCCAGTCAGGTTCGGGGTTTCTACGCCGATCATGGCTTCCGCCACTTTATCCGTGTCCGTGGATTGGGCTTTTTCTACGGCCTTCACCCACATGTTGAAACCGATATAGGTGGCTTCCATGGGATCGTTGGTGACCCGTTTGTCGTCCTGGGTAAAGTCGTGCCACTGGGCGATGAAGGCATCGTTGGCGTCGTTGTAGACACTCTGGAAGTAGTTCCAGGCGGCCAGGTGACCCACCAGCGGGCCGGTGTCGATGCCGGACAATTCCTCTTCACCCACGGAGAAGGCCACCACGGGAATGTCCTGGGCGCTGACGCCCTGGTTGCCCAGTTCCTTGTAGAAGGGCACGTTGGCATCGCCGTTAATGGTGGAGACCACCGCGGTTTTCTTGCCCTGGTTACCGAAGGCCTTGATGTCGCTGACAATGGACTGCCAGTCGGAATGCCCGAACGGGGTGTAGTTGATCATGATGTCCTTGTCGGCCACGCCCTTGGACTTCAGGTAGGCTTCCAGGATCTTGTTGGTGGTGCGAGGGTACACATAATCGGTACCGGCCAGCACGAAGCGCTCCACACCCAGTTCGTTGATCAGGTAGTTGACCGCGGGGATGGCCTGCTGGTTGGGGGCGGCCCCGGTGTAGAACACATTCTTGGACGACTCTTCACCCTCATACTGCACCGGGTAGAACAGCAGGCCGTTGAGTTCTTCCACCACTGGCAGCACGGACTTGCGGGACACGGAAGTCCAGCAGCCGAAGATCACATCCACGCCTTGCTGGCTGATCAGTTCCCGGGTTTTTTCGGCGAACAGGGGCCAGTTGGAGGCCGGGTCAACGACCACGGGTTCCAGCTGCTTGCCCATCACGCCGCCCTTCTTGTTCTGCTCCTCGATCATCATCAGAACCGTGTCTTTCAGGGTGGATTCACTGATGGCCATGGTGCCGGACAGGGAGTGCAGCACCCCGACCTTGATGGTGTCAGCGGCCATGGCGGCGCCGCTGTAGATAAGGCTGCCAGAAAGCATGATTCCTGCAGTCAGTCGTTTCAGTGTGTTTGAAAATTGCATGGCAAAACTCCTTGTGGTGTAGCACTTACATCTGTAGTTGCAGACCCAGTACAAAGGTGTCGTTATCGCTGAACAGCTCGTCGTTACGATCCTGGTAAGCGGCACTGATACGGGCGTTATGACCCTTGATGATGTAGTTCAGATTGAACTCGCTGATGTCACCCTCGGCGCCATCGGTCACTTCACCCTCGGTGTAACGGATCACCGGTTGCAGCCGGCCCGGACCGATTTCCTGGGGGAACAGGAAGCCGGCCAGCACGAAGTAGCCTTCGCTTTCGTCGCCGCCCAGGCCGCCCAACCCGTCGTACTGGTAATAGGCGCCTTCGAGAGTCACTGTGCCGGCGCCGGTGTTTTTCTCGAACAGGGCGTCCACGCTCCAGGCGGAGTCAGACCCCTGGCTCTGGCCAACCAGACCTATCGCCAGAATGTCCTTCTCGCCGTAATAGGTGCTGGAGTTGTAGTAGCCCGGTTCCGGGTCGAGCAGGTTGAGAGTGAGTCGGCCGCTGTACAGCAGATCATCGTCATCCTCGGCGGGGACCGGATCCTCCGGACCTTCGGTGACCGAGAACTGCCACTTGAACTGGCCCTCGTTGGCCTGGCCCCAATAAGCGACGCCGTCGTCACGACCGGCGAAGATGGCCGGATAGGCTTGCACGGACGGGAAATTCCAGGTGGTCAGATAGTACGGCCCGGACAGGTTGGAACGATCACTGGCGGGCAGGAATCGGCCGGCCCAGATGTTAAAGGTGTCGGAATACTCGAACCGGGCAATGGCATCGAGCACCCGCACCTTTTCTTCCACACCGTCGTATTCGGTGTTCACGGTCATCTTGATGTTGTCGGTGACCTGGCCGTTGATGTACAGCCGCACACTGTCCAGATTGAAATCACTGGAGCTGGATTCACCGTCAGGCGCTGCGTTTTCCACACTGGTAAAGCTGGTGCGCAGGCCTCCGCCCACAGAGATTTCCGGATCGATATCGGCACTCATGGCTGATATCGGTGTGATGAGAGCGGCCATGGCAAGCGCGCTCGTTACTGCTTCCTTTCGTAACATGGGTATCCCCCCATTGATGAATGAAAAAGGTCACTGTGTATCAGTCGTCGTTGTCTGCCTTGCCGCTGTGCATCCGGGCTTCGTGAAGCATGTGCAGCGTTATTTTTCGCACTTCATTGCGTGAGCTTTCGATATGAGCGCGCAGCTGAATTTGCGCCTGCTCGCAGCGGCGATGCTGAATGGCTTCCAGGATGGAGCTGTGTTCCTGATAGGTGGCATCAATACGCGGTGGCTTGGTGAAATCCAGGCGGCGAATGATGCGCAGACGTTCGGTCAGGTCATGATGAATGCGTGCCATCTCGGTGTTGCCGGCGGCTTCCACCAGCATTTCGTGAAAGCGCTCATCCAGTCGGCTGAGAGTGTTGCCGTCTTCCAGTCTTTCCGATTCCGGCACGCACCAGATGCGAATCAGGTCATCGAGTTTGGGTGAGTTGTTTTCCTGCTCGCAGATCTTGCGTACCGCGGCACATTCAAGAATGGTGCGCACATCGTAGAGTTCTTCGAAGTAATCGAAGTCAAAGGGTTTGACCTGCCAGCCGCTGCGGAAAAGCACATCCACATAGGATTCCCGTTGCAGCCGGAACAGGGCTTCACGAACCGGAGTGCGTGAGGCGCCCATGCGTTCGGCAATCTCGTTTTCGCTGAAGCGGTCACCGGGCATCAGGCGAAAGTCGAAGATGTCGCTTTTCAGCTGCTGATAAATGCGGTCCGCCAGGTTGCTGGATTTTTTTTCTTTATGCGCTTTCATGGCATTTCCTCTCAGGCAACCGCTTTCGGATCGATGACCAACACCGGATCCCCGGCATGGATGATGGAGCCGGGCTGGCAATGCAGACCGGTGACCTTGCCGCTGGCATTGGCGACGATTTCGAATTCCATCTTCATGGCTTCCACGATCACCAGGGGCTGGCCTTCGCTGACCTGTGAGCCTTCTTCCACCAGCAACTTCCAGACATTGCCGCTGATTTCGGCGCTGACCAGATGGCCATCTACCTGGCCGATATCCGTTTTACTGCCCATCAGCGCGGATTCCACTGCCGCGTCTTCGTCCTGCCAGCGCGCCACTTCCTCTCGGAAGGCCACATCGCGGCGGGCGTTGAAATCGGCAATTTCCTGTTCGTTGTTTTTCAGGAATTGGCGATGCTCGGCCAGGCTGAAGGGCTCTTCGCTGATCTCCACCTGCAGGTGGCCGTGGCGGAAGGCCTCGCGCATCTCGGTGAGTTTTTCCTCGCTCACCGGGTAGTACCGGACCTGATCGAAAAACTTCAGCAACCAGGGCTCACCACTGTGGAACTGGGCGTTCTTCAGATGTTTGTTCCAGATCGGCAGGGTGCGACCCACCAGCTGGTAGCCGCCGGGGGAATCCATGCCGTAGATGCACATGTAGACGCCGCCGATACCCACGGTGCCTTCGGCGGTATAGGTGCGTGCCGGGTTGTACTTGGAGGTCATCAGGCGGTGGCGCGGATCAATGGGCACCGCACAGGGGGCCCCCAGATACACATCCCCCAGGCCCAACACCAGATAGCTGGCACTGAAAATAATGTCGAGCACCTGGTCCGTGGATTGCAGGCCGTTGATGCGCCGAATGAATTCCACGTTGTTGGGCAGCCAGGGGGCATCCTGGCGAATGGTTTCCTGGTAACGGGTGACCGCATCCAGGGTGGCGCTGTCTTCGAAGGCCATGGGCAGATGCAGGACCCGGGAAGTCACGACCATGTCGTCCACACTGCCGATGGTCTGTTCACGGTCCAGCAGTGTGTTGACCAGGCGGTCCTGATCAAGGCGGCGGGAATCGTAATGGACCTGCAGGCTGCGTACCCCCGGCGACAATTCCAGAATGCCTTCCACCGGTGACGCCTTCAGGTTTTCCATCAGCGCATGGACACGCATGCGCAGGGCAAGGTCGAGCACGTTGTCGCCGTACTCGATAAGGATGTACTTGTCGCCGGCCTGCCGGTAGACGATCCGCGGTACATGACCGTTGGCATCTATCTCCGCCAGCATGGTGGAAGAGGTAAAGATGTGGCTGTGATCGGTCACCGCCGGGTTGACCAGCGGAATCACACCCAGGTTTTCAATGGACGCATCCTGGGCGTCTTCCATGGCCTTGGCCTCGGCGAAGCTGATTGGCGAGAAGCGGATGCTGTCCCCGGGTTTCAACTGGCCCACTTTCCACAGCTCGGCCTTGGCGATGGTCACCGGGCAGACGAACCCCCCAAGGCTCGGGCCATCCTTGGTCAGGATGACCGGGAAATCACCGGTGAAATTGATGGAGCCGATGGCGTATTCGTTGTCGTGAACATTGGACGGGTGCAGCCCGGCTTCGCCGCCATCGGTACGGGTCCAGCTCGGCTTCGGACCCACCAGGCGAATGCCCAGCCGGTTGGAGTTGTAATGCACCTGCCAGTCGGCGTTGAAGAACTCTTCAATGGCATCTTCGCTAAAGAAATCCGGCGCCCCATGGGGGCCGTACAGCACCTTGATGTCCCATTGTTGCGGATAGTCCGGGATCAATCCGTTTTCGACCGGGTGCGGCTCGGCCACCGGCGCCGGGGTGGGGCATCCCTCCAGCTGCGGCTGACAGATCGACAACACGTCACCCTTGCGCAGGGTGCGCCCACCGTGGCCACCAAACTTGCCGAGCACGAAGGTGGATTTACTGCCCAGGTAGTCGGGGACATCAATGCCGTTGCGCACGGCAATATAGGTGCGGCAACCGTTTTCGACCTTGCCGGTGGTGAGGGTCTGGCCGGCCTTGACGGTGATGGGTTCCCACAGGGGTACGCTGACACCATCCAGTTGCGCCGGGCAGGGCGCACCGGTAAGTGCTACCACGGTATCGCAATGGAAGGTGAGCGAGGGCCCCACCAGGGTGGCTTCCAGGCCGGCGGCGCTGTCATGGTTGCCGACGATGCGATTGGCCAGACGAAAGGCAAAATCGTCCATGGGCCCGGACGGCGGCACACCGATATCCCAGTAGCCGGTCCGGCCTGGATAATCCTGCACCGTGGTGTAGGTGCCTGGCTCGACAACGTCGAAGGCCCTGGGCGTATAGGTAAAGGTTTCCAGATAGCGAGTGGAAACGGTGCCGGCAATGACATTGTCGTCGCGCAGAATCTGGCGCAGATAGTCCAGGTTGGTGGCGATGCCCGAGAGGCGGGTTTGTGCCAGGGCTGTCTGCATCTTCTTCAGGGCGTCGGCACGATCACTGCCATGGACGATGACTTTGGCCAGCATGGGATCATAGTGGGGGCTGACCACGGTGCCGGTGTCCACCCAGCCATCCAGGCGGATATTGTCCGGGAAGCGCACCTCGGTGAGTTCGCCCGGGCTGGGCTGGAAATCTTTCAGCGCATCTTCGGCGTAGATGCGCACTTCCATGGAAGACCCCTGGCTGGTGTAGCTGTCATCCAGTGGCGGGCGTTCGCCGCCGGCCAGTTGCAACATCCACTGCACCAGGTCCACGCCGAAGACGGATTCGGTGACGCCGTGCTCCACCTGCAGGCGGGTATTCACTTCCAGGAAATAGAATTCATCACGCTCGTCGTCGTAAATGTATTCCACCGTCCCCGCAGAGCGGTATTTCACGGTCTGGCCCAACCGCACCGCACTGGCGTGCAGTTGTTCCCGGGTCGCCTGTGGCAGATTGGGCGCCGGGGTTTCTTCCACCACTTTCTGGTTACGACGCTGCAGGGAACATTCGCGCTCGCCCAGGGCCAGCACGGTACCGTTACCGTCACCGAAGATCTGCACTTCCACATGGCGGGCCCGCGCCACAAAACGTTCGATAAAAACGCCGCTGTCAGAAAAGAAACTTTCCCCGAGCCGCTTTACCGACTCAAAGGCAGCGACCAGTTCGTCTTCGTTGTTGCAGCGGGACAGGCCGATGCCACCACCGCCGGCGGTGCTTTTCAGCATCACCGGGTAGCCGATCTGCAGTGCGGCCTGTTTGGCGTCGTCCAGGCTTTGCAGCAGGTCGGTACCGGGGGCCAGTGGCACGCCGGCTTTTTCGGCGATGGCACGGGCTTCATGCTTGAGGCCGAACTCGCGCAGTTGTTGCGGGGTCGGGCCCACAAAAGCGATGCCGTTGGCGGCGCAGGCTTCAGCAAACTCGGCGTTTTCGGAAAGAAATCCGTAGCCGGGAATAATGGCCTCGGCGCCGGTGTCTTTGGCGGCCTGCAGAATCAGGTCAGTTTTCAGATAACTGTCTGCGGCGGTCTGGCCGCCCAGGGATACCGCTTCATCCGCCACGCTGACGTGCTGGCTGTTGCGATCCGCCTCTGAATAGACCGCCACCGAGGCAATGCCCATCTGCTTCAGGGTGCGACAGATACGCACCGCAATTTCACCCCGGTTGGCGATCAGCACTTTCGTTAACATCAGAGGGACTCCTTCTTGTTCAACGCGGCGATGTAGTTTCTCCAGCCGCCCAGTTCGGTAATGTCGGTGGCGTCGTCGATGGCCCAGGGCTCGCAAATGAATCCTTTCACCCAGCGGCCATCCACGGTTTCCAGGCTGCCAATGCCAAGCGGTGCAGGAATCAGCCCGACAAAGCTGCCGAAGTGTTCGAGGGGCATTTGCCACAGTTCGATGGGGATGCTGGCGCCGCCGTCTTTTTCGTTGCGGATCAGCCCGGGCTTGGGCGGCACCGTGTTGGCCAGGGCGTAGAGGCGATAGCAGGGCGCGGTATGAGTGGCTTGCAGCAGCACTGCGTCACGCTCGGTGAGTTGGCTGTTGAGTGGCATGCCGGTGAGGTGAGCACCGACCACGGCGACGGCGATGGTGTGGTCATCCTCGGGGGCGGCTGCGTTTTTCGGCGCCGGCAGATCCTGTCCAGTGGCGCCGGCCTGCCAGGGCTGGTGTTGTTGCCAGCGTTGTCCGAATTCAGCCAGGGCATGGTCGTGCCAGGCCGGAGCGATCAGAGTGATCCCACCAGGCAAGCCGTCATCACGAAAGCCGCCGGGTAATGCCAGGGCACACAAGTCCAAGAGATTGACGAAGTTGGTCCAGGTACCCAGCTGGCTGTTCAGGGTGATGGGATCGTTGCGCACCGCATCGCGGGTGTAGATGCCCGGCGCCGTGGGTAGCAGCAGAGCATCCACCTCGGTCAGCAGAGTGTCGGACTGTCGCTTGAGTTCGGCCAGCCGGTACTGGGCGCGGAAGCTGTCAGCGGCGGTCAGTTGTGAGGCCGGTTCGAGGATGTCGCGAATAACCGGCAGCACCGCTTCCGTTTGCTTGTGCAGCAGGTCGTCGGTAACGGTGTAGCGCTCGGCGACCCAGGGGCCCTGATAGAGCAGGGCGGCAGCATCCTGCAGCACCATGGTGTCCACGGTAACCAACTCGGCAATGGACTTGAGGCTTTCCAGTTGCTGCTCCCAGAGCGCTTTCGCCCGGGTATCACCGAACCAGGGCAGGTCTTTGGGGATGCCCAGTCGGGGGCGGGACGGAAGTCTGGTGCTTTGTAGAGACGGTGCCTGGCGACAGTAGGCATCGTCGCTATCGAACTGGCCGATGAGGCGGTAAACGGTCTGGGCGTCTTCCACGTTCAGCGCGAAGATGCTGACACAGTCCAGTGTTCGGCAGGCTGGCACGACACCTTTGGTACTGGCGGCACCGCGGGTAGGTTTCAGGCCGACGATATTGGTAAAGGCGGCGGGTATTCGTCCGGAGCCGGCAGTGTCGGTACCCAGGGAGAAGGGCACCAACCCCAGGCTGACGCTCACCGCCGAACCGGAACTGGAGCCGCCGCTGAGGTAGTCACCGTTGAACGGGTTGGACACTTCCCCGTAAGGGGAACGGGTGCCGACCAGTCCGGTGGCAAACTGATCCAGATTGGTTTTGCCTACCACAATCGCGCCGGCGTCGCGTAGCAGTCTGACCACGGTGGCGTCTTCCTGCGGTGTGTAGGCAAAGGCAGGGCAGGCCGCCGTGGTCGGCATACCGGCCACATCAATATTGTCTTTCACCGCGAAGGGAATGCCGTAGAGAGGCAGGGACGGATCCGTCAGGGCCTCGGCCCGGGCGACCAGGGAGGACTCGTCCAGCAGGTGAATCCACAGGGCGCGCTCGCTGTCGTGCAGCAGTGTCGCCAGTTGTTTCATGGCCTGTACCGGGGTGAGGTCACCGCTGCGGTAGGCCGCCTGCCATTGTTTCAGAGTCCAGCCGATCATTCGTTTAGCACACCTGTTTGTATACAAGTTGGTATGCGGACTTGTGCAAAGGCGATGCCAAACGAACGGAAATAATTTAAGTGACTGTTTTTACAAAAATTAAATCTCTGATGGCTGGCGTCATCAGCTGCAACCGTCAGGCTGGTATGCGCCACGCTGATGCAGCTGCGCTGTAAGAGTGCAAAAGGTTGCGTTGCAGTATGGTGTTGCTATTGCCGACAACGATTGCGGGAAGAGCGGTGTGCTATTTCTGCTTTTGGTCGTGTTTTGGCAGAGTTGATCAGCAAGTCTGTCCAACAGGAGGCGTGCATGTCTTCGCGAGCGCTGGTTGTGGAAGGGGGTGCCATGCGCGGCATTTTTGCCGCCGGGGTGCTGGATGCCTTCCTGGAAAAAGAGTACCGGGAATTCGATTTTGCGGTGGGCGTGTCCGCCGGTTCCACCAATCTGATTGGTTATCTGGCCGGAGACCATGGGCGCAATCGGCAGATCATTACCGATCACGCCTGTCGTGCTGAGTTCATCAACTGGCAGCGCTTCATGGGTGGTGGTCATCTGTGTGACGTGCATTGGTTATGGCACCAATCCTTGCAGGATGTACCACTCAATCTGGGCCGGCACTGGCAGTCGCAAACAGCGCTATGGGTGGTGACCACCTCTGTAGAAGATGGCGCGCCTCGCTACCATCGGGCGACGCCGGAGAATCTGAATGAGATCATGACGGCGTCCTGTTCCATTCCATTCGCCTACCGGCAATTCCCCACGGTAAACGGGCATCCCATGACCGATGGCGGGCTGGGCGATTCCATTCCGGTACGTTGGGCCTATGAGCAGGGCGCCAGGGATATCACCGTGGTGCTGTCCCGGTATCAGGGTTATCGCAAAAAGCCCAGCGCGTTGACGCCGTTGCTGAAACCCTGGGTTAAGGATATGCCGGGTTTGTATGCGGGCATGCTCAAGCGCTCGCAAACTTACAATGACGCGTTGGACTTTATCGATAACCCGCCGGCGGATTGTCGGTTAACCGTGATTGCGCCGGGCCGGGATTTTCCGGTGAGTCGCTTGACCACCAATGGCCAGAAGTTGGAACAGGGCTATTGGCAAGGGCATCAGGCGGCGTTGGTGGCACTGGGCGAGCAGCAACTGGCAGCGGTGGGTTAAGGTGCCCTATGACTTTCCGCTGTTAACCGGTTCTTCGCAGCGCCAGGTCCAGGCTTCCAGCGCGATCCGTTGAACCCCGCGATGATGGTTGTCCATCAGGAACACGCGCCGGTCTTTCAGCACTGCCCGGTTGCCGTCGGCTTTCCTGACGGCCTTGAACAGTTTCTTTTTTGCGTTGTTTTCGATCCAGGCGTCACTGAACAGCAGGCCCTGGAGTTTGCCACCGGATTCGATGGCGACGGTGTCCCTGGCCTGACAGCTGCTGGGTGCGTTTTCCAGAAGATAGACCTTGTCGGCCTGGCTGGTTGCAGCGAGTGATAACAGCGCGATGCCGAGCAAGCGGCGCATAATGTTTCCTTTTTTTGTTATTCGCCGCAGGCGCGGCGTGCCTTTTCCACGTTCTCCCGCAGATGCTGCGGGTTGATGGTGCCGGCAATGATACTGCCGACGCCGGGGGTGCCAAGGATCTTGTTCATGCTTTCCTGTACCGGGTCCTTGCCCTGATTGTGCAGGTGACCGCTGGCAAACGCCTTCTTGATCAGAATGCCCTTGTTCCGGGCAGCAGCGTGTTCGATCACCGGCAGCTCTTCATCATGGGCCAGGTTGTAGGTGACCATGGCTACGTCCGCCTGGTCGAGGGTGCCGATGCCGCCGGCCACGGTCTTGCTGGACATGCCGGTGGCGCGGATCAGGCCGGCCTTCTTCAGATCGTTCAGTGCATCCAGGGTGCCCATGTTGAGGACATCCAGATCGTTGCCGTCGGAATGCACCAGCACGCAATCCAGGTAGTCGGTGTTGAGTCGCTTGAGGCTGCGTTCCACCGAGGTGCGCACATGCTCCGGGGAGAAATCGAAGTGGCTGTCGCCGCTGTCGTTGTCGAATTCCTCGCCTACCTTGGTCACAATGACCCAGTGCTGGCGGTCCTGCAGCAGTTGCCCCAGACGCGCTTCGCTGCGGCCATAGGCTGGTGCCGTGTCGATCAGGTTCAGACCCATGTCCCGGGCCTGGGCGATCAATTCCACCACCGACTTGTCATCGGGAATGGTAAAGGCGCTGGGGTATTTCACGCCTTTGTCGCGGCCGATCTTTACCGTACCCAGACCGAGGGCGCTGACGGTTAACCCTGTGTTGCCCAGCGGGCGCATGAAGGCCATTAAGACTCCTGAAACATTCTCGCTGTAGGAGCGCCGCTTGAGGCGCGAATTGTACTTGGGAAAGCCGTCGTAAGCAGTTTCGCGCCTCAAGCGGCGCTCCTACAGAGGGTAATTAAAAACAGCGGTGCCAGTACGGCACGCCCATGGGGGCCTGTTCCAGCGTTTCCGGTACCGTTAACGGTGCCCCTGGTTTCAGCCCGCTCTCTTCCACCAGCGCCATCACTCTGTCGCCCAGGTCCGGGGCCAGGGTGAGCTTGGTGGGCCAGGCCACGATCAGGTTGTGATCGCGGTGGGCGTAGGCGTTATCCGGTTTTACCAGGGCCTGCTGTTTCGGTTCGGCCCGGGTTACGTTGAGAACGGCGAACTGGGCCTGGCTGAAATCGAGCCAGGGGAACAGGTGTTTCAGTTCGTCGCGGCCAGCGGCCAGTTGTTCCTCATCGCTGCGTTCCACGCCCCGTTCCGCCAGGTCGCCACCCAGATACCAGACCACCTTGCCGTCCGGGCAGTCGTGGGTGGTGACGGTGAGTACCGGTTTGTTGCTGGTGCCAACACAGTGAGCATAGAGGCGGTGGCCCAGATCGTGTTTCACCAGCAGCATTTTCAGTGGCCGCAGCTGGCTGTGTTCCTCTGGAAGCAGGCGGGCCTGGTGGGCGCCGTCCAGCAGTGCCGGGTTGCCATTGCCGGCGGACAGGATGGTCAACGTCGGCTCGATACGCTGGCCATTGACGGTCACCGCCTTCAATCCTTGCTCTCCCCATTCCAGAGAATCGCGTTCCCTGTCGAAGGCCAGCAGGCGTTCACGCACCGGCGCGGCCAGGGTGTCGATCAGTGATTCGGTATTGATGACCAGATCATCCAGCTTGTAGACATTGCCCTTGAAGGCCTTGTCCGCCAGCGCGGAGGGGAAATGGTCCCGTTTCAGTTTTTCGATGCGCCCGCGCAGCATCTTGCTGGCGAAGAAGTTGGTCATGCGCGAGGCTACCGAGCCGCTGGACCACATGTGCTGGGTATCGCTGAGTACCTGCAGCTGACGCAGGTCCACCGGATCGTCGCCGGCCATGGCCGCGCGCCAGCGGTCCGGCATGGCGGCGATGGATTCCGACTCGCTGGACAGGTTGCCGCCCAGGGCATACTTGAGGCCGCCGTGGATAATGCCCTGGCTGGCCAGGGTCTGGTCGCCACCCAGGGTGTCGGTTTCCAGCAGCAGGCACTGGTAACCGGCCGCGTTGAGCCGGTTGATCAGCCACAGGCCGGCGATGCCGCCGCCGAAGATCAGAATGTCGGGTTTCAGAGGGGAGTTGCTCATGGCTCACCATCGGAGAAAGTTGCCGCTATGCTAGCATAGGCTGCGCTGCGGGCACGCAAGCAGGCAACAGGCATTCCTCTGGTTTTCCTGTAGCGTTGTACATGCAAGCAGTCCTCACACCGAGACAAGAGCGCCTATGCAAACCCTTTACTCCCTTCTTTGGTATTTACTGCTCCCGATACTGTTTTTGCGCCTGTGGCTACGCGGTCGTCAGGCGCCAGCCTATCGCCAGCGCTGGAAAGAACGCATGGCCTGGGGCTATCGCCCCGGCACCCTGAAAAACAGCATCTGGGTGCATGCGGTGTCGGTGGGGGAAACCCTGGCGGCGGTGCCGATGATCGAGCGGTTGCTGGCGGATTATCCGCATACGCCCCTGTTGGTGACCACGACGACCCCCACGGGTTCGGAGCGTGTGAAAGCCCTGTTCGGCGATCGAGTGACGCATGTCTATTGTCCGTGGGAATTGCCGACTGCGTTGAACCGTTTCCTGCGAGCTTTTGATCCGAAAACGGTGATCGTGCTGGAAACCGAACTGTGGCCGAACCTGTGTGCGGCAGTGAAACGTCACGGTGCCAAACTGATGTTGATGAACGGGCGGTTGTCGGAAAAAAGCTATCGGGGCTACAGCAAGCTGCCCCGTCTGGTGCGGCCGATGATGGCGCGCTTCGATGCCCTGGCGGTGCAGACTCCGGTGGAACGGGAGCGTTATATCGCCCTAGGGGCCTGGCCGGAACGGGTGCATGCCATCGGCAGCGTGAAATTCGATATGAGCCTCGATGATACGGTCCGGCAGACGGCGGCACACTTGCGTGAGGAAATGGGGGGGCGTCCGATATGGATTGCTGCCAGTACTCACCCCGGTGAAGATGAGCCGGTACTGGCGGCGCACAAGGCGTTGCTGGAAACGGCACCGCAGACCTTGCTGGTGCTGGTGCCCCGCCACCCGGAGCGTTTCGACGGCGTGGCCCAGTTGATCCGGCAGCAAGGGCTGGGGCTGGCCCGGCGGAGCAAGCAGGACGCCGTCACCGCCGACACTCAGGTATACCTGGCCGATACCATGGGGGAGCTGCTGATGCTGTTTGGTGTGGCGGACGTGGCCTTTGTGGGTGGTTCCCTGGTGCCGGTGGGTGGGCACAATCTGCTGGAACCGGCTGGTTGGGGAGAACCGGTTGTCACTGGCCCCCACCTGCACAATTTTACCGCCATCTCGGCGCTGCTGGATGACGCTGGTGCCCTGACTCTGGTGGAGAATGCGGATGCCCTGGCTATTGCCTTGCAGAGCCTGTTTCGCAATCCGGCGCAACGCCAGCGTCAGGGGGAGGCGGCGGCGGCGGTTGTCGAAGCCAATCGTGGGGCGCTGGAGAAAGGGCTGGGGTTGGTCGGGAAATTAATAGTTAATAATGAATAGTTAATAGTTTCGTGAGACAACGTTTTTTTATCCTGAAAGCAAAGAGGCCGCGCCCAGAGTTGGGCGCGGCCTCTTTGCTTTCAGCAGGGCATGCGCTGTAAGCGCGTCGTTATTAATTATTCATTATTAACTATTATGCTCTTTCAGTATCGCGCGTCCGGCACCAGCGCGTCGCTACGGCCTTCCAGGTCCGGCTGGTAGATGTTCAGGGTGTTGGTGTCCGAGAGCCACTGGTTGATGCCTGCCAGGTCTCCCTGCTGAAGGTCACCGGTGGTGGATTTCAGGGTCAGGGAGTTGATGATGTAGTCGTAGCGGGCGTTGGCGTAGTCGCGTTCGGCGGCGAACAGTGCCTGCTGGGCGTTGAGCACGTCCACCACATTACGGGTACCGACCTCGTAACCGGATTGAGTAGCTTCCAGTGCAGAGCGGGCGGACCGGATTGCCTGCTTGCGGGCGCTCACGCGCAGGGCGTCGGATTCCACCGTGCGATAGGCACTGCGGGCCTGCTGAATGATATCGCGCAGGGCCTGCTGGTACTGGAAGACCGCAGCATCTGCACGCAGGGCGGCCTCCTTACGGCGGCTGTTCAGGCCCCCACCCTGGAACAGGGGCATGGTGACTTCAACGCCGATCTGTTTGGATTCGCTGTCCGGATTGATCCCGGTAGAAAAGCCGGCAGCACTATTGCCTTCAGGTGCCGTGTGAGAGTGCTGGTACTGGGCGACAAACTGCACCTGGGGGAGTTGGGCCCCCAACTGACGTTTGGCGGTGTTCTCTGTCAGCTCGGAGTTGTAACGGGCTGCCAACACTTGAGGGTTTTGGGCCTGGGCCTTGTCAATCCAGTCTGCCATGTTGGCCGGTTGCGGGCCTTGCATGGGCAATTCGTCTTTGAGTTCTGAGAGTGTTTCCCAGCGTTGGCCGCTCAGCGATTCAAGCTGATCGCGGGCGATATCATATTGTTGCTGGGCCACAATCAGGTTCACCCGGGTCAGGTCATAGGTGGCCTGGGCTTCTTCCACATCGGTGGCGGGCACCAGTCCCACATCGAAACGTTCCTGGGTCTGTTCCAGCTGGCGGCCAATGGCTTTTTCTTCGGCCTTGGCGGACACCAGGGTGTCCCAGGCGCGCAGCACACCGAAGTAACCCTGGGCCACGCGCAACACGAAATCCTGCCGTGCCTGTTCAAAATTGGCCTGCGCAATATCGGTGCTGGACTGTGCTTCCTTGTAGCCGTACCAGGCATCAACACGGAACAAGGGCTGCGTCAGTTGCAGTGTGGTGGTTTCAGTGCCGAAATCCTGCGTGACTCCCAGCTCCTCAAGTTTTCTCTCGTTGTCATAGCGGCCATAGCTGGCGGCCACGTTGGGAAAGAGGGCGGCTCGGCCCTGTACCAGCAGTTGCTGATCCGCGTCCCAGCTCATACGAGCGGCCCGCCAGGTGCCGTCGTAGCTCCAGGCGGCGTTGGCGACATCCACCAGATCGGCGGCGTGGACGGAGCTGGCCAGTGAGGTCAGCATGAGAACGAGGATCTTGGTTGGGCTGCGCTTCATTCTGGTGCACTCTTTCCTGGGTGAGTTTGGTCATTATAGTACTGGCTGGTACAGAAAATTGATACGGTTTCTGTCACACCGGTGTCGCGGTTGTTTGGCCGATAGGCGCTGGCGTATAGTGTCCGCCATTCCTGTCTTTTCCCATGTATTCTGGAGGCCGACGTGCCAGACGATCAGCGCCCCGTCACCGCTAAACCCATTGATGAATCCTGCCAGCCTATCGCCGGTTCGCAAAAAATTTATGTTACCGGCTCTCGCCCGGACATTCGTGTCCCCATGCGAGAAATTCGCCAGAGTCCGACCCCGCTGGCAGACGGAAAGTTCGAGGATAACCCGCCGGTTACCGTCTACGATACCTCGGGCCCCTACACTGACCCGGATGTGACCATCGATGTGCGGCAGGGGTTGGCGCCAATTCGCCTGAACTGGATTCAGGAGCGGAATGATACCGAGCAACTGGAGGGTTTGACCAGTGTCTACGGGCGCAAACGTGCCAATGACCTGAAAACCGCCGGTTTGCGTTTCCAGCACACCCGTATCCCGCGCCGGGCTAAATCAGGCAAGAACGTGACCCAGATGCACTATGCCCGCCAGGGCATCATCACCCCGGAAATGGAATTTATCGCCATCCGCGAGAACCAGCGGTTGCGTGAACACCGGGAAGCGGGACTGCCCATGGATCAGCATCCGGGGCAGGATTTCGGAGCCAGCATCCCGGCGGAAATTACCCCGGAATTTGTTCGTGACGAAGTGGCCCGGGGACGGGCGGTGATTCCGGTGAATATCAACCACCCGGAAATCGAGCCGATGATCATCGGCCGTAACTTCCTCACCAAGATCAATGCCAACATCGGTAATTCGGCGGTGACCTCTTCCATTGAGGAGGAAGTGTCCAAGATGACCTGGGCCACCCGCTGGGGCGGCGATACGGTGATGGATCTGTCCACCGGCGACAATATCCATGAAACCCGCGAGTGGATCCTGCGCAACTCGCCGGTGCCCATCGGCACCGTACCGATCTACCAGGCACTGGAGAAGGTCAACGGCGTGGCTGAAGACCTGACCTGGGAAATCTTCCGCGACACCCTGATCGAGCAGGCCGAGCAGGGGGTGAGCTACTTCACCATTCACGCCGGCGTTCTGCTGCGCTACGTGCCGATGACCGCCAACCGGGTCACCGGTATTGTCTCCCGCGGCGGTTCGATCATGGCCAAGTGGTGCCTGGCGCACCATAAAGAGAGCTTCCTCTACACTCATTTCGAAGACATCTGTGAGATCATGAAGGCCTACGACGTGACCTTCAGTCTCGGGGATGGCTTGCGCCCCGGTTCCATTGCCGATGCCAACGATGAAGCCCAGTTCAGTGAACTGCGCACCCTGGGTGAGCTCACCAAGATCGCCTGGAAGCACGACGTGCAGGTGATGATCGAAGGCCCTGGTCACGTGCCCATGCACATGATCAAGGCCAACATGGACGAGCAGCTCAAGCATTGTGGTGAGGCGCCGTTCTACACTCTGGGCCCGCTGACCATCGATATCTCTCCGGGCTACGATCACATTTCCAGCGCCATCGGCGCCGCCATGATCGGTTGGTACGGCACCGCCATGCTTTGCTATGTGACCCCGAAAGAGCACCTGGGTCTGCCCAATCGGGAAGACGTGAAGGAAGGTATCATCACCTACAAGATTGCCGCCCATGCGGCGGATCTGGCCAAAGGGCATCCGGGCGCCCAGCTGCGCGACAATGCCCTGTCCAAGGCGCGCTTCGAATTCCGTTGGGAAGACCAGTTCAATCTGGGCCTGGACCCGGACCGTGCCCGGGAATTCCACGATGAGACCTTGCCCAAGCAGGCTCATAAGGTGGCGCATTTCTGCTCCATGTGCGGTCCCAAGTTCTGCTCCATGAAGATCAGCCAGGAAGTTCGTGAGATTTACGGCGATGGCAGGGAGCAGGTGGCGCAGGCGGATGCGGAAGCGGGTATGGAAGAGAAATCCAGGGAGTTCCGTGAAAAGGGTAGCGCCCTTTATCATGAAGCCAATGAGTGATCTGAAGCCGCTGTTCGGCCCCGATGACGTGGAAGTGCTGGAACGGGACACCCCGTTTCAGGGCTTCTTTCGTGTCGATACCCTGACCCTGAGACACCGGCAGTACAACGGCGGCTGGGGCAAACCGGTACGCCGGGAGCTGTTCGTGCGTCCGCAGGCGTCGGCGGTGCTGCCCTATGATCCCCGCCGGGGTGAAATCCTGCTGGTGGAGCAGTTCCGGGTAGGGGCACTGGAGTGGCGGCAGTCTCCCTGGTGTCTGGAGTTGATTGCCGGCATTGCCGACAAGGACGGGGAAAGTGCCGCCGACCTGATTCGCCGTGAAGCCATGGAGGAAGCGGGCATTACCCTGGGCGAGATGGAAACCATCGCCGCCTATATGCCCAGCCCCGGTGGCACCAACGAGCGTCTGCAGGTGTTTGTCGGCCAGGCTGATCTGGCTGATGCCGGTGGTATCTTCGGGTGCCCGGACGAAGGCGAGGACATTCGTGCCCTGACCGTGCCGGTGGCAGATGTTCCTGAATTGCTGGCATCCGGTCTGGTGGATAATGCGGCGTCCCTGATTGCTCTGCAGTGGCTGCTGTTGCACCGCGACCGGCTGGATGCGGCCTGGGGCGGGGTATGAAACGCCGCGACCGCTACCGGCTGGATTTCCGGGCACTGATGAGCCAGTGCGAGGAAAACTACGCCCGCATGCTGCCGCTGATGAATGCCATGGGCGAGCGAGACAGCATGGACGTGGAGCTGGGCCATACCCAGCACACTCATACCCTGCAACTGCGGGTGCTGGAACGCTCTCCCTATACCACCACCGTGCGCCTGGAAGATCAGGAATTGCTGGATGTGCTGCCAGCATCACGGTTGACCGTGCGCCTGTATCACGATGCGCGTCTGGCAGAAGTTACCGAGGCGCGCCCCTTCCGTCGGGTCAATGCCCGCTATGCCTATCCCAACCGCCATATGCACCAGCGTGATGAGAAAGTGCAGTGGAATCGCTTCCTGGCCGAATGGCTCCGTCATGTCCATGATCATGGGCGTGATGCGGGCAACGATTGGCGCCAGCGGGTGACCGGTAATTCCTGACAGTCGCTGTAAAGAATTGCTAACCACGTCCTGATCTTGGACGTCTTTCCTAGAAAAGTGCCATCATCTTGGTTATAAGTGATCCATGAGCGTTGAGGGAATGCTCGGGAGAGCATTCGATGCCTCCCAAACGGGAATAATAAATCGAGGACGGGAGCGGGGATCTTGACGCAGCAGTTGCAGCCCCTTCGAGTAGTGCAGTTATCGGACTGCCATCTGTTTGCCGACACACAAGGCAAGCTGTTGGGCCTGAATACCCAGTTCAGTCTGGACAAGGTACTGGAGCTGATTCGGCGTGAACAGCCCAGCCCGGATCTGATCCTGGCCACTGGCGATCTGTCCCAGGATGCTTCCCTGGAGTCCTATCAGAGGCTTGGTGAGGCTCTGTCATCTTTCACCGCACCGGTGTACTGGCTTGAGGGCAACCACGACAAGCCTGCCCCCATGCTGAAGGCTCTGGATTGTGATCGCGAGCGCATGAGTCCCTGTGTGTTGGAGATCGGCAACTGGACCATCGTCATGCTCGACTCCACCATACCCGGGGAGGTCCCCGGTGACCTGTTCGACGAAGACCTGAAATTTCTGGACGATGCCCTGGCGGCTGCCAATGGCGAGCATCTGATGGTGTGCCTGCATCATCACCCGGTTCCCATGGAGTGTGCCTGGCTGGACACCCAGGTGGTGGGCAGTGCTGAACAGTTCTTTGCCGTGATCGACCGCCACCCCCGGGTACGCGCCATTATCTGGGGCCATGTGCACCAGGAATACGATGAGCAGCGCAACGGCGTTCGCCTGCTGGCAGTGCCCAGTACCTGCGTGCAGTTCAAACCGAAAAGCGAAGACTTTGCGGTGGACGACAGCAACCCGGGCTACCGCTGGCTGGACCTGTATCCGGATGGCCGCATCGACACCGCTGTCAGTCGGGTGGAGGGGATTACCTTTGAGGTGGACTTCAGCGTCAAGGGATACTGATTAATTGATAATTGAGAATGGATAATTGATAGCTAAAACCGTGAATCCTCAATTGATAATGGACAACTTGTCCGGGGCCTGAGAGGCTCTTTCGTTATCAATTATCCATTCTCAATTATCAATTGGCTCTTCTCATGTCGGCTCCAGAAACCTCTCTCATCTATATCCACGGCTTCAATAGCTCCCCGGCGTCCCACAAGGCGACCCTGTTGCGAGAGGTGTTCGAGCGCGCCGGTTGTCCGGAGCGGTTGCATGTGCCGGCGCTGCCGGTGGAGCCAAAGGCAGCCATGGCGGAGCTGGATGCGGTGATTGCCGGAGCGGGTCCGGTGGCGCTGCTGGGTTCGTCCCTGGGAGGGTTCTATGCCACCTGGCTGGCCGAGCACCATGATTTGCAGGCGGTAATCGTAAATCCTGCCGTTCGACCATGGCGACTACTGGACAAATACACAGGTATCCAGCATAACTATCACACCGGCGAGGCCTGGGAATTCAATCCGGCCTGGCTGGACGAGCTGAAGCGCTATGAAGTGCCGGCCATCAGCCAGCCGGAAAACCTGCTTCTGCTCACCCAGACCGGCGATGAAACCCTCGATTGGGAAGACGGCTGGGACTATTACGGGGACTGTCACCGCTATTGCGGCTTGGGTGGCAGCCACGGCTTTGATAACTTTGACGCCTTCATTCCGCTGATACTGCGGTTTTGTGGTATTGAAATACACGCCTGATGCCCGAGGCCAGACGCCAGACGCTTGATCTTGCCAAGCGTTCAGCGTCTGGCGTCATGCGTCTGGCGCTTCTGGAAAATCTATGGCCAATACGTATACGTCCGAAAATATTGAAGTGTTGTCGGGCCTCGACCCGGTGCGCAAGCGCCCGGGGATGTACACCGATACCTCCCGCCCCAATCACCTGGCCCAGGAAGTCATCGACAACTCCGTGGATGAAGCCCTGGCCGGCCATGCCAAATCCATCAAGGTCACGCTGCTGAAGGATGGCGGGGTGGAAGTGGAAGATGATGGTCGCGGCATGCCGGTGGACATGCACCCGGTGCAGAAAAAGCCTGGTGTGGAAGTGATCCTGTCCACGTTGCATTCCGGCGGCAAGTTCTCCAACAACAACTACCAGTTCAGCGGTGGTCTGCACGGGGTGGGCGTCTCGGTCGTGAATGCCCTGTCCACCAAGCTGGAGATCCTGGTGAAACGGGATGGCCAGCTGCACCGCATGGAATTCGGTGATGGCGAAAAACGCAGCGACCTGGAAGTGGTCGACACCGTCGGTAAGCGCAACACCGGCACCATTCTGCGTTTCTGGCCCGATGCCAAATACTTCGATTCCCCGAAGATTTCCGTGTCCCGGCTCAAGCATCTGCTGCGCGCCAAGGCGGTGTTGTGCCCGGGCCTGCTGGTCACCCTGGACAACCAGGTCAGCGGCGAAACCGACAGCTGGCAGTTCGCCGATGGCCTGATCGAATACCTGCTGGAATCCGGCCGGGGCTGGGAGCGGGTACCGGATGAACCCTTCAATGGCGCCATGAGCGCAGAAACCGAAGCGGTGGACTGGGCGGTGATGTGGCTACCGGAAGGTGGCGAGCTGGTGCAGGAATCCTACGTTAACTTGATTCCCACTCCCCAGGGGGGGACTCACGTGAATGGGCTGCGCTCTGGCTTGCTGGAAGCCATGCGCGAGTTCTGTGAGTTCCGCAACCTGCTGCCCCGTGGTGTCAAACTGACCCCGGAAGATATCTGGGACCGGGTTGCCTATGTGCTCAGTGTCAAGATGCAGGACCCGCAGTTCGCTGGCCAGACCAAGGAGCGTCTCAGTTCCCGGCAGACCGCCGCGTTTGTCTCCGGCGTGGTCAAGGATGCGTTTTCCCTGTGGTTGAACCAGCACACCGATGAGGCCGAGAAGCTGGCGGACCTGTGCATCAACAATGCCCAGAAGCGACTGCGCGCTGCCAAGAAAGTCACTCGCAAGAAAGTCACCAGTGGCCCGGCATTGCCCGGCAAGCTGGCTGACTGCACCAGCGACGACCCTTCCCAGAGTGAAATCTTTCTGGTGGAAGGGGACTCGGCGGGAGGCTCTGCCAAGCAAGCCCGGGACCGGGTCTACCAGGCCATCATGCCCCTGCGCGGCAAGATCATGAACACCTGGGAAGTGGATTCCGCCGAGGTGCTGGGCAGTCAGGAAATTCACGATATCGCTGTGGCACTGGGTATCGAGCCGGGCAGTGATGATCTGGGCGGCCTGCGTTACGGCAAGGTGTGTATCCTCGCCGATGCGGATTCTGACGGTCTGCACATCGCCACCCTGATCTGCGCCCTGTTCCTGCGCCATTTCCCGGCGCTGGTGAAGAACGGTCATGTGTTCGTGGCCATGCCTCCGCTGTACCGCATCGATGTGGGAAAGGACGTGTACTACGCCCTGGACAAGGAAGAGCGCGAAGGGGTGCTGGACCGCATCAAGGCCGAGAAGAAACGCGGCAAGGTCAATGTCACCCGCTTCAAGGGCCTAGGCGAGATGAACCCGCTGCAACTGCGCGAAACCACCATGGCCCGGGACACCCGCCGGCTGGTACGTCTGGAAGTGACCGGCGGCGACGACACCCACCAGCTGATGGATATGTTGCTGAGCAAGAAGCGCGCCTCCGATCGCAAGGTCTGGCTGGAAGAGAAGGGCAATCTGGCGGAGATTTGAGTTGCAAGTTGAAAGTTTCAAGTTGCAAGGCGCGGAACAGAACGTGCAAGCCGGCAAGGCCGTGCCCGCGAACCACCGTTAATGGCCAGCGCGGAACGCATACCGTCCAGCGAACAACTACCCGGCCTCGCGTTGTAACTTTCAACTTGAAACTTGCAACTCCTTGCGCCGAAAGAATGTATGGCCTATCGGCACTTACCGGTGCTGGGTAAATAAGAAGGCATTGAAGAAATGGCTGATGAATTCGAAAGTTTTCCCTTAAGGGAATATACCGAAAAAGCGTACCTGGATTATTCCATGTACGTGATTCTTGACCGGGCGCTGCCCAATATCGGTGACGGCCTCAAGCCTGTGCAGCGGCGTATTGTTTACGCCATGAGTGAGCTCGGACTGAAGGCCACCGCAAAGTACAAGAAGTCCGCCCGTACCGTGGGCGATGTACTGGGTAAGTATCATCCCCATGGTGATTCCGCCTGTTACGAGGCCATGGTGCTGATGGCGCAGCCGTTCAGCTACCGCTATCCGCTGGTGGATGGCCAGGGGAACTGGGGTAGCGCGGACGACCCGAAATCGTTCGCTGCCATGCGTTACACCGAATCCAAACTGGCCCCCTATGCGGAAGTGCTGCTTTCCGAATTGGGCCAGGGCACGGTGGAATGGGTGCCCAACTTCGACGGCACCATGGACGAGCCCAAGCTGTTGCCGGCCCGTCTGCCCAATGTGTTGCTGAACGGCACCACAGGTATTGCGGTGGGCATGAGCACGGATATTCCACCGCACAACCTGCGTGAAGTGGCCAATGCCTGTATCCATCTACTCAAGGACCCGGGTGCCTCTCTGGATGATCTGATGCAGTACATCCAGGGGCCGGATTTCCCCACCGAGGGTGAGGTGATTACTTCCCAGAACGACATCATCCGCATGTATGCGGAAGGCAAGGGTTCACTCAAGCAGCGTGCCGTGTATGAGCGCGAGGAAGGGGACATCGTCATCACTGCCTTGCCCTACCAGGTATCCGGCGCCAAGGTGCTGGAACAGATCGCCGACCAGATGCAGAAGAAAAAGCTGCCCATGGTCAGCGATCTGCGTGATGAGTCGGATCATGAGAACCCCACCCGCCTGGTGATTACACCGCGTTCCAACCGGGTGGATATTCCGCAGTTGATGAGCCACCTGTTTGCCACTACGGATCTGGAAAAGAACTACCGGGTGAACCTGAACATGATCGGCATCGATGGACGGCCGCAGGTAAAAAGCCTGGATATGATTCTCAACGAGTGGCTGCAATTCCGCATGGTCACTGTGCGCCGGCGTCTGCAGCATCGTCTCGACAAGGTGTTGGAGCGCTTGCACCTGCTGGAAGGTTATTTGGTCGCTTACCTCAATATCGATGAGGTGATCCATATTATTCGTACCGAAGACGCACCGAAGCCGGTGCTGATGGAGCGTTTCGGTATTTCTGATCGCCAGGCGGAAGCCATCCTCGAACTGAAGCTGCGCAACTTGGCCAAGCTCGAGGAAATGAAGATCCGTGGTGAGCAGGATGAGCTCAACGAAGAACGGGAAAAGTTGGAAGAAACACTGGGGTCCACCGCCAAGATGAAAAAGTTGGTGGCCAAGGAACTGCAGGAAGATGCGGACAAGTATGGTGACGACCGTCGCTCTCCGCTGGTAGAGCGTGATGCGGCAACGGCGCTGGATGAAACCGATCTGGTCAGCGCCGATCCGGTGACCGTGGTGTTGTCCGAGAAAGGCTGGGTGCGTTCTGCCAAAGGGCATGATGTGGACGTGGTCGGCCTCAGCTACAAGGCCGGTGACAAGTACAAGGCTTCGGCCCAGGGTAAATCCAACCAGCCCGTGTGCTTCATCGACAGCACCGGCCGCAGTTACTCCCTGCCAGCCCATACCCTGCCCAGTGCCCGTGGCCAGGGCGAGCCCCTGTCCGGCCGCGTCAACCCACCCTCCGGGGCCAGCTTTATGGCGGCGGTGATGGGCAAGGAAAAGGATGCCTACCTGATGAGTACCGATGCCGGTTACGGCTTCGTGGTGCGCTACGGGGATCTGCTGGCCAACAAGAAGGCAGGCAAGACGGTGCTGTCGGTGCCCAAGGGCGCCAGGGTGCTGCCGCCGAAGCCGATTGCGTCCACCGAGGACGATCTGATTGCGCTGGTTTCCAACGAAGGCCGTTTGTTGGTGTTCCCGGTGAAGGAGCTGCCGGAAATGGCACGGGGCAAGGGCAACAAGATGATGTCCATCCCTGCTGCCCGGGTGGCCGACCGGGTGGAGTTCGTGCAGGACATGCAGGTATTGGGGCCGCAGGATGCCCTTACCATCCATGCCGGCAAACGCCACCTGACCTTGAAGGCCAGCGACCTGGAGCACTATTACGGGGAGCGGGGCCGCCGCGGTGCCAAGCTGCCGCGTGGTTTCCAGAATGTGGACCAGATGGCGGTGGAGCGTAAAGGCGAATAGTCTCACCCCATCACTGAGTAATAAAAAAACGGCACGCCTCAGCGTGCCGTTTTTTTTGGTTTGTCACGGCTCATCCAGCAGCCAGGTTCGTCATGTGAAAGATGACTCCCATACCGTAAGGGTGCGCTGTGGGAAGCGATGCTTGCATCGCGAAGATGCCTGCCCCTTGCCCGACACACTTGCGTGATTGTGAGAAGCGGGTTTAATAACCTTGCTGACGGAGTAAAAAGAACAGGAGTGTGTGCATGGGTGCCACGATAACAGGCGTTATCACCGCAATATTGTTACTGCTGAATACGCTGGTGCTGATTGGCCCCATGATGCTGGTGGCGTTGCTCAAGGTGATTCTACCGGGCGCGCGAGCCCGCCAGATCTGCTCCTCTGTGGTTATGGGTATCGCTGAAACCTGGGCCGAGATCTGCAAGGGCATCTTTGCGCTGATGACGCCTACCCAGTGGGATATTCGCGGGGTGGAGGACTTGCGCAGTGATACCTCCTATCTGGTGGTCAGCAACCATCAGTCCTGGGTGGATATTCCTGCCCTGGTGCAGGCGTTCAATCGCAAGACCCCTTATTTCAAATTTTTTCTCAAGAAGGAACTGATCTGGGTGCCGTTTCTGGGGCTCGCGTTCTGGGCGCTGGATTACCCTTTCATGAAGCGTTACAGCAAGGCGTTTCTGGACAAGAATCCGCACCTGAAGGGCAAGGATCTGGAGATTACCCGGCAGGCCTGTGAGAAATTCCAGGGGATACCGGTGACGGTGGTGAACTTCCTGGAGGGCACCCGCTTTACCGCTGAAAAACACCGCGATCAGCAATCCCCTTACCGGCATCTCCTCAAGCCCAAGGCCGGCGGAGTAGCGTTTGTGCTGGCCGCTCTGGGCGACAATCTGGATGCCCTGCTGGATGTGACGATTCTTTACCCGGAGGGAACTCCACCAGGGTTCTGGGACCTGCTTTGCGGTCGGGTGTCGCGGGTGGTGATCGATGTGCAGACCCGGGCCCTGGACCCGGCCCTGTGGTGCAGTGATTACCAGGAAGATCCGGTCTTCCGGGCGGAAATGCAACAGTGGGTCAGTGATCTGTGGGCGCAAAAGGATGCGCGTCTGGTGCAGATGGCAGAGCAGGAAAGGGGTGACAGGGCCCTGTCGGGGGAACGCGCCAGTAGCGAGTAACGCGCCGCGAAAAGCATTGCTCCCTCTTTCATGGGGCGAGAGGGGCAATGCCAGTCCGGTCTGTGCCTAGAAGCTCAGTGAGGCCGCCAGATAGGGGCCGCCCATGTCCAGATCCGCGTCCAGATCGCTGACATCATCCAGCTCCAGATCCATGTGCTTGTAACCCAGCTCCACGCCCAGCAGGAAATCCGAACGCCAGCCGATGCGAGCGGTCAGATCCCGTAAGGTGTTGCCATCGTAGCTGATGGTATCGATCTCGCCGCCCACATAGACGCCGGGCACCGGCAGGTTGAGCCGGCCGGAGGCATGCAGCATGGGCAGGGTTTCGTCGAAATTCTTGGTGGAACTGGCCAGCAGGCTGTCCAGGCTGATGCTACCTTCGATCTTGCGCACCGTAATCCCCACATTCACTTTCAGGGCATTATCCAGGGGCGTGTAGTAGAGCGTGCCGTCGAGGATATCCAGATCGATATCGGTTTCTACTTCGGTGTTGGCCACAAACAACTGCCCATTGAACACAAAGGTTCGTTCCAGACGGTTACTGGCGTCATCAGAGAGATCCAGGCTACGCACCCGTACATTGGGAATCAGCGGTACGGCATGTTCCACGCCCAGATAGAGCACCCGCTGGTTGGCTTCATCGAAACCCAGATCATCCTGCATATCGATATCTTCACCACCGGAGGCTACAGTGCCTTCAAATTCGGTGTCCCAGCTGTAACCGCCGGCGTAGACACTCACCAGTGGGGCGGCATCGGCCACAGACGTGGCTGCGAGGAGGGCAGCAGCCAGAGCAGTATATGCGTGTTTCATTCCTGATCCTTGGTTGTGTTGCTGAAAAAAGGCTTGGGAACCAGCATGCCAGACTTTCACACAAGTTCCAGTTTGGCACTTGTTAGCGGGCCATTGACTAGACACGTGGCAGAGACTGGAATGGTTCCCGGAATCTTGTCATCGGGACGGCTGATATTCTGTTAAAATGCCGTCAAAACACATGTAGTGCCTTGGAGTAGGGTGAATGTTTCTCGATGAAATGCCCGGACAGTTCCGTTATCCGGTGCCGGAAGACGCGGAAGACAAGACACTGCTGGCGGATATTCAGCGTAAGGGCTGGCATCACTTTGCGGTGCCCGGCGGTGATGGCCAGCCCGGTTATACCTTCAGCGTGGGGCATTTCCTCAATCTGAATCACCCGGAACTGATCGTGTTGGGGCTCAAGGATGCCCTGGCCAGCCGCCTGCTGGACAGCGCAGCAGTTCGGATTCGTGGTCTCAACAAACCCTACCAGCCGTACCGGTTGTACAACGATATCGCCGATGGCCTGGAGGTCATGTTCCTGCCAGTGGCCTTTCCGCATTACAAGGAATACCTGGGCTTCGCCAACTGGTTTTACCAGAGCCTGCCGGCCCCGTATCCGGCCCTGCAGATGGTCTGGCCCGACCCCAAGGGCGTATTCCCGTGGCAGCCCGGTTACGATACCCGGTTCCATCGGGCCCAGCCCCTGCTGGGGGCGGCGCCAGCCTCCCCGTTAACCCAGAATCGTCGTTGAGTTTGGAGCGCAACATGGCCAACTCCCTGCAAGAACAATTGATGAAAGCCGGTCTGGCGGACCAGAAGAAGGCCCGCCGTGCCAAGCAGCAGAAGCGCCAGGAGGCCAACCAGGCCAAGCGTGGCGAGATTGAACTGGAAGACCCGGCGGAACGGGCCCGTCGCCAGCGGGAAGAAAAAGCCGAGGCGGACCGTCAGCGCGAAGCCGCCCGCAAGGCCGAGCGCGAGAAGAAAGAGATCGCCGCCCAGATCAAGCAGATGATTGAACAAAGCCGTCTCGACCGTCAGCACGGTGATGTGGCCTACCAGTTCGTGCAGGACAAGAAGATCAAGAAAGCCTGGGTCACCGCCAAACAGCAGGCCCAGCTTGAGCGCGGCCAGATCGCCATTGTGGCACTGGGTGATGGCTATGAGCTGGTACCCACGGTAGTGGCGGAGAAGATTCGCCAGCGCGACGAGAATGCCGTACTACTGCTCAACGAGCGTGGCAACAACGCGGTTGACGAGGATGACCCCTACAAGGACTTCCCGATCCCCGATGACCTGATGTGGTAGGCGAAGCGCCAGCTACAAGCTACAAGCTACGCTCGGTTGGATGGGAAAAGTATGGGAAGTTCCCTGGCCCCGGTGCTTTCTACAAGGCTGCTGTAGGAGCGCCCTTCCAGGGCGCGAACCGCGCTTGCGCGGAAATCGCCCAACGGGCGATCAGGAATCTCAGCGTTCGACAGGCTTATCCAGATAATACCGGTTTCGTGCCACCGCCAACCCCATTCGCCATGCAAGCATGGCTCCAACAGGCGGTTGGGGTAACATCGTAGGGTGGATTAGCCGCAGGCGTAATCCACCTTCGTTTCTATTCCGTTCAGGCGCCCAGCCTGCCCCCTTGAACCAAACAGGCTAGAACCATGACCGCATCCACCAAACTTGGCGCTCGCCACTCCCTGGAAGTCATCAAGCCGATCCATAACGGGTTGCTGCTGGACGGCGGTTCGCTGGGGGAGGTGCTGTTGCCGGCCCGGGAAGTGGAAGGCAAGGAATTAGGCCCCGGCGATAGCGTGCTGGTGACCCTCTACAGCGATGGTCAGGGCCGGCCCATGGCCAGTCTGCGCACGCCTCGCGCCCAGCATGGTCAGGTGGCGTCCCTGAAAGTGGTCTCCACCAGCAAAGTGGGGGCCTTTGTGGACTGGGGCATGCCCAAAGACCTGCTGCTGCCCTTCGCCGAGCAGAAAGGGCCAATTCGCGAGGGTGACTGGGTGCTGGTGATGATCACCACTGACCGGGAAGGGCGCCTGCTGGCCAGCGCCCAGCTGGACCGCTTCCTTGACGATACCAGCGATGACTACCAGCAGGGTGATGAAGTGTCTCTGGTCGCTGCCCATGGCACGGACCTGGGCTACAAGGTGGTGGTGGATAACCGTTGCTGGGGCATGATTGCCAAACAGGAGCTGCGTGCTCCTCTGCGGCCCGGTCAACGGGTCACCGGCTATGTGCAGCGCCTGCGCGATGATGGCAAGCTCAGCCTGTCACTGAATCCTCCCGGGGCATTGAAAAGCGAAGGGCTCAGCGAACAGATCCTGGCCGCTCTGGAAAAGGCTGGCGGCGAACTGCCGCTGGGAGACAAGAGCAGCCCGGAGGATATCTTTGCCACCTTCCGCTGCAGCAAGAACGCCTTCAAGCAGGCCATCGGTGGGCTTTATAAAGAACGCCGTATTGTCATCGACAAGCAATCCATCCGCCTGACACCGCCGGCCTGAGTTGGCGGCTATCCGGAACTCGCCAGGGTGTCGTCAGTCACCAAGGTCGAATTCTCCGCGGCCAGGAT
>Ga0208181_1000136_pt1 | contig 53792 bp, 66 predicted proteins | sample MalvirDeepMed_s6_FD_184244 | JGI IMG/M metagenome (GOLD analysis project Ga0208181, IMG submission 184244) | Marine viral communities from the Global Malaspina Expedition - Malaspina viral metaG DeepMed_s6 (SPAdes) (version 2) | ecosystem: Environmental > Aquatic > Marine > Oceanic | place... | reverse complement strand
CGGCCAATTTGAGTTTATCGTTGGGCAGAATACTCTCTATCCTGTGTCCGAATGGATTGTGCAGGTGCGGTCGAAAGGGCTGCCCCGCTTCGTGAAACCAGTCCTGATGCCTCCGCCACTCGTTTTTCCTCAAGTCCGGCCAGAGAGAAGCTGGTCTTGCGGCGCGATCCGTGTTCTTTATTCGCTTTGCTCCCGCCCTCGTCCCGTACAGTGCGTGAATCATTTAGGAGTCCTTTTTCTTGGCCATTCGTTTTGGATAACCCACGAGTCTGGCTTTCACCAGACACGCAGGGACTCATTCGCCTGTCAAAAGTTATAAGACGCGACAATTGATACCTCGCCGCATCAGCCTTACAGTGTATTGTGTTCGCTACACGGGTCAAGGAGTTCATGTATGGATACCTCGCAAGTCGCAAATCGGATGTACACATCCGATCCGGTCACCATAGACGGGGTGGCTTTCGATGCGACGTGGATGCAGGAAAATTACTGGCGACTGAATCCCGCTCTCACCGCGCAGTATCTCACGGATTACGAATTCAAGATTCCCCCTCATGTGGAATTGATGGCGCAGGAACTTCAAGACGCCAGCAACTACCCACACAGGCGTCTGATCATAACCCTGCCTCCGCGTCATGGTAAAAGCCACTTGATAAGCCACTGGTTTCCGGTGTGGTTTTTCCAGATATTCCCCGGCAAAAGGATCATATTGGCTTCATACGAAGCTGATACCGCGTCCATGTGGGGCCGGAAGGTTCGTGACGCCATCGTTCTTCACGCCAAGAAACTGGGCATAGATGTCCGGACGGATACCAAGGCAGCCCAGAGATGGGAGACTACGGAAGGCGGGGCCATGATGACCGCCGGTGTCGGAGGCCCCATCGCCGGTCGCGGTTGCGATATAGGGATCATCGACGACCCGATCAAGAATCAGGAAGAGGCGGAGTCCCAAGTTGTCCGGGACAAGATATGGGACTGGTACAGGTCGGTCATGTATACCCGTCTTGAGCCGGGGGCCAGCATGGTGGTGGTAAGTACACGCTGGCACGAGGACGATCTTATCGGGAGACTTCTGTCAGAAGAGAGGGCTGGCGGCGAGAAGTGGAGGCTGGTGAACTTGCCAGCCATGGCCGAGGAGGATGATCCACTGAAGCGGGAAGCTGGCGATCCTCTTTGGCCTGAGCGTTACACCAAGGAAGACTTGGAGCGTATCAAGAGGGTCGAGGGGACCAGATCGTGGAACGCCCTGTACCAACAAAGACCGGTTCCAGCCGGTGGCGGCATGTTCAACCGGTCTTGGTTCCGGTATTACGAAGAGCAGGACAACTACTACATCTTGAAGCGGGGAGACCAGGCTGACCGTAGAATTCAAAAAGACCATTGCTGGCGGTTTATGACCTGCGATCTGGCTTTCACGGACAAAACCCAGTCGGATTACACGGTTATTCAGGTCTGGGACGTTGACAAGAACGAAAACGATATGATTCTGGTGGAGCAGTTCCGGGATCAGCTTCAAGCCCCGGACGTGGAAAAGCAAATGCGGATCATGGAGGAACTGTGGCATCCGCTGTTCATCGGAATCGAGGACAGAACTACGGGAACTGCTGCCATTCAGAGGTTCAAGCGGGACGGAATTACCGTAAAGTCCATGAAAGCCGACAGGCAGAAGATTACCAGAGCCTTGATCGGATCGATCTGGATCGAAAATGGCAAGATATTTTTCCCAAAGAGGATATCGTGGCTCAATGAATTGGAATCTGAACTGATTAGTTTCCCTCACGGGTCCCACGACGATCAGGTGGACGCTCTCGCCTACGCCGCCGGGTTCTCTAATAATAGAAACTTATGGCAAGAGCCGGGCGTTCCAGGCTTGCCGAAGGATTCATTTGGGGCTATGCTTGGAATGGACAAGATTTTCGGGCCACAGCCAAGCCCGCCAATATGGTCTACAGATCGCATTTGAAACAGAGTAAAAGGAGTTACTCATTATGCCTTCACGGAAGAAGCAACCCCCTTCTGGGGTTAAAAGCGTACCCGAGTCAGAGGCCAACATTCAGCCGACCCGGACATCTGTTCATTCTGGAATGACGGTCCCTATCGGAACCCAGCCGCCAGAGGGATGGCAGATGATTACGATGGATAATGGCACTGTTCAGTTGTGGCCGCTTCCGCCCAAGATGTTCGGGTCTATTCCCTTTGACCCAGACATTCGGCGAAAGACCATGAAGAGGATTATCGAGGAATACGAGAAGACCATGCCGACTGCCGAGTTCCCAAACAAGGAAGGTCCGGGCCTGATGCTTGTAAATCCCGAGTGGCGGGCTTTGTTTCCGCATGTTCAGGAATGGGGCGATACCGCCACTCCGATTGTGGTGACGGATGATCGCAGGCGGGTGATCGGCGAAGGCCCCAACTTCAAGTTCATACCCAAGGACAAGGTTGCGGACACGATGGAAGCCATTAACCGCCAGTCAGCCATGAAGACAATCACGGAGTCTCCTCAGGAGGCAGTCATAGATGTCGCTTAAAGTCGATGCCGATAGCCTGAGGCAGGAAATTCTCGCGGCCACCGAGTTTCGCGAAAAGTTTTTAGACCGTCTGGATGACCTCATCCGACGCTCGTATGGCCGGTTCTATCGGGTGGATCGCAAGCCGGGGTCGCCCGTTACCGAGAATCACGGCTACGAGTACCAGTCGGTGATGTTGCCGACACTTGTTTACGACAACCCCCGTTGCAAGATAAGGGCAGCCAGGCCGGACATGACCGATGCGTTCGGCATGACCACCATGGGCGACATGGCCCAGGGGTTGGAGTTGTTCCTGAACAGGTGGTCCGAAGATTCCAATGTGGCCCAGCCACTGAGCGATATGGCCGTGGACTTCATGTTCGCCCACATGGTGGCCTTGGTGACCATAGGAAACCAGCCGGGATACCAAGGGGTCGAGATGACCCCGCAGCAGCCCTACATCATCAGGATCGCACCGCAGCATTTCATTCTCGATCCAGCCGCCATGACTTGGAATCCGATGCAATCCAATGGCCCTAGGTACATGGGACACATGTGGATAGCGGACAAGGACGACCTTGTAGATGATCCGGATTACAACTCCGACGTGATAGAAAAGCTGTCGGTTGATGCGGATGTTGAGGTTTACCTTGCAGAACGCAAGCACCTGTCGATACCGACGAGGAACGAGATAGTGGCTTGGGACATCTGGGTCCCGGAGATGAACGAGCTTTCCGATGCCCCCGAATACAACGGGACCATATACACCGTGGCTGTCGCCAATACCCCGGCGGGAACCTCCAAGAAAGCGTACATGATTAGGGACCCGAGGCCAGCCTACGCGCCGCCATGGGGTCCCTATGTGATGCACGGGTCCATGAAAGTCATGAACTCGCCGTATCCGCTCTCTCCTCTGGCGGCAACGGCAGAGCAGTGGGAGGAATTGAACGCGCATACCACAGCGGCTGCTGAAAATGCCGCAGGGTTCAAGAAGTTTGCTTATGGAGAGAAGTCCAATACGGCTGACATGGAGACGATCAAGCACGCCAGCAACGGGGACGTGATCCTTTTGGACGACACTGATAAGATAGGGCAGATGGAGATCGGCGGAACCTCTGAGGCCGAGTACAAATTCGTATCGTTCTCCCGAGAAAGGTTGAACCGTGTCTCTGGACTCTCGGACGCTTATCGCGGCGAGACGAGCGGTGTTACCGCAACGGAAGCCAGCATAGCGGATACCGGCGTAAAGGCCCGGATTGGCGGCATCAAGCGTCAGTTCCGCATGGCTGTGGCAACAATATTCAAAACTGCCGCGTGGTACGGGTTTTATGGCGAAGACTTCTCGGCCAGTTTAGGAGAGGAAGGCAAGCGTCTTGGCGTCAGCGAGTTCCAAGGCGGAATTGAAGGCGGACGCGAGCATTTCAACTTCTTCGATCTTAGTCTTTCGATAGACCCTCTCAGTATGGAGCATACCGATCAGGCCATGTTCCAGAGAAGAGTCCAGTTGGCATTCGAGACGGTGTCCAGCCTGTCCCAAGTCATGTCGCAGACACCGTGGATCAAGTGGCGGGAGCCGGTCAGAACACTGTTTCAGTCGCTTAACGTGGGCGATGCAGACGACTGGATAGATTTCCAGAAACTTGCGGAAGCCCAGAGCAATGCCCTTATGCAACAGGCCAATCCGGGCGCGGCCCAGCAGCAGATGGAAAGCCAAGCGGCCCGAGTGGCTTCGGCATCGTCCCCGAGATTGCCCGGAGACAGGGCCAACATACCTTCGTCAATGACAGGACGCGCCCACATTGCCCTTGCTAGGGAATCTGGCGGAATGAACGCCGAGGCTTTTGGATCATAGGACCAGTAATGATTTACGAATTCATGGCTGATGACGGAGAGGTGATCGAGGTTGACCGACCCATGAGCAAGGCACCGGATATCGGCACGCCCGTGAATCGGAGCGGGAAGGTGTATCGCCGGGTCATGTCTAGGAATATTGCTGACGGCAGTGCCTATGACCTGTCGTCGTACCCGAAAATATCGTCCACTCTCCCGCAGTTCGGCGGTCAGGACCCCAACAAGCCGCAAAATAATAATGTGGAGTGGGTAAAAGAGGAGGGGCGGGATTACGGCAAGGTTATCATCCGCAGCCAGCACGAAGAGAGGGACCTGTGCCGCAGATACGGATTCACGAGGGATTACAATGCAAATGACCTGTGATGCCGGAATCGGGGGAACTCGCCCGCGTCGATCAAGGCCAGCCACGGGCAATGGACTGCTAAAGGCGACCGACGCGGGCGAGCTTTCCTGCAAGGAACTGGGCCAGCATGACAAGATATTGAAAGCAGAACTCGATAATCGATTTGACAAGATGATTTTTGACGAGTAATAATCATCCATATACCTTTCCAGGGATGAGTTAGGACGACTCTAACCCCGGCACGGCAAGGAGGCCGACAACATGGCAGAGACCTCTGTAGCAGAAGAACAAGTCGTAACCGGCGATCAGGCATCAAACGCGGACGCTGCGCCCGTTGAATCTAATGACGATCAAGAGCGAGCCGTTTTTGATGAACTGTATCGCCGAACGGTTGCTTCTCAGGAGTCTGGCGATGATACGGTAGCGGAGGAAGCAAAGGAGACGGAGGAAGAGTCAAAAGACGGGGAGGCAGAAGCGGAAGAAGAAGAGGTTAGTGAAGCCGAAGACTCGGATTCCAAGGAACCGGTCGAACCCGAAGCGTCGGACGACAAGACCGAGGAACAACCCGAAGGTTTCGATCAGGCCATAGCGGCCCTCGTTCGGGATGGACTGCCCGAAGAACGTATACAGAGGTGGTACAACGATAAGCCTGAAGAGTTTTTGTCCCATGGCCAAAAGCGGGCAAAGGCTCAGGCAGATCAAGACCGCTTCGGTAACGAGTACCGGGACTGGCTCAAGGGCCAAGGCTCGGAACAGTCCGACACCCTTCGTCGGCAGCAGGCTGCGGTTAGCGAAGCTGTCGATGCTTCATCCGTTCAGGAGATGATCGATGAGGCTCTCTCTCCACTCGTGAATGAGGAGAACCTCGATCTCTTGGGTGAAGCTAAAGACCCGATTGCCAAGGCGTTGTCGGGCCTTGCGGAGCATCTCACTGCGGACATAGCTAACAGGTTCTCTACCGAACTCAAAGAGCGTGACGACAAGATCAACAGTCTTCAGATCGCTCGCGTAGCAGATCAGATTGAGGCGGCTAGGAGCCTTATGTCCTCAGAGTTTCCGCAATTGGAAGACGGGAAAGTTCAAGAGGAAGTCTTGAAGCGGTACGACACCATTGTGCAGTCCCCCGGCAATGCGTTCGACACGGTAGGTGGAGTTTACCGGGAGGCCGTGAAGTGGACGTTGGCTGACTCAAGACTTGATGACCTGAAATCTTCAATGCTAAAACGCGCCCATTCCAGAAGGAACGGGCAACCTCGTGCGACAACTACCGGGTCCCGAGAACGAAATCTCACGTCTGAGGAACAGGAACGTCTGGACTTCGGCAAGATGTATCGTCAGGTATTCGGACAGACCGCCGAGGGATAAGGAGTTAAATAATGGCCGGTGCAGCCCTAAGTCTATTTACTGATTTTTTTACCGATGGAACGGGTCCCGCGTACCTGTCGGGTCCCGACGATGTGATCAATGATGCGCAACTTCGTAACTTCGCATCCCTGTCTGCGTTCTATGCCGCCAAGAAAGAAGTGCAAGGCGGTTCGCAGATCAAGGATGTGATTCTTCTGGACGACCCGCTGACGGCAGGGGCCTATCTCCCCGGCGAAAAGGCCAGCGTGTCTAACATACAGGGAGCGACGACGCTCACCGCCAACTGGCGATTCGTCCGTGTTCCCATAACTTGGAACGAGCAGGAAGTCCTGCTCAATGAAGGTGGCGGCGAGAACGCCATGTTCCAGCAGTACAAGAGAATCAAGAGGTTCAAGTACCAGCAGGCGTACACCTCGCTCTTCAACAAGATGGAGCGGTTTATGACAGCCGCCGCCAGCAACGCAAACATGGAAGCGGCCACCGGTACTGATCCGTATTCCATCTTTGCTTTCGTTACTTCGGACGGCCTCGCGCCTTCCGGATTCACGAATGTTTTGGGAATCAACCCGTCGTCGAAGTCTGCGTGGCAGAACCAAAATACCACCTACACGGCTTCGACACCGTTTGATACCGACAACGGCATCATCGCCGGGTTCGACACGATCAGCCAGTTGGTCGTGTTCAAACGTCCGCCATCCTCGCAGGAGTATTTCTCCGACGACGACTTCCGCCGGATGGTTATCTTCACCAACCGCGAAGGCCGAAAGGATTACATGAAGGCCGTGCGGGCGAACAACGACATCACCAGAGCGGGTCCACAGGACCCCGCCTACGGGAACCCCGTGTTCCTGAATATCCCCGTCGTGAACAACGAGGGTATGGACGATGCCACTTCGTTCTCTTCAGGAAGCCCGGATTACATCTTCCTGAACATGAGCCACATCAAGTTGGTGTTCCACCGCCAGAAGTTCATGCAGGTCGGAACTCCGCAAGTGTTCCCGGATCAGCCGGACACGATGGTGGCGTGGGTCGATACTTACTGCAACTTGGTCTGCCTGTCGAGGCAGCGTCAGGGTTACTTGCAGGCTAGTTAAGCCACGGGCGGCTAGGCTTAACCGCCTAGTTGCCTTTTTCACGCGGGCATGGATGTCCGCAACAACCTGAGTGTTGCAGCCTTACTGGCCGGGGACTGCTCCGGAGCAGGCAGGGGCAGCATAAGGAGATCACAGATGCCTCTTTTTACTGTACCGGGTTCGTGGGTGGAAGCTCAGACGATTACCACTTTCGCCACGAACAGAACTGGAGCCACACTGGACATCGGTGACGTGTGCGCCTTCGATCTTGGCGGCACGGACGGCGACGTGGACGCTTACACGACCACCGCGAACGATCCCTTCGCCAACGTCATCGAACCCGTCACGGCCCATCTGGAAGGCTGGCTATTCTGCTTGGCCATGGAGGCAACGGCCAATGACAAGCAGGGCAAATTCCTGATTCGCGGCATCCACGGATGCTTGGTCGCCCCCTCTACTGCGGTGGCTATTACAGACAGTATTATGCCCCAGGCTTCCGCTATAGCCACAAAGCGAACGGACGGGAATGCTGGGATCGGATTTGCGTTGGAGGCCGGGACCACAGGTGGGTCGGCAACCGTGATAAAGGTCCTGTTCGACGGATGGGCGTTTAACTCCTCCGGTTCGGCTTCAGGATAAACTACTTTGTCCGCAGGATTATTTGTGCGTCTATATTCACCTGCGTCAGCCACCACCCGCTGCGTGGCGAGTGGTGGTTTTATCAGACTATGGCCGCTTGTACATGTGGTCATGGCAGCACCCGCGATGGGGTCGGGAACTGCTGCTTAGAAATCACCCCGCGAAAGGTCCAAGTTATGCCTAATAGAACTGAAACAAAACGACTTGTCGGTTCTGAAATTATCAAAAGCACTGTAGCACACACGCACACTGGTGTGGAGACCCACACTGGCGCGGAAACGCATACGGGAGCGGAAACGCACACCGGACGCGAGACGTTTCAGCACATGGACTCGGCGCAGGTACCGCAGATGTATTCTATCGCTGCTGCTGAGACTGGTCTTGATGATAGTGCGACGTTTAGTGCTGCCGAGCAGATCGCCCGCATTATCGAGGCTACTCCTACCTCTGCGGCAGCGTTTACTACGCGAACGGGTACGCAGATTGAAGCTGCTTTGCCCGGAACTGTTGCTAATGGTGACGGTTTCTTTCAGAGCATCTTAAATCTGGCAACTGGGGCGGGCCGTGACATCACCTTAACCGCTGGCTCTGGCGTGACCGTCGTTGGAGACCCGGTTGTTGATGCTCAGGATGCGGACGGTAACGTTGCGACCGGCATGTTCTTCTACCGGCGATCTGCGGCGAATACGTTTATCGTCTACCGCGTTGCTTAAAGACGCTGTTACGGGGGCTGCATACGGTGGCCCCCGTACTTTTCGGGAGTGACCTATGCCACCGGCACAGTGACCGCCGCTACGTCCGCGTAATTGGAATGGTGAATGATAATTGACCAGCGTGATATTCATCGAGGCTAGGGCCGGGTCCACGAGGCTCCCGAAGAAGCACCTGCTTCTGATAGACGGATATCCCGTCATCCGTCACGTTATGGACGCTGCCAAGGGGAGTTCTCTGGCTGCGGATGTCGTCGTGTCCACTAATTGCCCGGACATCCAGCAGATAGCGGTAGAGGCTGGCGTGGAATTCTACGACCGGGATGACCGCTTGTGTCAGGAGGAAGACGATCTTGATGGTCAGAACGAGAAGATCGTGGAGTGGAATTCTTTGCAGTGGAGGTCGCGTAACGGTCAAGTTGAAGACTTCGTGTCTGTACGCCTGATGGGATGTTGCCTGATCATGAAGCCCAAGCTGATCGACGAGACTATCATGGCCATGGAGGGCGGGGCGGCAAGGGCCAGGACCATGTTCAAGGCGGACCAAGAACACCCATTCTATGCCTGTTATATAGATAAAGATGGGGTCGCGAGGTACGATGAAGACGACATGCCGATACGGTCTGAAGAGATGCCGGACAGGTATATCGTGGACGGAGGCCCGCTGGCCGAGCGGGTCTCTGGTGGCGTGGCCAACTCGTTCGTGCCGGTTGTAAGCCAGAAGGGTGATGTGATGGAGATTCACGACTCTAATTCTTTTGCACTGGCCAAGGGCCTATGGGAATCCCGATATGCCATGCAAGTCTAAAAAAGTCGTTCTGGTCGGAATGATCGAGGCTTATAACGAGGACGATGCTGGCGACATCGAAATATGGTGCATCAACCGGGCTTTCATGAGGCAGCCGGGCGTGACCAGAGTCTACTTCTTCGACAACATTCACCAGTTCGACCAAGAATTTATAGATGGACTTAACGACCTGCCCGAAGACGTGCGGGTTATTTGCCGAGAGCCATGGCCTGAAGTTCCGAGATCAGAAGCGTTTCCCCTGAATGAGGTCGTCTCGGCATTCAATACTAATATCCAGTATTTCCAGTGTACCGGGGCGTACATGCTGGCCCATGCCCTCACGGAGGGCCTTGAGCATATCGTGCTGTGTGGCATGTACCATCTACACGACAGTATTGAATACTTCCAGCACAAGGCGTGCATGGAGTTCTGGCTTGGGGTCGCCATGGGACTTAGAAGGCGTGTGGATATTCTTGGAGACACTCAACTTACCAAGCCGTTCCCGTGGTCGCCGCCCTTCTACGGCTATGCCTATCAGCAGAACGAGACCCTGGCGAATCAAGTATTGGCCGCAGCGTACCGGGCCTGCTTGGCGTTCCCAATCAGCTTCATGACACCAGAACAGGCGGATACACCTGCGATGCGAGAACACTTCAGGCGAATGGCCACGGCAGTCGTATCAAGTCATGCAGATCATTTTGCTGTTTCCCAAGAGCAAAAGGATGCTATGATGTCTAAAAAGGTCACGGAGGACCGCCAATGTCAACCAACGTAAATATATGGAGTTCCGTCGAAGCTGTATTTCCCAACGGCCAAGTTGTGCAAATCGGTGACCTGTCCACGGCTGCGCCAAGGACTATCAAGGCAACGGACGATGAGCATTTTTCCGCTAGAGCTATCGTGGCCGACAATTACACCGCCGTGACTATGTGGACCGCCGGAGATTCCGGGGTATCTAATTTTGACGTGGGAATAATCTTGTCCGATCAGGCAGTTCTCGCTGAGTTCCGATCAACCGCAACCACTCCCGACTACGCCGCTATCGGCATTACCGCTAACGTGCCGTTTATATTTTCCAGTGACGATTTCGTGGCGAATACGTCGGCTATCGTCTCAACTACCGTCCAGACTACGACCACCCTGCTTGACCGTATCGTCGTGCAGAGAAACGTAGCCAATGGTCAAGGAGATGCGGATGTCACGCTGATGCTGTTTACCTGAACCGTCATCACAACACGGACTTCAAGACCGACTAACGAAGAAAGGAGTCTTCCATGTCAAGCAGTTCTCTCTACACCCAGAGAAACATTCTAAGGCGGGGCCTGACCAATAACTCTACCGATACAGCCGTATCGTTCCCAGCCGATACGACTACGGAACCGTCAACCACTGATTCAGGGACCCCAACCGCAAATCATGTGGTCATTCCCACATCAGATCAAGACACTCTGATGCACTTTTTCGGGACGGACACCGCGAACGATGATTTCCATGCTTATGTGTACGGCTGGTCTAGGTTTGTCTCTTTGACCAGCAGTACGCACCAATGGACGGCTACGTTTCTGATAAGAGTTGCGGCCACGATGGGGTCTCGAAATGGCCTCTCTGGCGGTATCGTAACAGACAGTGAATTCTGGTGCGACACTATCGTTCTTGACACCACCAATATCGGCACATCGGATTACGAGATAATTTCGCCAGCAGATAATGGAAACGCGGCCTTGATTATCCGCAATAAGGGATTCGAGAAGTTGGACGTGTGGTTCGACATGGATGCAGGCTCAACCGCCGGTACTGGATGCAACGTCGCCTGGAGAAACTTGTAATGTCCAGATACCTGTACGCATTCATGCCCAATCAATCCGGCTTGGATGAACTTGATGCGCATGGAGGCGAAAATCTGCGGATATCTCTGGATAACCAGACTGCTATTGTTGAGTTTGAGCCGTTTGTGGGCGGGCAACCACAGACTGTTCCGAGTGAACTAGAAGGCAAACTTAAACCACTGAGCGAGTCGATAGCAATCATGAAGGCGGAACCAAGCAAGTGGGAGGTTCCAGACGACTGATGCAAAATATACGAGGCAAACTCGGCAATCTTATTCCTCTTCGGTATTACCCCATGGACGAGCCTTCCGGGGAGACTGTCGCTATTGACAGGTCAATGCCTTCAGCCGCAGGCGCGACCCCCGTAAACGCAACCTATACCGGAGGGCCTATAACAAATGCGAACGAGGGCATAGGAAGGATTCGCCCGTCAACTTCGGGAGTGTTGTTCGATGCCAGCAATGACACTGTGTCCTTGGGATCGGCAACCAATATCGACAACCTGACGACCTTCTCCTACAACTTCTGGGCAAAGCCAACTGCTGTAGCTACTCGTCTTCTCACAAAGGGAGCCTTGGTCAAGATAGTGGTTCTCACCAGCACCGGCAAAATTCGCATATTCGTTGATCACGGCAGCACCAATCTGAGGAATGACTCTGCCGTATCTTTGCCCTTGTCCACCAGTTCGACCCAGAGTGTGTGGACGATGGTTACATGCACATGGGACGGGTCAACTACTGCTGCAAACGCATTGGTGTACTTTAATGGCGTTGCTGTTGCCATGGAGAACGCCGTTAATGGTGTTGGATCAAGATCAAATGATGCGTCCACCAGCATGTTTATAGGATCGGAGAATAATACCACCGCGTTCTTCTCTGGCCACATATCGGAAGTTGCAGTGTTCGGTAAGGTCCTTACCGCTGCCGAGATTCATGGTCTTTACGCGGCCTATCGCCGCGATAACACTCCGAGACGAGGGGTATTGTGAAACAGTAGCTATTATTATTCAAGGAAGATAGACATGGACAGCTTCAGCGTCTCGCAATGGGTGCAGTTGATTATCACGCTCGTGACTATTGCTATTGGCGGGGTGTGGGTAGTGGGGTCAATCAAGACTACGACTGCCGTGCTGTCCTCAAAAATAGAACAACTCGGGAAAGCCATCGAGTCGTTGCAGGGCGTTTGCCACTCGATGACAACCGATCATCACGCTTTGGCGGACAGAGTGTCAAGGCTTGAGGCCAGGCTGGACGCCACGGCTACTGGATGAGCTTGCTACCAAGTGATAGAATCCAGCGAGGACTATTGACATGGCCATCACATACGCGCAACTCGTTGACCAACTCAATATTGTTATTGGAGAGGAACACGACGGGCGGCTGGACGAGAACCAGATCGTTAATCAGGCTGGTCAGTTCCTAGCTGGACTGCATCCATGGAGATGGCTGGCTAGGCCATCGGTTCTCTTGGACTTCGTCGCGGGTCAGTCTTGGGTGAGAATGCCTCCGGACTTTGGCAATGGCACGATCTTGGGCGTGACTAGGGAGGGCGCACTGACATTTGATGTAGCTCTGAGTACGCTTCAGGAACTGGATTTATTGGGGCGTTCGGCTGTTTCTACGCCGTCCATGTATCACGTCGCCTTGGCCTACCCCAGCCAATCGGACACCGTGTCCCCGCTTGGTCTTCCACGTCTGGAGATTAATCCGACTCCGGCCACGGATCAGGAGGGGGCTATACGCTTTGCCTATATCGCCGGTTGGGTGACCATGACCATGGGGTCTGCTGTGGCGAATGTGCCGCCGTGGGCAGAGATGGCCCTGATCCAGTGCGTGCGAGCCTTTGGGGCCTACTACCGGACCAATGATCACGGGCATGTTGACAGGCTTGTCACATCTCCCGAGATACAGTCGATGAAGAGGGCGGATTCCGGACAGCAGAGAATAATGGGTCAGTCCCGTGGCGGCATACTTCAGGTCGGCAAGCCCACGGGAAGCACGAACTACAACTGGTCCCATGCGGGAGTCTCGTAATGGCTATGACTTTGACTGAAGCCCGGTTGACCGCAACCCAATCGGCTCTTCACATAACGACCACCCAGTTCAGCCTTGCCAAGATCGACAGGGCCATAAGGGATGCTTGCGACCGGTTCTTGAAGGAAACGCGAGCCTACACTCTCACGACCGTATGCGCCTTGGCATCTACTGACAGCACGCTGAATCCAGTCTCCTCCATCGGCGACTTCACCATTCCAAGATTCATCCGGGCTGAGATATCCGGTTCTCCGATGAAACTGGTCCCATACGAGACTGTGCGAAGGAGGTTTCAGGGGGAGACCCCGGTGGGCAAGCCGGTCATGATCGCCTTTGAGAGGGACAACTTGGCTAAGTTCGACAAGCAGGCGGACCAGCAGTACAACATCTCGATAACGCATTGGGTCGGTGAGCAGGCATGGACTCTTGGTACATCTTCTCCAGATAGCGTGACATTGAGGATAAACGAGGAGTTCGTGGGCAATGTAGTCCGATGGGGGGTGAGGGCGTTTCTACTCTATGGCGCGCCGGGGCATCCGGACGCTCCTGCTGCCATGGAGAAATTTGAGCAGGAGATCGAGCGTGGAAGAAGGTACTATGCCTACAACACATTACCGGCAATGGAATTGCCGATGGCATCAAAGGGCTAACGCAAGTGGCTTCTACTACATTCCCCATCGCTCAGTCCGGATCGTTCAACGTAGGCGCAAGCGTGAACTTGTCGATACAGCGTGCGGCACTTGTGGAGCAGTCGGCCACGCATGACGTTACTGGATCACAGGACGGGAGGTCTGACGCTCAGAAAAATTGGATTCAGGGGTTGACCACTGGTGAAATTTATGCCGAAGGAACGGTGATGATAGATTCTACCGGAGTCTCGTCCTTATCCCAAGATAACTCCCTATCGACCTCAGATACCGAGATTGCCATCAACCCTCAAGCGTGGACCTTGAGGAAATCTTGGGGTCCTCTTAAAGACGTGACCGGGTCAGGCGACAAGAAGAAACAGTGGTTGCACGCCGTGCCGTCAGTCACCGGAAGCGTGTCCGGGAATGCAACCGCTGCGGCTGGAGGACAGTTTGACAGCGACATGACCTATAGCTCAAACCATCCCATAAGCACGACTGCCACCTTCGTGATAGACAACTTCGGAACCTTGGCCACAGCGGTCGTGATCGAAGAGAAAAAGCTGTCGGCTAGGTTCGGCGAGGGTGGCCCGATAGAGATGTCCTTTGCCTTTAAGACTGATGGGGCGGCGTCTAGCTGGACTCCTGATCCGGGCAACTACTACATATGGCTCTTCCCTTCCGGCGTGGACACACTGGGCGGGGAGCCGCCTAGAAATACACTGACCCTTGATATAGGGGCCACCGCTAATATTGCCCAGCCAGCCCTACTTTACGACTGCACGATTATGTCCAACGCGGCGGCAGGCGGGGAAGTTAAATTCCAGGCCAGATTCAGATTTGATTGATAGGGGGTAACAGACGTGGGAATCTTAGGACAACCATCAGTACCAAATCTTGGCGGAGGCGGGCTTCCGCTCTTCGGCATGGAGACGACAGGGTCGTCAGTATTCGGAGGATCGCCAAACACCGGGGTCGAAGCAGGCAACAAGGACATGGAAATTTTGGAGGAACTGCGGTTGATACGGCAGTTTTTACAGACTATCGACGCGAATATAGATTCCCTTAACTCGGGTGGAATTACGGTAGCTTTCTGATGGCAAAAAAGACCGATATCAATAACATAGGCAGCGGGTCATCGTATACCCAGAACTTTGCCAAGAGGAAACAGACGCGGGCAACACGAACCCACTTCATAGACAGCGGTGCGGATTCGGCTGCCGAGTTGAAGGCATTGGCACAACTGGGCGACATTACGTTTCCCGGAACATCTCTTCCCATAATGTCTCGGACTGTCAAGAAACTTGACGGCGGGCAGGCCATTGTCACCGAGAACTACGGAATCAGATCAGGCTCTTCGTCTCCTAATAACCCAGCCGCTTCGCAGACCATCATGAAGATCAATTCGATTGGTCTGACGGCGAGGTGGTACGATCTCAAAATTCCTGACGACCAGGCCCAAGAGACCCACATTATGCCTGATGTCAAGCACACTAACGCGGGGTATGAAAAGAATTTTATGGGCGTCCAGCTTGACGTTCCGTTTAGCCTTTCCCGCACACCTCTGTCTCAAGACCATATAAGAAATTTGAACACGATAAACGAGAAGGAAGGGATACTAAAAACTACGACAGGGGTAGAAATCGCATTAGCTAAATTCACGTTGAGATACGCTGGCTTCCATATGACAATGGACATGGACGAAGATGGCGACGTGACTTACCATGGCTGGTATCAGTACCATTACCGACCGGACGGGTTTTGGAAGATAGTGAGAACGGAAAGGGAAGACAAATACACTGGGAAAGTGGTTCCGAGATTCTACAAGATACTCCAGTATGAGGCTAAAAGTTGGAATGAACCTACTGAGCAGTCGAGTAACCCTTCATAATGGCCGACTTCTATCGAGAACCAGAATCTGGCGAGACTCTTCGAGATTACCTGAGAGAAATGCTCTCTACTGTTCCCCGCGCATTTAATGGTCCGGGGGTGAGTCAGGGTCCGGGATGGGTAACCATTGCTAAAGATACTGCTGAAGATTTTACGCCTGAACAGCCGGAAGTTTTCCCGGCCAAAATAATCGGCTCCCAGAAGGCAGTTGTTCCCGGACTTGAAGGCATTCCCGGACCTGACGGCAAGTGCGACCGGTATATAAAAGTTGGTGGCAGGGTACACAATTACCAATGGCTTTATGCGTGGGAAGAAGTGCAGTTGAAAGCCGAATCATTCGATTCTGGGACGGGCGAAGACGACCCCGAGGGGGATTTAGGTGCCGGGTCGTACCTAGCGGTACTTGATATGGAACATGGCCGCGAATATCAAGTACCATCAGAAGGAAACATGAACTTGGCGTTCGGCGCGGCTTTCAATGTGCGGGAATTGCTACACAAGCAAGACTCAGAAGTATGCGAGGCCGAGCAGCACTGGATTTTCGGGGCCAATATCAAGCAGAATCAGTATCCTCCGAACTACCAGCCTGTTGGCTGGGGTCCCATGGATGATCATGGTCATGTGGGGACAGAAAATCCCAATAATCCCCAGTCGGAACAAAACTCCATAGTGTTGATGAACAAGCTTGTTCAACTAGGTACAGTGCTTTATTGCTTTAATATGCCCGGATATCATCTCGGCACATGTCACGGTTGAGGTGAAAATTGACATTAACCCAGTCATTCACATACGGGCATCCGCCGGTCGGGTGTATTCACCCGTGCTACTCGATAGACGACTTTCACAACACGCTTTTTCCTGTAACGGGTTGCGGTAGCTGTACCGCTGGCCCCACCGTTAACACAAAAACCCTCAACGCTTGGGACGGAGTTTTCAGGCCGGATATTCCCGAGGTGATTCCGGTAGTAGGGGAACTCAGGTTCCCTTACTGGGATCATTGCAGCTACACACTCGGTCGTAACGGAGGGGAAATCTCGGGGTTTACTACCCATGGCAAGGCTTTGGCTGGGTCTACGCCGGGTGCAGGCGGAGACATGTCTATAACCACGTTCCAAACCTTCGTCAGGCTTGAATGTGCAACGTCCGGGGACAATATTGTGTTATGGGAAGGAGAGAGCAACAGCAGTATTCCCGAAGCGAGTCCGATACGGAGGACTGGAGGATGCGCCACTGGCCCGGCGGAAATAACACTAACCAAGCTATCCCCCCAAGGGTGCATCTGCAACGAGTACGTCGCGTCTGCCTGTCCGACTGCGGCGGAATGTGAAGCATGCGGCAGCCTCCCCACATCCACCTATGCGGGCTGGATATTCGAGGTATCGGGCTTTAGCGGTTCGTGCGCAACACTCAACGGCGTGATGGCGGTCGTGGACTCGCATGGGGTCGATTGTATATGGGCAACCAACCCAACCAAAGACCTCACTAGGGACCCAGCATTCAGTGTCAGCCCTGAAGCACATATACTCTGCGTAGATTTGGGAAACGGGGACGGCAGGTGGTTTTACAGAGATGGAGTCACTTACCCCGCAGCGGCAGAGTTGGGGCCGGTACTCAGTGACGACGACGACGAACCTTTTTACCCATCTGATAGTGCTTGTGCAGGTCACTCAAACTGCCCCCCCAAGCCATCAAATTGGACATCTGTAAATATCGTGGGGATCTGCAATTGTGCTGGACATTCTGGCAACGTCTCGTTCAGATATACCACCGATTTCAGGCCCGACTCAGGCAGCGGAAAGGTAGTGTGCGACGACTGAACACCGGGCGTGCGTGTAGCAGCGACTGAGGCGATTTACCGATGGCATGTTGCGATTTCCCCCTGCGGCTCTTGGTTGACATTTCCGGGCTGTCTACCTGTTCCGATTGCGACGGGGGTGGGAATCATGACTGGAACGGCATTCTCCGGGACTACGACGAAACCAGATGCACATACCGTATCGATAACCCGAGCCAAAACAGGTTCGATAGCAAGGGTCTTAACCACTTCTTCACTCGCGTCCGGAGGTCAAACCAGCACGAATGCGGATGGATACTCCAGATTGCATGCGACCACTGTGCTTTAGACGACTACATCTGGGCTGGATTTGGCCCGCATTGGGAGCCGCAGGGGGTTTACCGCGTTCTGTATGCCTGTGGCGGTAATATGCTGGTATCGACCATAGATGTCAAGGGTATTGTAGAGAAAGGGGAAGATCCGTTCAGATAGGAGATATAATGGACAAGATCCGATTATCGTGGAAGGCTCACGTCGAAGCAGCACCTCGGCACCGCTCGGACTTCTTGTCCGATGTACGAGACAAGGCATTCGATTCCGCCGGGGACTGGTTCTGGATGACCCAAGAGGATTTTGAGAAGGTCAGTGCCAAGCACTGGATTGGGGATGCGGGGCAGTCTAAGATTTCTGTGCCAGACGTGCCATCCAGAGGTCTTGGCGACAGCATAGCCAAGGTCACGTCGAAAATGGGGATCAAGAAGTGCGGCGGATGCCGCAAGCGGCAAAAGAAGCTGAACCGACTTTTGCCGTATCGGTGAATAACGGCGACAACCACGATGTTGTGATGCTACTATGCAATAGGGAACTCAAAATTCAAGGCAAGGATGCCTAATAATGGCTGTTAAAAAGTTTGTAGGTAACGCTCCTGCGATAAAGCAGGTTAATACATGGTCCGGAGTTGCTCGCGGATCAGGCGCAGTAAAGTGGTACATCTCGGCTACAGGAGAGGACGGGTCGATCAGCCGAGTGGTTTACACGCAAGTTGGAACCAGTGATCCCGCGACATCTCTTCTTCTCGCCAACTTCACCAGTCTCTGGAACAACGATCCCAGCGAGGTTGTGCAGCGGGTTACGGCGTCCCACACTTCAATCGCCCTTACCCTGACCGCCAAAACTGCTGGCGTGCCGTTCCGGGTCGCCGCAACCACGTCTAGCGGATCGAGTACCCCGACTTGGGGGACCTCCACCGCTACGACCAGCAACTCGGGTCCGAATGTCTGGCATCAGGCAGAAAACTGGGATGGCGAGGTCATTGCCGCAGACACCGACTCCGTTACCGTTGCCGCCGGTGCCGGGTCAATACTGTATGGACTTACCAGCAGCGGAACCGGTGCCGCCCAAACCACTGCACACACTCAGTTTGTCGTCGATGAGGGCTATAGCGGCCAAATCGGCGGGACCGACAACGCTTATTTCAAGATTGCCCTAGCCAGTGGCAAGGTGTTCCGTTTTGCCGGAGCCGGTCAGGCTTGGATCGACATCGGCAGCAGCAATGTGGACCCGGAGATCAATAGGACATTCACCCCCACTACGGGCCAATACGGCCTTTCCTTGAAGGGGACCGCAATTTCCGACATATACATCAACAAGGGCAACGTCGGCCTTGGGGTTGAACCCGGCAATACCGGAACATCCCGCGTGGACAACATAAATATCAACTATCTGGACAATCAGGCCAGTGATGCGTATGTGACCATCGGGGGCGACACGGTGCAAACTACAACCACTAAGGGGCCGAATGTCGTCCAGACCGGAGGCTACTGCACCGCTCATACTTGCACCATCGGAGTGACCGTTGATGCCGGAGTCTATACCCAGAAGGTCGGGGGCATCACCTCTTCGATTCTTCTCCGTGGCACCGGGCGGTTGAATACGGACTCGGTGGCTTCTTATGCTCACGGCACCGATGCCCTTATCACCATGGCGGACGAAGCCGTCTTGGACAACAGCCGGACCATGGGTACGAAGACGATAAGCAAAAAGATTACCGTGAAGGGTCCGGTTACTATCAACGACCCGAACGCCAAGTTCACTTATTCCGCTACCCCTGACATCGACTTGGATCAGATCAACATGGCGGATGTGACGCTAAATCTAGGCAGAAATATAACTCTGGTCATCGGTGCCAGTTAAGGAGTACTCTCGTGGCAATCAATAATTCACGTTACGGCAGCAATCAACAGCCCCCAAGAAACCGGGCCTTCGACCTGCCACCCACGGGCGTTGCGTCATCCTTGTTGGCCAAGAAAAAGAAAAAGACCCCGCCCAAGGCTACGAAAAAGGTCGCTAAACGGGCTGTCGGCCCGCCGAGGCCGGGTGTGTCAGCGGCAGGTGGGCCTCCCCCGATGCTCCGCAAGAGGGAGACGAAGCCCCCGGCAGCAATAGCTGCCCCAACCGCAGCAACAGCCCAAGGCCCGCAACTTACCGCCCGCGAGAATTTGTACAGGACTCCGGTCAGGACACCTCCCCAAGCTGGTGCTGCTGCCGTGCCGACGGGGCAGCCACAGACCGCTAGGGAGAAATTCTATTCAAACCCAATCGGAGTGCCTGGGCGTGATACGGCGGCTACATGGGAGCATCTAAAGGTCGATCAATCAATCCCTGTAAAGGAGAGGCTCGCAGCATTACGCGGTGAGCCACCCCAGCAACAGGCTGACGCTGTCGTCCCGCAGTCCGGTATACAACAACAGGCTGACGCTGCCGTCACACCGGCTCCACTCCCCGGCACTGGCCCCGGCACTGGCGTCCAATTCCCTCCTCCCGGCGGCGAGGTGGCGGGGGCAGAGCCTCTAGCCGGTACGCCATTCTCCCGCGAGAGTTTGTACAGAACTCCGGAACAGCAACAGCAGGCTGCGGCACAGGTAGAAGCTGGCCCCAGCATTTTTGAAGGCATTCCACGATCCGATGCGCCAGAGGGTGGACTGTTTGAGGGCGAGCCACAGGCCGGACAAAGCATTTTCGAGGCGAGGCCGGGTTTGGCGGAAGTTCCCCCCGATCAAGCCTTTGGTCTTCCTGATTCCGGTCGCGTTAAACGATGGTCCGGGGCAGGTAGAGAGACGCCGGAACAGCTTGAGCAACGCAGGCTTGACATCAAAACCGCCAAGCAAAGAGGCATGCGGTATGGCGAGTATGTGGCGATGGTGGAGGACCAAGCGAATGTGGACAAGGCGATTGCGGGCAGGCGGACGCATGAAAGGGAGATGGCGACGATAAAGGCTGGGCCTGAACACTGGCAGAAGTGGCTTGAGATGGAGAAGCAAAGCTACGACAGGTTGCTGGACGAAAAAAATGCCGTCGCGCAAGCAATGAAATCTCAAAACAGGGAAACTAGTGAGGCGGCAGCCCAGAGATGGGAGCAAATACAAAGAGAAGAAAAGGCTAAGTATCAGGTATTTAAGGACGCCGTAGGGGTAGCCCTCCCCAACGCGGAGAAGACTATTGCAGCGTTGCAGAAACAGTTAAAGGAAGGCACCACAGCAATCAATCTGATCGATAGTAGTAAGACCAAAGACAAAATTGCAAGGCTCAGGGGTTTTACGGACGCCTATGTAGCGATAGAAAAAGAAGATAACCCAAAGGCGCAAGCTGTAATGCGACAGAGTATCAGGGAATTGTACCCCGACTTGTACAACCAGACTGTATTGAGAATCGAGGGAGAATCTTCCATTAAAAAAGTTGAAGCGGAGAATCCTGGATTAGCCGCGAAGATGGAAGACCTGCAAGGGTGGGCCAATCAACTTTCTTCGGCTACCGATGAGAACGATAAGAGAAGGATTCTCAGGGTTATTACCCGAGAGATACAAAATTTTGAAAGCCTAGAGCATGGAGACCAGTCGGAAGAAGTCCAGAAGTTCTTGGGCTTTCTACGGCACGTCCGTCCTACTGGGGAAGCTGCTGCCGAGACCGATGACAGGCCACCTGACAGGCAACCTATAAGCCCGGCAACAGTAAGTAAGGACCAAGAAATTGGGAATCAGACCGGACTGCCGCCTATTCCCGGAGTTACGGCCCTGCTTAGGGGAGCGGGGGCTACAGGGGAGCCTCCTCTTGCTAGGGAGCCTGCATCCGTATCGCAGCCTCCTTCGTCACTCGCGTTGCCACAAGGACGGCAGCCAGCAGGGCAAGTGCCGGATAGAGGCCAAAGCGGAATTACTCATGGAGCCGAGAAGATGTACAACGGCAAAAGGGTCCGGTGGAATTCCAATACCAATCAATTTGAGACTGTCTAGTGGCTAATGGCATCTTCGATCCATATTCGGAGAGAGTTCCCTATACGGGTTTGCTGTCGGACCCGTCAGTTGATGTTGCCGTTCCCGAGGAAGAGAAAGAAACCTTCACATTTGAAGAGGTGATGGGGACCAAGAAGAAGAAGAAGAAGAAGAAGGAGACGTTTTCTTTTGAAGAGGTGATGGGGAGACCAATGGTTGAGCCGCCCGCAGCGGCTGCCGCAATAGCCGCGCCTCCGCCTCCGCCGAAACCCCTTCGCAAACCTCCGGCTGTTCCGCCTCCATCGGAACTTCTTCGCAAGCCCCCCGCCGTCGTGCCTCCGCCAGAGCGTCTTCGCGAACCGCCTGCTGTTGAACCTCCACCAGAACTTTTACGCAAGCCTCCCGTCGAGGAGGCCGTAGCTGTTGAACCCGCTGAAAGGGAGACGTTCACTTACGAGGAGGTAATGGGAAAGAAACTCCCGGAGCCTTCCGTCGAGAAGGAGGTGTACTCCTACGAGGAAGTGATGGGGAAGAAACTTCCAGAGGTTGTCGAGGCGGAGAAGCCTCCAGTGGCTCCAGAGGTTGCCGAGGCGGAGAAGCCTCCAGTGGCTCCAGAGGTTGCCGAGGCGGAGAAGCCTCCAGTGGCTCCAGAGGTTGCCGAGGCGGAGAAGCCGATAACAGCCCGTGACACTTTTAGAAAGGTGCGCCAGGCCAAATCTGATCCGGACATTTGGAGCAGGTTCCCCGGAGTTGCCAAGCTTGCTGGCTTGGGACCAAGTTTAGAAAAAATTGACCCGAAAGCGATTTACCGGTCGGTTACTGGCAAATCTGATCCCGAACAGGAGAGCAAGTTAAAAGTACAACTTCGGGATGTAAGGCAAAATATATTCGATCAGCTTCGCACGTTAGGGCATTCGGAGGATGACGCCGACGTTATGACCGACAACCAGATGCGTGCGTTAAATCGCGCAATGGGACTGCATGGCGATTTCGACAAGCCTGAAATAGGCACGGTGGAACAAATGGGACGGTGGGGAAGGAATTGGAAGAGGATGCTGCCCATTGTGGGTCAGGTTGATCTGGCTGCGAGTATGGCAGACACCATTGTGTTGGCTGAGAGAATTCATGAAGGCTACGAACCCACCCAGTCAGAACTAAAAGACTTGCGAAACCGTTACGAGGAACTGACAGAGGAGGTTGTCCGGGGCAAGGGATTTGGGGCGGGGGTTGTAGACCTTCTGGCTATGCTTCCGGCATTCGGGCTAGAGATCGCGGCATTAAGAGGGAGAGGAGCAAGGGGGCGTTCTCTCAAGCCTTCACTTTTAGTAAAACAAAAGCGAGTCATCGCAACATTGGGGTCTGCCTTGGCCAAAACGGTAGCTTTGAGTGCCAAGGGCGCAGCAACGGTAATGTCCGTTCGCACTATACAAAACGGACTGCAACGCCTGATGCCAGCGATGTCGTTTACCGAGGATGATGCCGGAAACCTGCGCGCACTAATAATAAAGCCAGACAAGTCGATTCTGCGGGCGTTTGGAGAAGGCTACACTTCCACGGTGTCCGAGATTTTGTCCGAGTTCTCTGGCAAAGGTGCCAAGAATGTCTTGGGCGTGGTCTGGGCGAAACTGCCTAAAGAAACTAGAGAGAGACTTGTGAAGATTGGCATATTCCGTGGTTGGGCAGAAGCCCAGAAGGCGCAAGGGAAGGTTCCCAAAGCCTCCAGATTTAAGAAATTGGTGGAATTTGCCGGTTGGGATGGAGCGGCTGTGGAGATGGGGGAGGAGCGACTCAACGAGTTTATGATGGCCCCGATTGATGGCTATAACAGGCCAGAGGGGAAGCAACTCCTGACAGAATTGATCGGGTTCATGATCCCCGGTGTTGCTATCCAGACGACTGCTATGGGTCTGGAGAAATTATTCCGTCCTACTCCTGTTGATGTTGAGAGGACTCGCAAGACACTTCAAAAGCGTATTGATGATCCCAAGACTTCGCCCAAGCACCGGGAAGTTCTTTCCCTTGTCTTGGAAGATTTGAATAGACGTGGAGAAGACGCCCTTGCCAACCCAGAGGAGGGGGCAAATAAATTAAAAAAAGAAATAGAGTTGTATGAATTGGGAGAGCCGTCCGAAGCGGAACAAGCCAAACTGGACGCAGAAGCACAAGCAAAGCAACAGCAACAAGCGGACGAACAAGCCAGACTAGACGCGGAGAAGGCGAGAGCGGGTAAAGCAGGGCAAACCGGGATAGAACCGGATGTCGTGGTCTCGGATATAACCACTCCATCCACCGCTCTCGCTCCCTCCGCTGAAGATATAGAGGCCGCTGGCGATGCCGCTGCCGAAGATGTTGTCTCTACGGAGGAACTTGACAGGCTGTCCGTTGGTCTTCCTCTCGGACTTCAAGCGGAAATCGATGCACTGCCCGAAGAGGTGTCAGATCAGACCGCCCCTGTAGAAACTGAACCACTTGCTCCCACCGACCGTGTCACCGAAGGGGGCGTGAGGGCGATTGCCAAGCAACATAAAGAGGCCCCCCGCAAAAGCCTGATTCGCGTTACCGACGCTGATGGCAACTCTCACGTCGGAACCTTGGTGAAAGCCGAGGGCGGACAAGCGGTTGTCAGGACGGAGACTGACGGCAAGTTGCTTGCGTTCCCCTTGGACACCTCCACGTTCAGGCCCGTAGTGGATACTGCTGACGTGAGGGTTGGAGATGTTCTTGATTATGGTGGAGAGGGACGAGTGGGGTTTAGGGCCGATCAGGGAGAAGTGGTTCGGATAGACGAAGAGAGCGGCATGCCGTATGTAGTGGAGCATACGGGCCGACAACTCGGGATTCAACCCATAGACATCAAGCGGCACTTGCGTGACGGCAAGGAGGTGATGCCGGAAGCAGAGGCTGTCCCCGAGGCCGCTCCCGCTCCCGCGCCATTCCGCAATGTAGAAGAGCTTCTTGCTTCCGTCCGGGAAAGCGATCCAGCAGCAGCAGACGCTGGTCTGGAGTATGCGAACGCTCGCGAGGCAAGGGCTGTCGCTCGCAGAGATGCAGTGGCTGCTGCCGCCAAGGTTGTCCCCGCCGCCAAGGCCACACCACCGCCACTGCCCACCGCCAAGGTCACACCACCGCCACTATCACAAGAGCAGATAGATGCCCAGAAAGCCACAGAGGCAGGAGAAGCCGAGCCGGACACAGTCGTCACGCCGGTAGACATATCTAGCCGAGGAATGCTGGATCGGGAGCATGACCAACTTGAGACTCTTTTGAAGGTCATAGACCCCGACGCAAAGGTTGACAGGGAACGCGGAGTCGCCACCTTCCGCCTGAAGCGGTCGGATGGGACCGCCAAAACGGTTCATATCGCGATGGTTGAGGAGATCAGTGGCCGTGGCATGGGTCCTCATGTGCAGAGGGCGTGGGACAGTTTCTTTAGACGCTATGGGCGTGCGCCGAATGCCCCGAGGGGGGTGGCATTGCCCGGCGTGTCCATGAGGATGGCGGACACAGGTGAAGTTATAGAGTCTGACTTCGTCATTGCCATCGGCAGCAATGCGGAGGTCTCAACCATACCGCACGAAATTGTACACCTCGCAGCAGCGACTGTTCTGTCGGAGTCGGAACTTGACACACTGGCCAGAAGATACGCGCCAGAAGCGGCTAATCCCGAAGAAGGACTCGCCACTGCTATTGGCAATCGGGCCGAGGCATTTCAGAATGATCCTCTCTGGCGGAAGGTCGTGGAGTTCTTCAGCAGGCTTATCGATACGGCCATGCCGACTGAAGCAGCAGCCGCCCGGAACCTCATGCGTGACATTGAGAGCGGTCGCATATTCAGGCGAGTCGAGTCTGTTGACCGCGCGCCATCTGGATCAAAGTTTGAGGCTGGCGGTCAAGCCTCCACCTACATATTTGAGGTGACGGATGAGTTTGGCAATGTGCGAGAGGAGGCTGTTCGCGATGTATCCATGTCTCGCGCAAAGCATCGCCTGAACAGGGAGTTGACCTCTGCCGCTGGTGCCGACGTGAGATTTATTAGCAAGAGCGAGCCAGCCTCCTTTGAGGAGACGTTGACACCGCCCGCCGACCTTGAGGAAGTTGGCCGTCCACGCAAGGTTAAGTTTGATGAAGAGACAAAGACTTGGCCAGATGGGCAGTTCTTTCCCATCGGAGATAGGCTAAACTCCGTCTTTTTAAGAGAAGAACTGTTATCGCTGGTGCCTAGTAGAGAAGAACTTGAAGGTCTGGATGAGGGTAAAAAGAAAGGAATCTGGAAGAATCGGAAGCTGGATAAAGGCACGCGGGTAGGGTTGCGTATAGATATACCGTTCTTTTTACGCACAGGGAAATACGTTATAGCAATACATGCTCCCCGTCCTACTCCAAACAGTTACGACTTTATAGCTAGGCTAAAGGGTCCAGTTACATTCAGCACTCCCGCCATAGACGCAAAGGCTAGGGGTGTTCTGTTTGGGGGACAGATAAAAAGCCCATTTGCAGTAGTCACAGGCGTGTTAGATAAGACGCCAATAAACCCGGAAGACGTTGCAGATATTCCAGATATCGACTCTTGGGTTCCTGTCGGATTTAATCCGCACAAGGCTACATTCTATTACGACAAAAGATCGGGAAGAGAAGTCAAGTCAGGCACCGATGCAATATCCATAGGCAATACCGTTTACACAAGATCCGAGGATATTGAATATGGAGATCGAGTTGTTCCCACGGGAGAACCTTCTTACGAAATACTTCAGAAGGCTATGGAGGAACCGAAGGGGACAGAGAAGGAAGCTGGCGTCAGTGCAAGATTTATTCGGAAGGTCGATGCCAAAAACAAGCAAGGGGACTCGGTAGTCATGGGCGGCATCCCGGAGAGCAAGCCGACGATGCCGTTGGATACATGGTTGCAGAAGGTTGCCGATGCCGCAGGCATGCCCCGCAGGGATGTTGAATCGCTGCTTGAGGATTACATCGGAAGGCACGCTCGCGGAGATACCCCGGAGAACTCCGCCCGTGTTCTCACCACGGCATCCGACAGTGGTATCAGTTTCGAGGAGGGCAAGGCCATAGAGGCTTATGACGGGGCGCGCGGTCGTCTTGGGGAAGAGGCTGCCGCTAGGTTAGGAGGCAAACGGAACAAGGCTTCCGTGAAGAGCAAGATCAACACTGCCGCCGAGAGCATATACAAGACGTTTCACTCCCGACCCGTACCGGATTCCGAGGTTAGAGAACTGGCCAAGAAACTGGCCGGTGAATACGCGCCAGAGACATACGAGTATTACAGGCGTGTCGTTCTTGCTGCCGAGGGTGCGGCTCATCTCGCGGCCAGCGGCGAACACAAAATGCCGTTTGATAAGTGGCAGAGGGCGATGCAGCGTAAGCACGGCAAGAAGTTCGTGGACGCAGAACTCTACGGAATGTCCAACGCCCTGCTTAAAAGAATGACGGATGTTGGCGCGACCATCCCAGAGATGAAGGAGATGACTGGTTCATACGAGAGAGGCGAATATGCGAAGGACTGGTATACAGATCAATATCCGGGGTTCTTGAACCTGTTTGGCAAGAAGTTAATTGATTTCGTTCTGCAAGCATTGACCGTCACCAGCACCAATACCACGATCAAGGCCAATACCAGCTTGGGTCTGAGGTCCATTGATGCCGTCATCAAGGGTCGTGACCCGCAAGGGTTGATGAACACGGTCGCCAACATGCTTCGGGATGCAATGCAGGGCAAGAGGTTCGGCGGCAACAAGCTGTACAACTTCTACCGGGCATTGATGGGAGATACTGAAGCCGTCGTCATAGACCGATGGATGCTTCGCGCATTTGGTTTTACTATTTCAGAAGACAACCCAAAGGCAGCGATTAACTCCGCTACGATGCAACAGTACCAGTTCATCGAGGCGTATATCCGCCAGATCGCACGCCGCACAGGCGCGACTCCCGTGCAGGTTCAGTCCGCAATATGGACAACGCACAAGGGAGAGCATCAAATCCGCGAGGGCGATGCTCTGGTGGATTATGTACACGACATCAGCGACCGCATCGAGAAGCTGTACGGCAAGCGGCTCAAGGGCCAGCATCTCCGCATCGCATTCTGGGAGTCGTATGGCCTGCTCACCGAGACCAACCCGGAGAGAAAGATATACGGCCCCGCCCAAGTAGCAGTAGAGGCAACTCCGAATGCGACCACGGGTGTACTGCCGGGCATGGCGGACGCGACCTATGAGCAAAGGCAGGAATACACCGACGACATACGAGCGGCGATCAAACCTCATGTGGATAGATACATAGAGGACCTTGGCCTGAATATGACGCTGGAGTTCTCAGGCCCCGGACTGTTCCTTGGCGACCGTAATCCCGGATTCCAACTGGTATTCAAAACTAGGGCGGAAGGCCGCTCTACCCTGAGCCGGAAGCTATCCCCGACGCACCACAAGGCTCTCCGTGATCTCAGTGCGTTCCTCGGCTATTACCTTCGTCAGGAGGCAGTCGCATTTCACCGACCGTTTTACACCACTACGAAGAAGAGGGCGGACGGGTCTGAGTTCCGCATCGATCCTCAGTACAAGGTGAAGCGAAAAAAGGACAAGAAGACCGGGAAGATAACGGAGACCAGCAAGTTTGAATCCGGTCGCGTAATCAACGACGCGGAGATGGATCGGCTCTACGATGCCGTGATCAAGGTATTCGGGGAGAAGTCTGGGAATGACGTAGCCATCGTACCAGCCGCAGATGGCGTCCGGTTATTGAATTTTTCAAATACATCGAACCCAGTGTTTCATAATCTCGTAGAAAAAGCGTACAATATAGCCTTCCCAGAAGGCTCCGTTGACATAGCAATGTTCCGCAACGTAAACGGCGGGTACATTGCCAATGACTGGAAGGTAGACACCAATGGCGAAAGTTATATCAAGAGGATTCGGCGATCCGGACGACCGAATGTTCTCCGAGGGCTTCACGGTGAACTTTCCGAAGCGGTCACGGGGGTCAACACCGTCTACTCCTCCAAGCACGGATGGGGAAACCCCGGACAATTTGTCAGTGACATCGTTGAAGAAGCTGACAGAATCAGAATTGGAGAACTTACCGGAGAATTCCAAGAGACAGGCGTACCAGAGGATGTTAGAGAGCGGGCAGGACAACGCCGAGAGAGAATTCGCGGAGAGACTCTGGAAGGCGATGGACGCGGGTACACAAACTTCTTTTCTGATGTAACTGAAGGCAAGCGAGACAAATCCAAGGTGCCGTATGACCGGGTGATACCACTCGGCAAGCGGAAATCTTTCAGTGACGACTACGATGAACACCGGGGGAACTTCGACGATCACATCGCCAAGTCTATTCCCGGATTCGCAGATGTGCAGGTGATGGTTGGCGATGCCATAGCACGCACCTACGGCGACCGTGACTCTTCCATGGTGGACATCGGTGCATCCGAGGGGTCTCTCGTCAAGACCATCACACAGCGATCCGATGGCAATGTGAGGACGTTGGGGGTGGACCCGAACGTGGCCATGGCTTCGTTCTTCCGGGATCACAGTACCGTTCCCGGATCATCCTATGCCATGCAGGCTTTTGCCACCGACGAGGGCTGGGTCGAGGACGACGGGACTGTGATCACCCCGTGGCAGCCCACCGAGAAGTATGACGTGGCCCATGAGGCCATGGTCTTCCAGTTCATATCAAACACTCGCAACGCCCAGATAAGGGAGATGAAGCGGATACTCAAGCCTGACGGGGTGGCTGTTGTCGAGGAGAAGGTGTCGTTCAATCCGCTGAATGTAAAGGATCGTGTGAAGTGGGACAGCAACGAGAACCACAAGAACGAGTACAAGGAGAAATACTTCGACCTTGAGACCTTGAAGAAGAAGGAGCGTGATGTTCTGGAGCGAGAGGTCGAGGGAATGCACGAACTTATGGTGCCGCAGGGTGAACTGGAGGCAACTCTCCGCAAGCACTTCAAGCATGTAGTCATGTTCTGGGAAGCCGGTAACTTCAAGGGCTACGCTGCCAGCGACAGCCGGATCGCTGTGGACCGTCTGGTCGCGAACATCGGGGATACCAACACAGAGTTCACCGTTGGCGAGGCCACGCCCCATGCGGCGGTCGAGGTCCAGTTTGAAGAGACCCCGATCAGGATAACCAAGCCACTTCGCCGCCGAGCCGAAGCCTACAAGTACGCGCCGGGTGAGCCGGGTGTCGAGAGTGGACAGATCGAGAAGGCTGTCAGGAGGTCGAAGACTAGAGGTCCCTCCAAGGCGATACGCACCTTCATCGAGGAAGCCACCGGAATCCGTCCCGATCCTGACATCGAGGACTTGGCGGAGTTTTACGCCCAGCAGGTCAGCAAGGCCGAGTTGAAGTACGCCAAGGAGTCGGCGTTCAAGTCTGGCCAGAAGGCGGTGACCAAGCAGGCCAAGGACTTCGTAGCCCTGACATCCACCCGCGAGGAACTCTTTGATCAGGTCGATGCCCTGCACCCTAGACTCCATTCCAAACTCAAGGCCGACATACACAAGGCCAAGTCCAAGGCTGACCTCTCCCGCATTGCCAAGAGGATGAACAAGTATTGGCTCCAAGGCCATGTGAGTGAACCCGTAGCGGTCCTCACAGGCAGTGATGCTCTGGCTATCGCTCTGAGGGGGCAGAGAAAGGGGGCCGAGGCCGCATGGCGTAGCGGCAAGGCCGAAGGGAAGGGCGTGGCAGAGGCTGTTACCAGAGAACTCCAGAAATTGATCAAGCAGATTAAGCTGATCAATCCCAAGGAACACAAGAAACTTCTGGAACGGCTGGCGAATGCTAGGACCCCCGGACAACTGGAGGCCGTGGCCAAGAGCATGAACAGGAAGTACATGCAGGCCCTGACCAGAGGCGAGGCCCCCGGCGAGATGGTGATGACCGCAATGGAGGCCCTGCGTCTGGCCAAGAGGAGCGAGTCCACAGGCTCTCACCAAGGATACCGGTCTGGTCGGGTAGACCTGAATGCCAGCCAGATACAGCTACTTGAATTTGCCAACGAACACCTTCCAAAACATCTTCGCTCCAGAGTGATGAAGTCGATTATCGTCAACGCCAGAACTCCATCAAGTCGGAAGCGATTCGTCGTCGCCGTAAACAGGATGGTAGAGCGGTTTGAGAAACAAGAGGCGATCTCGTTCTTGAAACAGCAGTTGAAGTCCTTCAAGAGGAAGGGGCGTAAACATCGTCTTGAGTCTGACATTGAGAACAGGATAGATGCGTTGATGGACGGAATTGACCTTGTCAAGAGGACTCCGAAAACTCTTACCAGACTCAGAAAACTCATGGATGCCGTCCGCCAGCAGGTCTCGGACTCTCCGCTTGATGGCATTGTTGACTCCAACGCCTTGAACATTCCGGATGCCATGTACACTCGGGCCAAAGAAATCCTGTCCAAGGACAGGACCATATCTCAACTGTCGGTTGACGAGGTCAAGTCCCTAGGAGCCGCTATAAATACTCTTCTCCGCCAAAACGCTGATCGGCAGGTACTGAGGACGGCTATCCGCGAGAGAAATAAGAGCGAGGCTGGCCGCGCAGCCATGAGGAACGCGGAGATTGCCCACCCGACGAAGCTGGGTTCCAAGGCCACGTCAGAGGAAATGCCGAAACTGAATTCGCTCAAGTGGTTTGCGTGGTTCTCCAAGACAAACTGGATGAACAAGGTGAAGTTGCTTGTGGGGGATAACAACGAGACGCACAAGATTCTCGTAGATGATTTACTGGAAGCTGAAAATCTGAGGAGGGAGTATGTGCATGAGGCACAAACCTATCTGCAAAGAGCATTGAAGAGGATAGGTTACTCTCCCGAAAAGCTGGAGGCGGTGAGTGGGGCCTACGCAAAAGGACGCATAGTCCGGAAGGCCAAGCCATTCCTAGAGAAGAACAAGATCAAGATCATCCTGCCTACTGCGACATGGGGTCCGACTGGAACGAGAGTAGGCGAGTTGTCGTTGACCCCGATGGAATACGCATCACTCCTGTTGCATCTTGCCGACCCCAGCACACGGCGCGAACTGTTACGGAACCCCCAGCAGGGTCTTCGCATCCGCTCTCAGGCCACCTCTGCCAAAAGGCCGATCAAGCTGAGAGAGGGAGACATGCGGGAGATCATGCGTAACGCCCCGGCGGACGTGGTTGCCGTGGCCGATGCGATCCAGTTCGACATCAACGGGAGGCTTCGCAATCAGCTTAACGAGGTGTGGCAGCGAATCTTCGGTTACCCGTTGGTGACAGGAGAATCCATATATATGCCACGGCGAAGATACCGTGGTGGGCGAGATGACGTGGACTATGCAGCACAACCAGAGAGCCTGCTTGGCGGGTATGTATCTGAACGCCTAGATCAGCAGGGGATTTTCTTGGAACGTGGAGCCAGTAATGACCCGTTCGTTATCGACGATGCGTTGGGCGAGTATTTCATGTATGTGCAAAGGACTGCGGCTATGGCGGCAAAGTCAGAGCCTATCGCCAACGCCATGCGTATTCTTAACTACAAGGCTCCGGGCAAGTCGGGCGAAAGTTTCAAGCAGACGGTAAGAGACAGGCTCCAGAGGGCGGACACATACTTCAAGTCAATGGAGGACCACCTTCGCAAATTTGGCGGCGTTGATACCACGCAGCCCGGCGTACTGTCGGCCTTGATCGGTAAATTGATCAGGCCCTTGCACGTCGCGAACCTCGGCTTGAAGCCGTACATCTGGTTTTACCAGATGGTATCCATGAATACCGCCGGGCAATACATCGGTCGCAAGCACCTGTATAACCCCAAGAACGAAGGTCGCCTGCACCCTAACAGGATCAAGGAGGAGATGGTTGCCAATTCTCCATTGATACGGGACCGTGTGGAAGGCGGAGGCCATCAGATTATTACCGCGTTTGCCCGCACCAATGCACTTCGACAGTTCCTCGGCGGAGAGAACGACAACATCTTTGTCCGGAAGAGTATGCAGGGAATCCTAGAGGCAGACCTCATTGTCATCAGGGCTATCTGGGGTGCGGCCAAGATGGAGGGGCGGGACAAGGGGTTGAGTGGGCAGGAACTCATGGACTACACCAAGAAGAAGGCCGAGTTTGTGATCAACTATTCCCAGCCCACTTGGGACACGCTGACATCAAGCGAGCAAATCAATTATGCCAGACAGAACCAAGCAGTGGCCTTGGTCTTCGGGTTGTTTTACTCGTCGCAACGTGACAAGAACTTCAACATGAACTTCGACGCGGCCTTGACTGCGAGGCAGGAGGTTCGAGAAGGCAAGGACCCTCGCGCCGCATATTCCAAGTTTGCCTACAACGTAGCCCATACCAGTTTTGTTTCTGGATTTTCTGTGGCCCTGATAAGGAGGGCGTACTGGTGGATGTTTGGACTCGGCCTCGCAGCCATCGGGTTCGGTGACGACGACGACGACTTCTGGGCCGACGTGTTTCACGACTCCATTACCAGAACACTCGGCGGATCGTGGATTGGGGTTGGGGACTGGGTTGGCTATGCGTACACCGGAGTCAAGGCGTTCTTGGAGACTGGAGAAGCACGCGATCTGGCCAAGGGTTTGAGGCGGAACATACTGGCAGAGTCCGTGGATAGATTCGTGGTTGGTACGGTTGGCGAAACTGCGAGCATGCTGTGGAATGCGGACATGCTTATCCGAAGTTTTACCGACCAAGAAAACCTGACCGATAAGGAGAAGAAAAAGCTGGCTAACGGGGCATACCTTTCAAAGAAAATAGATCAAATCCTTACCGGCACAGGGATGCTCGGCGTTCCTACGCCCGGAATAATGGCCCATGCCCGCAAATTCATGCCGCATACAAAGCCGACTCGGGTGTCGCTGTATGGCAATATGGCAAAGGCGGCGAAGCGGCGAGACAAGAAGTCAGTGAGGAGTAGGATCGCAGCCTTGAAGAAAATGGGTGCGTCTAGGAGCCAACTGTACTCATCTATTAAAAACAGGAAGAAGAACGGGATGATGGATGGGGATACTGCGGACTGGTTGAAGAACGAGGTCAACCTTTACTATTGATGTCTAACGCTGGCCCAGGGAATTAACATCAACTCCCAGTTGTTGAAGCCCAAGACGAACGCCAGGGAACTAAAGTCAACTAACTCGATCCCCAAGCGGCAATCGCCACTGCTTGTTGAAGTTTCTTTTTCGAGCGTCGCTTGGCTTCCACTTAACCGGGCCATCATCCCTGATCAAATCCGGTCACTGGCCTGACCGTCACTGTCCATACGCTACGCTTGCCCGACTTCTTCTGGCCCCAGCCCCAGACTTCCAGCCTGTTGCCGCATGACATCCAAACCTTTGCCTCGGGAGTCTCCAGAATTTTCTTCATCCTAGCGGTTTGGTTGGTAACGGTGGTAGCCTGTATGCCAAGCACTCCGGGGAACTGCGAGTCCAACGCGACAATGTCAATGCAGCCGAACAGGTCGATACGCCTCTTGCTGTATGCACACCACCGCTCCACCACTTGGGCAGCGATGCTGTGTTCTCGGAGATGTCGGAGAGTCCTTGCCGTTGGACTCATGCTTGAAGTTCGCATGGATATTAAATAACCCAGTTCTTCGCCGTGGCGAACAGAGGTGCCTCTGCATCCGCATGTTCGTCTCGGTATGCGGTGCCTTTTGCCGCCTTCTCGATTCTCCGCTCGGCCATTGCGGCATAGTCCTCGTTCAGTTCTATGCCAACGAACCTGCGGCCTAGCAGCAGGGCGGCAACTCCGGTCGTGCCGCTGCCGCAGAAGGGGTCGAGGACGGTATCGCCATTTCGGCTGCCCGCCTTAATGCAGCGGACGGGGATTTCCATAGGGAACGTGGCAAAGTGGGCGTCCGGGTAGGGCTGCGTCGTGATGTTCCAGACCGTGCGGGTGTTGCGGCCATTGCCGTAGTATTTCATTTTTTCATCGCGCGTCATTGCGCGGACGATTCCCGTCGATCCGTGCGCGCCGGTGCCGCGCGCGTCCAGTCGCTTTGGTGTTTTGCTGCCGCCATACGGCATCACACCAGCATCCTTCTCCCTTACCGCATCCGCATCGAAGTAATACCGGGATCGCTTGGTCAGTAGGAAGATGTACTCATGCGCCTTCGTCGGCCTATCCGTCACGCTCTCGGGCATGGGGTTTGGCTTGCTCCAGATGATGTCAGAGCGGAGATACCAGCCTTCCGCTTGAAGGGCCAAGGCCACACGCCACGGTATGCCGCACAGGTCCTTGGGTTTAAGGCCGCATCCGGTCTTATCCCCCCTTGGCGAACTCGCATAACTATCCCCCAAGTTCAGCCACAGCGTCCCGTCATCTCGCAGCACTCGCCGGGCCTCGCGGAACACCTCTACCAGCTTGGCGACGTACTCCTCCGGCGTGGGTTCCAGCCCGATCTGCCCCGCCTCGCCATAGTCACGCAGTCCCCAATATGGAGGCGAGGTGATACAGGTCTGGGCCGATCCGTCGTCCAGACTGGCCAGCCCTTCAACCACATCGGCATTTATGATCATGTTATTCCGCTTCTTCTTCGTCTTCTTCTATGGCTATCAGGTAGCCTAACTCCTCGCCAGTCGGTTTGTCGTCACCGAACCAAGCAACTCCATTTTCTTCAATCGTCACGCTGACTCCGGGGGTGATTGGGGTTGCTCCCATTGTCAGTGATGCTGGGCCGTAGATAATTTTGTACCCAGTCTCGCAACCACTCAACATGGACAAGGCAAACAACAGCGTCACCGTGGTCAATGCAGCTAATATCAACTTCATAATAAGACTCCTATTAAATTTCAATCAATTGCCATCCGTCTTGGGTTCATCGGGCGTGTGGTCGTCGCCAGCAGAGGTAACGTATTCGCCGGGCAGGTATTTCGCGACCCACATCTGAGCCAGTTGCGATGCCGTGATGGGCTTGAGGAAATAATTGATCGGCACGCCGCCACCACTTGCGGCTTTGGTCACGAAGTCAGTGAAGGCAGTCATAAGACTATTGATATCCAACATCTTATTTTTGCCATCATCGAGTTCGCCAACAGCAGACACCGCACTTTTGATCTTCGACGCTTCCAACGCAACCATCTGACCACCCGTCCTTGCGTTGTCTGCGGCGGATGTAATGCTGGACTGAGCGTCAGCGGTAGAGTTTTGCAACACGGCCAACTGCCCCATCATCTTATCAGGGGAGAAGTCTGTAAATTGTTTCACGGTCAGGGCAACATCGTTCGCTTCGATTGTCGGGATGATACCCATCGTCACCAGACTGATGTGTGATGTGATGTTCTGGCTACTCAGCAGGTTCTTCGCCGAACTGCTGAAGCTACCGTCAACACCGAACCCGCCCTTGAAATCCGAGAACCAACTGCCCACTTCCATCTGGCCTTGCAAACTTGCAGCAGTGGATCGCATCTTCTGATCAGTTTCAGTTGATGAATCCTTGAGTACATGAACCATGCCGACGAAACTGCTTCCCGTAGTGATGCCAGAAAGCAGATTGTAATAAGCGGCATCCTTTGTCTGTTGCTGTTCAGCAATTTTAGAGATGCTACCGGCATCATTTACTTTGATCATGTCGCCGGTCAATTCGCCAGTCGCGATCAGTTCGTTCCACGCGCGAATGCCTTTGTCCACATCTATGATAAACGGCGCAAACAAGTCGGCCTGTCGATGCGTACAATTGCACGTTATGACAAGGGTTCCTTGTATGTCGTGAGTCTCTACCTGATTAGCCAACTGGCTTCCCGATGAGTTGGTCATCTGGGTGGAGGCTTTGTCTCCAAGGAATGAGGTGCTGGCGGAGATAAACGACTTCAACGCCGTCATCTGGTCCTTCGACTTTTGGGTTTCCTCATCAAAGGAAAAATACTGAGCGTCCATTGTCATCGTGTCTGCCGCCAATGGCATCTGCTTGATCTCTGACTTGTTGTAATCAATCGGGCTTTCGATGGCAGAACTGATTTGCGGGATTGCCTTTCTCTCTTCCGCTACCTTCGGCAGATTAGTCGCGGAAGTCGTCGCGTATGTCGCAGCCGCCGTCTTGATGGCGGCGTTGACATCGTCTATCGGCTTTTCAAGATCATCCACATCCACATCCATGAGCGTCAGTTCCTCCTTGGTCATATCGAGTTTTCTTCTCAACATGATCAGGGAATTGAGTTCATCTTGTGCCGCATCAATTGGTGTTTGCAGTGCTGAGATGTTTTCAAGAACCTTGAGATGTGATGGCGGAACGATATTGCCCAAGTCTAGGTTGGGGTCATACGGAATATTAGTGGACATTCAGTTTCCCTTGTGAATATGTATTAACGGATCACGGTGAAATTTTCAGGTCGCCCTTACGCCATCGCCCAACCAGAACCATCACCGCGCCACCAACCTTCAGGATGGCATCAGAGATGTTCTCTATTTCAACTGTCGGGAGATCGGGTAGGAAGTGATTGAGGACAAGAATGAGTAGCCCTAAGATGGTGACAGATTTAAGTGCGAATTTACTTGTCTCGTTTCCAGCCATGGTAGAATCCTTTCTATCATCTCGTTCCAATTCAACAGACAACAGGTCTTGTTGAAGCAGGGAGCGTATAAGTCAACAGCATATACAATATGCCTACGCCGTCCAGCTTTGATCTTGAACGGACTCAAATCTTGTCCTCTCCCCATTCCAATCAAGTATGGCCTTGCCCCGTGGGCCGTTCCTCTGCTTGCGAACGAAAACACTGGCCTTGCCTACCTTGTCGGGGTTCTCCTCGGCCCACTCCGGATCACCCAAGTGGTACATCTCCTCGCGGTGGATCATAAATACCAGATCGGCGTCCTTCGACAGGGACGAGGACGAGTGCAAGTCATCCAGCCCCGGCGGGGCCACATGCTGCCCGGCCATACGCTTGCGAAGCTGGGATAGACACACAACCGCCACGCCCATGCTGGTTGCCAACTGCTTCAGAGACCGGGACAGGATACGGATGCTGTTGATCTCGCTCCTGTCATCCGGGTATTCCATGATCTGGAGGTAGTCAACGAATATGGCCTCGATCCCGGCCTGAGTTTTGAGTCTCCTAGAGAACGATGAGAGGGTGTATATGTCCAGAGGGGACGCATGGGTGAGGTACAAGGGCCAGTCCTTGGACATCGCGAACACGTCATCCAGTTCAGACCACTCATAGTCGGACATGTTTCCGGGATGGTTGAACTTGCTTCGCGGCAGGTTGGACCTCGACATCAAGAAGCGGTCAGCCAGCTTTTCCTTGGTCATCTCGACGGAGAAGTACGCCACCGGATGGCTGTTCATTGCGAGATTCTCGGCGATCTGCATGGCGAGTGAGGTCTTCCCGGCTGATGTGTCGGCACCTATGACAACCAGACTTCCCGGCTCAAAGTCATAGACCATCGTGTCCAGTTCCGGTATCCCGGTCTTGAGTCTTTTGTTTTCCTCGGGGTTCTTCGCCAGTCTTCGGGCGCGTTTGATGGCCTCCTGCACCTCGGCCCCGATGGGCTTGGCTATGGATACATGATCCTCGGCAAGCTGGGCGTACACGTTCTGCTCAAATCTCTCTATCGCCTCTGGGACTTCCACCGTAGGGTCGCTTATGGCCTTTAGAAGTTGCGTCTGGAAAGACTCGACCGATCCGTAGGCAGACCTCCATCTGGATCGGGCGGCTACGCACTTGGCGTAATACCGGGAGCCTTCGCTGTGTGGCATGGACTGGATCAACTCCAGCACATAGGCTTTGCCGCCGCAGCCATCCCACCTATCCTCCGATTCCATCCACCCTACGAATCTCTGGGGGTCTATCATCTTGGACGATGACTCAAAGTCGTATACAGATCGCCAGATGTTCTGATGCCTGCGGTCTAGGAAGAACTCCTCGCTCTTCACATACTCCATGCACTCGGGCAGGTCCTCTGTCTTGCGAAGTATGGACCCCAAGAGGAGACGCTCCTCCTCCATGGTCATGTCGATGATAGCCTGCATGTTGCCGTTCATCAGTATATCTCCACACGTTTAGTGTAGTCCGTGGCATCTGGTTTGACTGGAGTTCCCTGAGAATTATCCAGCCATTCACGATTGTCGTCATCGTACCGCCCGGAGTTCATCCAGCTTGCCGGGTGTGGGCAATACTTCCCAGCCTTCCCGGAATCGCTCTTGGCGAAATCCCTGACCCGCGACAGCAACCATGAGCAGGCATCCTCCGTGTGTCCGTTCGCATATATATTTCGTATTGCTTTCTCGATAGCGGCAAGTGCTGCCGCCCTCCCAACCTTTCGGGGATAGGACTGGTAGATGTGATTGATAATCTTTCCCTTGCCCTCCATATCGCCAACCTTCCAGACGATTTTGGGCATTACTGTTTCCTTTACTGGTTCCCTTACTGGATTGGGGGAATCAGATTCCCTACCTTGGGGAACGTCATTCCCTACCCTAGGGAATTTAATACTCTGGGGAACCTCGTTCCCTAGGGAATCAGGTTCCCCAGCAGATGGCCAGTTATCGGGGAGCAGGAAGTATCTCGTGGTCTGGTTCTTGAGTTGCATCCTCCGGATCAGCCCGTCCCGTTCCATGGCTTGGAGGTTGACCATCACTGTCTTTCTGTTGCACCCGCTCAGTCTGGCTATCCTTGCTAGGCTGGGCCAGCACACCAAGTCCCGGAGATTCCCATTCACAGAGTCGGCTAGACTCATCAGGATCATCTTCCTAGTGGTCCCCAGATTCACTCCCATGACCTTCCTCATCAGATCAAATGACATGCAGCATCCTTGCCTTCCCGGTTGGAGGTTGTTGTCCCGCTGATCGGTTGACTTGACGGTATAAAAAGCCTCCGGGGGCGGAGCGGCCCCCGGAGACGAGCAACAATGCCGCCCCGCACAAGGCGGCACATGAACATGGCACTAGACCTTCAGTCCGCCAGTGTCGATTTGATTTTTAATCGAGGCCAGATCACCATCTTCAAGTTCCTCGGGGGTCTTGCCCATAACCGTGGCGGCAAAGCCGACGATCCTGTCCTTGGCCTTGTCAACGTGGGCAGAATCCCTGTCGGCAAGGGCCATGACCAGCTTCTCAAACTCGGTCGGACCCTCGCCAGCGGCAGGCGAAGCTGAAGTTTCAGAGGCTGCGGGAGCCTGTGGGACCGCTTTCTTCTTGGTCGGAGTACGCTTCTTCACCTGATCGACTACCTTCTGGGCCGTGACACTAGGCAGGGCCTTGGCCGCGCCGCCGTTATCGCTGAACATATCAGCAACGGTGGTCTCGCCTTGGTCTATCGCGTTCCATATTCCCAGAAGCATCTTGCGATCCTCCTGATTAAACGACTCGATCTTCTTGCCTAGGTGCTGTTCCAGCATCTCCTGAGTCACGTTCTTGCCGCTGAACTGAGTCATTATCCGCTTGACTGTGGACTCGTCAAGAAGCTGGGTGAGTGCGTTGCCCACGGCCTCTTCCAACTCAGACCTAAGTCCGGGCGGAACGCTCCTCAGTATAACCTCGCGGATCACCTTGGACTTCTCGGCCTTGACCACGACATTAAAAAATCTGTCATCGTCGTGCCTCCGGGTTCCGCCGCCTCGGGCTTTGTAGAACTTGGACACCAGCACTGAGTCTGACCACACCCGTCCGCTCACATAGTCGGTGAAGGATGCCTCGATCTTGACCGTGGATTCGTCCACCGGGACCACATCCGCCCGGACCCGGTTGAATCCGTAGGAACTGGCGATAGCCTCGGCTGCCCGGATGGACAGGCCCGTGGCGTACCGCATGTTGTTGTTGTCGCCCCGGCCAACAGGCTTGTCGTACATTGCTGCTCTGGCGAATGACGGGAACGCAGCCAACTGGTTCATAATGTCCGCCTTGATGGCTGGATAGTCCCTAGTGCCAGCGGCCTGCGCCGCCAGCATGATCGTGTCGTTCTCCATCTTGATCAGGGCGAGGTCTCTCGGCATCCCAGCCTCTGGTGCCGGGATCATTTCGGCCTCTACCGGGTCCGTCTTGGTCATCTGGCTCATATCACTGCTCCTTGTTTAACCTGCTTCACTCTCAGCACCGGACGCTCCGGTGGCATATAGGTAACCATCTGGCCTCCCGCCTTGGCTGCCTCGCAGTCCCCCATTACTTGAAGGAGACTAGCCTTGGCTTCACCTTCTTCCCGCTCTGCTTTCAGGCGGAGTTCTCTGGAAGAAATCCAGTCTTGAATTAGGTGGACAGGAACTTCCATTATACTTCCCGGCTCACGCTTTACCTGCTTGAGTAGATCAAGGGATGCGGACCCCTCGGGACACACGTCAGCCTCCACGTTCTCCTTCCAGAAGCGGCGAGACTCGTGAAGGATGCCGCCGCAAACCTCCTCGTTGCGGTCCACCCGGAACCACGCGAACCCTCGTGAGCCATCTGCCGTGATCACCCAGCAGGCTTGCGACTTGGGCAGTGCCATCAGATGCACATGGCACTGGACATAGACGCTTGGCGGAACCTCGCCCGTACCGATGGCCCCCCACTGGTCCGAGACAGGCCCACGCAGGCCCACAGTCTTGATCTCAACGGGTTCTCCGGTCTCCACTACTCTTCCGTCATGGTGATCCAAGATGGGAGACAGAGGGACTCTCCGTTCGTTGTGGGCTTGGGTGATTTCCATCTCGGGCAGGCCGTCGATCATGCCATCCTCGGCGGCTTGGATTACGCCCGGCTCAAAGTAAGTCCCAAACAGCATGGCTCCGTTGGCAGGGGTGGGCGGAACCCTCTGGGTCTTCGCCAGCCACACATCCACGGGCGAACGCCACGGGTTGAGACCAAGGACCGCCGCCATATCGGAGGAGCCAAGGTGCAGGTGGTGCCTGTTTCGCTGTCGCTCGGTTATCATATCACGTCACCGTTGGGTAAAAGTCTCTGTCAAAATCCACGAACTTCCGTATCGTGGTTTGCCACCACGACTTGCCGTTCCGTGGCAAGCGACCGTCCTCCTCCAGATGCCGCCCGATCTTCCTGCACGACATACCTTTTGTCCGGAGTTCTCTGGCAATACGGATAGTCTCCTGCTCGTCTCTGTCGATCTCCATTCTCTTGCCGTCCGGGTTCAGGCGGTATCCGTAGGGGACTTTGCCGCACCGCTCTCCCCTGCCTCGCTTCCACTTGACAACCTGCTTGCAACGCTCACTGGTCTGCTGCCGCTGGTACTGGCCGATAGCCAAGAGGACATGGAACATGAGGTTGCCGCCGCTCGTGGTCGTGTCGATCATGTTGCCCTCGGTCATCGAGACCCAGTCGGCCTTGATGTCTTGGAGCCTGTTGAGAATCTTGCAGGCATCAGACACAGAGCGGCTGAGCCTGAACAGGTCATACACGACAAGAACACCGCCAGCCGCACTCTCCACCGCCTCCCATAGCCCCGGCCTGTTGTCCGCACGGCCTCCGCTGCGTCCCTCGTCGGCGTAGATGTTCAGCAAGTCCCAGCCTCGCCCCTTGCAGAAGGCTTTGATGCGAGTTCTCTGGTCGTCCAGAGATATGCCTTCGCCTGCCTGCTGCTCGGTGGATACTCGCACATATCCGGTAGCCGTAGTCATGCCACTTGCTCCTTTTCCTCTCGGAGCGTGCGGGCCTTCTCCCTGCTTTTATCTAGCTTTCGTCGCCTGCGGAGTTCTCCCCGCAGGGTTGTGATAATGTCCGGGCTGAACACACGGGCTACTCCAGCCCTGCCGTGTTCCTTGATCGCCAGCTTCTTGATCATGTACAGCACGTTGTGGAGGCGAATGTCAAGCCTGTCAGCGATCTGCCCTACTGTGTACAGTTGCACGACAGGCAGGGGGTTCTTTGATTCCTTGGCGTACTCCACCCCTAGCGGGGTGGGGGGTCTAGTGGGTTCCATTGGTTACTCCTTGGTTGTGTTGTGTAGCGGTTATACTACAGGGGGTACTATTTAGCAACCACTGCTCATCGGTCTTGCTCCTTGTCGCTTATAGCCATGCAGATCACCACGCTTAACACGCAGCAGCACAGAAACAAAGCACCCGTGATGACCGCTCCGGTTAGTTCGTCAATCATGTCTGCTCCTTTGGGTTCCCTAATTTCATTTTCGAGCTTTTCCCATCTGCGCAGATGCCCAAATGCGTAAGTCCTTTCTGCTAATGCGTCTACATCGTCCTTGGCTTCTGTTTCTGCTGCCTGTTAACCGCTCAATCCGAGTTCGATTTTGTAAATTCCGACTCAACGTCACATAGAGAGTCTTTGAGCAGATCAAATGCCCATTCAGGATGCGGCTCAGGTAGGTGGCTGAGCAGTTCACGTCTTTCGCCAATTGACGGAGGCTCAGGGCGTCGCCCGGCACATCAAGACATCGCATGATGAGTCCTGGTCCCTCGTGAGCCAACCCCTCGCGGATAACCTCTTCCTCGCCGAGATGCTCCTCGATGCGTTCAAGGAAGGACCAATCAAGACCTGTCTCATTCATTTTCAACATGTCCCCTTCTCCAATTCATCTAGGGTGGGCATTTTCACCCGCTCTTTGAAGAATCCCAAACATTCAAGCTCCCATTGCGCCTCATGCGCCCTTTTGCCGGTTTTCTCTATGTCTTTGGTATAGCCATGCCTAGAAGCGTATAGCCATGCCTCTCTGGCATTCCAAAACTCTGCAACAAGGTTCTTTATCCAGCGAGGCTTTTCTTCCTCTAAGGCCGCATCGACCCATTCTTTGAATTGTTTCCCAGCACCGTATAGCGTTCCGCTCATCCAATAAGTCTTTGATAGATTTCTTAGGACCGGATACGAATAACGCCGGAGAATCTTTGTAACAGATTCCTTGTTCCACTCATCGGTTGGGATTCTGTTGATAATCATTTCCGCCTGTCCCGCTTGACAGTAAACCTTGTTCATATCTGTGTACAGATTCATGCTCGACATGGTTTTTCTCCTTTCTGTTAACTAGTATGCTTCAGTTCGGTAACCGCTTTGCCTTCGCCCTTCCGATTCACAAAATAGGCGAACTGCTGCTGGGATTTCGTTAGGTCACAGGCTAAGAAATTGAGGTGACTGCCGTCCTCGTAACGATGCATTACAACGTCGTGCCCGGAGACAAATACGCCGTCCTTTGTTTTCCACGCACACGCCCTATATCGCCATAATTCTATTTCGTTTTCGAGATCGCGCACCGTTGTGTTAACCACTTCGTTCGTTTTCATGTTTCTTTTCCCTTGGCATTATTCATCCTCCAGAATCGCGTCTCTGGCGATTCGAACAGCTTCTAGGCATTTGGCCTCTCTCGCCTCGGCATCATCTGTCAGCGGTTCTTTTGCAATATGAACCACCGAAACAACACATCCCGGACCACCCGGTACATGCGTAGTGCGGGTTCTTGCTGGGGTTACACGCATCAGCATGGCACATCTCCGAAATGTGGTGAAGGGCGCAAGTTTGGCACTTTGGCGCAAATGATAGGCCCACGGGCGCGGAAATTAAATCTGACTCAAGTATGTTGTGCGCACTGCTGTTGCCGGACACATAAGAACCAGCAAACTGAATCAGATACACTCGTCGTGAGCTTGGGTTGAGTCCTGCCACATATCCAACGCGACCCTTAATCCAATCGTAGAACGCATTAGACCAATGCCCTTCGTACTCCGGGATGACCCTAACCCACGTTCCCACGGCGTATTTAAGCTGTGTGTTAACCACTTCGTTCGTTTTCATGTTTCTTTTCCCTTAGTGCGAAACTGTTTCTTCTTGACGAGTCCCTTCTTCCCGACACGCTTAAAGTTCCTGCCCCTTGCCTGATATGTCTTGCCACGTTGATGTCGATTCTTTCTGTTGCGGTCAGTCATTTTTGCCGCCTCTCGATTGCCGTGATATCCCAACCCATAGTGTCAGCCACCGCATGGAGTTGGTCGTCGCTGGTACTCGATGGCAGGATCATCAGCACCGCGCCGCCGTCCTTGGTCCCATCGTCCACAAGCATCAGGAACTCGTAGCCCGATCTCCTCTTGGGGGAAACGGGAGGCTGGTGAGTGAGTCCGTTACCAAGGCTTTCGTATGCGATTACAAGGGTGGGCTTATTGGTCATCGTTGCTCCTTGTGTGGTGGTCTACTAGGATTTCATCATTAACTGCCAGAAGATCCGTCAGGTTTAATAGTTCGCCCTTTTCCGCTAGTTCAAACCAGTTGACGTTGTACGCTTTGGCGTATCGGTACGCCTCATCCCTTTTTCCTGCATCAAGCAGGGCTTTTACCTTGTCTGCGGCTGGTAGTGGTTCTGGTTTTGGCGGCATCCAATTGGGATCACGGAATTTTGCGTGTTCGGTCATGGTCATGCTCCTTGTAGTTGAGAATCCCCCGCCAGCGGTTTCCCGCTGGCGGGAGTGCATCAGTCACCCTTCACCGTTATCGGCAACGTCTGTCCCCACGGGGCTACCTCGTTGCTGGTGCATACCCACACCACGGGGTATGTCGGAGCCTCGTCAGGCAGAGAGGTGTACAGGTCAGTCAGGGAGATCATCGCCGTCACCTCGGTTGCGTTCCTCTCGATCCAGTCGAACACGCAGTGGTGGCTGGTGCCTCCACCGCCCCGTGCCTCCAGCTTCAGAGGGCCATCGCTTGTCTCCCACTGCTGAACGTGAGAGACCTCGGTGTCGTGATACAGAATCGTCAGGCGAACGTCGAAGGCATCGAGGATTCCTTGGAGTTCTCCCGCAAACTGGCGGAGTTCCGCCGTGCCGATGGAACCTGACGTGTCCACGGCGAGGACCAAGTCGCCCAACTCTTGGGACTGTAGGCTCGGGAAGTACATACCCTGCGAGGCGAACCGACGATTGGGCTTACGCCAGTCGTAGTCGTTCTTCGCTGTCGTGTTTACGAACTGCGTCAGCACCTCGGTCCACGGAACCTGTGGTCGCTCGATCCCCTCGATGAGACGGTCGATCCCGGCAGGCAGATCGCCACGCATCTTTGCCACCTGATGGGCTTGGGTCGCTCGACGCTTCCAGTCCTCGGCCAACTTCCGCTGCGTAGCTTGATCAGCCTGTCGCCCGGACTCGTCGGCGGCGGGTCGAACTCCACCGCATCCGCCGGGGTCATCGCCCTCGACAAGGCGTCCCTCGTCGCCATCTTCGCCGCCGTCTTCGCCGCCATCGTTGCCATCCTCGTCAGGCAGGAGGCTGTAGTATTCCTCAAAGCTGGCCTCGGCGGGAAGATTCAACTTGTCGAACGGCTCCCTGTCTGGCAGGCACACGCTGCTCGGCAGGCTGAAGCCAGCTTCGATCAGCATGGGGTTGATCGCTAGGTCCATCGCGATGTTTGCCTTACGCATGTCGCGATTGCCCAGACGTGCGAAGTGTTCAAGGACACAGTGCATCACCTCGTGGGCCAGCACCCCCTGCACCTCGGCTGGCGGCAGGCTACTGATCCACTCGGGGTTATAAAGAATGTTCTTGCCGTCCGTGGCTGCCGTTGGTATTTGCCAGCTTGGCTTTTCATCCATGTGGAGTGCGAGATTACTGAAGAAGACTGTCCGGGCATCGCTGACGAGGACGAGACGGGACTTCGCCCCGGCTATCGCCGCCTCGCCTTTTTCCTCCATGCCCAGCCGTACTACCTCTTGCTCAAGAATTGTCATCTTGTCAGTCGCGATGGTCACGATGCCTTCCTTTCTGCCGCTGCCCTAGCACTGGCGAGGATCGCGGCTTGTGCGGCTTGTGTTTCCAGTTCGACCAGACGGTCGGACAGGGTTGACAGTGAGACCTCAAGGTCACGCTCGTAACGCTTCAGTTTCTGCCGTGCTTCCCGAGCCATTTCAATGCGGCCCTTGAAGGCACGTTCGCCTAAGTCGGTGCGGTTCATGTCGTCTTCCAGATCACCGATCTTCGACTCGACCTCGGAGGTCACGCCGTCACGCACGGCTCGGACAAGGGCCTCATCGAACTGCGTCCGCAGGATGTAGACCGATGGCTCACCGACAACCGTGGCCGCTTCCACGGCACTGGAAACCTGTGACCACTGGGCCAGCCGATCCTCTGGAATCCAGTACACCGCTCCGGACGGGCGAAGGGGAACTCCGCCCAACGCTGCAACGTACCGGACCAGTCCGCCGCTCAGTGCCTCGTTGCTCAACAAGTCCTTGTACTCATCGAACTGGTTCTGCAACACGGCATCTGGTTGCCCGTCATCACGTTCGACGATGCCGTTTTCCACGGTGATTGTCACGACATGTCCGTACCCGTTGCGATCATCGCCTCGGGTCTCACGCACGACCTCGTACCCCACCCGCCCTTTGAGGGGGCGGATGAGGTCTTCCTTCTGGCCGAAGTGCAGATCAAGGATCGACTTGAGAACTGCGATGTCGGCTCTCGCCGCTGGAACCCAGCTTCCACTGATGCCACGGTCCTCGCTCTCAAGGATGAGTTGCCGCCTGTTGGCCCAGCCTAGCTTCCAATAGGTGACTGCTCCTGCCACGCTGATGTTCTGAATGTTCATGCCGTTGCTCCTAAGTTAAGGGTGAATGGGTGCGGGGTGCGGTGCGGTCAGTCCGCCAACAGGTGGCGGTTGGTTTTCAAGAATTCCCTCGTCTCGGGAATAGTGATGATCCGGGGATCGATCTCTGCTGTGTCGCGGATGAGAAGCACGCCAAACTCTGGCTTCATGCGACCAGCGAAGATGCCGATGCCCTTCAGCACCTTGTCTCTGCCCTCGGCCTTACGAGCCTCCTCGGCCAACGCACCGACGAGTGCGTAGCTGATGCTCGGCTCACTCGGCACGGTGGCATTCTCGGGATCGGCCAGTATCTCTCGGGCCTCGGGCAGGCGATCAGCGATCTCCATGAACCCGGCGAACTCAGCGGCTGGCCCGTCACCGATGCAACCAGCGAGGCTTGCCTGACGGACAGATTCGGGCGCGTCCACTGCATCGTTCGCGAGTTCCCATGTGCGTGGGGATGCGAAGGACCGTTGGTTTGCCTTCGGGTCGAAGGTGAAGAGCATCGCGGGTTTGAAATTCAAGAAGGACCGGATGCGAGAATCGATGCCGTTGCCGATGGCCCACTTCTGCCAGTCCTCAAGGCTCACCTCAAAATCGAGATGAACGAAACGCGAGAGCATCGGAGTGATGACACGATGCTCACCTGCCCGGTCCTCCTGCCTGTTCGACATGATGACGAAGGAGGCCCCCTCGGGGACGGTGTAGCTGCCCAACTGCCGGGGTCGTCCGGGAGGTGCGTAGCAAATCTGAAGGAACGCAGCCTGCACTGCCGGGGCAGCCTTGCCAAACTCGTCAAGGACGATCACGCCCTTCCAGTTGGGATCGGTAGGCCAGAACTCGGGGACGGCCCACGCCGTGATCGCTGATCCGTTGGTCTGAGTGACGTGCGGGATGCCGCGAACGTCAACGGGATCGAGAGTCACGGCAGGCGGAAGCATCGCCATGTCCAGATCCAGCCCGTCGATCACTGCCTCGATCACGCTCGTCTTGCCCACGCCGGGAGGGCCAGATACCCAGATATTCCTGCCAGTCGGAATCCAGTAGTTCAGTGCGGTGATAAGTTCTGAAGGTCTCATGTTCGTTGCTCCTGTTGTTGGTGCTGTGCGGTACACGGCACAGTATAGTCGTACTGGTGCGGTCTGTCAACTAGACTTCTTTTTCAGGTACTCGATCAGAAGGGCGGCGGCCTTACTGCCTACCCTCACATCGTACTCAACGCCACCGTTGGGCGTCATCCAGACATTCTGGAATGCGACAGGGTCGTTGATGATCCTGCCAATCTCCTCGACAAGTCCCTCCGCTGCCGCCTTGTTCTCCTGTTTGGTGAAGTCCTGTACCTGACGGCGGATGGCGCGTTCAGGACTGATGTACTGCCAGCGGCTTCTGTTTTTACGCTCGACTCGCAGTGAATGCTCTGGGTGATCGGCAAGCCACGCCATCGCCCTGCGTACACGCTGGAGACTCTGGTCGCTGATTGCCCCGCCGACGACCCCTGACAGGTGGGAAGTCAACCAGTCAGTCGGCATTGATCGATCTGGATCGGCACTCAACGCCTTGAGCAAGGCCAGCCCGTCTCGCTCAACTTTCGTACCTCGCCGTCTGCGTTTCCGTTTTACATCGCTCATGCTGTTGCTCCTGTTGTAGGGATGTTTACCGTCCCCAGATGCACGGCTGGCACAACTGGGCCTGCCGCTGGTTGTCGTTCTCGGGTGCGAAGTGCCTGCCGCAGATGTAGCAGGGCATTCCGGGCCGCTCAGTCCCCTCTGCTGCGTCCTCTCCCCGGCGACGACTCCAGAGTCGTGCCAGTCTCTCGTAAGCCCTCGCGCCCTTGTAGGCTCGGCATCGGTACGCCAGCTTTCCAAGATCCCTGATCGCGTCAGGACTCATCCTCGCGAACCTGCTGTTTGGGTTCATACTGCTGCTCCTTTCGTAGGTCACGTTGAGTTGCCTTGAGCCACGCCTGCCAGAAGGCAAGCTGATCCTCAGTGGTCATGCCATCGGGCATGAATCTTCGGGCGATCTCCGCATCCCTCTGCACCTCGGGGTGATGCTCCAGAAGAATCTGATAGGCACGGGTGAGGGTTCGCGGCGACTTCCTGCCGCCGAATCTCAGGTTGTATTTGAAGTCATCCATTAGTGTCCTGTGTAGTGTACTACGCACAAGGCGGCGCACTGGTTCATTTTGCGAGAGGTCTCTCGTGAAAAGGTTGACCGCCAGTTCCCCGGCGGACAACCGGAATCGCTGCTAAATGTGATCTAAAAATGGGGGCAACTCATCGCCCGGATCGTGACGCTCGATGTTCGCCAACTCGCTGTGCGTCCGCCAGAAATACTGGACCCGCTGCTCGGCCAGAAGCCACGCCTCCAGATGCCCGGTGGCTGAGACCTGAAACCACTCGCCGCTCGTTGTCGTCGCGATGTACCCGGACTCGGTCGTTGCCCGGCTCAGACTGTCGCCTCGTTCTGCCGTCAGAACCTCGGCTGGCGGTCTCACCCAACGCCGACTGCTCCTCATGTTGTTCATGCTGTTGCTCCTGTTGATGTGATGACTCGCGGTGGCGCGGCCCGTTGTTGCAGTCAGTTAGTCGTTCTGCTGCTGCTGATGCAGTTGCTGGTAACGATCCGCGCCGCCTTCCAGCATTCCCTGTGCGTCATCAAGAATGCCGCCGCCTAGAGAACGTGCCGCCTCGACTGCCCCAAGCATGCTGTTGGCGCAGCCCGACAGCGAAATCACCAATGCCAGTGCGAGTGTAATCCGTACCATGTTGTGCCTCGCTTTCTGGGCCGCACCACCGCAAGTCATCGTGCCGTTGATCAGTCACTCTCCGCATGCGTGGCACCGTCTCATCGGATCGCGATCCATGTACTGAATGATCGCGAGGTCGGACGGTCCCGCCTCGTTTTTGAACGCATCCTCCACTGCCTCGTCAATGTCATCGCGGGAGTTGTCTCGCGAGTCCATGCCGCCGTCGATGGCGAACTGCTCAAGGGCCTGACGCAATGCCTCGCGGGGACTGGCAAAGTCGGCGACCAGACCTGTCGGTTGCCAGTCGCCGCCGTCTGAACGCTCGACGGGAGACGATGCGTCTGACCAGTCGGCACGGACGCTGACGATCTCGCCGTACAGGAATGCTGCGTGTTTTGTCATTGCGGATCTCCTATGTTGTGGGTGAAACGGTCGCGATGCCCCCGCCCATCGGACAGGCGGGGTGATCGGGATCGTTAGCTGATCAGTGGTTTGTGCCATCGTCATCGATCCAGACGAGCGGGTCTTCATTGCGAATCCGTTTTGTTTCAGCAATCGCCATGAGATCAGCCAACTTGCTGCGTTCACGTTTGCGTGCTGTAGCTATGCCGTCCTTGACGATTTGCGTGACGGCGGGATTGACTGCCGTCTCTCCTGCTGCCTGATTGATACGCTGGATCTCGTGGAGGATTTCAAGCAGGTCATCGAGTCTCATGGTCATGCGCCTTGGGTTAGGGTGGAAAGTTTCCCGAGAAATACGCCGTTCTCGTCGTAGACCTGAAGAAAACTGCTCTTCGGATGTGCGGGGTGAACTGCCTCGTAGATCCACCCATCCTCGTCGTCCTCAGTCAATTTTCTCGCGGTCTCATTCGCCTCGTTTTTGGTAACCATGTTGATGCTCCTAAGTTGGGGGTGATCGTTCAGTTCAAGTGCGGTGCAGGGAGCGGGAGTCGAACCCGCGACCTCCCAGCCGTTCCCGTTGACTAGACGGGTGCAGTGTGTTGCCTCTGGAAGAGTCACTCCCATCGGTTTTCACTGCTAGGCTGGACGCTCTGCCTCTGAGCTATCCCTGTTGTTTCTCGACGGTCAACAATGCCACGCCTCGCAAGGCGTGGTGTTGCGGATCGTCTCAGTCTGGCCTCACCGTTCGCGGTGATATTCGCCGCCACAGTCGCGGCACCGGAACCAGTCGGAGTTTCCAAGTGTCCCCAGAAAAGCGGACGATCCACTGCACAGGGGGCAGTCAACCGGGGCAAGCGGTTCGTCCGCTGTGAACGGTGAGTCTGCCTCGTAGATCTCCTCGCTGATCTGTTCCTCTGCATTGAGTGCGTCGAAAGTCATGTTCGTTGCTCCTGTGTTTGGGGTGAGTGGTCAGAATGGCGAGAGAATCTCCCGCTTCCATTCGGTCACGTTAAGGTCGTGTATGCCGCCACACATCAGTCCGTCATGGTCGTACCGTTGGTTCCAAGTGCCGAATGATTTCAACTGGATTTCGTGGCCTTCCACCGTGCCGACAAATCCGTACCACCTCCCAGACGAGGACAGTCGTTCACGATTCAGATCGGCAAGAAAGTCGTCGCGAGATGCGTAGGCAGAGATCATGTTCCTGCTCCTGTTGTTAGGGGGCGAAACGCTGCAAGGTGAGGCTATCGCCGTCGAAATCCACAGTCTGTCCACGGTGGACGACGAACCACTGGTAGGATTTCTGGTAGACGTTGAATCCCAGATCGAACTGGTCCGATGTCTGGTTCATTCGTTTTTTTGTGGTCGCGGTCCTCCACCCGCCAGTGCGGAGGGTGATTTCGTTATCGTTGAACGATACCACGGCGGTCCCGTGATACCGGACTTCCGTCCCGCCCGATCCCTGCTCGATGCGCGTCCTGTGTTTACCGATTCGCTGCGTCATGTTCGATGCTCCTGTTGTTAGGGGGTGTCAGTCGTAGTCCTCGGGGGCGGCGGTGCAATCCAGCGTTGCCTTGCTGATCTCGTCCGCGATCTCGCTTTCGTCAGGATCGTCTCCGCCAGCCCTCACGGCATCGCGCAGTTCCTGTCTCATCGCCTCGGCAGAGTCATGGGAGAAATCCGCTACCTGCCATCCAGTCGGCTCCCATCCGTCCTCAGTGTCACGCTCGATCTGGCTAGATGCCTGCGTCCAGTCGGCTCGGAGTCTGTAGATGTCGCCGTAAATGTCCGTGCTGGTGATGGTTTTCATGTTCCTGCTCCTGCGTTTGAGGTGAGTGATCAGAACCCGCCAGTAAGTTCGATGTTCCACGTTCCGTTGTTGAGTGCCGCCGCCTCAAAAGTGATTCCGCGAGTGACGAGTCCAGCGACGATATCTATCATCTGCTGCGTATCTGGCGCGAGGATGTTCATGGTCATGCTCCTAAGTTGAAGGTGCGGGGTTCAGTCGTGGCCTTTAGAGTGACTTCTTCGATCTTCGGCCTCTAGGAGCCGCAATTCGATCTCGATCAAGGCTGCTTTCCATTGGCAAGAACTCCACTCTTGTCGGGCATAAGCAGAAACACGCCGCACCCACAACAACTCGGCCTTCAGTGCTGCGTTCTCGGCCTTCAGTGCGACTGTCCAGTGCGGACGCGCCAGCCGTTCTGGATCGTCTCCGATTTTGAAATCGTTCATGGTTGATGCTCCTGTTGTTGAAGGTGCGGATGTGCTGAAAGGCCACCTGACAAGTTTCCCCGTCAGATGACGTGATTGTTTCCGATATATCAGACGAGCGGTTGATTCCGGGGACAGAACGTTGAGTCGGCAGTTTACCCGTGGCACATTCCAGAGGAGTGCCTCGCAGTGGCTCAAACGGGGCCTTCAAAAGTTGCCCTGTCCGGTCGCTCGTCTTCACTTGTCATGCTTCCTCTCCCCATCAGAGTATACGCTATCGTGTACCGTGTTGTTCGGTTGTTCTGGAGATAAACTTGAGGGATGCACACAACTGGTGATATGGACGGAGGTTGCGGTGGAAAAGTTTTTTTAGGGAATCTGGGAATTATCTGGAATTATCTGATGGACAGTTGAAATATTCTTGTGTAAAGTTTTAATGACGCTGAATTGAGGCGAAATCATGGACGATCTCACGGACAAGCTGGCCGAGGTGATCGCTGAGACAGTGGTGCAGGACGAGGCCGCTGAGACTGCTGAGACTGAGCCTGACGTGCCTGTCGTGACGGTGACTGAGGATGACGTGATCGATAGCAAGGGCCGGGATTGCTACACCAAGGCGGCTGCCGTCAACGACATGATCCTCGATGACCGGAAGACACGGGAGATCGAAGCGGAGAAGCTGAGAGGATGGGGTGGTTGGGCCGCGAAGGGATTCACAGCGGAAGTCGCTGAACGAGTGCTGATGGGAGTGGCTGAAGGCAATTCGCTGACCAATCTGGCGAGGCAAGAGGGGCTGCCGTGCAGAGCGACTGTGTGGTTGTGGAGAAGGGATTGCCCCGCATTCGACGTGGCATACCGGGAAGCCCAAAGCATGGCGGGGGATTCGGTCGTCGATGATATGATCACACTGGAGCAAGCGGTCCTGTCCGGTGAAGTCCACAATCGCGCAGCACGAGTCGTTCTGGAGTCGCACCGATGGCGTGCCGGGAAGTTCAACCAGCAGTACGGCGACAACAAGAGGATCGAGGTAGACCTTGAGTCGCGATTTATGAAGGTCACGCTCGATGGTTCACAACGCATCCAGCAGGACGGCAAGCTACAGGATATGGCACGCCTTATGAGCGAACGTGCAGCCAAGCTGCTGCCTGAGCCGGGCGGGAAGTAGCCGCCCTCCTCCAACATCTCACCACGATGCTTGACGGTCGGCACACATCAGGCGAATGGTTCCACGGATCGTCGCGGTGGACGTGCGGATCGACGGCGTTGTCTCGTCGCGGGGATTTTGGGATTGAGGCCACCCCACACCCCCCGTACC
>Ga0208181_1000131_pt1 | contig 55367 bp, 58 predicted proteins | sample MalvirDeepMed_s6_FD_184244 | JGI IMG/M metagenome (GOLD analysis project Ga0208181, IMG submission 184244) | Marine viral communities from the Global Malaspina Expedition - Malaspina viral metaG DeepMed_s6 (SPAdes) (version 2) | ecosystem: Environmental > Aquatic > Marine > Oceanic | place... | reverse complement strand
CGGATACTCCTACTTCCCGAGCCAGGCCCGCAGTGGTAATGCGCCCCCCGGGCGCCGCTTCCAGCATGTGGGCGAGCGACTGCAGAATCTGCTCTTTGCGCGACGGTTTTTTTTCGGTCATGTAGCGTCGTTCCCTTGTTTTTAGTTGCAAGTTTCAAGTTGAAAGTTGCAAGGCGCGAATGATGCCTGGAAGTGCGTACCCGCGCTTCACCGTGCGGTTAAAACCCGCAAAGACTATGCTTATTGTTGGAAGTGATGTTTTACATCACGAATGCTCATCTGTCAGCGCAGGCATGGCCCTTCCAGATAGCACCAAGCCAGCCCGCGCTTTGCAACTTGAAACTTTCAACTTGCCACTCAGTTTTTGCTGATCAGCGTCCCGATCCCCTGATCAGTGAGGATCTCCAGCAGCACCGCGTGGGACACCCGGCCGTCGATGATGTGGGCGGTGTGTACCCCATTTTTCACCGCATCCAGGGCACAACCGATCTTGGGCAGCATGCCGCCGTGGATGGTGCCATCCTTGATCAGCTCGTCGACACGCTCAGCGCTGAGGCCAGTAAGGACCTTGCCTTGCTTGTCTTTCAGGCCAGCCACATTAGTGAGCAGAATCAATTTTTCGGCGCGCAGCACCTCGGCCATTTTACCGGCCACCAGATCCGCGTTGATGTTGTAGCTGATGCCGTTTTCATCAACGCCGATGGGGGCGATTACCGGAATAAAATCACTGCCGGCAATCAGGTCGATGATGGTGGTATCAATGCCTTGCACTTCGCCCACGTGACCGATGTCGATAATTTCCGATGTCTGCAGAGCCGGATCGTTTTCGTCATGGGCCTTGAGCAGCATCTTGCGGGCCTTGATCAGGCGTCCATCCTTGCCGGTGAGGCCGATGGCCTGACCGCCGTTGTGCTGAATCAGATTGACGATATCCTTGTTGACCAGACCGCCAAGGACCATCTGCACCACGTCCATGGTTTCCTGATCGGTGACACGCATGCCCTGGATAAACTTCGACTCCTTGCCCAGACGCTCCAGCAGGCTGCCGATCTGTGGGCCGCCGCCATGAACGATGACCGGGTTGAGGCCCACCTGCTTCAGCATTACCACGTCACGGGCGAAGCTGTTTTTCAGCTCGTCGTTTTCCATGGCATTGCCACCGTACTTGATTACCACGGTGGCACCGGAAAAGCGCTGAATATAGGGCAGCGCCTCGATCAGAATCCGGGCGGTATCGTGGGCACTGTTGGTGTCCATTACTTCTCCTTGGGGTGGCCGGGGAGTTGCAAGTTACAAGTTAAAAGGTACAAGGCGCGGGCGGGTTTGTCGTTGATTCCATGCCGTGCCCGCGTGCCGGCCCCAGTGAGCGCGGCGGCGGATTTCATCATATGGCACGGCCACCGTTCGCGTTGTAACTTTCAACTTGTCACTTGCAACTCGTCTTTCGCAATTCTAACTCAAAACGGTAATTCCAGGCTGTCATCCACGGCTTGTAGATGCTTGCGGAACTGTTCTTTGACTCTCTCCAGGGCCTCTTCGTCGCGGCCCTCAAAGCGGGCTACCAACGATGGTGTGGTGTTGGAGGCGCGCACCAGGCCCCAGCCGTCCGGGAAGTCCACCCGCAGGCCGTCGATAGTGGTGGGGCGGCCGCCGGCGAATTGTTCGGCGCGGGCGACAAGGGCATCTACCAGAGCAAACTTGTTCTCTTCGTTCACATCGATGTACAGCGCCGGAGTGGTGAGTCCGGTCTTGAGGCCATCGAACACCTGCCCGGCGCTGTCATCCTGCAGGGACAGGATTTCCAGCAAGCGAGCGCCGGCGTAAAGGCCGTCGTCGCAGCCGAACCAGCGGTCGGCGAAGAAGATGTGGCCGCTGATCTCACCGGCCAGAGGTGCACCGCATTCCTTCATTTTTGCCTTGATCAGCGAATGCCCGGTTTTGTACATCATCGGTCGGCCACCGCTCTTCCGGATAATGGCCGGCAAGGCCCGGCTGCATTTTACGTCGAACAGGATGTCCGCGCCGGGGCTGCGGCCCAGAAGATCTTTGGCGAACAACATCAATAAACGATCCGGCCAGATAATTTCGCCGCTGTTGGTGACCACCGCGACCCGGTCGGCATCGCCGTCGAAGGCCAGCCCCAGATCCAGATTTTCCTGCTGCACGATGCGGATCAGGTCGGCCAAATTCTCCGGGTTGCCCGGGTCCGGGGCGTGATTGGGGAAATTGCCGTCGATCTCGGTATACAGGGGGGTGACTTCACAGCCGAGTTGCCCGAACAGCTGTGGTGCCAGTTCGCCGCCAGCGCCGTTGCCACAGTCGATGGCAATCTTCAGTGGACGGGCCAGTACGATATCGCTGGTGATATCGCTCAGGTAGCGGTCGGTAATATCGCGTTCTTCTTCGCGGCCCTTGCCTTCGCTGAAGGCCTTGTTGCGGATCCGTTCCTGCAGTGCAGTGATGCGCTCGCCGTAAAGGGTGTCGCCGTTGATAACGATCTTCAGACCGTTGTGGCTGGCCGGGTTGTGACTGCCGGTGAGCATGACGCCGCTACGGGTTTCCAGCACCTCGGTGGCGTAATAGAGCACTGGAGTGGGCACCAGTCCCAGATTGATTACGTCACGGCCGGATTCCAGCAGCCCCTTGATCAGGGATCGGCTCAGCTCAGGGCTGGACAGACGGCCATCACGGGCCACCAGCACGCTTTGTTGCCCCGCTTCGCCTGCTTCACTGCCAATGGCGCGACCGAGAAGGTACACGCCCTGGGCGGTGAGGGTGTCGCCGGCTACGCCGCGGATGTCATAGGCGCGGAAAATGCTGTCGGGAAGGGTTTCCCCTTGTTTTTCGTCCACCAGCAGAATGCCATCGTCGCTTTCTTCCTCAACCACCAGGGCTTCCGCCGGCTTTCTGGCGGTCGGGCGCGTTGAGCCTCCGCGCTCTCGCAGCTTGCTGGCAAGCCGGGCCTGGGCATCGTTGACAGTGGTAAACAATGAGAAGTGGAAGTGATTACGCGCGCTGACGCCGGGCTGTCGGGCCAGCTCATCGCAGTAACGGACCAGTTCAGCACAGTCCTGTTTGAGAAAGCGAGCCAGTAGACGGTTGACCACCAGGGTGCCGATTAACAACAGCACAATACCAAGGGCCACGACGAAGGTGCTGATCATCAACAGATTGCTGCCGGTGGGCGGTAGCGTCAGCTGAACCACCACCGGGCCGGCGGTAGCCTCGGCCTGGGCAACGTTGCTGTTTCCGGGCAGGCTGAAGAGGTTGCTGCCCGCGAATTTTACCTGCAGCTGGCTACCGGAAGGGGCAAGCCCTTGAAGGGTCTGGGTCAGTGAGGTGAGAGGTACTTTCAGCAACAGGGCGCCGTTCTGATTGCGAGTGGCTTTCACCAGAATCAGCGTCGGAGGTTGACCGGCGATGATCACAGGTCCTGGAGACCGGCCCAGACGGACTTCCTTGAGCAGTTCCTGAGAGGTATAGCTGAAGTCTTCAGTGTCCGCACCCCGCCGAGGTACCAGTCGCAGACTGGCATCGGGCAGCCATTGGTGATGGCGTGTATTGAAATCCGCGATGGTGTTGTTGGAGAGCGCCTGGTCCACATCGTTACGGGTGGCCAGTAGTGCCAGTTGCTGCTGATGCGCCTGAATATGAGCATGGCCCAGGTTGGCGATGGACTGGGCAAGCTGGTTGGCATGGTGCTGTTGTTGTTCCGCGTCGGCCACGCTGGTCTGATAAAACCAGGTGGCACCGCCAGCTACCAGTATGGCTGCCAGGGCGGCAATCAGTAGTGGTGCCAGAGGCTTGAATGCGTTGACGTCTGCGCGTTTGTTCTTCTTATTGCCCATGTCCCCTCCCGGTCATGCCTCAGTGACGGCCACTGTGTCCGAAGCCGCCGCTGCCCCGCTCACTGTTGGTGAAATTATCCACCTGTTCCAGTTGCACCTGCATCACCGGAACGATGACCAGCTGGGCGATACGTTCGCCGGGTTCCACGGTGAATGGCTGGTTGCCCCGGTTCCAGCAGGACACCATCAATTCGCCCTGGTAGTCGGAATCGATCAGGCCAACCAGGTTACCCAGCACGATGCCGTGTTTGTGGCCCAGCCCGGAGCGAGGCAGGATCATGCCCGCATAACCCGGATCGCTGATGTGGATGGCCATGCCAGTGGGCAGCAGCTCGGTTTGTCCCGGTTCCAGCCGCAGCGACTCCTTGACCATGGCTCGCAGATCCAGCCCGGCGGAGCCGTCGGTGGCGTAATGGGGCAATGGAATGCTGTCGCCCAGTCGGGGGTCGAGAACGCGGTATTGCAGTTTCATGGTTTTCCCTTTGGTCAGGCGTCACGCTTCAAACGCCAGCGTTAATCTTTATACCGTATCGCAATCAATTCGATCAGCTGCTTGGCAATCTGGGCCTTGGAGGCCAGTGGCAGCACCTTGTGCCCTCCAGGCCAGATGACGGTAAGGGCATTGTTGTCGCTGTTGAAGCCCACATTGCTACCGGATACGTCGTTGGTGGCGATCATGTCCAGTTTCTTGTTCACCAGCTTGGCCTGGGCGTAGGCCACCACATCCCGGGTTTCAGCGGCAAAGCCCACGGTGAAGGGGCGTTTGTTGTGCTCTGCCACTGAGGCCACGATGTCCGGATTCTTGACCAGGGTGAGGTGAATTTCCTCGGTGGATTTCTTGATCTTGTGGTCGGCGGTGACGGTGGGGCGGTAGTCCGCCACGGCGGCGGTAGCGATGAAGACGTCGCAGCCTTCCTCCACCGTTTTCATGCAGGCCTCAAACATATCCACCGCCCGGCTCACATCCACCCGATCCACCCGTGACGGAGTGGGCAGATTCACCGGGCCGGCGATCAGGGTGACCCGGGCACCGGCTTCGGCGGCGGCCTCGGCCAGGGCAAAGCCCATTTTCCCGGAGCTCTTGTTGGTGATGTAACGCACCGGGTCGATGGCTTCACGGGTGGGGCCGGCGGTGATCACCACATGCTTGCCAGTGAGCAACTGGTAATCGAAGACCTCGGCGGCATGCTGGATGATTTCAAGCGGTTCAAGCATGCGCCCGGAACCGACCTCGCCGCAGGCCTGGCTGCCGCTGCCGGGGCCAAAGACCTTGATGCCCTTCTCCTGCAGGATCAGCAGGTTTTTCTGGGTGCTGGTGTCAGCCCACATCTGTTGATTCATGGCCGGGGCGATGGCAATAGGGGCGCCGGTGGCCAGGCAAAGGGTGGCAAGCAGGTCGTTGCCATGGCCGTGGGCAAGGCGGGCCATGAAGTTGGCCGAAGCAGGCGCAATCAGCACCAGATCCGCCCAGCGGGCCAGCTCAATATGGCCCATGGCGGCTTCCGCGGTGGGGTCCAGCAAGGTGGTGTGCACCGGATGCCCGGACAGGGCCTGCATGGTGAGCGGGGTAATGAATTCGCAAGCACCCTGGGTCATCACGACACGCACCTGGGCGCCCACATCCTGCAGGCGACGAACCAGATCGGCGGCTTTATAGGCGGCAATCCCGCCCGTGACTCCCAGAAGGATGCGTTTGTTCACCAGACGATGCATGACGAAATCCTGCGCAGCGATAGCGACGTTTACGGCGGTGGCTTACAGCAGCAAGGGCAAATCACCGGTGCCGTGGAAGCCGGAACCCTGCTATTACATAGGCTGCATAGGGTAGCACTAAGGTATGAGCGCTGCCCACTTCACAATGATATGGAATATCAAGGCGTTACGGGGGAAGGAAACGGCATGGCAATCACTGACTGGCCCACGGATGAAAGGCCGCGGGAAAAGCTGCTGGCGCGAGGGCCGGAATCGCTGAGTGATGCGGAGCTGCTGGCAATTTTTCTGCGTACCGGGCAGCAGGGCATGACGGCGGTGGATCTGGCCAGAACACAGTTGGCTGCTGGGGGAGGTCTGCGGGCCTTGCTGGATGCCGGGCCAGAGCGTATGGCCCGGTTGCCGGGCATGGGTTCGGCCCGGCGGGCCCTGGTGCTGGCGGCGCTGGAGTTGGGGCGGCGATATCTGGCCGAGCCGCTGGAGCGTGGGGTGCCACTGGATAATCCTGACAAAGCCGGCCAATTACTGACCGCTCGACTGCGCGGGCTGCCCTATGAAGTGTTTGCCTGTCTGTTTCTGGATAACAAGCACCGCCTGATTGCCTTCGAGCAGCTGTTCCAGGGCACTATTGATGCGGCGGCGGTATACCCCCGTGAGGTAGTGCGTCGGGCCATGGAGCATAATGCGGCTGCGGTGATTCTGGCCCACAACCATCCATCCGGTGTGGCCGAGCCCAGCCAGTCGGACTATGCGATCACCCGGCGACTGGTTGACGCGCTGGGGCTGATGGAGATCCGGGTGCTGGATCATCTGGTGATCGGCGATGGAGGTTGGGTGTCTCTGGCCTCGCGCGGGGCGCTGTAAATGGGGTGGCGCCAGTACCGAGCTTGCGGTAAGTCCCTGAATCCTGGTGTGTCCGGTCGAATATCCGAGATTTCGCTTGAAACTTGACCGGCAGATTGGTATAAAACGCGCCTTTTCCGGGGCTCTACCGTCCCCCCGCAAGAAGATTTACGGAGCAAGACAATGTCCAAGGTTTGCCAGGTGACCGGTAAGCGCCCTGTAACGGGCAACAGAGTTTCTCACTCGAACATCAAGACCAAGCGTCGTTTCGAGCCGAATCTGCACCACCATCGTTTCTGGGTTGAGTCCGAGAAGCGCTTTGTGCGCCTGCGTGTGACCTCCAAGGGCATGCGTATTATCGACAAGAAGGGTATCGATGCTGTACTGGCAGATATCCGTTCTCGCGGCGAGCGTGTTTAAGGCTAATTAAGGAGCTAACCCATGGCCGGTCCTATTCGTGAAAAAATCCGCCTGGTGTCCTCTGCTGGCACGGGGCACTTCTACACCACTACAAAGAACAAGCGTCTTCATCCTGAAAAGATGGAAACCAAGAAGTATGATCCGGTCGTGCGCAAGCATGTGGCCTACAAGGAAGCGAAAATCAAGTAACGATTTTCTTGCTGCCTGCCTGGCAACGGACATAAAAAAACCCGGGATTTTGTTCCGGGTTTTTTTATGTCCAGAGTCTGCCCAGAGATAGAGTGCCGGCGTAATTGCCTTGAGGCGGAGCTCGGTGGCTGTGTTTTTCAGCAGTAAATCCAATATCACAAAGCCGCCATGTTTGTCTGTCATGTAAGTGCAATTCTGTGCTTTTGAAACACCGTTCGTCACCTTTCAGGCCCGAATGGGGCTTTTGCAATGCGACTGCAGGTACTCCGGTGCTACGTTTACAGAAAGAAGTGCATCGCAACAAAACTCTACGCAGAGAAAGTTGTGATGCATCTCACAGATGCATAGCATCAAATGCGAAGTTCACTTTTTCGCATATGTCTTCACGCAATATTCACTTCAAGGGACGTGCAACGGAGCGCACTATGAGTACCTTAAAAGATATGTTTCGTTTGTTGATGATCCGCCTGTACACCCAAATGCCTGGGCGTGCGCGTAACCAGCGTGGTGCCAGTGCACTTGAATATATTGTGCTTGCTGCTGCACTGATCATTATTATCGGTGTTCTGGCTACTAATCAAACGGTTCAGACGACCATTAACACTGCATTTACAGACCTCTTCACTGACGCCTCCAATGCTGGTGGCTCGTAAGGGCTAGCCGCTTTCGGGTACGAGATATGCCGATACGCCGGAGAGTAACAGGGGCGGTAGCATTGGAGTTTCTGATGCTTTTCCCCTTTGTTGTTGCCATGCTCTATGGTGCGGCGGTTTACGGTCTTACTTTCTTTGCCCAATATCGTATGCAGGCCGCCGTGGATACCGCTGTATCCACGGCGTTGTATGTTGACCGGTCCGATAATCAGGCCAGTGGCCTCGGCACTGCTGTAACGCAGAGAGCCAATACTGCGCTCGCAGGCCTGGTGGCGCAGTTACCGGAGAGCCTGAGAGATAACCTGGATACAACGTCAGCCTGCGGGCTGGAAACCATTGCCGGGGGGGTGGAAGTGCTTCACTGCAGTCTGGTATACCCCAATTATCAAGCCAATCCGATTGTGCCGGTGCTGAGTTTCGGCATGCTGGGGGATTTTCCTCCTCTGCCAGCACGGCTGGATGTGGATGCCCGGGCCGCGTTCTGATTTAAAGAGTCGGTTCAGCACAAGAATCAACATTTGACAGGGATGTTCCGGAGAGAACATGGGATCAAGACTGCTCTATATGCTGCCGGCGTTAGTGGTGGCATTGGTTGCGCTGATACTGGCGCTGGTGGGATTAAGTCGCGACCCGGCGCCGTCGCTGGTTGTCCGTGATGACGCCTCCGGCGAGGAAATGCGCGACAAGGAAGCCCCCAGTTATCGTTACTGGGTAGTCACCGAGAGCTTGAATGTCGGTGACACACTGGATGAAGAGGTGTTGGCGGTCGTATCCTCACCGGCGCCTATCCCCAACGTGCTGACTGCCGACGAAAAGGTGGCCGGCAAAGAACTGCGTCAATATGCCCGTCCGGGCGAACTGCTTTCCCGTAATCATCTTGAGCCTGGTGGCACTCTGCCCAGCACCCTGCCTGCCGGTTTTCGAGCCCTGGCTTTGGGCGTGGATGATGTGGTCATGGCTGGCGGTTTGCTGCAGCCCGGTGATCTGGTGGATGTGGCAGTGTCATTTCAAAAGGCAGACCGGGACAATCCGGCGGCCATGGTGCTGTTGCGCAGCCTGCAGGTGCTGGCGGTGAAGGGTGCCATGGCGGCTGCCAGCAGTGATCAGGATCGCGAGGCTCAGCGTCGCAACAACACCGTGGTGTTGGCGGTGCCCAAAGACAAAGTGCCTACACTTTTGCTTGCCTCGGAAGAAGGTACGCTGCGTTTGGCGGTAGTGGCCAGCCAGGACAAGGCTGCTGACGACAGCGACTCAGAAAAGAAAGCCAAACCGGTTTACTACAAGGATCTGTTCCCGGCGACCCGCGCACCAGCACCACGGGCGACACCGGGTCAGAAAGTGGAAGTGTATGAGGGATCAGAGTCAAGGAGCACCTATGTGCGTTAAGGGGTTGTGGAAGAGAGCCGGGGCATTGCTGGTTCTGTGGTTCTCCCTGTCGCTTTCGGTCGTGGCACAGGCAGACACTCTACAAGGCACCATGCGGGTGGCCCCCGGGGATCAGAAAGTGCTGAACTTCCCGGAAGCAGTGGCCAAGGTGGCGACCTCGGACCCGAAGGTGGCTGCACTGACCGTGACAGGCAGTGAGGAGTTGTTGCTGACCGCCAAGGCCGAGGGCTCGGCAGTGATATCGGTGTGGTTACGCGGCAAGGCCAAGCCACTGCGCAGCACGGTGGTGGTGGCGACGACGCTGGGTTCCTCTTTGCCTTTTGGAACCCAGGTGCAGACAGATATCCGGGTACTGGAAGTCAGTCGCTCTGAGCTTAACCAACTGGGTATGAGCTATAGCAATGTGTTCAATGATGGCCAGTCTGCAGTAGGGATTGCGCCTCCCGGTACCGGTTTTCAGGTGCCGGGAGTGGTGCCGGCTCCCTTGAGTTCCAATGGCTTCAACCTGTTTGGGTTTGGCCCCAATTCAGTGTTGGCAATCAATGCGCTGGAAGCGGGTGGGTTTGCCTATACCCTGGCCGAGCCCTCTCTGACCAGTCTGTCAGGGCAAAGCGCCAGTTTCCTGTCCGGTGGCGAGTTTCCTGTCCCTATTCGCAGTGATAACACCGGGGTGCAAATTGAATTCAAGGAATTCGGTATCGGTCTTAGCCTCACCCCAACGGTGATTGATGCCGGTCAAATTATTCTCAAGGTGGCGCCGGAAGTATCCGAACTGGATTTCTCTGCCGGGGTTGAAACCGGGGGCGTGGCTGTGCCGGGCCTGAGGGTGCGGCGTGCGGAAACCACGGTGTCTCTGGCGCCGGGTGAGACCTTTATCATTAGTGGTCTGGTTAGCCGTAACACCATCAACAACAGTGATCGCCTGCCGGGCATCGGTAATATCCCGTTGTTGGGTGCCTTCTTTCGCTCCTCGCGCATTGAGAAAAATGACAAGGAACTGGTGATGGTGGTGACACCACATCTGGTGACACCGCAACAGAGTACCGAGCCCCCTGTGACGTTGCCCGGTGCGGGCTATCACAGTAGCAGTACGGGCTGGCTGGATATGGCCACGGAAAGTCGTCGTGGGTCGCAGCCAATTCGCCACGGCCTGAGCTGGTGATGCTATGAGTGATCATGACATTGTTCTTTCTGTCGTCGACGATGAAGGTATTGAAGCCTGGCTGGAGCGGGTGGTGGATGAGCCATTCCGTCTCGAACAGGTCAGCAGAAGCGATTTGACCCGTGTACTGCGATTGCTGGAGGCGACCACCGCCCATGTGGTGATGGTGGAAATTTCCGAAGCGGATATGGATCAGTCTCTGGCTATCATTACTGCCCTGACCAGTGCCCGCCCTTGGGTAACCGTGATCACCGTCTGTGGTCGTGCCAATCAGGAGTTGTTGCTGCAGTCCATGCGTGCCGGTGCCCGGGATTGCTTTGTGGCAGGCAGCGAGGCGGGGGATGTGCGTGACCGTCTACGGCGGCATCAGTTACTGAGAGTCGGCCACTATGATGACCAGGTTCGCTCGGCGACCAATAATCTCACTCTGGTGGCATCCGCCAGCCCCACGGTGGATACCCGGTTTCTGGCCCAGAATGTGGCGCTCGGGCTAAATCGACTGTTCCCCAATGAACGTTGCCTGGCGATTGATACCCAGCCCGCCGAGCGCGGTATTTTCTATCTGGATGTACATAACGAGTACACCCTGGAAAACCTGCTGGCGAGCCCGGAAACTCTGGATGAAACCCTGATCGGCACTGCTCTGGAAGAGTATCGACCGGGTTTGCGGTTGCTGGCTGGTGGTATCGATAGCCGCGAGCTGGAAGGGGATCGCAGCGCGGATCTGTTCATTGCGCTCAATCACTTGATGCAGATGTTTGATCGTATCGTGATCAATGTGGGCACTCTGGAGAGTCGCCACTGGGTGCGCGCCCTTGGCATTCATGCGCGCCATCTGCTGATCACCATGCAGCCGCTGGTGGATCAGGCTCATGCAGTGCGGACCCTGGGTAATGAGTGGCGCTCCCATCTTGGTCGTGACAGCCAGGTTCATCTGGTGGTGGACGGTATGGAGGGCAAGGTGCCTCCGGGTCTTGACGAGCTGTCGGAGACAGCTGGGGTTGGTCTGCTTGGCGGGTTGCCCATGGACTGGCGACACCGCCTGATGGCCATGAACAGTGGCCTGCCTATTCAGGAGCAGTCTCCCCGCTGTCGTTACAGCCGCGGTCTGCAGGCCATGGTTAACAAGCTGGAATCACAGCAGGAAGTGAGTGCCGGTGAGAACTGGTGGCAACGACTGCGTAGTAACGGATAGCAGGAGCGCTTGTGGCGGGACGGATCGACGCAGAATACCAGCATCTCAAGGATCGCACCCATCGCTGGGTGGTGGAGCGGCTGGATGAGGAAGGCATTGAGGTTGGCAATGCCGGCCGGGATCAGCTTGCCGATTTCGTCCGCACTGCGGTAGGGCAGCATATCGCCCTGAACCGGGTGCCTCTGTCCACTCAGGATCTTAATCAGCTGGTTCGCGATACGCTGGACGAGGTAACCGGTTATGGACCGTTAGAGCCTTTGCTGGCGGATCCTCGTATCAACGATATTCTGGTAAATGGCCCGGACAGCGTCTTCATTGAAGTGGCCGGGGTCCTGCAAAAGGCATCGGTGCGATTCATCAACGACGATCATGTGGTGCGGGTGATTCGCCGTATGCTCGCTCCCCTGGGGCGACGGCTGGACGAGTCCAGTCCCATGGTGGATGCTCGTCTGCCGGACGGGTCCCGGGTCAATGCGATCATTCCGCCGCTGGCCCTGGATGGCCCCAGCATCAGTATCCGTAAATTCACCCGTCATCACCTGGGTGCCCAGGAGCTGATTGACAGTGGTTCGCTGACTGAGGCGTGTCTGGACACCATGGTCAAGGCAGTGGAGTCGCGTCGCAACATCATCATCAGTGGTGGCACCGGCACCGGCAAGACCACCATGCTGAACCTTATCAGCCAGTATATTCCTCGCCAGGAACGTATTCTCACCATCGAGGATTCCGCCGAGCTGGTTCTCAATCATCCCCATGTAGTGCGTCTGGAAACCCGCCCGGCGAATACCGAAGGCAAAGGTCGTATCAGTGCACGGGAGTTGGTGATCAATGCCCTGCGGATGCGCCCGGACCGGATTATTCTTGGTGAGGTACGCTCCAACGAGATCATTGAATTGCTCCAGGCCATGAACACAGGCCATGACGGTTCCATGAGTACCATCCATGCCAACAGCACCCGTGATGCGCTTGTGCGTATCGAAACATTGCTGGCGGTGAGCGGATATGAGGCTAGTGAAACTGCCATCGGGCGACTGATCGGTTCGGCGCTGGATATCATCATTCAGCTGGAAAGGTTGCCCGATGGCCGCCGTCGGGTCAGCGAGGTGGTAGCACTGACGCCTACGGAGAATGATCTGTACCACATGGATTATCTGTACCGGAGTCAGACATGAGTGCGGTTGAGCTGCTTGGTATGGCACAGCTGCTCGGCATTATTGCCGTGCTGACGGTGCTCATGCAGCTCGTCTGGTTTCGTTATCGGCAGCGCAGCCTGTTGACCGAGCGGGTGCGTCAGCGTTTGCAGCAGCGCATGGAGATCGGTGGAGAGCCGGGGCAGGTGCGGGTGGTTGCGGGTCCGTTGGAACGACTTCTGTTGCGGGCCGATATTCGCTTGTCCAGAGTGCAGCTATCCCTACTGGGTATCGTTATCTTTCTGGTTGTGGTGCTGGTTCTGGCATCTTCCGGTTTTATTGCTGCAGCCGTGGTGTTGGCACTGATGGCGGCGAGCCTCTGGATGTACTGGCGGTTTCGCTTCCAGCAGCAGCGGCGGATGATTTTTGAATCACTGCCGGGAATCATGGAGTCGACCCTACGCTATATGAGTGCCGGTCGGTCGCTGGAGGCGTCGTTAATGGAGTCCTTCCAGGATGCGCCGCCGGTGTTTTCACCGCTGACCTTCAGGCTGCGCAGTGCGATTGAATCCGGGCGCGATTACACCGGTTTGTTTGAAGACTTTTCCCGGCTTTACCAGGTGTCATCGTTGGTGCTGGTTTCTATTGCGCTACGAACTTCCGCGCGGTTCGGCTCCTCCATTCGGCCTGTTCTGGAGCAGGTGGCTACATCGCTGCGTTCTCAGCAAGAGCTGCGGCGGGAGTTTCTTGCCTCAACCGCGGAAACCCGATTTACCGCTGGCGCCTTTACCCTGCTGCCGCTGGGTATGGCTGCCTACATGATGCTGATTAACGAGAAGTATGCCGAGGTGCTACTGAATACGGACACCGGCCATACCATGTTGATAATTGCCGGTATCCTGCAGGGCCTTGGTGTGCTCGTGATCTGGCGAATGATACAGGGGGTCGGCCGTGAATAATGTGCTGCTGATTCTCGCTATTTTGCTGTCGGCCTTGTCAGTGTGGTTGGTATACAAGACTCGGGATTGGGCGTTGCGTGCGCGGGTCAGCCAGCGTTTGCAGGATAGCGGAAACCATCGGGATGATGAGGATAGGGGCTTCTGGCTGTGGAAGCTCTCCAGTGCACTGACCGAATCCTCTGTTGCTTCAGGTGACTATCAGGAAATTCGCCAGGCATTGGCCGGCATGGGTAAGAGCCGGGAGCAATCCCAGGTCATTTACCTGTTGTCCTGCTGGCTGCTGCCGGGTCTGGTGGCGTTGGCGGGGTTTCTGGTTTTTGGTTTGCTGGGTGGCCTGCTGGCATCGGCTGCAGGGTTTATTGTGCCGCGGCGGATGATTCGTGGCATGGGTGCCCAGGCCGAGTTGCGACAGAACCTGGAAGCCGTAGAACTTTGTCACATGACGCGAATGCTGATGGAGGCGGGGCTCTCGCTGGAACGAGTGCTGCGCATCATCGGCCGTCAGGGGCGACCGCTTTTGCCCATTCTTATTATGCGAATAGACCGCTTTAACCGGCTCATGAAGTCTGGCGCGGAGCGGACCCAGGCGTTGGATGAATTGGGCGAAAACAAACGCATTCCGGTGCTGCGCAGCTATGTGGTGCTGATGAAGCAAAGCAGCCAACTGGGTGCAGGTGCCTGGATCAAATCATTGAAGAAGCCCAGAACGTGGAACGTAACCGCATTCGGGAGGAAACCAATCGGATCGGCGCCAAGATGACGGTGGTAATGATGGCATTCATGCTGCCGGCACTGTTTATCTTGATCGGCGGCCCGGCGGTGATTTCCATTGCCGATGCATTGGCACGATAACAAAGGGAGTAACGACATGCGTGGCATGGTTTGGGGAGCTCTGGTATTGCTGGCGGGCTGTGCCCATCAGTCAGTGCCGGAGTCGGCCCCGGGAACAGTGGATGTGACATCAATTGCCTGCAAGGAGGCATTGCAGCCAGAACAGCGCGTGGATCTGGAAATGGTTGATACCCTGATGGCCAAGGGCCGGAATTACGCAGCTCTGGCCCAGCTGGAAAGTAAACCGATGAGCGCTATCGATCACTGGTTGCGTTACGGCCAGTTATTGGCGGCCTCCGGCAAGCTGGATGAGGCCGAGCAGGTGTATCGTGCCCTGGCCAACCGCTGTGATGATGGTCGTAGTCGCCATGGTCTGGGTATGGTGCTGCTCAAACGCCATGAAGTCATGGCGGCACTGTCGCATCTGGAGCGTGCACGAAGCCTGGCGCCTGCCACCTCCCAGGTGCGCAATGATTACGGCTATGCCCTGATGTTGGTGGGTCGTTACGAGGATGCTGCTTTCGAGCTGCGCACCGCCTTGGAACTGGCCAATGGCAAGGGGCCGGTTCGTCAGAATCTGGCTGTGGCCTATCTGATGACCGATGACCGTGAGGGCCTGCAGGCGTTACAGTCAAATTATGGTTTTTCGGAGGATGAAATTGCCTATGCCGAGAAACTCAGTGAACAGTTCGGGAGGACCCGGCAATGAAGAAACTGGCCTTGATACTGATATTCCCGGGGGCGGTACTGGCGGCGGAGCCACAGCAAGCCTATAGCTTTGGCGTTTCCGGTCAGGTGGTGAGCAATGAGTCGGAGACAGTCACCGACTGGCTGCTCAACCAGCAGCGTGATTCCCGCCCTGCAGGGCAGAGTGAGCTGGCGGCACCGCTTTATGTGGATACCCAGCGTCGCCTGGCAGATTCCTTCCGTACCGCAATACCGGAAAGTTTCGGTGAACAGACCCGAGACGGCAATTAATCGTTTCCGGCAGCGCGGGGCCCTGTCGGTCATTACCCCGCTATTGCTGCTGTTCGTCATTATTCTCACGGTAATGGCGCTGGACGGCGCTCGCCTGTACAGCTTGCGCAGTGAGATGCAGGCCCAGGTGAATGTGGCAGCCCAGGCTGCCGCGGGGGAGGCTCAGACATGCGGTGGGCAGGCTCCCAGCTCTGCCGTGGTGCAACAGCGTGCATTGGCAGCTGCCGCCGCCCAGGGGTTTCAGGGTGATGCCGCTGCTTTGCAGGTGCAGCTTGGTGTGATTGAAGATAGCGACAATGATGGTGTGGTGGCTTTCTCGCCTGTTAGTTTAATTGAAGAAAGTAATGCGGTACTGGTAAGTCATACGCGTACCGAACCGATATCCATGCTATTGCCGCAATCGGTGTTCGGAGGCATCGACATTTCAGTCAACGCCGCCGTGCGCAAGGAAGTGGAGGCAACCATCAGTGCTGCCGGGGGTACAGCCGGCATCGGTGGTGATGCCACTTTGCTCGGCAGTCTTCTCGGCGTGGTTCTCAATCAGCCTGGGTTCGGACTGGACCCGACCGACCTGAACAGTCTTGAAAACGCCACGGTACAACTTGGAGATCTGCTCTCTGCAGCCGGGGTCGATGATCTGGTGGAGTTACTGCCGCTTGAGGCATCTACCCTGGCGGCTGCACTCCGTGATGTTGGCGGAACTGCTGCGCCGGTGGCGGATATGCTGGATGATCTGGTAACGGCTCAGGGGATAGAGACCATCAAGGTGGCCGATATTATCAGTGTTGCGGAGAATGCTTCTGTCCCCGACTCCAGCGAATTTCCAGTCTATGGTCTGGTCATCAGCCTGGTGCTCAATCTGGCGGAGCAGCAGCAAGCTGGAGAAGGTGGGGTGCTGTCTTTGCCGCTCAATATCAACAATCTTTCCATTCCGTTGATTGCCAATATCACGGCTGTGGACCTGGGTTTGAATGTGGGGGAGCCGCCTACGGTGGCCGTGGGGCCGGCCCGACAGAATGCGGACGGTGAATGGGTAACCAGTTTCTATGCCCCGGATCTGACTCTTCAGTTGTCGACTGATGTGGAGCTGTTACCGATAAACATTGGTGGGCTGTTGTCGTTTTCGCTTGCTGATTTGACGATTCCTCTGGCAGTGAATGCCGGTGGCGGTGCAGGCCAGCTGGTGTCTGCGGACTGTGCCCGTGGTACGGCAAACACGGTCGAGTTCGGTGTTAATCTTGAACGGGAAGTGGCTCGTATCGTAACCGGGACATTGACCTCGGATGGCGAGTTACAGCCTGAGCCGCTGGAAGCGACTGTTGGCAGGTTGACCCTGTTGTCGGGGCTGCTCCCTCCTATTGACGGCATACTTTACCTGAACGCAGAAGTGGATGGTCTGGTGCCCGGCGTGGAAGAAACGGTATTCATGGATCCGCGCTATGATCTGTATTGTGATCCTGTCGATGGGTGTGATCAGTTGAGGTACAGCGATCTGGGTGATGGGTTGTCCGGTCTTGATCTGGATGTAGAGGTTAATGAGGCATCGTTGCTTAAAAGCAGTTTTGGCTTGATCAACCTTACGCCGCTATTGAAGCCTATTCTGGATCCGGTGTTGGCGTTGTTGGACGACGTGATATCGAATCTGGCTCAGGCCGTGATTAACCCTTTGCTGAGGACCCTGGGTGTCGGCTTGGGGGGGATCAGTGTCAATATCAGTGCAGCCAACCAGGAGGGTGTTCAACTGATCGAAAATATTGTGGTGGCGCCTGATCAGTGAGGGCGAATCCTGGAGGATGATCATCTGACAACCACAAAAAAGGCCGCAAAATGCGGCCTTTTTTGTGTTTCGATATCGCAGAGAGAGGATCAGTGCGATACCGTAGCCGGCCGATAGCGGGTCAGCTGATCGGCAAACTCCTGCAGGGCAGCAATGCCGGACTCGCGGGCATCGTGATACCACTGTTCCAACGCTTCCACCATTTCCGACGAGTTACGGCTGGTCTGGGACCAGATGTCCTGCAGGCGCAGGCGGAACTGGTAGATGGCATCCAGGGTTTCGTTGCTTTCCGTCAGTGTCTGCAGGCGCTTTTTCTGTCCGGGCTTGATCAGGCTGATGTCGCGGTGGAACAGGGCATGAGCACGGGCATACAGGTCGCGGGTAGCGTCGCAGGCGCGAGCCTGCTCCTGCTTGAATACCGGCACAATCACGGTCTTGCGGTAGTTGGCCATTACCTGGAAGCGGTGCTGCATGATGCCGCGCAGGGCATCCAGATCCACTTTGCTGGCGCTTTTCTCGAAGGCCGGCTTGGGAGCAACCTTTTTCACCTTGGCCAGGCCAAGTATCTCGAACAGACGAATCCAGGCCCAGCCCATGTCGAACTCGAAACGGCGCACGGACAGCTTGGCGGAGTTGGGGTAGGTGTGGTGGTTGTTATGCAGCTCTTCGCCACCAATCAGGATGCCCCAGGGAGAAATATTGCGTGACGCATCGGCACATTCGAAGTTGCGGTAGCCCCAGTAATGACCGATACCGTTGATGACGCCAGCGGCGAACAGCGGGATCCACATCATCTGAACGGCCCAAACAGTGATGCCGGCAGCGCCAAACAGCAGCAAGTCGATCACGGCCATCAGGGTGACGCCACCCATGGGGAATCGGGAATAGACGTTGCGCTCGATCCAGTCGTTCGGGCAGCCAGCCCCGTATTTGTTCAGGGTTTCCTGGTTTTCCGCTTCTTCGCGGTACAGTTCGGCGCCTTCGCGCAGGACTTTCTGGATACCTTTGACCTGCGGGCTGTGCGGGTCCTCTTCGGTTTCGCACTTGGCGTGGTGTTTGCGGTGGATGGCGGTCCACTCAAGGGTGTTCTGGCCAGTGGTCAGCCACAGCCAGAAACGGAAAAAATGCTTCAGTACCGGGTGCAGTTCCAGAGCCCGGTGGGCGGAATAGCGGTGCAGGTAGACGGTGACACCGACAATGGTGATGTGGGTCATGGCCAGGGTGATAAGGATCAGGGCACCCAGGCTGGGGGCCAGCAGGCCGTTGCTCAGATAATTCAGCATGAAAGTCGCACAAGGTAAAAACGGAGTTCCTATTGTGCCCAGTCGGGGGGACAGGAAGAAGGTGCCGAATAGGTCAAATTCGGACTTTCGGGCCAAGGGTTGGCCAGGGGCGGATGAACGGTAGGAAACGCCCCTGACGCCGGATGCCTGGATCAGAGGTCAGATCGTTCCAACAACAGGTGTCCATGGGGATCCACCGATGCCTGCCAGCCTGGGGCCAGCCAGGTTGTGCCTACTGATTCGGCAATCAGGGCCGGGCCCTGGATCGTCTGGCCGGGGCCCAGGCCATCGCGGTCATAAATCGCCACTTGTTGGTCGATGCCGGGTAGTTGCGCTTGCCGTGTCGCCTTGCCGGTGCGTGCAGGCAGGGGCGGTTGGGTGGGTGATGAGGTGGTAGCCAGGCTTTGCACTCTGATGTTCACCTGCTGTACCGGCAACGCCAGTCGATGGCCGAAACGCAGCTCATGAGCATCATGGAAAAGTTGCTCACGCTGCGATGTCTGATTTTGCCAGGGAATCTGCAGTACCGATGACTGGCCCTGATAGCACATGTCGACAAAGATCTTGTGTTGGACATCGCTGGCGGGAACACCCTCGCGGATCAATTCTTCGCTGCCTTGTTGTTGCAAGGCAGCAATTTGCGAGTTCAGTATCGTGTCGTCGGATGTTTCAGGCAGTGCCTGGAGTTGTTCGCGTTTGCGGGGCGCATACACCAGTCCCTCGGCAGACAAGACCCCGGCCCGGCGGGGAACAATGGCTCGGCGCATGCCCAGGTTGTCTGCCAGGGCGCAGACATGGAGGCCCCCGGCGCCGCCAAAACTGAGCAGGGCGAAATCCGCCGGGTCGAAGCCTTTCTGGATGGAAATCACCCGCAGTGCCTGGGTCATGTGCTCATTGGCCAGCGCCAGTACCCCTTCAGCGGTGTCCTCCATGCCGAGGCCCAGTTGCGCGGCCAGTGTCTCCATGGCATGGCGAGCGGCAGCAATATCCAATGTCAGGGATCCGCCCAGGGCGAAATCCGGCTGCAGCCGGCCGAGTACCACATTGGCGTCGGTGACGGTAACCCGTACGCCGCCGCGGCCATAACAGGCCGGGCCCGGGTCGGCGCCAGCGGAATGCGGACCCACATGCAACAGGCCGGCATCATCCACATAGGCCAGTGAGCCGCCACCGGCGCCGATGGTGTGCATGTCGACCATGGGGACAGCCACCGGATAGGGGCCGATATGCCCCTGCTGGGTAAGGCGCAGGTCGCCGTCCAGCAGTGCCACGTCCGTGGAGGTGCCGCCCATGTCGAAGGTCATCAGCTGTGGTTGCTGGAGTTGCTCGCCCAGGCGTCTGGCGGCAGCAAGGCCGCCGGCAGGCCCGGACAATAGAAGATTCACCGCCAGCCCGGCGGCCTGCTCGGAAGCGATGGTGCCGCCGTGGGATTGCATGATGGCCAGAGGTGCGGGGGCTGTCGCCTGCTGAAGGCGTTGCAGATAGTCGGCCACCTTGGGGGCCAGCCAGGCATTCAGCCAGGTGGCCATGCCGCGCTCGTATTCTCCCCGAGTCGCCAGAATGGCGTGGGAAGCACTGACGGGCAGGCCCGCTGCCTCCAGGGCCTGGCGGATGCGCTGCTCGTGGGATGGATTCAGATAGGAAAATAGCAGGCACAGGGCCACAGACTGGGGCTGATGGGCAAGCACCTTTTCAACCAGTGTCGCCAGGTCCGCTTCGCTGAGCGGCGTGACTTCCTTGCCTTGGGCATCGAGCCGGGCAGCAATGCCTGCAACTTCCAGAGTTTCCAACACCGAGGGCGGTGGAGTCGGTGTCAGATTATAGAGCTCTGCCCGGTTCTGACGGCCGATGCGCAGAATGTCTTCAAGTCCCTGGTTGGTAATCAGCAATGTGTGAGCGCCCTTGCCTTCCAGTGCCGCATTGGTTGCCACCGTGGTGCCGTGGACGATGGCAAGCTTCCCCGCGGCCATGGCATCGCCGAGGCCAAGCTCGCCAATGCCCTGCAGGATGGCCTGCTCGGGAGCCGAGGGCGTGGACAGTACCTTGTGAATACGCGGCTCGCCGTCCCCGAGCAGTACAAAGTCGGTAAACGTGCCGCCGGTGTCGACGCCGAGCCAATAGGAAAGGGACATAATTAGGTAATTGATAATGAATAATTGATAATTGATAGCTTAAGAGCAAAAGATGTGTAGCGTAAGTGCGTGCCTACTTTGCCGGGGCGTGTTTTCGTTATCAATTCTCCATTATCAACTATCAATTGATGTTCTGATGCCCGAACTACCCGAAGTGGAAACCACCCTCAGAGGCATTCGCCCCCATCTGGAAGGGCGTATCCTGAAAGCCGTTACCGTGCGTGAGCCGCGGTTGCGCTGGCCGGTCAGTGATGCCCTGTATGCGCTGAAGGATTGCCCGGTAATAGGCTTGCGTCGCCGGGCCAAGTACCTGTTGATCGAGCTGGAGGCGGGCCAGGTGATGATTCATCTGGGTATGTCTGGCACCTTGCGTGTGGTGGAGGAGGCATTGCCATTACGCAAGCATGATCATGTGGATCTGCTGCTCGACAGTGGCAAGGTGCTGCGTTTCAACGATCCCCGTCGTTTCGGCAGTGTGTTGTATCAGACCGGCGCTGAGCCCCATGCATTATTGGCCGCGCTGGGCCCGGAGCCGCTGGGGGATGATTTTGATGGTGACTGGTTGTTTGCCCGCTCACGGGGGCGAAAGGTAGCGGTGAAAAGCTTCATCATGGATAACGCCACGGTGGTTGGGGTAGGGAATATTTATGCGCAGGAAAGCCTGTTTCTCGCCGGTATCCATCCTTCTCGTGCGGCAGGGCGCATTTCCCGGGAGCGTTATCAGCGCCTGGCGGATGCCATCAAGGCGGTACTGGCCTGTGCCATTGAGGCTGGCGGCACCACTCTTAAAGATTTCACCAGTGCAGAGGGGCAGCCGGGCTATTTTGCCCAGTCTCTGAGCGTCTATGGTCGTGCGGGCTTGCCCTGCCCGCAATGTGCGGGGCTGCTCAAGGCTGATCGCCACGGGCAGCGCAGTACCTGCTATTGCCCGCAATGCCAGCGGTAGGGCTAAGACCGGGTCCGTGACTGCGAGGTGAGAGCTGGTTACGAATTGACCATGCCACCTATTGCTGGGGTACGAACAAAGGTGTAGATTGTGATGCAATTGTCGGAATATTAACGACTTAGCTGAAACAATGTCAGCGATACTTTAACTATAAAAATACAAGAGGGATTCACCATGAAGCGAGCAAAGCGCCCGGTAGTGGCATCTGTTCTCGCCTCCACCCTGGTGCTGAGTGCAATGACGCCGCTTGCTACTCATGCCCGATCCATGGGGGACGTGGATAATCGCCCAGGCGAAGTGGCCATGATCGGGGATGCCCTGTTTGCACGCCCGGTACTGGCTGCTTCAACGGTGGTCGGGTTCGCACTCTTCACCGTCACGTTGCCGGTCAGCCTTCTGGGGGGCAATGAAGATGAGGCTGCGGAGAAGCTGGTAAGAGCCCCGGCCCGTAGTACGTTTCTGCGTTGCCTCGGCTGCACCCCTGCCCAGCATGATCAGCTTGTTGCTGAAAAAAAAAGAAAAGACGCTCAAGAGAATAAGTAAGCCGGTAGGCTGATTAACAAGGAGTTAACATGAAAAAGCTTTGTGCCTCACTGGTGTTGTGCGGTTTGGGGGTCGTATCGGCCAACTCCTATGCAGATGGTTACCTTGCCGTGGGTTATGCCCAGCTTGAGCAGAATGATCGCTTTTTTGGTGATGACCGCTTTGATACCGGTGACCTGGTTGTCAAGCTTGGTGCGGATATCAGCAAATACTTTGGCGCTGAAATGCGGCTTGGGACGACGGTAATCAGTAATGAAGAGTCCGTAGGCGGCGGTGATCTGGAATATCGCCAGAATTACTTCTATGGCGGTTATTTGCGAGCCCGTTGGTCCAACAAGACAGCATTAACTCCCTATGCGGTATTGGGGATAGCCTATGCCAAAGAAACTCTGGATACGCCGGCAGGATCTTTTAATGATGACTGGACTGACACCTCTTATGGTGCCGGTGTAGATCTGGATATTACGGACAGTCTGGCGGTTAATGCTGAATACGTTTTGTACCGTGATATGGACAATGTGACGATTAAAGGACCGGCCGCTTCCCTGGTTTGGCGCTTCTAGAAACATCGGCTTTGCCCGGAAGGAAAAAACCTGCTCCCCGCGAAAGCATTCCAGGGGGAGCAGGTTTTTTTTGTCTGCGCTTGCGGATTTGTGGATTGCCAGAAAGCAATCGGCAAAGAGCGTTGTGCTTAGCCCAGGGTCAGGCAGTGCTTCTTTTCGCTGCAAAGGTCGTTGAAAAGTGTTTTACACAGACCGTTCACCTTTTGATCAAGCGCAGTGTCATCGAAAGGGTCGTCTGCCAGCGGTTGCCACTGCATGGCATTGAGCTGTAGCTGGATATTGCGCAGCAACATCCGGTACGGGTCTTTCAGGTCATACATGTCCAGAATGCCTTCCGCATGGATCAGGGTGTGCATGCCCATGCTCATGGACCACTGGCCAATGCTGAAAGCCAGCGGCGCCAGGCCATGAGTTTCCAGCTCGCCGTTCTCCATGGCGTCCTTGACCACTTGCTCCACCATACGTCCGATGGGCTGGGTCGCCTCCAGAAGTTGTTCCCGGCGGTTGGCGGACGCTGCCTGCCAGACCACTTCAGTCATCACATATTGTTCCAGCCTGAAATGCTCCGGATAGTGCTGGGCGAACAGGGCATAGGCCACGGCAAAGCCCAGCATCTTGTCGCGGGTGCTCAGGTCGGAGTCGGCGACGCGCTGGAAGTAATCCCGGCGGGTGGTGGTCAGTTCCGTGCAGACCGCGATCAGCAGATCTTCTTTGGAGGCAAAATGGTGGTAAAGGGTGCCGGTGGCAAAATTGCAGCTTCGGGCAATGGCGGCCATCTGGATGCCGAGCAGGCCTTCGTTGCACAGTTGCTGGCGAGTGGCTTCGATAAACAGTTGTTCGCGTTCTGCCAGCGCCTGTTCGCGCCCGCTCCGTGTCTTGATCATAGTCGGTATCTGTTGTGATGCATGGAAACAGTGTGAATAGCATTAGAGAGTGGTTCAAGCGCTTTGTGATAGCGCCTCTGCCAGCTTTTCTAATACCCCGTTCAGGTGATGCATGCCCTTGTCGGTACATTGCAGCCGCTGAGCGGTGACCTCCAGCAATCCCTGTTGCCGGAGTTCCCCCAGATTGTTTATCCATTGTGCCGCAGGAAGCCCGGTGTTGTCCTCTACAGTCTGTAACCGGATACCGGCCACTAGTCGCAAGCCATTCATCAGTGCTTCGAACAAACGGTCCTCTTTCGCTACAGGCTGGTACTGACGCCGAGCTTGTTCCGGGTTGGCCAGATAGTCCTCCGGCTTGCGGGTTTTCTGGTAGCGGTGGATGGTGCCTCGGCTTGCATTGGTGATCTTGCCGTGGGCGCCTGCGCCGATACCCAGATAATCGCCGAATTGCCAGTAATTCAGGTTATGCCGACAGGCATGGCCGTCCTGTGCAAAGGCAGAAACCTCATAGCGGTGAAATCCCTGGCTGGCCAGCAGGGCAAAGCCGGCCTCTTCGGTATCGGCCATGTTGTCGGGGCTCGGCTGGTCGGGGGGGGAGCGGTAGAAGACGGTGTTGGGCTCAATGGTAAGTTCGTACCAGCTCAGGTGCGTCGGCTGCAGCTCCATGGCCTGTTGCAGGTCCTCCAGGGCCTGGGCCCGGCTCTGGCCGGGGAGGGCATGCATGATATCCAGATTGAAGGTGGTAAAGCCGGCCTCCCGGGCCTGGCGGGCGGCCTGGATAGCGGCCCCGGCGTCATGAATGCGCCCAAGGGCCTGTAGATGGATATTGTTGAAGCTTTGTACTCCGATCGACAGCCGGTTGATGCCAGCTTCCCGAAACCCGGCGAAACGGCCGGCTTCCACGGTACCGGGGTTCGCCTCCAGGGTGATCTCGGCCTCATTGCTCAGAGACAGCCGTTGCCGGATACCCTGGAACAGCTGCCGATAAAAATCCCCGGACAGCAGACTTGGCGTGCCGCCGCCAATAAAGACGGTTTCCACCGGCCGATCCCCGATCAGCGGCAGATCCTGATCCAGATCTGCCAGCAGTGCCTGCAGATAAGCTGCCTCCGGCAATTCTCCCCGCTCATGGGAATTGAAATCGCAATAGGGGCATTTGCGCACACACCAGGGAGTGTGGATGTAGAGGGAGAGCGGAGGGTTCTTGAGGGGCATAGAAGAGGTACTGCCAGAGAATTAGTAGGCCATGTTAGCAATTAAATGGATAATTGAGAGTTGATAATTGATAACGAAACCAGGCTATCGTATTCGTCTCGTTATCAATTCTCCATTTTCAATTATCAATTGGATTTTATAGTGCATATCTGGGTAGATGCCGACGCGTGTCCGCGGCCGGTGAGAGACGTGTTGTTTCGGGCAGCACAGCGGGTGCAGATTCCCTGTACTCTGGTGGCCAATCAGCCGGTGGCGGTGCCCCGTTCTCCGCTGATCCGTGCCATTCAGGTGGGGCAGGGTTTTGATGTGGCGGATAACGAGATTGTTCGCCGTTGTCAGCCTGGGGATCTGGTGGTAACCCAGGATATTCCACTGGCGGCAGAAGTGGTCGCCAAGGGGGCGGAGGCGGTCACGCCGCACGGCCACTGGTTGGACAAGGATACTGTGCGCGAGCGGCTCAATATGCGCGATTTCATGGAGGAGATGCGTTCCGCCGGCATGCAGACCGGCGGCCCCAATAGCTATTCCAACCAGGACAAGGGGCGTTTTGCCAATGCCCTGGACCGCTGGCTGGCCCGCATTCAGAAATAGCTGACCAGGCCGACTTGGCCCCAGCTCAGGTCATCGCCCCCGTCCCGGCGCACGTCTTCCCCGGCCCGGCTGTGTTGCCAGCCGGCGTGCAGTTCCAGTGCCGGGTGAAGCTCCCAGAGCAGCTGTGCTCCCACTTCCCGGTGGTTCGGACCGTTGTAGTTCTCACTGGCGTAACCGTCATCGTAGGTCTGGGTGATATACAGCTTGCCGGTCCAGTCGGTAAACAGCTCTCGCTGGCTGTGTAGCGTCAGCGCATAGAAAGCCCCGTCAGCCTGCTTGCTCCAGGTGCCATCCAGTGACATGGACAGCCAGGGTCGCAGCGGTACGGAAAATCCGGCGCCGGTTTCCACATCGTCTGCCCCTTGTGGATGAAACTGCAGGTAGGTGACGTTGAGGTAGGGGGTCCAGTGCTCAAAGAAGGGAGCGTATTCGACGAAGAGATTGTTTTCCCGATAATCGCTGCCGTTGGCCCAAGCCTGCCAGACTCCAAAAGTGACTTCCTGATGAGTCAGATCAACGCCGGCGGACACTAGAGGATTGCTGTCCAGGTTGTCCCGGCCCTCGGTTACATAGCGGCTCTGCCACTGTGACAGGAAGGTGCCTTCCAGGCCGCTACCTTGGGAAAATGAAGTTACCAGTGCCAGTTTGCTGGCAACGGCAAGCTGCGGTTTTCTCATAATGGCATCCCTGCTGTATGTGAATCACATGCTAGCAGGTAGGCGCGATATACGGGTGAAGGTCTTACTGCAGGGCCTGGATCAGCTGGGCCATGGCTTTGCCCCGGTGGCTGAGCGCGTTTTTCTCTTCCGGCGGCAACTGGGCGGCGGTGCAGTTCTTTTCTCTCACGAAGAAGTGCGGGTCATAGCCGAACCCCTGGTCTCCTTGGGGCTCCAGTACGATTTCCCCGTCCCAGGTGCCCTGGCAGATCAGCGGCGTGGCGTCGTCCTCGTGGCGCATCAGTACGATCACGGCCACATAGCGCGCATTGCGGGAGACGTCCGGCGCATCGGCCAGCATCTCAACCAGCAGGGCATTGTTCTTGGCGTCGGTGGCGCCGACCCCGGAAAATCGCGCCGAAAACACCCCGGGGGCACCGTTCAGCGCTTCTACTTCAATCCCTGAGTCATCGGCGATGGCGGGCAGACCGGTATATTTGCTGGCATTGCGGGCCTTGATGATGGCGTTTTCCACAAAGGTGGTACCGGTTTCATCCGCTTCCGGCACGGAAAATTCACTTTGAGCCACCACCTCGATATTCAGCGGCTCCAGCAGGCGCTGCATTTCGGCGAGTTTTTTGGCGTTGCCGGAGGCGAGAACGATTTTTTCCATGAAAAACTCCTGACGTCGTTAGCGGCGAGCTTCAAGCTGCAAGCTACAACGCGAACCCGGTTTTTGTCTGTTTTGTAATACAGAAGCCGCGCCGGGAATTTGGGCGCGGCTCCGAGGTTCAACCAAAAAAGAACCTGCAATCGCGTTGCAGCTTGAAGCTTGTTGCTTGCAGTTGCTTTATACGGTCACCCGATAAATCGCAATTTCCCCGAACAGATTGGGCCAGAGCCGTGCCAGCAGGCCGCTGTGATGCCGGCGGTTGATCACTTGGCGTTCCAGGATGCGGATGCTGCTCTTGCGGCAATGGGTTTCGAAATCCTGCACGGTGCACAGGTGGATGTTGGGGGTGTTGTACCACTCGTAGGGCAGGGCGGAAGAAACCGGCATGCGCCCCTTCAGGCCAAGGTAGGCGCGTACCCGCCAGTGACCGAAGTTGGGGAAGGTAATAATCGCCTCGCGCCCCACGCGCAGCATTTCATTGAGGATCTGGTCCGGGCGCAGTACCGCCTGCAGGGCCTGGGTCATCACTACATAATCGAAGCGATGGTTCTGGAAGTTGCCCAGCCCTTCGTCCAGATCCTGCTCCAGCACGTTGACCCCTTTTTCAAAGCAGGCGGCCAGATTGTCCTGATTGATTTCAAGACCGTAGCCACGGATCTGCTTGTGTTGCTGCAGGTGGGCCAACAAGGTGCCGTCACCACAGCCCAGGTCAAGCAGGCTGGCGTCAGCGGGGATCCAGTCACTGATCAGTTGCAGGTCATCACGCATGGCTACCTGCCTCCACTTCGTTGGCGACCCTGTGCATATAGGCGCCGAACAGTTTGGTGTATTCGGGAATATCCAGCAGGAAGGCGTCGTGACCTTTGGGCGTATCGATTTCCGCGTAGCTCACATCACGGCCGGCATGGACCAGGCCATTGACGATTTCCCGGCTGCGCTCCGGCGCAAAACGCCAATCGGAAGTGAACGACATGACCAGGAATTTGCACTCCGGTTTTGCCAGGGCGGTTTCCAGAGAATTATCGAACTCCCGGGCCGGGTCGAAATAATCCAGTGCCTTGGTCATCAGCAGGTAGGTATTGGCGTCGAAATTACGCGAGAACACTTCACCCTGATGGCGCAGGTAGGATTCCACCTGGAATTCCACGTCGAAACCGAAATGAAAGCGCCCGGCACGCAGGTCGCGGCCAAACTTCATGCGCATGGCGTCGTCGCTCAGGTAAGTGATGTGGCCGACCATACGCGCCAGGATCAGGCCCTGGCGGGGGTAGGTATCGTGCAGGTAATAACGCCCGCCGTGGAAGTTGGGATCGGTAAGAATCGACTGGCGTGCCACTTCATTGAAGGCAATATTTTGGGCAGACAGTTTCGGTGCCGCCGCAATGACCACCGCATGGCTGAGCCGGTCTGGATAGTCGATGGACCACTGCAATGCCTGCATGCCGCCCATGCTGCCGCCGATGACCGCGGCCCAGCGGGAAATGCCCAGCACATCCGCCAGCCTGGCCTGACTGTTCACCCAGTCCTTAACCGTCATCATGGGAAAATCCGGCCCCCAGGGTTGACCGCTTTGCGGGTTGATGGATGCGGGGCCGGTGGAGCCGTGACAGCCACCCAGATTATTCAGGCTGACCACGAAAAAACGATTGGTATCGATCACCTTGCCGGGGCCGATGCAGGCATCCCACCAGCCGGGTCGCTTGTCGCTCTTGCTGGTATAGCCGGCGGCATGGTGATGGCCGGACAGGGCATGGCAGATCAGCACCGCATTGGAGGCGTTGCTGTTGAGGGTGCCGTAGGTCTCGTAGACCAGCTCGTAGGACGTCAGGGTACGGCCGCATTCCAGTTCGAGAGCAGTCTCAAACTGGAGCGTTTGGGGCTCGACCAGACCTACAGAGTCTTCAGCAGACCATGGAGCGTCGTCGGGGATCTGTTGCGGCATGATGACTCGCTTGCAAAGGATGCCGCAAAGTCTAAAGCCCGCCCGGTGGCCGTGCAATCGGCGACCGGGCGACAGGCTGGGTAATTCCTCCTTCTCTGTTCACGCGAGGGGTGAGAAATGCTCCTCTTCGCCCTGATTGCGGATCTCGATGTGATGGTCCAGCGCCTGGTGCACGCGATTACGCTCATGTTTGCGGTCCACATCGATGAGGATCAGGTAATTACCGTTCTTCACCGATTGCAGGTACGGAGACAGATGATGATTGGCATGGGAAATGCCGCGCAGACCACCGGCCCAGGCGCCGAAACAGGTGAAGAACAGGGCGGTGAGCAGCCATACGCCAAGGTGGGCGTCCACGCCCCAAGGGTCAATAAAGGCAATGGCGTAACCGGCAATCAGGCCGATCAGCAGACCGCGAGTGGCACCGCTGTAGCCGTTGCTCATGATGTCGGTGTCTTCCCAGGGGGTGGTGGCATTGATGCCGTGGCGATCCAGCTCGCCAGCATCCCGGGCCATGACATGAATGCGATCGCCACCGATCCCGGCGGTATCCAGGCGGGTGACTGCGTTGCGAACCTGTTGCAGGTTGGGGACGAGATAGTAAACCCGATACATGCGTCTTACCCTCCATCGTTATATGTTGGGTTCACGCTAAGCCTGCCACAGTGAGGGTCGGGTCAAAAAGTAATCAATGTGGGGTGAAGCATGGCAAAACAGGATTTTCTCGACCGCCTCTACGCTCAGGTGGCCAACGAGGAAGACGCTCGTACCTGCACGGACATCAGTGATGCCGCCTGTCGGGAGGTGCCCGGGAATTTCTTTCGTATCATTAGCGCCAACACCCTGACCAAGATCGGCGATCTGTTGATCAACCCGAAAACCGTGCTGGCCTGGCTGATCACTGCGGTAGGGGCGCCGTCTTACCTGGCGGCGTTACTGGTGCCCATTCGGGAATCCGGTTCGCTGATCCCCCAGTTGATGATCGGGGCTCTGGTGCGTCGCTACCCGATACGCAAGGGCTTCTGGACCCTGGGGGCGGCGCTGCAGGGGATTGCCGTGCTGGCAATGGCTGCAGCGGTCTGGTTACTGGAGGGAATGCAGGCAGGTCTGACGATTATCGGTTTGTTGGTGCTGTTCAGTATCAGCCGCGGCTTCTGCTCAGTGGCCATGAAGGATGTGCAGGGGAAATGCATCCCCAAGTCTCGCCGTGGTCGCCTTACCGGGTTGTCCGCCACGCTGTCGGGGGCCATCACGTTTGCGCTGTCACTGGTGATCTTCCGCGGTGGGGAGGACCCGTCCATGGCGTTCTATGGCGCGTTGTTAGCGTCAGCAGGGGTGGCCTGGTTGGTGGCTGCTGGCGTGTTCTTTACCGTCGATGAGTATCCGGGGGCCAGCGAAGGCGGCAACAACGCCTTCAAGGAAGCGCTGGCCAGTCTTGGCTTGCTGAAAACCGATGCCCCTTTCCGCCGCTTTGTGATCACCCGCGCCTTGCTGATGGCCTCGTCGCTGGCCTCACCGTTCCTGGTGCTGGTGGCCCAGGAGCAGGCCTCCCTTCCGCTACTGCTGGGCAGCTTTGTTCTCGCCTCCAGTCTGGCCAGTACCGTCAGCGCCACGGTCTGGGGCTATATGGCTGATACCTCCAGCCGCAATGTGATGGTGCGGGGTGGGGGGCTGGCGGCGGTGGTCTGTCTGCTGGCCGGTGGACTTGCCGCCTGGGGGCCGCAGGCGGATTGGCTCCACTGGCTGTACCCATTGGCCTTCTTTGTGCTCGCCATCGCCCATGCCGGCGTTCGTATCGGCCGAAAGACCTATATGGTGGACATGGCCGGAGGCACCAAACGCACGGACTATACCGCCGTCAGTAATACCGTTATCGGCGTTCTGTTGTTGGCAGTGGGTGGCATCAGTGCCGGGGTGGCGCTGTTGGGCAATGACTGGGCCTTGCTGGTGCTGGGAGGAATGGGGGCGGTGGGGGTGTTCAGTGCATTGTCGCTGAAGGAGGTTTGAGGAAGGCAAGCTTCAAGTTACAAGCTGCAACGCGAGATTCGGTCCGCTGCCAACCCGGCAACATACGGCTCCGCGCGGAAAATCCGTTGGGATCGCGGGCAGAGCGTTTCCGTTCGGAATGGCCTGGCCCGCGCCTTGTAGCTTGAGGCTTGTCGCTTGCAGCTCAGCCCTTCTCAAACAACAAATCCCAGACCCCGTGCCCCAGTTTTTCCCCACGCCGTTCAAATTTCGTTTCCGGGCGCCATGACGGTCGTGGTGAGAATTGTCCTGCACCGGCGGTGTTGGTGAATCCTTCGGCGCCGTTCATCACCTCCATCATGTATTCGGAATAATTCTCCCAATCCGTGGCCATGTGCAGCACGCCGCCGGGTTGCAGCTTGCGGTGCACCAGGGCCACCCAGGCGGGCTGGACGATACGGCGCTTGTGGTGCTTTTTCTTGTGCCAGGGATCGGGGAAATAGAGTTGTACCCGGGCCAGGCTGTTATCCGGAATGCACAACTCGAGAATCTCCACCGCGTCGTCACAATAACTGCGCAGGTTACTCAGGCCGCGCTGCTGGATTTCCATCAGCAGCGCCCCTACGCCCGGGCGATGCACTTCGATACCGATAAAATCCTTGTCCGGGTCGGCCTGTGCCATGTCCGCCAGGGAGTGACCCATGCCGTAGCCGATTTCCAGCACTCGAGGGGCGTCGCGACCGAAGACGGCCTGCGGGTCCAGCACCCCATCAGCCCGTTCCAGGCCAAATCGCGGCCAGAGGTTGTCCAGTGCATTGCGCTGTCCGGCGGTCAGTCGGCCCTCGCGCAACACAAAGCTGCGCACTTTGCGCATAACCTTGCCGGTTTCCGGATCTTTATCCTGTTTGATGAAGTCGAGCATGGGGCTGCCAGGTGAGTTGGGCGGGAGACGATTGTAGCAAAAACCGCGAGAGGGTGGGGTTCACGTCACCTTGATGGCAGGAGGGGGATTATCGTCCTGCAAGTCATGGTATTGAAAACCCCATTACCCCGGCGCCGACTCTCCCCCAAGATCGGCGCCTTTTTTTATCGACTGATTCCGTCCAGGGGGGAAGAGGCAGACGCATAGGCTTTTCGGGGCATGCGCCCGGCCAGGAAAGCCTCGCGCCCTGCTTCAATCGCTTTTCTCATGGCGGAGGCCATCAACACCGGCTTCTGGGCATGGGCCACGGCGGAGTTGAGCAGCACACCATCACAGCCCATTTCCATGGCCAGGGCGGCGTCGGAGGCCGTGCCGACACCCGCATCCACAATGATGGGTACGTTCGCCTCTTCAAGGATCAGGCGGATATTGTGCGGGTTGAGAATGCCAAGCCCGGATCCGATCAGTGACCCCAGCGGCATGACTGCCACGCAGCCCATATCTTCCAGTTCCTTGGCCACAATCGGATCGTCGTTGGTATAGACCATCACCTTGAAGCCGTCATCGATCAGTTCCCGGGCCGCTCGCAGGGTGTGGGTAATGTTCGGGTACAGGGTTTTCTGGTCACCCAGCACTTCCAGCTTCACCAGATCATGGCCGTCCAGCAGCTCCCGCGCCAGCTTGCAGCAGCGCACCGCATCCTCGGCGGAGAAGCAGCCGGCGGTGTTGGGCAGGATGGTGTATTTGTCCGGGCTGATGAAGTCCAGCAGGTTGGGCTCGTCGGCGTTCTGGCCGATGTTGGTACGGCGAATGGCGACGGTGACGATCTCTGCGCCACTGGTTTCGATGGCCTCGCGGGTTTCGTCGAAATCCTTGTACTTGCCGGTGCCGATCAGCAGTCGGGAAGAATAGGTGTTACCGGCAATCGTGAGCAGGTCGGACATGGGGCCTCGCCTCGGTTCAGGTTACTGCGTAATAAATAGGGTCCGGATGGTAATTAGCCACCGCCGATGGCATGGACGATTTCCACCACATCGCCATCGCTCAGGGTGAAATTGCCATGCTGGCTTTTCGGAACGATGTCCCGGTTCACTTCCACCGCCAGGCGGCGGCCGGCCAGATTCAGCTGGGTGACCAGATCCGCGATGGTGGTGCCATCGAGAGTCAGGGTATCGCCGTTGACGGTAAGCTTCATGATAGAGATCAAACTGCCTTGAACAGGGACCAGGCCAGCATCAGCCAGCCGATGATAAGTGCGGTGCCGCCCAGCGGGGTAATGGCGCCGAGCCATTTGTGACCGCTGAGCACCAGTACATACAGGCTACCACTGAAAACCAGGGTGCCGGCAAACAGCACCCAACCGGCTGTGACCATGCCGCTGGCGTCAAACGCCTTGGCCAGCAGCCCGCACAGCAGCATGGCCAGGGCATGGTAGAAATGGTATTCGCTGGCGGTGGACCACACGGCAAGCATGGACTCGTCCACGCGGGATTTCAGGCCGTGAGCGCCGAAGGCACCAAGGATAACGGCCAATGCGCCGTTCAGGGCGCCGAGTACGAGCAGAATTTTCATGCATTGCTCCGCAGTGGCGGCCGTAGAAAGGTGCCGCCTCGGGTTGCGTAGTGTACCGGAATTTCGTCGCCGTAGGAGCGTCGCTGGCGGTGCGAAGACCACGATCCAAATCACTTTCACCACAGAGGGCACAGAGAACACGGAGGAAAAGGCCGGGTTTTCTCTGAGTACTCTGTGCCCTCTGTGGTGAAAGTGATTTGGATCGTGGTCTGTAATCGCGCCGCCATCGACGCTCCTACCCCCAGGTGGGACAGGAAAGAGGCGTCAGGCGGCGCTTTCGCGCCAGGCTGATGAAACACAAAAAAGCCCCTCGGAAGGGGCCTTGCATGTGACTTGCTGCGTGGTTATGCCGCGATGGCGTTGCGCAGCTTCTTGATGGCGTTGTTTTCCAGTTGGCGGATACGCTCGGCGGACACGCCATACTCGTTGGCCAGGTCCTGCAGGGTAGACTTCTGATCGGCCAGCCAGCGACGCTCGAGAATGTCGCGGCTGCGTTCGTCCAGTGCCATCAGGGCAGAGCCCAGCTGGCGGCTTTCCCGTTCCTGCTGATCCTGCTCGGCCAGCAGATCCGCCGGATCGCTGTTATCGCTGTGCAGGTAGGCGGCCGGGGACACCACGGTGCTGTCCTCGTCATCATTAGTGGGGCCGTCGAAGCTGGCGTCATAGGCACCCAGGCGCCCTTCCATTTCTTTTACCTGGGCAGCGGTAACGCCCAGATCATCCGCCACCCGCTGGGCTTCTTCCATGCTCAGACGACCCAGACGCTTCTTCTGGCCGCGCAGGTTGAAGAACAGTTTGCGCTGGGCCTTGGTAGTGGCCACTTTGACGATGCGCCAGTTCTTGATCACGTATTCGTGGATTTCCGCTTTGATCCAGTGCACCGCGAAGCTCACCAGGCGTACGCCCTTGGTAGGATCGAAGCGCTTCACGGCTTTCATCAGGCCCACATTGCCTTCCTGGACCAGATCGCCCAGGGGCAGGCCGTAACCGGTGTAGCTGCGGGCGATGTGCACCACAAACCGCAGATGCGCCAGCACCAGGTTGCGGGCGGCGTCCAGGTCCTGCTCGTAGTAATACTGTTCCGCCAAACGTTGTTCGTCGTCTGCGCTGAGTACCGGCACGGCATTAACGGCTCGCATGTAGGCATCCAGGTTGTTACCCGGTACTGCCAGCATAAGCGCCTGTGCTTGTGTTGAAGGGGTTGTCATGCGCGTTGTCTCCTCGTTGAAGACCAGTCTATGTCCTTATGTGCCGTTGATATTAGCACTCGGTTCTTTGGAGTGCTAATAGGCAAAAAGGTTCCCGCCGATTGAGAGGGGCAATGGAGCAGTAGATGAGTCTAGGCCGGCCTTGTGAACCGGAGATGAACAAGAGGTTGGACTCGGACAAAAGAGCAAGGTTCCGGGGGGATCGGCTGTCGGAGCGGCGCTCTGGCCGCTCCGTAAGCGTCAAAAATTCGGCTCGATGTCGCCCAGGTGCCGCCCCACGGCCAGCCAGGCGCCCAGAAGCCCAAGAATGCCACTGAAAACAGGCAGGATGATCAGGCTGGATGCGGCCATGGAGGTGAGTGATTCCTCACTATTGTACAGGGACAGCAGCTCGTCGATGGGCCCGCCGAGCCACCACAGAGCCACTTGTACCAGGATTACCGCCGTTGCGCCGCCGGCAAAACCGAAGCAGAAACCGGAGTAGAGGAAGGGGCGGCGCACGAAACCGTCGGTGCCGCCGACGATCTTTACCACCACGATTTCCTCCCGGCGGCTTTCGATGGCCAGGCGGATGGTGTTCACCACCACCAGCACCACGGCGGCGGCCAGAGCCAGGGTGAGGGCCGAAATCAGCCGTTCGCCCAGCTCGATCAGGGCGTGCAGACGGCGCACCCACTCCACATCCAGCTGAACCAGATCCACCCCGTCCGCCTCCGCCAGGCGGTTTTCCAGAGCGCGCAGGGTAACCGGGTCGGTCTCATCCGGGTATACCACGATCAGCGGTGGCAGCGGGTTGTCCGGCAGGGCCTCCAGCACCTCGCCGAAGCCGGACAGGGCCTTGAATTCTGCCAGCGCCTGTTCCCGGGTGATGACCTCGGTGCGGGTAATGTTGTCGAGGCCCTGCCACTCCCTGGCCAGCTGCCGCTGGCGCTGCTCGCTGATGTTCATGTCCAGAAACACGGACAGGTGGGCATTGCCGTCCCAGCCGCGGGTAATGGCACGGGCATTGTCCAGCAGCACCGCCAGACCGGCGGGCAAGGCCAGGGCAATGGCGATCACCAGGATGGTCATGGCACTGCTGGCCCTGGCTGCGTTGAGCCGCTGCAGCGCATCCCGGAAAGAGTCTTGATGGTGCTGACGCCAGCTGCGGAAACGGTCCTGCAGGGAGGTGCGGGCACTGTGCGCCCCGGCCACCCGGCGCACTCGCTCCGGCTTCTGGCGACTGGCCTTGATCGGGGTGGCGTTTCTTGGCCCCTTGTTAGCTGCCATGGTGGCCCCCTTCGTCGCCGTCGTGGATCAGGCGCCCCTCACGCAGGGTCAGCAGGCGGTGGTTATAGCGGGCGATCAGGCTCAGATCGTGGGTGGCGATCAGCACGGCGACGCCGACCCGGGCGAAATCCTTGAACAGGTCCATGATCTCCTCGGACAGGGCCGGATCCAGGTTGCCGGTGGGCTCGTCGGCCAGCAGCAACGGCGGCTTGTTGACTACCGCCCGGGCGATACCCACGCGCTGCTGCTCACCACCGGAGAGCATGATCGGGTTGAGCTTTTCCTTGTCCAGCAGACCCACCTTGTCCAGGGCGGCGCGTACCCGCTTGCCGATATCGCTGCGGGCGTAGCCGGCGATGATCAGGGGCAGGGCCACGTTGTCGAATACGGTGCGGTCGAACAGCAACTGATGGTTCTGGTGGACCATGCCGATCTTGCGTCGCAGCAGAGGGATCTGCCGATTGCCGAAGCCATTGAGATTCTGGTTATCAAGGAGTACCTGCCCCTGGGTGGGGCGCTCCAGCATCATGATCAGCTTCAACAGGGTGGATTTGCCCGCCCCGGAGTGACCGGTCAAAAACGTCAGCTGCCCGGCAGGGAGCGAGAAGCTCACCTTGCTGAGTGCGTCTTTGCCGTTCGGGTAGCGTTTGCTGACCCGGTCAAACTGAATCATGAGAGTCCTTCGGACAGTTGCAAGTTACAAGTTGAAAGTTTCAAGGCGCGGGGAAGGCTTCTGTAACTGCTACGCCATGCCCGCGCTCCTGACTGCATTGCGGCGTGGAGCCGGAAGCCATCGGTTTGGCACGCGCTTGTTTCGCGTTGCAACTTTCAACTTGAAACTTGCAACTCATTACCCCGCCACGTCTTCAAACAACGCCTGCACAAACTCTTCCGCATGGAAGGGGCGCAGGTCTTCCAGTCGTTCCCCGACACCGATAAAACGAATCGGCAAGCCAGTGCGTTTGGCCAAGGCAAACAGGATACCGCCTTTGGCGGTGCCGTCGAGCTTGGTCAGTGCCAACCCGGTCACGCCGGCGGCATCGCGGAACTGTTCCGCCTGCTGGATGGCATTCTGGCCGGTGCCGGCGTCCAGTACCAGCAGCACTTCGTGGGGCGCATCCGGGATCAGCTTCTTCATCACCCGGGTGACCTTGGTCAGCTCTTCCATCAGGTTGCCGCGGGTGTGCAGACGGCCGGCGGTGTCGGCGATCAACACGTCGGCGCCGCGGGACTGGGCGGCCTGGACCGCGTCATAGACTACCGAAGCGGAATCCGCGCCGGTGTGCTGGGCCACCACCGGGATGTCGTTACGCTCACCCCACACCTGCAACTGCTCCACCGCGGCGGCGCGGAAGGTGTCGCCGGCGGCCAGCATCACGTTCTTGCCTTCCGCCTTGAAGCGACAGGCCAGCTTGCCGATGGTGGTGGTCTTGCCGACCCCGTTCACGCCCACCATCAGGATCACATAGGGTTTCTTGCTGCCGTCGATGTTGAGCGGTTGGTCCACCGGCACCAGCAGCTTGCGTAGTTCGTTCTGCAGGGATTCGTACAGGGCGTCGGCATCTACCAGTTCTTCGCGGCTGACCTGGCCGGTCAGCGCCTCGATGATTACATCGGTGGCTTCCACGCCCACATCGGCGACCAGCAGCTGGGTTTCGATTTCCTCGAAAATCTCGTCGTCGATTTCCTTGGCGCCTACCAGCAGGTCTGCCAGGCCCTTGCCCAGACCCTTGCGGGTCTTGCCCAGGCCCTGCTTCATGCGGGTCCAGAAGTTGCCGCCTTCGTCACCGTCATCCGCCGCTCCAGGTTGGCTCTCAGCCTGTGGCGCCGGTTCTGGAGTAACGGGGGTAGCTTCTGCTGGTGGCGGCACCGGCGTTGTGGTTTCGGCCTGAGATTCGCCAGAGGCGGTCTCTTCTGCTTCGGGTCCGGTGCCAGCCTCGTTCAGTTCATCGGCATCCACACCGGTAAACATGCGCTTCCAGAAACCGGTCTTTTTTTCTTCCGGCTTGGGGGCGTTGTCGTCGTCGCGGGAAACTTCGTCGCTCATGTTCAGTCTTATCCAATCGCGAAGAGGGTAAATCGGGCCTCTTCCTTTGCAATGAGGCTGCAAGGACAGGGCAGTAAACCGGTATGCTAGCAGCCTGAGTTCGACAGACTGCCGGCCGGCGATAAATAAAATGCGCCCTCCTGCAGGCTTTGCGTTTGTCTGGCGGGCTTGCAGCAGCCTGACAGCGAACGCGCGGCTATCCTAACACTTCGCTCACGGGGGAGCAGCTTCCGGGGGCGACACAATGAGGACAATGCATGAGACAACTCATGGTGGCACTGGCGGCCATTCTCTGGAGTCTGACCGCCCGGGCCGAGCTGCCCACCCATGCCTTTACCCTGGATAACGGCCTGAAAGTGCTGATCCGTGAGGATCACCGGGCACCCGTGGTGACCGTGATGGTCTGGTTCAAGGCCGGCAGCATCGACGAAGCGCCCTATGAAACGGGTCTGGCCCATGTGCTCGAGCACATGATGTTCAAGGGCACCGAGCGACTGGGGCCGGGGGACTTCTCCAAACTGGTGGCCCGCTATGGGGGCAGTGACAACGCCTTCACCAGTTATGACTACACCGCCTATTTCCAGCAGTACGAGGCGTCGCGGTTGCCGCTGGCGCTGGAACTGGAAGCGGAGCGACTGGGCAACCTGAAGATCGACGACGACGAGTTTTACCGGGAGTTGCAGGTGGTGCTGGAAGAGCGCCGCACCCGTACCGACGACAACCCCAATGCCCTGGCCTGGGAAAAATTCCAGGCGGTGGCCCGGCCGGGTACCGGTTATGCCCACCCGATCATCGGCTGGCGTTCGCTGCTGGCCCAGTTGCAGCCGGAGCAGGCGCGAAGCTGGTATGACCGCTTTTATGTGCCGGGGAATGCCACCCTGGTGGTCGCCGGTGACGTGACCCGCGATCAGGTAGAGCCGCTGGTGCGCCGCTTCTTCAGCGATCTGCCCGCCGGTACCACCCCGCCGCGGCCAATACAGACGGTCAATCCTGCCGCTGGCGAGCGGCGTCTGGATCTGGCCATGGCGGTGCAGGTGCCCGCCCTCTACATGCTCTATAACGTGCCTTCCCTGGTCACCGCAGAACAGAAGCAGGACTTCTACGCCCTGACCATGCTCGCCGGTGTGTTGGACGGAGGCATGAGTGCCCGCATCGAGACCGACCTGGTACGCGGCGACAAGTTAGTGGCCGGTGCCGGTGCCAGCTACAGCGGCATTCAGCGCGGCGATGGCACCTTTACGCTGACAGCGACTCCCAATCCGGGTGTCACCCTCGAGCAGGTAGAAGAGGCTCTGCGCGAGCAGATCAAGACCCTGCAGACCACCTTGCCCAGTGAAGATGAAATGGCGCGGGTGCGGGCCGGCGTGCTGGCCAGCCAGGTGTTCGAAAAGGACTCGGTGATGGGGCAGGCCATGGAGTTGGGCATGCTCAGTACCCTGGGTCTGGATATCGAACTGGCCGAGCAGTTCGAGGAACAGTTGGGCAAGGTCACTGCGGAAGATGTGCAGCGGGTGGCCCGCCAGTGGCTGATACCGGAACGGTTGGCCGTGGCCCATGTAGTCCCTGCGCAGGAGGAGGAGCAATGATGCGGTTACCAGCAATCATGGGGGCTGCGGTGGCGGCGTTGATGCTCAGCGCCTGCGCCAGCTTCCCGACCACGGAAAAGCAGGTGGCGGCCAGCGAGCCCCAGGCGCCGCAGCTGGATATCCAGTCCTGGCAGACGGACCAGGGCGCCAAGGTCATGTTCGTGCAGAGCGATGCCTTGCCCATGCTGGACATTCGTCTGGTGATGGCGGCGGGCAGTTCCCAGGATCACGATTTGCCCGGGGTGGCGTCCCTGACCAGTGCCCTGATCGGCCAGGGTGCCGAGGCCTTGAGTGTGGACGACATCGCCCGGGGCTTTGAAGATCGTGGCGCCAGCTTTTCCTCCAGCAGTTACCGGGACATGGGCATCATCAGCCTGCGTACCCTGTCGGCGGTGGAATATCGCCAGCCGGTGGTGACCCTGTTCAATCAGGTGATCGGTTCGCCCAGCTTCCCCGAGGAGGCCCTGGATCGTCTGCGTACCCGTGCCATGCAGGGGCTGCGCATGGAGCAACAGGTGCCCGGCCCCCAGGTCAGCAAGGCATTCATGAGCACGGTGTTTGCCGACCACCCCTATGGCCAGCCCAGCGAAGGGACGATGGAGAGCCTGCCGAAGATCCAGCGCCAGCAGCTGGTGGATTTCTATGACACCTATTACGCCGCCGGTAATACCGTGATTGCCATGGTGGGTGACCTGTCCCGCAGTGAAGCCGAGGAAATCGCCGCACAAATCAGTGCGGCACTGCCGGCGGGGCCGGCGGCACCGGAGCTGCCCCGGGCCGAGGCACTCAGCGAGCGGAAACGCGAGCACATCAATTTCCCCTCCGCCCAGACCCATATCCTGCTGGGCAACCAGGCCACCTGGCGGGGCAACCCGGATCACGTGGCGCTGCATGTGGGCAACCAGATTCTCGGCGGTGGCGGCTTCGCGTCCATCCTCACCGACGAGGTGCGCCAGAAACGGGGTTATGTGTACGGCATCGGCAGCGGCTTCTCGGCCATGGCGGCGGGTGGCCCCTTCCAGGTGCAGTTCAAGACCGCCAACGAGAATGCCGATGAGGCGTTGACCCTGACCCTGGACCTGATCGACACGTTCGTTGAAGACGGCCCCAGCCAGGCGCAACTGGAACAGGCGCGGGCCAATATCCTGGGCAGCTTTGCCCTGAGCACCGCCGACAACAGTGACATCATCGGCCAGCTGGGCGCCATCGGCTTTTATGATCTGCCGCTGGATTACCTGCAATGGTTCAACCGCCAGGTCCGCCAGGTCACCGTGGCAGATATCCGCGATGCCTTCCGCCGAACCCTGGATGTGGGGGATCTGGCCATCGTCAGCATCGGTCCGGAGGCACCAGAAATCCTGCAGGATCAGAGCAGCGGTACCCCGGAGGCGGAGGAAGAACACAGTGACGACTAGAGGCCAGGGCCGCAAAGGCGGCGCCACCAGTAAAGGCCAGGTGCGTATCATTGGCGGGGAGCGGCGAGGTCATCGGCTGCAATTCGTGGATCAGGGGGGCGACCTGAGACCCTCTTCCGATCGTATGCGCGAGACTTTGTTCAACTGGCTGCAGTTCGAGTTGCCCGGTTTGCGAGTGTTGGATCTGTTTGCCGGTTCCGGGGTGCTGGGGGCAGAAGCCCTCAGCCGTGGCGCCCGGCGGGCGGTGTTGGTGGAAAAAAAACGCGAACGCGCCGCCGATTTGAAACGCCAGTTACTGCCGTTGTTTGAGGACCGTATCGAGATCCACACTGCCGATGCCCAGCAGTGGCTGGGCAACAGTGCTTTGCAGTTCGACCTGGTGTTTGTCGATCCGCCCTACGACCTGGGGCTGGCGGAGCCGGCCTGTGCGGCACTGGAAAAGCGTGGGCTGCTGGCGGAAGACGCCTGGATCTATGTGGAAAGCCGCCGCCACGGAGAACCGCCCGTTGTGCCGGCGAACTGGCAGTTGTATCGGGAGAAAAGCGGAGGAGACATTCTTGCGCGTTTATTTCGCCGTGAAGCGGTTTGAGTCCCATTCGTCGGTTTCTGAGGGGCAAAGGGGACAGGCGGCGCGCAAAAGGGAGTAAATGGTATACACGGTCGTATCAGTGTGATTGCTGTCACAGCAGTAGCGTTGAATCATATATATGAAGCCATTGGGGATGGCTGCTGACGACGGGATAACAAACACCGTTACCGGCACAGGGAAGGACGGGGCGAATATGGAAAAAGTCTTGGAACGGATTCAGACGGCATCAATCGGCCTGGACAAGGACCGGTTTCTGCGGCAGCTGCTTGGCTATCTGGCCGAGTCCCTGCAGGAAGTTACCGGCATGGATCAGGCAGAGGGCTTTATCTCCCTGGTGGGCCAGAAGATCGGTGACGAACTGAATGCGCATTATCTGCAGTCTCTGAAGTTGACCTCACTGGATCGTCATCAGATTGCCGCGGTGCTGGTAGATCTCAAGCGTCGCATTGATGGGGATTTTTATCTGATCCATGCGGATGAACGGCAACTGGTACTTGGCAATCGTCGCTGTCCGTTTGGTGACAAGGTGATAGGCCGGCCGGCCCTGTGCATGATGACGTCCAATGTGTTCGGTGTGATCGCAGCGGAAAATGCCGGTTATGGCCGCGTGGATATCCAGAAGGCCATTGCCAATGGCGATGGCCACTGTCATGTGGTCATTTCTCTGGAAGCCAGCGAGACGGGGGCGGGGCGGGAATATTTTCGCTCCGGTGAATGATGCCATGGTCGTCGGACTGTCGGGCCCTGATCAATGCCATGTCCATGCCGGTGTTCGTGGTCCGCGCAAATGGCGACATAGAGTGGTTGAACCGCAGGGCCAGCCAGTTGCTCGGCGATCGCTCCCCGAAAACGATCAAGTGTCTGCTGACGTCCCCCTCACGCAGTGAGGAATTTTTGCGAGCCATGCGCCGCAATCAGGCATTTTCCCATTTGTCCCTGCGCCTGGATGCACCGATGCAAGACAGTTACATCGCCAGTACCCGGATTGCCCGACAGGGCGAGGCTCTGGATTTCTGGTTGCTGGAGCTGTTGCCAAGACAATGGGTCGTGGGTGGCATGCACCAACTTTCCCAGATGATCCAGCGGACGACGGCGTTGAAAAGGGAGCGAGCGGCCGCAGAGAAAACCGCACTTGTGGCGCAGACCGAGGCTTCCCGGGATGCGCTGACCGGTATTGCCAATCGTCGCGCTTTTGATGACTGGTTGGCGACGGCACTGGCAGATCCGCAGCAAGAATTTTCAGTGATGATTCTGGATCTGGACTACTTCAAGGCAATTAATGACAGCCACGGTCATGACCTGGGCGACCAGGTGCTGCAGCGTGTGGCCCGGTTGCTGAGCGGGACTCTTACCCGCCGTGATGATCAGGTGGCCCGTATTGGCGGGGAAGAGTTCGGGGTGTTGCTCCCGGGGGCGGATATCCATGCCTCCCTGAAAGTGGCCTGGCGGTTGGTCATGACCCTTCGCAATCACAATGCGGGCTGTCCGCCCGGTGACAGTTGGCAGCCGGTAACCTTGTCCGTAGGAGTGGCGACTCGCACTCCTGGCACTAACATCACCGGCCGTGAGCTGATGCGTCAGGCGGATCGAGGTTTGTACCTGGCCAAGCAGCGCGGGCGGGATCAGGCAGTGCATGCGGCCCTGTCCGGTCAGTCAGATCCACCCAGGGCGGACGCCAGGTAACCACGGCGTTCAGGCACAATTACCCGGCGGTCCCTCACATCAATGACCTGCCCAGCCACGGCGGCAGGCGGGAAATGGCGCAAACTGCACTAGTGTCCCATTTTTGACTGGCGAATACTGTGGCTATAAGCAGGAGGGTTTGCCATGACTAGCAAAGCGGTTGCGACATCGCCGAAAACATCAAAGAAACTGAACAACAGTGATATTCAGCCTCGCAAGATGGATTTCTCCTTCGATCCGGCCATGCCGCGTTACTGGTTTGACGACGACCAGTTCAAGACCATTCTGCTGACAGCCTTGTCCTGCACTTTCCCGGAAGGCGAGCGCTTTTTCGTGCGCTCCGTGCGCCATTACCAGAAACAGATCCAGGACCCGCTGCTACGCGAGCAGGTAAAAGGCTTTATTGGCCAGGAAGCCCACCACGGTAACGAGCACGATGCCTTCAACCATTTCATGGAGTCCAAGGGCGTGCCCACCGGCAAGGTGGATGAGTTCGTCAATCGCGGCATGCGCTTCATGGCCAAGCACCTGTCTCCGCAGCGGCAATTGGCGAAGACCTGCGCCCTGGAGCACTTCACCGCCATGCTGGCGGAATTGATGCTGGAACATCCGGATTTTTTCAAAGGCATGGACGAGCGCATGTTGCCACTGTGGTTATGGCATGCGGTGGAAGAAAGCGAGCACAAGGCCGTGGCCTTTGATGTGTACCAGGACCAGGTGAACAACTACTGGGTGCGCACCTCGGAAATGGCGTTTACCACGCTGGAATTCATCAGCTTTACCATTTTCCACTATTACCAACTACGCAAGGACATGGACGATCCCACCGACTGGCGATCCGTCCGTGGAGGTATCAACTGGCTGCTCGGTAAACCGGGCTGGCTGCGAAAACTGGGCAAGTCTTACCTGGCTTATTACAAGCGGGATTTTCACCCCGCCAAGCGCGACAGTACCTTCCTGCGCAAGCAGGGGTTGAAGAAACTGTCACGGCTACTGGATCGGCCGGATCTGATTGGTTGATCGGCCCTGCGCGGGGCCTTCATGTTTTCCTGTCGTGCTGGCGTGTTACGGTGGGAAAACACCATGGAGGTGTTTATGCGCTGGTTGCACAAACTGAAAGAAAAACTGTTCCCTTCTCGTCATCAGCACACTGATGAACAATCTGCTCATGAGCCGCTGGATTATCACCCGGCTCATGAAGGAGAAACCCCGGACGATCTGCATCGTGGCCGTCACCGAATCAAGGAAACCTTTACCAGTCACTGGGACCTGGATTATATGCCCCGGGAAGAGCTGGAAGAGGCCTTGTCAAAAAACCGCGAGGATAAAGAGAAAAAGTAGGCGGCTGGCCGGATCAAATTTCACCGCCGCGCCGTGGGCGGGGTATCTGCTGCTCCTGAAAACGCTTGGAAACCCGCACCACAATATCGCTCTGGAAAGCCTTCTCGTAATGCACGTCCAGCACATAGGCCTTGGAGCGCAGGCGAATGGCCAGCATGTCGCCGATTTCCACTTCCTCAATGGCGAAAGACACCGGCTTTTTCAGATAGGCGTAGCGGCTGGTGACAATCACTTCTTCGATAATAGCTTTCGCTTCTTCCAGATCCGCACCCAGACCCACGTGAAAGTCGGTGACGATCATCATGTCCAGTTCGCCGGAATTGCCGGAAGCCACCACATCGGTGATGAAACGGGAGTTGGGGATGGTCACCAGGTTGTCGTCCAGGGTTTGCAAGCGCACGGTGCGCAGACCGATGGAAACAATTTCTCCGTATACATCATCAAAGCTGACCCTGTCGCCTACCCGGAAGGGGCGATCAAACAGTAGTAGCAGGCCGGCCACCAGGGAGGCAGCGATATCCTTCAGTGCAAAACCCAAGGCCACGGCGATGGAACCACCGGCGGCCAGCATGAATTCCTTGGGAGGTTGCAGGACGCCGATGATCAGCGCGGCGGTGCCCACGGTGTAGAGCACAAAGCCGATCAAGGTGGTGATCTGCAGAATCAGGAAGCGCCGGGTGGGCAGTTTTTCGGTGATCTTCAGGCTGGCTTTGCTGATCCCCCAGTTCAGTGCCCACAGCACAAAGCCGCCAATAAACAGCAGCAACAGGGCGTAGATGTTGAACAGCTCAACCACCACCGCCAGATCATTGACGATATTGCCTTCATTCATTGAGCAGATTCTTCCTTGTCAGGTAACTGATCACCTGCTGATACCACAGGGGTTTCAGCCGGTAGCGGCCATCCTCGGATTTATTCAGGAAACCGGCATCAAAGCCGCCCTTGAGCGCGTAGCGCACCACATTGCCGGGCAAGTTGGTGACATGGCTGATTTCCTGGCTGGTCAGATTTTCATGGGTGGCGATGGCCGCATACACGAACAGGGCGTTCTCGCCCATGCTGTCGAGAATGCTGGCAGAGGGCGGCGTGGGCAGCCCCACCAGCACCTGCCGACCCTTGGGTTTCACCGAGGTCAGCCATAGCCGCAGGGCCACCATGGGGTTGCCGCGACAGGCATCCCACAGCAGGCTGAAATAGCGTTGCTCCGCATTGCGTACATTGCCCGCTTCCGGTCCACGGGAAGAGAGCAGGACTTCGTCGTAGCGGACCCGGTGACCACTGAGGTGATTGCGCGCCAGGATCAGTGAGCGGATATCGGTCTGTCCCCAGCGTTTCACTTTCACCACGTTGCGGAACTGGTAATCACGGCCGAATACATTGCACAAGTAGGCCCAGCTCTGGTTATTGATCATCAGCAACCAGAACACATTATCCAGTCGTGCATTGACCAGGCTTAACACCGTGCGCCAGCCTTCCAGTCCGCCGATTTCCTTGAGGAAAAAGTTCTGTGCCTCGTCGAGCACCACCAGGGTGGGCTGGCGCTCCTCGTCACTTTTCACCAGGGCTGCCGGACCTTCACCGGCCAAGTCCACATCCAGGGCGTCGCCGACCAGGGAGAGAATGGCATCCGGGTCGATGGTCTTGGCAGGCACTGTCAGCTTGACCAGATTGAGGCCCTTGCAACTTTCCGCCAGAGCCCGTTCCAGCCGTTCAATGCTGACCGTTTTGCCACAGCCCTTTTCGCCCACTACCACCTGGGCATTCTCGTCGGTCTTGTCCTCGTGCCAGCGCTGGATATTCTTTTCCATGGCCGTCACCAGCCCGGTATCCACAAAGGGCGTCTTGCTGCCCTCGGGCAGGGCGGTGGCAAACCAGCGTTCGTAATGTTCATCCACCGGCTGCTCATTGTCGGGGTCTTCTTCATCGTTGTTGATGCGGGTGCGTAGCCGAAACAGGCGGGCCTTGAAGCGCATGTACCAGTCGAAATCTGCCAGCACCCGGTCTGCAAAACCCACCAGGAAGCTGGCCAGTGCCACTGGCAGCAGCAGAGGTGCAAACAGCCAGAACAGGACCGGGGTGAGCAATTTTTCCGCCAGCGGGTCCAGCCGCGAAGGGAGGATGGCCTGCAGGCAACGCTGATAATCCTGGGGGCGAAGCGCCAGTAGTCGGCCCAGTCCCCAGTAAATAGCTACCAGCAAAATGCCCAGACAGAGGTAATAGAGCAGTGACGGGCCCAGGCTTTCCCACACGATCAACAGTGGCAACCAGGGCAGTATCAGCCAGCGTGAGATAAAGCGGGCGTGGTCGTGGACCTGCCGGGACTGATCGCTGCTCAGATAGGCATTGGCGCTCTGTGCCACCCGGATCACCAGCCATTCGCCGACCAGGCAGAACAAGCCGTAAATCACATAAAGCCGGGCCAGCGGTAGCAGCCAGACAAGAATGCGGGTGGACGGGGTGTCCAGGTACGGGGCCAGCAGGTCCAGCATCAGCCATAACAGCACCCAGGGCAGCATGGGCGCCAGGCCGCTGATCAGGCGGCTGGCGTTGCGCAGCCAGCGGTGCTCACCGCTGGCGCGGACCACGGATTCGTGCAGGGTCAGGGTCCATTGGCGAGTGCGTCGGGCCAGCCGGATCAGCAGCATGAAGCCGGCGATGCCGAGTATCAGTGCCACACTGTTCTGCACCAGCGGCAGAAAGCGTTTGTTCTTTGCCGATTCCTGCAGATCCAGATCGATCACATGGGCGGTATCCAGCAGCCGCTGGCCGATGCGTTCTGCTTCGTGGTGGAGCAATGCCGGCGCCTGGGCGGGGCCGCCCATGGCATCAATCTGGCTCCACAGGGAGCGTCGCTGCCACAGATCAGCACGCAGCTGGCGCAGTTGGCTCTGCATCTCCAGGCGAGTGCGCAGCAGGTCACGCCATTGTGCGGTGGGCTGCGGTGGCGGGGTCAGTGCCGGGCTCCGATACCAGAGTTGATCCAGTTGTTGCAGCGCCTGTTTCGGTGATGCCCCGAGCAAGGGCAGGATGGCCCAGGCTTGCCGCACATGATCGCTGAGTGTGCTGGCCGCCAGGCTGACCGGTTCCGGTGTGTCTTGCGGGTCGGTGAGCGTCTGCAGGTGCTGGTAGAGCGCTGCCAGGGTCGAGAATGCCACCCGCTGGGTGCGGGGCAGCGCAGTGAATTGCTCACGCAGGGCATGCAGTTTCAGGTCCTGCTGGCGCAGCTGTCCGACCAGAGTATCGATATCGTTTTGCAGGGCCTCGCACTTGTTGATCGGCACTCTGCGCTCGCCGGGTTTGGGCTGGGGCAGGGCGGAGGTTTCCTCAAGGGGGTGGCCAAGCAGATCTGCCAACTGACGAGGATCGGGAACGCTACCATTCAGGTAGGTCTGTAGCTGCTGAAGTTGGCCGGCTTGCTGCTGTTTTTCCTGCTGGAGCTGTTCCAGGGTCTGGCGAGCCGCTTCGCAGGCGGCCACACCGTTGGCTTGCGCCGTAGCGGCCAGGGCCAGAAAAATGACAGCAACACAGAGCCGTAAACATGGCGATCCCATTCGCAATTCCTTCTCCTCAGCAGCGTCCATTGTAGGAACCGGTAGCCATGCCGTCATCCATTGATATTGCCCATAGGGGCCGACAGCCCGTTAAGAGGATACCAAGATAGCAGAGTGCTATAGTCAAGAAAGGCTCAAACCGTTTCCAGGGAGGCAGCCATGAGCGAACTGATTGTGCGGGCCCTGATGGCCAAACACCCGGCGGCAGTGAAAATCGGCACGGAGCTGACGGCGGTGGTGGATATTCTGTTGCAGCACAAATTCACCGGCCTGCCGGTGGTGGATGATCACAACAAGGTGGTGGGCTTCGTGTCCGAGCAGGATTGCCTGCGCAAGCTGCTGGTGTCCAGCTATCACTGTGAGGGCAGCCTGGTGGTGGAGGAGTTTATGCATGACCAACCTCTCACGGTTCACGAGGAGGACTCTGCGGTGAATGTGGCTGAGCTGATGGTCACCCAGAAACCCAAGATCTATCCGGTGGTGGATGACAAGGGCATTCTGGTTGGGTTGCTGACCCGTGAGCAGGTGCTGCGGGCCCTCAAGGACAGCCGCCGTGGCTGCGATTGACGACTAAATCAGTGGTGAGCTGCGAGTTATAAGGAGCAAAAGGCGACCTGGGGCTGTTCTCGAGCCTTTTGAACCAGTGACCCCTGCGTACAATCCTGCGTTCATCCCCCGTATTACATTCGATGACAGCTCAAAACAATAACTCGGGAGAGCTGTCATGCGGAATCTGCAAACCTTTCTGGCCGATTATGGCGAGAGTCACCAGAACCCGGTTAACCAGTGGGTCCATATCCTCTGTGTGCCGGCCATTTTTATTTCTACCATCGGCTTGTTCTGGCTTCTGCCCCTGGGGCGCTGGCTGGGCCTGGAAGGCGCTGCCGCCTATTGGGTTAATGGTGGCACCCTGCTGGCGGTAATCTGCATGCCGTTTTACCTGTGCATGTCTCTGGGCATGACGGTGCTGATGACCGGTTGGTTGGCGGTGTCCCTGGCGATCATCGTGGCGGTGGATCGCAGTGGCCTTTCACTGGCCTGGAGTGCTGCAGGGCTATGGCTGCTGGCCTGGGCGGTGCAGGTATGGGGCCACAAGGTGGAAGGCAAGAAGCCGTCCTTTGTGGATGACCTGGTGTTTCTGCTGGTGGGGCCCATGTTCGTCAGCATCGAGCTGGTCCACAAACTCGGCTTTCGTTTCCGCGAATCGGCCTGATAATCCATTGCTCGCCTGCTGCCGGGCGGGCATGATCGGCGGTTATGGATGCCAACAACTCACTTTCACCGGACTTGCCGTTAACGCCCCTGTTTCTCTGGCAGGGGGGCTGGTTGATGGTAATGCCTGCCATCGATAACCAGCCTCACCAGCATGTGGCCGCCTCCTTGTTGGTGGGCTTGGACCAGCCGATTCGGGTAACGGTGGACGGACATCTGTGCCAGCAACGGGTGGTGCTGGTGCCGCCGGATGTGTCCCAGAGCCTGAACAGTCAGGGGCCGGTGGCGGTGGTGCATTTGGACCCGGATGAGCCGGCCTGGCGGGCCCTGTCCCGTCTGGGCGGACTCGATGAGCAGCAGCAACGCTGGTGCGGGGAACAGATTGCGGCCCTGGTGCAGAGCGGCAATGAAGCCCGGGCCCGGCAATTTCTGCATGGCCTGCGCAGCCTGGCGGAACCCTTGCCACTGGACCCTCGCATCGCCGATGCCTGTGGTCTGATGCGGGCCGGGGAGACGGCTCCCTCCATGGATGCCCTGGCGGCACACGCCAACCTGTCTGCCTCCCGGTTCCGGCATCTGTTTCGCGAACAGCTTGGCGTTTCCCTAAAGCGTTATCAGCTGCACCTCAAGTGTCAGCGGGCGCTGGCCCTGTGGCGAAGCGGCATGAATTTCACCGAGCTGGCGGTGGCCGCCGGCTTCTATGACCAGCCCCACCTCAATCGCACCCTGCGTGCCATGTTCGACTCCCTGCCATCGCGGTATGCTCGGGGTCTACCGGTGCAGGTGGTGCACCTGAAAGAATAATGATGGAGGCTCCATGGATTACCAGCATATTTCCACCGATCTGGATGAACAGATTCTTACCATTACCCTAAACCGTCCGGATCGGCTGAACGCCTTTACCCTGCGCATGAAAGACGAGCTGGTCCATGCCTTTGGCGAGGCTGACCGCAATGACGCGGTGCGCGCGGTGATTGTGACCGGTGCCGGCAAGGTGTTCTGTGCCGGCATGGAAATGCAGCCGGAAGAAGGTGGCAATGTGTTCGGTTACGATGAGGCCGAGGGCATGGACCCGCCCCTGGAGCAGATTCGTGATTCCGGTGGTGAAGTGTCCCTGGCCATCTACAACTGTCGCAAGCCGGTGATCGGTGCGATCAATGGCGCCGCCGTGGGGGTGGGCATCACCATGACCCTGCCCATGGATATTCGCCTGGTGGCCGCCAACAGCAAGATCGGCTTTGTCTTTACCCAGCGGGGGCTCACTCCCGAAGCCTGCTCTTCCTGGTTTTTGCCGCGGGTGGTGGGCATTCAGAAAGCCATGGAATGGGTCATCAGCGGCGATATCTTCATGGCCGAAGAAGGTGTGGAAGCAGGGCTGTTCCACAGCGCCCATGACAAGGGTGAAGTGGTGGATGTGGCTCGCTGCATTGCCCGCAAGATGATCGCCAAGAGTTCTCCGGTAGCGGTGGCCCTGGCCAAGCAGATGCTGTGGCGTAACCCCAACTTTGCCCACCCCATGCAGGCCCATGCGGTGGAATCAAAAATGATCTACTGGTCCAATGAATTCTGGGACGGTCGCGACGGCTTTACCTCCTTCCTGGAAAAACGCGAGCCGCGTTTCGAAACGGCGATGGCGGATATTCCGACACAGTTCGATTTCTGGCATGAGCCAGAGCTTGGTTAACAGGAGGCCCGGAATATTTTCTGCGAAGCCCGTGTTTTGTAGGGGCGCCGCTTGAGGAGGGAAAGCCGTTTCGAGGAGCGAGTAACGAGAAGCGAAAAGCACAACCGGTTTTGCTTTTCGCAACGCGAACCTCGTTACTCGCTTCGCTCGTTTCGCGCCTCAAGCGGCGCTCCTACAAAAGACGGGGCGAAATTGGCGTTATCGTTTTTCTTCGCGGTAGTTTGCCGGCGTCGTGCCGGTCCAGCGTTTGAAGGCCTTGGAAAAAGCACTTTCATCGGAAAAGCCCAGCTTGTCGGCAATGTCGGCCAGGCGGGTGCCCGCCCGTAATTCCGTTTCTGCCATGTCTTGCAACAGCGCATCGCGCAGCAACTTGAAGCTACTGCCTTCTTCGCCCAGTTTGCGTACCAGATGGCGCCCGCTCATGGCCAGCTGGTCGGCGACTTTTTCCTTGCCCCAGTGCGGGTGCTGGCGTAGCAGGTCGCGCACGGTGGCGCTGAGAGACTGGCTGCCCAGGTTATCCAGTAATTGGTCGGCGAGAGTGCGCAGGTGATGGCACAGGGACGGGTTGGCATGAATCAGCGGCAGGCTCAGATCGCTGGCGGGCAGCACCAGGGTGTTATGGTCGGCGGCAAAGCGTACCGGCAATCCGAGCAGGGATTCATAGCGCCGATTGTCATCCAGCGCCGGGTGGGCAAAGGTCATGCGACAGGCCCGCAGATGATCGCCGGTGGTCCAGCGTGACAGCTGCAGCAAGGCCGTCATCGCGGCTTCCACCCGCTCCCGCTGGCGCACCGTGTACTCGGGCTGGTAGCGAATCTCGCATTCGTCGTTGTGCACCTGGTACGAAAAGGTGCCCCCTTCGCCCACGATGGGGTAGTAATCCATCAGTGAATCCAGCGCATCTTCCACCGTATCGCAGCTCATCAGCACCATGCCCACGGTGTCCAGATGCCCGACCTGCAGGGCCAGCCCGAACTGGATGCCCACCAGCGGGTCGCGGGCCTGTTCGCAGAAGTTTTCCCAGATTTTTCCCTGTAGCGCCAGGCTGACACGGTCCTGTTCCCCGATTGCCTGTTGCAGCGCGGTGGGCAGGGCGAAGCCCAGCTGTTCTGCTGCGTGGCTGATGGCCTGGGTGAAGCGCACTGTAACGGTAGGGGTGTGCGTCATGCTGCTATGAGGTCCCGAATTAACCGTGGCAAGGTCCCGAATTGGCCGTGAGCCTGCACCCGGTGGACCGTAGAGTAGACATCATACCAAATGCTGAGTCCAACTCGGCAAACCCGGATCCGGGTTCATAATAATAGTTATCGGGACAGCCATGTACGCAGTGATAGGCGCCGGCCCCATGGGCCTGGCCACCGCCAGAAATCTTAACAAGTACGATATTCCTTTCATCGGGTTCGATCTGAACAGCGATGTGGGTGGCCTGTGGGATATCGATAATCCCCACAGCACCATGTATCAGTCCGCGCATCTGATTTCCTCCAAGGGGATGACCGAATTCAGTGAATTTCCCATGCCCGATGAGGTGGCCACGTATCCTCATCACAGTGAAATGAAGCGCTACTTCCAGAGTTATGCGCGCCATTTCGATCTGTATCGGCACTACGAGTTTTCCACCCGGGTGGTGCGTGTGGAGCGTAACGGCGACGGCTGGCAGATCACCACCGAACGGGATGGCGAAACGCAACGTCGTTATTTCGACGGTGTCCTGATCGCCAATGGCACCCTGCACAAACCCAACCAGCCCAGCCTGCCGGGCAAGTTCGAGGGTGAGCTGATGCATTCCTGCGACTATCGGGATGCGGCGGTGTTTGATGGCAAACGGGTGCTGATCGTGGGCTGTGGCAACTCTGCCTGTGATATTGCGGTGGACGCGGTGCACCGGGCGGCCAGTGTGGATCTGTCCGTTCGTCGCGGGTATTACTTCCTGCCCAAGTTTATCGGCGGCAAACCCACCGACAGTATCGGCGGCAAGATCAAGCTGCCCCGGGGGCTCAAGCAGCGACTGGACGCCCGGCTGATTCGCCTTATCGTCGGCAAGCCAAGTGATTACGGCCTGCCGGAGCCGTCATACCGGATGTATGAATCCCACCCGGTGATCAATTCCCTGGTACTGCACCATCTTGGTCATGGTGATATCACGCCCCATGGCGACATTGTCGGGGTGGTGGGTGACACAGTGACCTTTGCCGACGGTCAATCCCGGGTTTATGACCTGGTTCTGATGGCCACTGGCTACAAACTGGATTACCCCTTTATCGATGCCTCGGAGCTGAACTGGCACAACGCCGATGCGCCGCAGTTATACCTGAATGTGTTCCATCCCCAGTACCGTAATCTGTTCATGATGGGCATGGTGGAAGCCGCAGGGCTGGGCTGGGAAGGGCGCAATGAGCAGGCGGAGATGGTGGCGCTCTACATCAAGGCCCGGCAGAACCAGCACCCGGTGGCAGACAAACTGGAGCAGAAAGCCAGCGCGGAGGCCGGCCAGACCCTGGACGGTGGCTTCGACTACCTGAAGCTGGAACGCATGGCCTATTACGTGCACAAGGACAGCTATCGCAAGGCGGTCAACGCCCACATCGCCGACCTGAAACAGGGGGTGTGAGGTGGAGGTTCAGTTCAGTAGCGAGAATCTGCTGATTCTCAACGTCATTCTGGCGTTCATGATGTTCGGGGTGTCTCTGTCGCTCACCGGTGAGGATTTCCGGCGCGTGCTCAAGCGCCCGGATGCGCCGATTGTCGGTCTGCTTGCCCAGTTCGTACTATTGCCCGCCGCCACCTGCCTGACCACCTGGTTCTTCGAAGTGGAGCCGGAGATGGCGCTGGGCATGATTCTGGTGGCGTCCTGCCCGGGGGGGTCGTTTTCCAACATCATGACCTGGCTGGCGAGGGCCAATGTGGCGGTCTCGGTGAGCATGACCGCGATCTCCAGCCTGGTGGCCATGGTGATGACACCGTTCAACTTTGCTCTTTACGGCTGGCTCAACCCGCATACCCGGTCGATGCTCACGGAAATTCAGCTGGACAGTATGAATATTCTGATTCTGGTGGCGCTGGTGTTGGGCCTGCCGCTGCTGGTGGGAATGATGACTGGCAAGCTGTTTCCCCGCTTTGCCGCCAGGGCCGAGAAACCCATGCGGGTGATCACCCTGTTGGTGTTGTTGCTGTTTGTGGGCGTGGCCTTTGGCAACAACATGGATGTATTTCTGGCCACGGCGGATCGCATCGTCATCCTGGTAGTGCTGCAGAACCTGCTGGCCCTGGGCATGGGCGCCTTTGCCGGTGGACTTACGGGGCTGCCCCGGCAGGATCGCCGCGCTATCACCATGGAGGTGGGGATCCAGAATTCCGGTCTGGGCCTGGCCATTCTGTTTACCTTCTTCCCGGAAGCCAGCGGCATGATCCTGATCGCTGCCTTCTGGGGTGTATGGCACCTGGTTTCCGGTCTGCTGCTGGCCTGGTGGTGGTCACGGGGCCACGACGATCGCCAAAACCGCGAGGGGGCACCATGCGACGACGCATCCTGATCACCGGTGCCGCCGGTTATATCGGCAGTCAGGTCGCCCGACGGCTAAGCCAGGACCACCATGTGGTAGGGGTGGATATTCGCGCCGATGACGGTGCTGATTTCCCTTTCTTCATGATGGATATTCGCGACCCGGCTTTGGGCAGGTTAATGAGAGAGCACGGTATTCAGCAGGTGGTTCACCTGGCCGCTGTGTTGGAAGACTCGGGCGACAGGGACCGGGATTTTGATATCGATGTGAACGGTACCCGCAACGTGCTGGATGCCTGTGTGGCTGCAGGCGTGGAGCAGTTGGTGGTGACCAGTTCGGGCGCGGCCTATGGCTATCACCCGGACAATCCTGCCTGGCTTGACGAAGACGATGCCCTGCGCGGCAACCCGGAGTTTGCCTACTCGGATCACAAGCGCCAGGTGGAAACCCTGCTGGCGGAGTATCGCCAGCATTATCCGGCACTGAAGCAACTGGTGTTGCGTCCGGGCACTGTGCTGGGCGCCAATACCCGCAACCTGATTACCCGGCTGTTCGAGAAGCCGCGTCTGGTGGCGGTGGCCGGTTCGCCATCGCCCTTTGTCTTTATCTGGGATCAGGATGTGGTGGCAATCATTCAGAAAGGCGTTCTGGAAGGCAAAGCCGGTCGCTACAACCTGGCCGGCGATGGCGCTATCAGCATTCATGAACTGGGCCGCCTGCTTGGTAAGCCGGTGATCTCGGTTCCCGCCGGGTTGATTCGTGCCGCCCTGTGGATTGGCAATCGTCTTGGTCTGACCAGCTATACGCCGGCACAGGTGAATTTCCTGCGTTATCGGCCGGTGCTCGCCAATAGGCGGCTAAAGGAAGACTTCGGTTATATCCCGCGCAAGACCTCGGAGCAGGTTTTTCGTTTCTATATGGCCGGCCAGAAACAGAGGAAGGATCAATGAAAACCGTACTGATTACTGGTGCCGCTTCCGGCCTTGGCTGGGCACTGTCCCAGCAGGCCTTTGCGCTGGGTCATCGCGTCATCATGACCGACATGAATGCCTTGCAGCTGGCGGCACGGGCAGATGCGCTGGCCAGCCAGGACCCGTCCCGGGTTACCTTCCATCGGCTCGATGTGACTGACAGCGAGGCAATCACCCGATTGGTGGCGGTACTCAAGGAACGGGAAGGGGGCCTGGATGTGCTGATCAACAACGCCGGGATTACCCACCGTTCGCTGGCAGACAAGACCGACATCGCCGTGTTCCGCAAGGTCATGGCGGTGGACTGGCAGGCGCCGGTGGAAATGGCCGTGGCCTGCCT
>Ga0208181_1000130_pt1 | contig 55426 bp, 74 predicted proteins | sample MalvirDeepMed_s6_FD_184244 | JGI IMG/M metagenome (GOLD analysis project Ga0208181, IMG submission 184244) | Marine viral communities from the Global Malaspina Expedition - Malaspina viral metaG DeepMed_s6 (SPAdes) (version 2) | ecosystem: Environmental > Aquatic > Marine > Oceanic | place... | reverse complement strand
GTCCAGTAGCTCCAAAAGCTGCAAGAATTTCAAAACCTCTTTGTTTTTGTAAAGAACCTATTTGCTCATCATACATTGTTTGAGCATCTTCTGCTCCTTCCCTTAACTCTTCCAGAGCCTCTCTATCCTGACTTTGTATATCTGCTCTAAAATCTTCTAATTCCTCTTTTTCTGTTCCGTATCTACTTTTTCTTCTAGCCTGTCTTTGTTTTAAGTCTTCCAACTGTTCTGTTGTAAACTTACTTTTTTCCGCTAACCCTTTTAGTGTTGCCCTTTCTGCTAGTTCAGAGGCAGCTAGTTCTGCAGCATCTTTAGTCTCTGCCGCCTCTAGTGATTTTTTGTAAGTAGCAATTCCTTCCTTTTCTCCTGCTAAGACATCATCATATGCCTGTCTTGGTGTTCCAATCCCCATGACATCTGAAAGTTTTTGATCCACAGGCTTTCCTAATAAAATATCTAATGGGTTCCATCTGGCCTGTCTCTTTTTAGCTTCTTCAACTTCTGCTGTTTTTAAGGCAACAGGAGAGACTTGTGCTAATGCAGAGCTAACCCCTCTACCGGGTCCAATATCACTTTCATCTATAGAAGATACTCCTTCTACATTTAATTGCTCCATCTTATCTGCAGAAAGATTTCCTAGTTGTGCCAGTTTTGCTATTCTTGCACTCTGCTGCCAAGGAAGTAAATCCCTTGAAGTAAATTCTTCTACTTCTTCAAAGCGTTCTGTCTCTGGAGTATCGGTTAAGTGAAATAGATTACGGCGAGGAGCGGCGTATTTCCATCCTCTGGTAAATTTGCGAGGCACTCTATACTGCTGTTTGGGCAAAGATTTATTATTCTGGTGAGACTCAACCATACCAGAAAGTCCTCCTCTTATCTGTCCACCAGAAGCTGCTTTCTGCGTACCTCCAAATCCAAACCCACCAAGAGTACCATATAATCCAGCCCCTTGAGCAGCAGCAGTAAGCAATGTCTGTCCAAGAGAAGGTGTAGGTGCAGTCTGGGTTGTATATTGATAAGCTGCTGGTGTATAAGGGAATCCTCTAATAGAAGCTTGATACTCCTGCAATGATCTTGTTGGGAATTCTCTTTCCTCAAGAAAATCTTGATAAGCTAAATCCAGTGCCTTCTGATCAAGCAATTGTTTTGATTCACCCACAGTCTGTAACGCAGCCAATTCTTTTAAAGCCTGATTAGGAACGCCAGTCATCTGTCTTTCTAAAAATCCAGATAGTCCTGCTGCTGCTGCTCTTTCATCTTGAAAAGCTTGTTGTGCCTGTGCAAATGCTTGAGCACTTCCTTTAGTTTGAATATCAGATAACTGTTCTTGTAGATTTCTTAATGATTCAGACTCAAGAAGTCCTGCCCTTGACCCTCCGAAAGACCCTGCTGCTGCAGCTTCTGCCGCAACTTTTGGTGCAACCTGTAAATCAAAATCTCTTTGAGCTTCTCTTTTTGCAACATCAATTACTTCCTGCTGAAAAGGACTAGACAATCTTGCTATATCTTCTGTCGTTATAGGTCTTCCTGCTCTTGCAGCAGCATCTGTAGCTGCTGTCAGAAATGTTGCACTTGTAGCATCAGGAACACTACTTATTCCTCTTCTGGCTAAATCAGTTAGTCCTGTAAAAGCTTCTTCCTGTAAAGGACCAAAACCTCTAATCCTTGGACCAGTAAATGGTATAAACTTCAATCCTTCTTGTTGAGCTTTAGCCTTCTGAAAAATATCTGTAATAAAAGGTCTAAACTCTGGAGGAAGTTGTGTAGTTGTTATTGAGGTCGCTGATCCTACAGGAGTTCCTGCTGGTCTTGGGCTACCCAATACTGATAATATTCCCATTTTTCTATCCTTATGATATAATTAGTGATTGTAAAGCTTTTGTCGCATCAGTCTCTGGTGGTTGCATGTCCCTGCCATATTTTCTTTTTCTGAATTTAGATATAAATCCATCCATAGCTTCTGCCCCTTCATCTGCATTTCCATTTCCTAACATAGCCATTACATCTGCTGGCACTACATATTCTTTTGGAGATACTGCAGCAATACCTCCTCCTTTAATAGGCATCATTACATTGTCTTGCATTCCATGTCCATCACCTTGTATTTGTCCTTCAAAGGCTCCTCCATCCTGAAGAGAAAGAAGCCCACCTTCTTTAGCAAAAATTTGAGTTGGATCAGAAAAAAATCTTCCACTTTGTCCAATAGCAGAAGGACTTACGCCTCCTTGTGTATATAGCGCAACAATCTGTTCTTGTGTTAGAGGTGGCTGAAGTGCTCTAAAGTTAAATGGTAAGTCCTCTGGTACAAAGTCCTCTGGTAAGAAGTCATCAGATGTTTCTTCCGCTTCTTCGTAGGCTTTTCTCTGTTCTTCCATTGCATCTACATCTGCCATTACACTAGCTGTTTGTAAAGCAGGTTGAATTACTCCAGTTATACCTCTACCTTCTGGAGAATAATACTCTGTTACAGTTTCTTTAACATCTTCAAAAGTTTTAGGAGGTTTACCCAACCAATCTCTACTTGTATCCTTAAAAGCCTGTATATTTATTACTTCTTCTGGAGGAACATATCTCCCCAGTCCTTCTAGAGCATATGCTCCTATATTTTCAGTAGGTGTAAAACGACCAACTGTTGGAAGATTTCTTACATCTGGACCCAATTGTGATATATCCAGAGCCTCTCCTCCCAAACCTTCAAAACTTCCGGGTATGTTTGCTGCCTGTCTCATTATTTTAGGATCAAAACCAAGCTCCTCTAAATAGGTAGAACTTACCTCAGTTTCAGGTACACCTTGTTGTAGAGTTTGTGCTAATGCAGATTCAGAAGTAGGATAATAAAGTTCATCTACCTTTTCTCCAAAACGATACCTCGCCTCTGGCTCCACTCTTCTTGCAGCATCTCTAATATCGAAATCGCTTAAACCTCTAAAGGTCTTTCTAGCTCCTGTTATATCGTCGTATTGTTTTATAAATTCATCATCAGGTTGAGGACCAACATGCTTTCTTCCATATCTACCAAGTTCTCCCAAGCCAGAAAACAGTGCTCCAGTTCCTGCACCATATCCTATAGATTCTCCTACAGGACGACCAGTAAGTGCTCCTGTAGCTCCACCAACAAAAGCACCTGTCAGTCCACCCTTTAATAATCTTCCTGCAATTCCTCCACCAAATGCTGGTATTATAGATGACGCAATAGGTGTAAGTACAGTCCCAAGCAACATGGCTGCGATATTTTTTGGCTTAAGAAGTTTTTTAACAAAGCCTTTTACACCTCTAAAAATACTTCCTAAGAAATATTCTGGAAGTCCTGTCTTAGGATTGAGAGACATCAGCCCTGTAGACATAAGCCTTTGAACCTCTGGCTTAGTCATATGGACTAACTCTGTATCTCCCTGTCTTCCTCTTGCAGCCATTAAGTTTGCAAGACCAGACCCCGGAGCATTTCTATCAATATATAAAGCCATAGTTAAGTCACCTGATTTGGTTGCATGTAATGAGATTGTGGTAGTGTACTTTGTGCATATGCTGTATTAATATTACTTACTGGTTGAGGTTGTGGTTGCTGTGGTACAGGAGCATTTGCTGTATTAGGAAGCATAGTTAATCCTTTATTTAATAACTGTGCCTGATTATATTGAGGTACAGAAGGAGCAGGAACATTTCCTTGAGCATAAGCATTTGCAACAATACTTCTTAGCCCACTCTTTATATTATCTCCTATATTCTGATTAACAGTATTTATCATTCCCTCCTGATTAGGAACTCCACTATATTTATCTCCTTCATATCCCATCTTTGTAGCTAACAGTTTTTCAATATTCTCTCCTGCCTGATAGACTGAAGGATTTCCTCCATGAGCCAGAGATATTAATCCTCCCTGTGCTCTTTGTTCCTCTCCCCCTGCTTGTATAACTTCCCAAGGTTCTATAATTTCTTCTTCTCCAGATACAGTTGGGAAAGAATATTTAGGAAGCAGCCTACTTCCTACTAGATTAAGAGCAGCAGTAGCTACTGGAGGAATTCCTAGAGCACCTCCTCCTATAGATATTAGTAGATTTTTAAGAATATCATTAAAATTTAATCCTCCTAAAAGATTCCCTACGTTGCTTAGTCCACCCTTAAAGTCAGGATTATATCCAGTCCAAACTGGCATCTGTCCTTCGAGTTCATCTAACTCCCTTGTCGATCCTACTTTTCCTCGCCAATCTCTAACACCCCAAGTTCCGGGGCTATAGAAAGACGGTCCTGAACCTGACATTATATTTTCTCTGGATTGTGCTGCCCTCTGACGAGTTTTGTCAACTGGAAACTGACCATAACTTAGAGGAGGCCATGCTGAAGCAGCTTCTAAATAAGGATTTGCCGTGCCTTCTATAAGTGGTTCTACGGGGGCTGATCTAGGTACTCCATATATATCTTCTCTAGTTGGACCTGAAGTAGGATCAGTTCCTATCGCTGTAGAAAGAGGAGAAGGAGTTATTAAATCTGTTGCTCTAGGTACTCCAAATATATCTTCTCTAGTTGGACCTAAAGTAGGATCAGTTCCTATTATTGTAGAAAGAGGTGCATAGCGGGGACCACTTGCCGGACTCCACTGACCTTGTGCTATTAGATTAAGATAATTTTCATCTGCCTGTGATTCTATAGATTCCTGCTGTGCTAATAATGCATCTCTTTCTGCTTGTGATTTTAAGAAATCCTCCAATTGCTTTCTTCTTCTTTCACCCTCTATCGTTTCATATCTTCTGCGATTATCATAAAATGATCCTCTGGGTATGTCTGTAGGAATAAGAGTTTCAGCATATAGTGCATCATCGTCAAGAGTGCTGCGTGTTAGTTTATCTAATTCTGATAATCCTCCTGTAGTAGGGGATGTTGATTTAATAATTGGAACATTAGCCTTATCGTCTTGTGGAACACCTCTAAATGTTGTTACAACGCTTTTTTTGGGGGGTTTAGTCCCTTTCAATTTAGCCAACTGAAATTCCGCATTAAGTTCAACTTCAGGATACTTTCGCCTTCCTGACGGATCATATTCCCGTTGGAAATTTATATAATCATATATTCTTTCAGTTTCCTCATCAGTAAATCGAATACCTGCCTTGTCACCTAATCCAAAGGGGCCAATGCGTTGTTGTTCTCTAACAGGAAGAAGAGGTTCTGGAGCCAACGGATCACTTGGAAATTCTGGAGCCAACATACCACTTTGATATAGAGCTTCTGAGGCATAGGGATCAGTTCTAGCAACATTTGCTAGTGCCTCTTCTCTATTCATAGCTCTCTGCATCAAATCCCTATCTTCCTCCTGTTGTGCTTGAGAGGGTGCTGACTCCTGTTCTTCAAACCCAAAAAAACCTACATCTGTAAAGTCATTTGCCATTAATTTAAATCCTGCCAAGAAGTTTCTGCCCCTAGACTAACATATCCTGCAAACTTCCCTCTGCTTGCTATATAAGCTATGTTACCTGCTTGAGGTCGCCCAATGCTTGTTATACATACCACACTAAAAATATTTGTAGATGGTTTTGCATCCACCTGTGAATCCCTTTGTTCTAAAGTATTAACCAATACCGCACCCCACTGTTCCAGTAACTGATAAAATTCCTGTGCTGTATATTCTCCAATCCTGACGAGGCTACGAAGTTGTGGGTATCTCGCCATATCTTATCGTAGCCCGTCAGGTTGTAATGAAAGTCTCAGTGAGCCATATCTCCAGCTAGTCCCTGCTTCTCCTGAAGAAACCCGAACAATAGCTTGCCTTCCTCTTGCCCTAAAATCAACTTTCTTAGTTGTAGGAGATATAGTAAATGGTCCTTTTTTAATTTGATCATTTACAGGAAAATTCTGTACAGTTATACTAAAACCTAAATTTCCTCCAGATAAGGTAAAGTCTGGTATTAATCTGTCTGCAAATAGCAGGTTCGTACCATCGGGATTAATCTCAAAAACAGCAGACTCAATAAAAGATGTCTGTGCCACACCATTAGCTGTAAATATTCCATCTGGTTCGTTATTATAAAAGAATGAAGAAACAGAAACTCCTGTAGTTATTGTATTATCAAAAATAATCTTATCGAAATATGTTGTATTGATACCTGTACCATAATACCAAGCCTGTTCTTCTGTATTAAATATAACGTACCTATCACATTCTGTAGAATCTGAAGAAGGATATAACCAGATCACTTCCTTAAATTCAGAATTAATTCCAGCATAAACCTTATCTTTATTTGTAATATTAAAATCATCGAAGATATATCTTCTTACTGTACAAGGAAGATTCTTTACTCTACCATCAAAGAGATAGAAGTTATCATCCCCCATCCAGTAAGATATACCATCATAATCTACTGCTGCATGAGGAGCAATCAATCCACAGTTGCTTCCCATTTGTGTAAACGAGAAGGTAAAAGGCGGTCCAACAAATTGCATACCCCATACAGAATTGTCTGTCCAAATCATAATTGAATTACGAGATTTTGTTGCACCAATAATTTCTGTTCCATCAGCCAGAATATTTTCTCCTGAAGTGGAACTAATAGAGGGAGTAAAATTATTATAATTATTTTGATCAGCCCATCTTACCAATAAGGGATTATATGTTCCTGTTGCATACTCATTACTTCCTAAAGAAATTAAATGTCTGTCATTAGGAGACACAACAATGTAGTTATTAATTGAAGGAGAAGCACTTACAAATCCTGCTCTTGGAGGAGTTGAGCTTCTGGTTGAATCCCAGAAATATATCCTGCCTCCTCTTCTACAAGCAAGAATGTCTTCTCCCCAATTATCTAATGTCCATTGAGTAATCCTTGTCACAATATTAGATGAGCTTGCAGCCTCACTCCATGCCCTGACTCCAGTTGTAGAAACTCCTGCATTATAAACTCCTGCTCCATATCCTAAACCCTGAATAGCTACATCTGTTCCTGTAGGTAAAAGATATTTTAATGTTGCTGTTCCTACCTTGCTTTGTGAAGCATTGGCTGTAACAGAAGCATCAAAAGAAAACTGGTTATCTCCTAAAACAGATACAGCAAATGTCCCACCTGTTAAATCTATTGTTCCCCCAATTGTTGTGGCAGAGGTAAATGTAATAAAATCTCCTGTCTCTGCACCATGACTTGAAACAGAAACAGATACTCTAGTGGAACCATCAACAGTATAAAAGCCATTATTTGTTCCATCAACTGTAACCACAGCAGAAACATTAGTTCCTACAGAAACCTCTTTAATAGGTGTAATATCCAAGATGGAATTATCATTGTATTCGTATAACTTTTTCTCTGTTCCAAAAGAAGCAAATTTAAATGTATCGTTATCTGACCAAGCAAGCAAATCTCTTCCTGTTCCATCAAAAGAAGAAGTTGATCTCTTGGAATAACCCCTTAAATTTTCTGGTCTTCCCTGTCTAAACCTAATTTTATTACCGTCATACCATGAACCTTCTTCAGCATACTCTGTAGACTCACGGTTAATTCCCGGTCTAAAATTTAATTTAGCTAATCTAGATTGTGTAGACATTTAAATTAACCTATCCAAATTCCTTCACAAGAAGAGAATCTACTGCTGAAGTTTCTCTCACATTATAAATAAGCAGGTCTACTGAATTAATAGACGTACTGAGTGTAGGAGTACTAGCTGCAGGAAATAAATAAGAGGCTCCAAAAGAAGCAGTTCTACTTCCTGTACCATCCTGAATAATATAAATATGTCCTGTCTGTCCTACTGTGGGATTGGAAGGACTTCCTAAAGTTCTATTTCCTCCCAGTGTAACAATGAAATCATTACCTGTACTAAAATCTACATCAATAGAAGCTGCATCAGTCAATGTTGTTGGAGTAGAAATAAAAGGTCCAGAGAAAGTTGCAGTAGATGTTGCAGCTAAAGCTCCCTGTACACTTACTACAGAAGTAAAAGTTTTCTTTCCTGTAATTGTTGTATCTGTAGATGTAGGAATATATCTAATATCTGCTGAAGAAACAGGAATAAGGTTTGCATCTCCTGTACCAAAATCTAAATCTGCTGCTGTACCAAGCCCTAGTCCTTTAGCATTAAATCCATATACAGAAACAGCATCACAAAAAGCCATTCCAGCCATACTTGCTACCACAGTCATTCCTGTACCACTTCCCGTTTTTAGAGTAATAGTACTGCTGCTTTGTCTTACAGTCTGATCATTAATAACGTAGAATTTTGAAACAGTAGGTATTGTAATATCAATATTTGCACTTACAGTTCCTACAAATTCCAGAATAGCTGATCTTGATTGATCTGTAGTTCCATTATTTTCAGATAATGTAATATTAGCAGAAGAGCAGGAAACAGTAGTATATGCAGCTAATGCATCATCCAACATATCAATAACATTAGCATTGAGAATAGTTCCCCAACTGTTAGGATTTTCTCCATCTGCCTGTTTTTCTAACCTGACTCTAGATGTAAATGTACTTGCCATGTTTTATTCCTCAGTAATATTTTTGTTTGAACGAGGCTGGTCTTCCTCTTGCTATAGTATAAGCAACAATTGTATTTTCGTCATTAACTGTTCTTAAAGATAAAGCAACTGATTCAGTCTTAAGATAATCTACATAAGTAATCACAATAGAATATACTACAAATATAGAAGGTTTGGATAACATTCTACATTCATCAGCATCTACCTTTTTCTTAAACAGAAGCATAATTTCTGGGAATCCTCCCGTAGTATCAATTCCAACCATTTCCATAATATCTTTTTCATCTTTACAAACTGCTCTAACTATAATATGATCACCACTTTTCCAAAGAGGTTCTGGAGCTTGAAATCCTTCTTGTGCTAAACTTGGAGTTGAATAATATAAAAATACTCCTAGTAAACTACTAAATAAAATATATTTTAATTTTGTCATCTAATATACTGCTCCTATAATTATCCGCTTCGTGGATTTTTAGGCCAGTCATAAAAAACTGCTGCTTTATTTCCAGCATCTAACATCTCTTGTGTAAGAACTGTCATTGCTTTTAAATTATCTACACTATCTTTTTCGTCAATAGCAGCCTCTAATTCTGCAGCTTTAGCTCTTAGATCAGTTCTCCATTGCATTAAATCAGCAGGAGGTTCCTTTTCTATATCAGCCTTTCTAATAATAATCCAGTCTGTCTTTCCAAGTTCAGAAGAAAGAACAGAATTAACTTGTGCTTTCATATTATCTTTTATAAAACTTACAGTTCTTTCATTTTTAGTTTGTGTAATGTTTACACTATCCTCTCCTATAACAGGAGAACCTTCAGAACCAGTATAAAACATATCATCTTGATACTGTCCTGAGTAAATATATGGAAGAATACCTATAGCTTTTCTCTCTGCATCTGTCCAAGCAGATGAAAAAATACTTCTAGGATATTGAATTCCACTTAAAGTTAAAGGTCTAGGATTATTAATTGTTTGAATAATCTTACCTTCAGAAATAACTGCCCACATCTGCTAGTTTCCTTTCTCTGTTTATCGTCCATAGATGGGAGGAAGTGTACCTCCACCACCAATGTCTGCCATTGCCATATAAATTATATCATTTCCAGAACCATTAGGACCAGAATCTCCTACTCTTACTTTAAAACCTTCTGCAAGAATATCTATATCATAAGCTGATCCACTTGATCCTTGTGTACCGTCGCCTTGAGCATTATTTAAATTAGCAAATAAAACTGTAGATAGAGTGCCGGGATTATATGTCATTGTTGCTGTGTCAATGATGCCCCAATCTCTAGCCACATCTGCATTTTTCCAAATGATATATCTAGGTTTAAAACCTGTATAAATAAATGGACCGTTGGTAGCTCCAGTGCCTATATATGCTCCTACTTTACATACTCCAGCTACTGATCTAAAACAATATGCTATCATAGCTGTGGAACTTTGGTTTGTTTCAGCAGAAGTCCCTAGACTGACAACAGTTGCTGTTGGTGCTGTACTATTATAAAGAGTTGCATCTGCTACAAATGCTACGGTACTATCTAATCTCAGAGAACCTGAAGCTGGACTACTATCAGCATCTGCATGATAAACATTCCAGTCATCACCTCCGGGCAACTCCCTTATTATTACCATCTCTGGCGCACCACCCAATCCATGCCCAATTGTTGTATTTGATCCAGTACCAGTATAACTTACTATACTAAAATGATCTGCACCAGCAACACTGGTAGTACTATTGGTGTCTCCATTTTCATTAGTACTTGTAGTATTGCCACCTAACCATTGCCAAGATACAAACTTTTCTGTATTTGTATTAACCTGATCTAAGTTACCAACAGTAAAACCGTCAGAGCCAAAGGCAGTAAGTCCTTCTGATTCTGTAGTCTGAGCAGCAGTAGTATCAGATTCAATCTGTTTAGTAGTTCCTCTTACAGCATCATATAATGCATGAGAATCAGCAGCATCTCTGTTTTTAATCCAAACAAAATCTGGCTGAAAACCTGTACCAGTATTGGCCTTTCCTCCAGAACCAATTGCAGTTCCGTTACCTGTATAAAGAACTGGATTAAAGTAATCTATACCTTGATAAGTTGGTGCAGTAAACTCTGAAGAAGTTATTTCCCCAAAACCAGAAGGAACTGATGCAAGATTCCAAGTAGAACTAGGAAACTTTAAAGAAACAGTACCTGTATTTGTATCCAGTGCAGGAGTTATATTTGATGGAACAGAGGTAACTGTTGCATTTGTACCACCAGCAGGATCACCAGAACTAGCCCATGTAACTGTGGTAGCACCAGAGGCAATCCTACCAAACCAGAATTTAGAATTATCTGCATCATATGCCATTGCAATTCTATCATTTGTAGACCAAGAAAATAAAGCTGATCCTTCTGTATTGTCGTTTACAACCTTTCCATCATTTTGCATTCCCCAACTTAATGCTGTTCCTCCACAAGCAGCATCTAAGAAACTGCTTGATTCTGCAAAACCAACTCTAGCCGATGCCACACTGTCCCAGTTTGCTTCCCAATACCATTTCCCAGTTGTTGGAATACCCAAGGTTACTCTCATACAGGCTCTTCCTGCACCGGGTCCAGCAGAGGTGAGATTACCTGATGACAGCGTAGGTAGTGTATCATCTGAGTGATCAATATAATTTATAGTTGGATACATTTTACTTGGTGTATTTGTTGACTGATTACCAGAAGCTATACTTGATAAAGAGAAGTCATTATTATTAGAACTTTCGTCGTTTCCTAAATCAGAAGAATCATCAAAGGAAAGCATAAAACTAGTTCCACCAGCAGTAGAAGCTAGTGAAGTAATATCTGAATCTGATTTAGGTGAAAATTCAGAACCATTAGTTCCAAAGGTAAAAGCATCCAGAAAATCTGTTACGGCAACATCTCCATTTTGAATTGAATCCCCATCCAAGAAACATATCTGTGCCATATATGCATTAGCATAAACAGAAGATGTTCTTGAGCGTCTTCCAATTTCATTTGCCTGATCATTATTCCAGTATGTCTCTCCAGCAGAAGAAGGATAAGCAGCACTACCAGTGCTTAGAGCCATTGCAACACCATTAATATAAATACTGATACGATCAGTTTCAGAACCTTCATTAGAATCATAAGATATAAGTGCATGATACCATGCAGTATCTCTCAATAAGGCTGTTGTATTTACATTCATTGAAGCATTGTCATCCTGCACCATTAAAAAGGTACTCGTAGTTGTATCCATTGCTACTCTAAATTCAGAAGTTCCGCTATTAGCAGAAAAGAAAACCATTTCTGTACCAACTGAATTTAATTCAAACCAAAATGATAGAGTCCAACGTGTTCTATTTCCTGCAGACCCCGGAGTTCTTGTTAAGTAATCAGCAGAACCATCAAGCCATATTGATTTGGGTATAAGACCACTATTAAAAGTAGTTGTTGTGGATTGTCCACCTGCTCCTAAAAGAAGATTGTTACTAAATACACTCATTATGAATATGCCTTTGTTAGTAAAGCTTGGACATCTGTAGATGTATGAACTATATAATCTAATCTATCAATTGCATTTCCATCTGTTGACAAGGTAGGTGCTTCACCTCCTGCAAAATCCCAACTACTTCCATAAGCAAGAGTTTGAGAACCTGTTCCATCCTGTACAATAAATATACTTCCTACTTGTCCTGCAACACAATTCGTTGGATTATCTAATGTTCTGTTTCCTGCCAGTGTAACTGTAAAGTTTTGTCCTGCATTAAAATCTACAGAAATATTTGTTCCATCTGTTAATGCATTAATATCTGCAACTGCTGCAGTTTCTATTCTTAAGTTTTTTCCCAAAAGAGCATTGATTCCTATAGCAACAGCACTAACATAAAAATCTGTTCCTGATACAATTCCTGTTAGGGTTCCTCCTGCCAAAGGAAGGTGATTACCTATGCTTGTAGCCAAAGCTGCAGAAGTAGTAGCTATAAGAGTGTTTGTAGTTCCTATACTTGTAGCTAAAGCTGTAGAGGTAGCAGCAACACGAGTATTTGTAGTTCCTATGCTTGTTGCTAAAGCAGAAGAAGTTGCCGCAATAAGTGTGTTTGAGTTACCTATACTTGTAGCTAGTGCAGCAGAAGTAGCTGCAAGCACAGTATTAATAGATGTTATCGCATTAATATTAGTTGTGATATTTGTATTAGAATTACCTATGCTTGTGGCTAAAGCTGCAGAAACAGTAGCTAGTTCTGCATCAGTAGCAAAGCCACTACCATCACCTATAACAGAATTAATAGATGTTATTGCATTAGTATTCGTTGTAATATTTGTATTAGAATTCCCTATACTCGTTGCTAGGGCTGCAGAAGTAGTAGCAATAAGGGTATTTGTCGTTCCTATACTGGTTGCCAAAGCAGCAGAAGTTGTTGCAATAAGAGTATTTGTAGTCCCTATACTTGTTGCCAAAGCTGCAGATGTTGCTGCAAGAACTGTATTAACAGATGTAATTGCTGCCTTATTTACTGATGTTAAAACACTAACTGCAGCTACATCACTAGTACTTGGAATAGCACTTCCACCAATATAAATCTGTGTTGTAGCATAGACATTGGCTGCTGAAACAGCCCCAGAAAATTCTGCTGCTACACCAGAAACCTTTGTTGTAAAACTCCCTGTCCCTGCGACAAAATTAGTTGCGCTTAAACTTGTTGTAAATCCACCAACTACACCAGCTAAATTTGTTGAAACAGAGACTGTTCCAAAACTTTGATTAGTCTGTAACTGAATAACTCCTTCTTTAGTTATTCCTGCAGAAGGATCAGTTGCTACACCTGTTCCTGTCCCATAGGTAGTTGCTGCACCTACAGAAGTTAATGTACCAGTAATAGAAACAAATTCATTTATTGCAGAAACAGAAGCTGTTAATGCGACACCACCAATTTCAAAAGTTCCGTTTACATTCACAACAGCATTACTCAATTGAAGGGCAGAGTTTGTACCATCACCACTTTCAATTGTTCTTACTGTTGAATCAATACCATCATTAGTAGATACAGCTACTTTTAAAAGTTGCTTATATGTATTAGCTATTTGTTTTCCTGTTAAGTCAGTCATACTTGATTCCAATCCGTAGCTTCATTTTCCCATAAAGTTGTAGCAGCATCCCAAGTTATATTTCTTCCACCAGTATCTGGTCCTCTAGGATTTCTTATTGCTATATTATCTTTTACATTAGGAGATTTATTTAAAGGACTATTTTTTAAATCATAAGCACCTTCCCAATCTTCTGGACATACCAGCATCCCATAACTATTCATTCTCATAACTCTATGAGGATACTGAAATCCACAAATGTCACATATAGCTAATGCTCTTTTATTTGTAGCCATTAATACACATTAATCTTTGGTAATAAATACATGCTTGCTCTCTCTTTGTCTTCAACCATAGCTCTTGAAAGAAGCTCTTCATAATTTCCTTTTAACATTGCTATTCTTGTATCTGCAACCAGAGGACGTTTCATAGACATATAATAAGCTAAACCACAAGTTAAAGGAGGAAGAAATCTTTTTGGAAGATCAGCATTCTGACCTTCAGATTTATTTACATCTTGAAGTTCACTTATCTTTTCTATCTTTAAAACATCTGTAGAATTTTCTGGTATAGGCCAGATAAAGACTGTAGGTTTACTTTGATTACGTTTAATAGTATATTGACTAGCTCTGCCAGTTTGTCCCTTTTGAGGAATATGAAGATACTCTTCAAAAGAAATTCTTGTGGCAGCGATATCTACATTATCTCTATTTACAATAAGCTGAAGAGCATCTATTGCAGACTCATCCAGATCATAAGATGTAACACTAGCAGATACAGTAACTAGAGTAGTTTGTGTAGACCACAAAAGAATGCCTCTATTCTGCCAGTCTTTCAACATAAGATTAATTGATCTTCTGGCAGAAGCTGGCTCATGACCAAGAGTTTGTTCACCCCCAATCATTTCCATTGCTTCCTGTATAACTTCGTCTATATCCAGATCAAAATTATATGTTCCTGATAAAGCCATTAAATCTGTCCACCTTTTTTATAACCGTTCATTACTTTATTTCTTCCCACAAGACCACCTCCTGCAGCTTTTCTAAAACTAAGACTAGCAATTTTAGGCATAAATCCCTTTCCTTTGGTCAGTCCTTTTTCTGATTCTAAAAGAAGACCATACTCTTCTAATTCTCTAGGAGTAAGTTTAGATACATCAATAGGATTTGGTCGTACCTTACCCTTTTTAGATTGGGAAAGAAAACGATATTTTGTGGGATAGCCCATTAATGCTTTCCTGTTGCTCCCCATCCTCTTTTTGCAGCACCAACACCCATAGGACCACCCTTTTTAAATCCATAGGTTCCTCTTGGTTTTCTTGTAGCTTTAGCAACGTCTCTTCTACCTTTCATAGACATTTTCTTACCAGCTTCTTTACCTCTGGTCATGCCTAGCTGCTCATCTTTTCTTGCATCATAACCCTGTTGCATTTTACCGCCTCCGGCATATCTCCTGCGTTTAGCCTCAGACATAGTACCTGATCTTGATTCTTCTGCAGGAGACAGTCCTACACGACTCATTTTCTTTGGCATAATTTTCCCTCCCTTTTTAAAGTCTAGATGGTCTGGAATCCATCTTTCTTGAGTAAGACGAAATTTAGCTGCATTTAATACAGAAGGACTAGCCTCTTTTCCTTCCATCAGTTTAGCAGTCCTATCTAAAAACCTCATAGCTTTTTGTTCAGCTTCTTTTTTACCCACATCTTGCTTTTCCATAATATCATTAACAAGATAAGAGGGTGGTGTAGTAAACTTCTTAGTTGCCTTTCTTTTTCTTGGCTTTAGACGTTTAGCAACTCCTTTAGCTACTCGACTCAATATTGGCATAACTATGTTCTCCTTTTCATTGTAGCACCCCAACCACGCATAGCCTGTCCTACACCTCTTGGTTTAGAAGCTGATTTTCTTTTGGTCTTTTTAGATTTAATTGAACCGCCTTTTTTCTTTAAGGTCAACTTTCCGCTTTCTACTAATTCCATTAACTCTTTGACTTGAGGCTCAGTTACGCCTTCTTTGAAGCGATCACCCATCATATCATGAATATAACTTGCAGGAGGAGCATATTCTCCTGTTCCTTTTATTCCTTCAGGATATTTGCTACTTTTTGCCACAGACTTTGCCTGACCTGTCATTTTGAGCCTTCTTTTTTGAGCTTGAGACAGTCCTGTGGGAAGCTTTACTTTTGAAAGAGGTGGACCTTCTTCAACAGGATTATACATACGCTCACCAAATTCATCAAAATATTTGAGCTTTTCTGCTCCTGTAGCTTTATCGCCTACATATTCTTTTCTAAGACCCGGACTTGATCCCCTCGGAGGTACATAATTAGGATCAGTTTCTCTCATCTGTCTTTGTTGTTCTTTTAAGAAGTCTCGCCACCGTTTAGGAACTCCTTCAGTTCTAGTTCTTGTAGGCTTGGGTTTGACTGCAGCTTTCTTTCTATCAGCAAGAATCTTTGTAGCTTCTTTTCTATCTACACCTAGCTCGTCCATAATCTCTTTAACGGCAGCAGGAATTCTTCCTCTAGAAGTTCTTTTTCTTCCTCTTTTACCTTTCTTAGCTTTAGGTTTAGTTTCAACTTTAGCTTTAGGTTTAGCTTTAGCTTTAGGTTTAGGTTTAGCTTTGGGTTTGGTAGCTTTCTTAATTACTTCATCACTATCACCCATAATATCTTGACCCCATTTAAGAAGTCTTTTTCCTGCTTTTCCTGCTATTCCTGCTGGCATAATATTAATCCTTATAGGTTATTTCTTTACCGGGTTCATAGTCTACAACGACATCCTGCTCTGGTCCCTGAACTGCTGGTCCTTTTCTTGCAGCACCAAAACCTTGCCCCGTTGGATTACCTGTAACTTCTTTCATAGCTTTTTCATAAGCTGCGTAACCTTTTGCATCATATGAATAATGTTTTCCTTTAAATGTAGGCATTTAACTTCTCCCTCTTTTCATTTTTTTAAAAGTCATAGCAAGTCTAGCACGTTGTCCTAATTTACCCGGTTTTTTTGCAGCAGCCTTTAATGTAGCTGGAGGAATTGTTTTTCCTTTTTTAATACCTAAAGATTTTCTTAAAGCTCCGGGTTTCTTTATTGCTTTTTGTATCCACTTTTTATCTTTTGCCACTTTTCTATTTCCTTTCAGTTCTCTTGGAATATCACTTCTGCTAATTGCCATCAGGGAGAACCCTGTATAATTGGATCAGCAGAACCTGCAGGACTTGCAGCAACTGCCATATCGTCTTGCCTTGTTCTTCTGGCTTGATTTCTTAATCCATCAATAGCTGTTTTAAATTCTGCTTGCCAGATAGGAACTGTATCAAAACTTTTATTGAAAAGAGAAGCTTCAATCATGCAAGCATAGAAGAGCGCATCGTAACAAAAATCAGAAAAATAGTTGTTAGGAGCAGCAGATGTAAGGGTCGCAGGTCTGGAAACATGAAGCACCTCCCCATCATAAGTTGATGTCGGTGTAGGAGCTAAGTAAATAGCTGTATTATTTCTCATTGCATAATATTTTGGCTGTCCTACGGAAGCACTCACATAGGGCCAAAAATCATAAATAAATTCTTGTGTTCTTGGAAGTAAACTAATTCTACTGTTTGCAGTTCCTACAGGAGCAGAAACAGAAGCAGATACAAGAATGTTAAAGTTTCTTACAATCCTTGTTCCACTTGGTAAAGACACAAGAGGATTATTAGCTGAAACAGCTATTGAAGTAAATGTATTTAATCCGTAGTCATCCAGTTGTGTGACTAAACGATTTTCTGCCTTATTAATAAAATACTCTATGTGAGTAGTAAATTCTGTTCCATCATTTTCAGCAGTATTTTGAATATCTGTTACAAGTGTAGAATAAGAAGGCATATAGTTTACCCATAAAAAACGGTTAGAACGGCGGCACTTGAAGGTGCAGAAACTTTAATTACACCACTAGCTTTTGGTCCATAATCTCCTAAATAAATATCTGCTCCAGCTACAGCTTTAAACTTTGTAACAGCACCAACAGTATTAGAGGAAACACCTCCTGCTACATTAACTTGCTTCTCGCCAGTAATTAAATATGTTCCTGCTACATCAGCATACAAGGCATATATTCTTGTAAAAGAGTCATTGGTATTACTTGAATTCAAAGTAACTGAAGTTGTAATATCAACAAGCAGCCCACTTCCAGTTCCACCACCATCAACCATTGCGGTTTTAATATTCGATGACATATTTTATCCCTTTTAAAAATATAAGAAGGAGGGATTTCTCCCTCCCTCTTAATGGTTGAATTAACCAGTATTACCGAAGAAGCCTCTCCAGTCAGACCAACCAAAGCTATAACGCTCTCTGGCTTTGAAACGGAGATTTCCAGTATCAAAATCTGGCTCCATTTTAGTCTGTAGAGGTGCTCTAACAAACATCTTAGTACCGTTAGGAACATTAGTCTTAACGTACCAACCATCTGTATCGGTAAACCGCCGATTAATCTGAGAACCCTTTGGCAGCATTGACATGCTACGAACTGAGTTCACATCGTTCCACCCTGATGGTGCGGTTAGTGCAGAACTGCCGTCAATGGCAATACTACCTGCTGCCGGAACCAACTGGGAGTTTAGTAGTGAATTAGCTGTTGCCCAATAATCTGGTGGAATATGAAGTGAGACAGCAGACCCACCAACCAGAATACCACGATCATCTTTGATCTTCTGAATCGTCGTAAGTGCAGATTCAAGAGATGCATAAGCAAGATCAGCAGCACTCAAGGAGTTGGACTGATTGCCATCACTTATCGTTGGATGGGCAGCACTGAAAAGCGGAACCCCATCTCCACCATGATAAGCAGCAGTATCGGTAAAGCCGTTGTTGAAGATATCAGCAGCTTTAACCTCTTTCGTATTAGCCATCGCTCTTGCAAGACCTTTGGCACGAAGTTTGGCGAAGGTATCATACAGATTGTCCTCCATCGCCTCTTCCGTGACAGCAAAAGCAAGACTAATGGTTTCATTAGTATAACGGGCAGTATAACTTTCTGAAGCAGTATCATAAGTTACTGCAGCACCCTCTCCCTTAACAGGAGCAGTACCAAACCCAGTAAACAGAACCTCTTCTTCAAAGGCTCTATCTGAATTTTCAATTTCAAAAAGTGCTCTATGCTCGTTATCAACATCCCCGTATTCTAAACCAAACACGGCGTTCAAACCGGGGAGTAGTTCTTTAGCAATACTAGCTCTATTAATAGCCATAATCTAACTCCCCCTATGCTAGTGTTACGCTAGGTGCAAGCATCGCTTTGTGATGTGCAAGCCTAACTTCAAGTACTGGGAATGCTCTTTCTGTCGCAACAGTAATATCATTTCCCGGTTCGTCTTTCACAGCTACTGGATATACATCAATAGCTTGTGTTGCTAGTCTGGTCGCAGCTTTAATACCAAAACCTGACTGGCCGGTAACAGTTGATCCAGCACCAACAGTCAATCCAAAGAAAGACTGATTAATATCGCCAGCAGAAACAGAAGCATCTGCCTGAATATAATATGTTGCTGTCGGATCAGTATTTACCATAGCCGTGGCGTTAGTGGCAGAAGTGCCAGTAGGCCAATATTTACTCCATTTTGGTTGTCCATCCTGAACATAATGACACCCTTGGAATACACCTACAACAATAGGAGCATCACCAAGAGAAGTGCCACCAACAGTAACTGGTTCACAGTTACCTAAAGTAGCTTTAACTGTATCACCAGTAAAGATATTTTTTGCCAACCCTGATGCAATAGGAATCTCCTCAAAACCAGTGGAGTTAGCACCAGAGCCACGCATTCTTGCAGGTTGGAAACCACGGAGAGCTTTTGAAGTACTCATATATTTTCTCCTTTAAAATAAAGTTTCCCTAATAAACCCTCTAACTAGAAACTAATCCTGAAAATTAGGACTCCTTCCTCTTGTCACAGAGGATTTACTATTATTAGTTATAGGCATTCTGGAATCAGAGGAGTTCTCTAACTGTGAATTAACTGCAGTCATTAGATTGTCACTCTTATTCTGGAAATACCTCTGACGGGCAGCGATTTTTCCTTTAGGCATTTTTGCCAAGGCCAAGTCTCCACGACAGACCGTACCGCTATACCGCCCTTCCTCCAGCACGATAGAGGAATGTATCATCTCAGGAACTTCATCTGGAGCTACAAAAGTCCATCCTTCAGCCAACTTCTTTCCAATATTCTGATAGTCATCGTTTTCTCTCAGCTTAATTCGTAGCCAACGTAATCCCATATTCTGGTCATCGAAACGATTTTGAACACTATCAGGAATATCTAAAGCATCTGGCTCTTCGTAAGTCCATTCTGTTTCTTCTCTAGTTTCCAGTTCTCTTTGATTTGCACTTCGCGCATTTTGATTTCGTGTATCCATAGTGTTAACCTCCACGCTGTGTTTGAATAGTTGTATATTCCCCATCGGCTAAATCAGCCTTTCTTTTTTCTGCGGCATATACCTCAAGAGGAATATTCCATTTAGTAGCTAACCTCACATCTTCTTGTGATAGTTTAACTTTTTTACTGGAACTTGCAGGTTTGCGTGATGCTCCTGCAACCACTTGAGCAGGTTGTGTCGTAACCTGTTCCGAAACTTCTTCTTCTACCTCCTCATATCTATGAGGAAATTCCTTTTTTAATCTTCTGTCTATTTCTGTATAAAAATCATCGTCAGAAGTATTAAATCCCATCTGCTTTAATTCAGCATCTATAGCTAAAGCTGCTGCAGTTCTTACTGAGTCTTTACCAAACCATTCATTTTCTGCAGCCCAACTTTGAGCTTTTGGATCAGGAGCTTGAGGTGCAGCCCTCTTTTGTTCCTGTCTTTGTTCAATTGCTTTTTCATAATTAGAAAGAGCAACTTTTCTTTCACCTAAATTCTGTAAGTCAAGCTGTGCTTGGTTTAAAGCTTCCTGCGCCTTAAGAACTTTATCTGAATCTCCATCTTCATAAGCTTCTCTATAATTACTTCTTGCTAATTCAATCTTATCTGTAAGCTGTTGTTCAGAAACTTCTGTACTTACTTTTTGAGTATCAGTAAACTGTTTTTCTCTTGTTAAAATACTTCTTTGCAATTCTTCATTATCTTGCATTAGTTTCTGAATCTGCTCATCTCTAGATTTTCTCTGAGAAACTAACTGCCTAATTCTTTTTTGTGCTCCTTTTGTTTCTATCCCGTCAAGTTCTTCTGGCTCTTCTACAGTTTTTTCTTTAACTTCGACAGGTTTCGTTTCTTTTTTAGGAGCCATCTCTCCTTCAATTTCAAAATCTACTTTTTCTTCCGACACTTCTATATTATTCCACCCTTCTTGAGTATCACTCATTATTTTTCTCCCTTACGTTGCCACGAAAGCAATTCGATTTACGTTAGTGTTCATATTATACTATAAGTTATAGTGATCGCGCAACCCCCTGTTAATTAGATAAATTAAATGTTGGGTCTAAATATTTTGGATTTTGTACTTTCAGCAGAATTTGATCATCAAATAAGAGAATTAATTTAATTCCTTTATACTGCATCTTTACTCCTGCATTTTTACCGTAGCAAACATAGTCTCCTTTTTTACACCACGGTCCTTCAGGAAATTTATCTTTATCCATATAAGCTAACTTTCCTAAAGTTATAACTCGTCCTACTGTTGTAAGATAAGCCATGTCATCTTTTGTTGAATCGGGAAGAAGAACACCCCCCTTTGTTTTTGTTTTAACAGAAACGGGACGAACTAGAACATGATATCCCGGTATAGTTGGAAGAGGAGAAGGATCGGAAACTTCCTCCTCCTCCCCAGAAATCCACTTATCGTTTATAATTGCTTTGTTTAAAGCTAGTTGTTGCATATTTAATTTTCTCCTTTAATCGTCATCATTGTCTGAACGCATTCTTTTCTTAAGAATATCTCTCAGTGCTTCTCTTGACCATTCTATACCAGCACAGTATCCTACCATATGTTTATAAGTAGGAAAATCATCTGCACTTCCTGCAGCAACTGCTCTAACTATTGTTTCTAATTCTTTATTATATTTTTGGACGACCTCATCCCAAAGCTCCATGTTTATTCTGCTGCCTCCACAACAGGCTGATTCTGATAGAACTCAGGCCATCCAACCATGTTAAAGACATATCCTATTGCCATACCTACACCTATGGCAATTATAATTTTCCAATGCTTGGAGCAACAACTTATTATTCTTTCACTCCACGCTGTAATACTTGAAATTATGTTCATATATTACTCCTTGTCTGTTTCATTATACTCACCCTTTTCCCCTTCCATTCTGGTTGCCATTTCCGCAACCTTAATCAAAGTTTCTTGGGCTTGTTTATTTCCTTCTGCCTCGCCTCTTTCTGCTGTATCTATTAATTTTATTAAAGCTTTTAACTGTTCAATATTACTTTTTACTGCATCTCCTTTTGAGGCTTGAGACAACTTTGCCAATGTATCCATAACTTTTAGTTCCTGTTCCTGATTTAAATCAGCTTCCTTAACTGCAGCATTAAATAACATATCTACAGCTTTCATGGATTGTTTAGCAATTCTATCCCTTTCTTTTTCTTCTGACTTACTCTGCTGTTCTGCTCCCTTTTGAACAGCCTTTACAGCTATTTCAGATTCTTCAATATCTAACTTCCTATTTTCTAAAGCAGCTTCTGTTGCATCAGTTTGTAATTGTATCTGAAGTTTCTGCTGTTCCAAAGCTAGTCTGGCTTTTTCAATCTCTACCATCTGCTGTTCTGGAGACTGCTGTGGACCCATAGCCATATTTGCATTAAGAACCTGTTGTGCAGCCTGTGCCATAGCAAGTTCTGCTGTTTGAGGCATTGCTGCTTGATCAGGAGGTAACTGCTCAATCATCTTCCTTGCAACACCATTTACCTGTTCTTGGTATTTCATAATTGAATGTTCCTGAATATTAGATTCAAGAAGAGGTTTTATTCTTTGCATAATTGGAGACTTACCATGAGCAGGGTCTTGTAAGTATGCCATCTTTATCTGAATATGAGCATCATGATTCTGACCGGGGAAGGACGCAATTGGAACTCCCTTTGTTGCAGCCATAATATCTGAAATAGGATCAAGGGGTTTAGGCTCAATCTTTGGAGGAAGTATCTGATCCAGATTCGGCATATTCGCCGCTCCAAGGATTGTTCTATTTAAAGCTTCCAGATTGAACATACCGGGAGGAGACTGTTGAGATAACTGTAAAGCCATCTGAGCCAACATCATCCTGTGTGCATTAGAGGGAATATTGGGATCAGAAACGGGGATAATATCTACCCTTCCGTCAAAATCCCTTTTTAGAACGTGTCGGGATTGCCCCGGCACATTGAACGGATATTCATTTGGTAGGTAATCGTGATTGATTCTTCCCAATATCTTTAGCTCATCTCTCTGCGATTTGTGAAGTCTTTTATGTATAGCACTGAAAAACTTACTTGACGCTTCAAGCAAAGCCATTGTCGTTCCGACAGGACCATATGAGGAAGCATCTGATACCATTTTTTCTGTGTTATCAGCAAACTTCTGACCTGCCCCTGAAACAAAGCCAAGCATCTGGAACAGAGTCGAGGAAGGCTCTTTATATGGCAAAGTAATAATTGCTTTACTTAGGTCCATACCAGTTGCTTCAACTTCTTTAAATTCCCCCGGTGCTATTGGATCATTATCGCCTACAATTCTAACTCCTTTAGCCTTATATCCCCCCGGTAGGTTCGCAAACTGACCTGCATCAATGAGTGCTCTCATGGCTGCTGTCGCAGTCATTGTGAGATTACCAAGGAAGTGGATCAGTCCTAACCCGTAAAAACCGAATCCCGGTACGAATCTATAGTGTACAAAATGTAATATTTTTTGTCTCGTTTCGTCGTCGGGCTTGTAGTTTCTACGAATACTAAGTATTTTTCTTGATTGCTCTTCCAGAGTGACAATGTAGGGAAGAGCAATTCCATCATCGTATTCTGGATCATCTTCCAGTTCTAGATAACAATGCTGCTCCAATAAAGTATATTGAGGATCATCTGCTCCTGCAGGAGACACACCAAGGATTGTATCCATCTTGGTTGTCATTGCACTTAGCATTGGTATTCCTGCATCTGGAAGATCGACATCCATATACATACCTGAAGCTATTTCTCTAGCTAAATCATTTGGACTTCTATAAATAACATGAGTATACCTATCTGCTTTTCTTAAATCACTTGCATAATAAGAGACATAGAACTGGTCAATAGGAACAAACTCTGAAACTGGTCTGTCCAAAGAAGCGTCATAATAAATCTTTTTGAATGCTGAACCTATCAATGGCAGATGGAAAAGCATTCTTTCAAACTCATCAAAGTATTCTGGCATCTGCTCAGTAAGCTGGTAGTTCATAAACTGCTCTACCCTGTCAGCTTGCATTTCTTTTTCTGGAGAATAGTCTCCCATGATCTGAGCTTTAACTGGACCAGAAGGAGGAAATAATTCGTTGGATGCTTTTGACTGGAACTTAACAGCGTTCTCTACAAGCATTGGATGTACTGCTGTACATGCTCCCTCGAAAGGCTGTGAAGCTTCCTCAAGTTTTAATCCAAGAAGATCGAAGCCTCTTTCAAACATAGACTCCCATTCATTTCTTGAATCCTTATCTGCAGTAAACTTATCAAAAACTCCTGCAGATATGTCTTCTAAATCTGTATCATCTATGTTTTCAGCGAGATTTTCAAACCACTCTTCTACTGTGGGCTTTTGTTCAACCTCCAGACTGTCCTCAAAATTGACTACAACTCCCCCATCTGGGGATGCATCAATAGTAACTGCTTCTCCTATTTCAGCAGACACGCCACCTTGCCCCACAGGAAGGGTAATGATTTCTGCCTGTTGTCCTATTGTTTCATATGGATTTCGTTCAGTTGCCATTCTTATAAGTATCCTTAAATTTTGAAATGTCCCAAGTACTCGCCTTGCACCATTATAACACTAAAAATTCCAGTACGCAACCCTCTGTTGTCTACGGGGATTTTCGTCATCTTCCCAAGAGGGATCATCTGGGTGGCCTATACGCCAAGACTCTCTCATATAATGGACTGCCATTGTCAGGGCATCCACCTGATCATCATGCTTTGCATGGGGAAAGGTAATTAATTCTTCTACGAGTTCATCTGCCCATCTTTTATTCTTTGGTATCCAAACTCTTCCTGCTTCAAGTAAAGGACTTGCTGCATATACCCTTGCAACCTTATCCTTATCTGGTGTATATTCCAGAACTGGCAGACCTCCTCTTCTCATATCCTGTATAAGAGACTGTCCAGAGGCTTTCTTTTCTACAATACACACATCTGGCTTATACTCATCGTAGAGAAGCTGCGCCATTCTTCTTAGATCAGGGTATTCATAGCGTCCTCTCTGGTTTCCAAGCAGGATAAGATTACCTCCATAGTATTCTCTTCCCTTATCATCTTCTTCTGCTGTATCAAAAATACCCCATGTCTGTATGACACTGAAATCTGCAGTTGTTCTTGTACTGAACGCTGTATCATATGTCTGAATTATAAAATCACATTCAGGAGGATCGTCGTAATCCCATTCCTGTATCCACCTCTTCTTTATTACACCCCCTTCTTCAGGGGTTGGGTTCTGCATATATAAAGAGTTCCAGTATCTGGACCCATTACTTGCAATAATCTCTTCTTCATCTATTCTTAAAATTTCATCTGGCTTCCATTCAGGAAAATAGCTTGATCCTACAGGTAAATCCAGTAATTCAGAAGCTTCATCGTCTATCCATGCAGGAATCTTTACAACTTCCCAAGGATATGTTACTTCCATATCCATTATTTCCTGTTGTTTTAGCAACCATCCACAGAGATCATCATGATGATACCTTGTATTAATGATAACTATCGCACCATTAGGCATAATACGGGTTCTTAAGCCAGCAGGATACCATTCCTTGATATATCTCCTACCTGCTTCAGAGAAAGAGTCTTCTTCAGACATTGCATCGTCTAATATGGCTATATGTGCACCTCTACCAGCAATCTGGCTTCGCACACCTGCCGCATAGTACGTTCCATTGTGGTTTGTCTTCCACTTTCCTGCTGCCCTTACATCTGATCTTAGAGTAACCCCCTTGAATATGTCCTGAAACTTGTCCATTCCAACAATATCTCTTACTGATCTACCGAAATCAGAAGATAGTTGGTCACTATGAGAGATTGTAAGGATTTCGTGCTCTGGATTATTACCTATATACCAAGCAGGGAATAGCTTTGAGCAGATTACAGACTTTGAACTACGAGGAGGAAGAAAGACCATAAGCCTTTTTATCTTTCCTTCCTTAACTTTCTGTAATTTATCTGCTAAAACCCTGATGTGCTTCCCCATCTTCCAGTCAGAGACAAGGGTTGGAGCCATTAATCTGATAAAAGACAGGAAATCATCATTACATTTGGATGTAATCCTCTGATCCAGTAAGGAATACATCGCAAGAAGACCATCATACTTGCTTATTTCTGTGTTTTCTATGTTTTGTTCTGTCATATGTTATATATAGTTATTATAAAAGAAGGGAATATTAAAAGATAAATATAAAGTGTATATAATTTAAAGAGTTTGTCTTGTCTGTGTAGATTATAACATATCTATATAGACTACACAAGCCCCGGTTTGGAATTAATTACCCCAGATGAGAGTGACCCTTGTATTTTTTGTAAATTTTTGAGAGGTCTGTTTATATATATATGAGTGTGTGCGTGTTTGTGGGGGTGGGTACGCATAATGCGCGACGAAAAATCTCTGGATTTTCAAAGGAATTCCTTGGATTTTAAAACCCTTTAGGGTTTTATCTAGTCTATTTAGCTCTCCATAGAACGAACTCTACGAGTTCTATGGAGAGCTAAATAGTTCAGTGGTTTTGAGGGAAGGTTTTCCAGTTCATCGAAGATGTCCCTACAAAATCACTTCAACGCTACTCTGTAGCGTTCCTTAGAACTTCCAAGCTATTGTTTTAACAATAGTTTTTCCAGATCAAAGCCTTTACCAAGGCTTCCTGCACATGATGAAATCCTTTAGGATTTTGAGGAGGACTTGACAGGCTTTGATGAAACTGTTAGGAAAATACCCCTGACTTCTTAGGAAGGGGATATTTTACTTATTAGGAGATTTTGCGATGGAGCATTTGACTGGTGTTTTGTGGATCGTTCAAGACTTTGCAGAGACAAAAGGGGTTATGGTTTCAGTCAGCCCTGATGGAATTGGTTTCGATAGTCACATGCTCTCTACTGGAGAGCATATTGATTGGTCAGTAGATATCTTGGAGACAGAGATATTTATAAATAATCTTTGACTTTGTAGCTATTTATTCCCTCTAGAATGAACTCTAGTGAGTTCTAGAGGGAATTAAATAGAATTTGGATTTTTAACCGCCAACTTGGAGGATATTCCTATGGCAAAACGTACAGAGAAGATTTTTCAGTCACAAAGCCCCAAAGGTCGTTGGATTACTTTTGACAAAGGCAGAGATAAATTTGCCGATATGGTCAAGAGTGGCCGCGCAATTAGGATTTTACATCCTAATGGGAACTCGAAAGTCATCGTAGGAGTTGCTGCATAGCAAAGACTTTTGAAGATGAGGGAGCGTCTTTTGGGACGTTCCCAATTCTTGAACAGTCTTTGATTTTGTAACTATTTACTCTCTATAGAATGAACTCTAGTGAGTTCTATAGAGAGTTAAATAGAATTTGGTGTTCTTTGTGGAAGATGTGTGATGTGTAGTGCAGTATTTCTTGCCAAAGCATCACTAAGACCAAGTTTGTCAGCTTGAGCCTTTCCTTTGACAAGAAGGGTCTTCCACAAAGCACACCATTTTTAACCATAGCAAAGGAGATGGGTATGTCTAGTCGCGTTAAGATTGAACTTACTTTTGAAGCTGATCTTGATATGGTTCCGGGTTGGGGTCATGAGCCAGAGGATTGGGTAAACTACGTTACACAAAATCTAATGTCGTCAACTTATAATTCTTGTGTTACTGTTCACAAAGTTGAAAAGGAAAGAAAAATATAGACCTTTTGTAAAAGACTTTTGAAGGTGAGGGAATGTCCTATAGGATGTTCCCTATCCTTGAGTAGTCTTTAACCATAGCAAAGGAGATGGGTATGAATTTAAGACGTGAAAACGATGTGAAAAAATCAAATATTAGGCATTTAATTAACTGCCTAACCTTGATTACCATTACACTGATTGTTTGCATGACAGTTATAGACCTTTTGTAAAAGACTTTTGAAGGTGAGGGAGCATCCTTTAGGATGTTCCCTATCCTTGAACAGTCTTTGACCATAGCAAAGGAAGGAAAGTAAATTATGAACGAAATAAATAATTTAGCTGAAGTCTACGGTTCCTACGCTGATTACCATTCCGCTGTATCAAAAACTATTAAAGAAACTGTGGACTGGGCAGATAAAAGATTAAATAAAATAATAAGGCTCAGACTATTAAGTGATCCCTGTTTTCCTGCTTGGGATATTTCTTATTGTCATGGTCAACTCAAAGACGGGACTTTTGTAAATGTGGAGTTGCCTTTTCCCGACGGCCAGCTTCCGAAAGGTAAAGGTAGGATCACTAAAGCTATCCTTGCAGAAGCCAAAGTAGATGGTGTTTATGCCAAAGGATTAGGTATTTTCAATGCAATAAGTTGTCTTTCATAACAAAGGAAGGATAGTAAAAATGTATAATCCAAATTGTGAGGAAGGTTTTGTTACTTTTCATGGCATAGATAAAGGTTATCCAGAAAATAAAATTATTTATGTAGAGGAACGAGACAACTATGGATCGAAAAGAATATATCCTATTTGTCCTAAAGGAAGGCTCTTTGCAAGACTTGCAGGAACAAAGACACTCACTCTGGAAGTGATTGAAACTATTAAGAAACTAGGATATACTATTATAGAAGAAGGAAAAATTCTATGAGCCATATAATCTATGATGGTCCATCCCTACTTGATGGAAAACCTATTGTTGCTATAGCCTTACAAGGTAAGTCTAACAATGACAAAACTGGTGACATGGTACAAACTTATATACTTTGTAAGGATACTGATCCAAGGATAGCTAATAAAAACGGGTTAGATTATTCTATCTGTGGTGATTGTATCCATCGCGGCATACCACACAATGATCCGAAAAAGAAACTTGCAAAGAAAAGAACTTGCTATGTATTTATTGGTCAAGGTCCAGTGCTGGTATACAAGGCTTACAAAGCTGGTAAATATATCAAAATTACAACTCACAAAGATATATCTGAAATAGGGGATGGACGTAGTGTCAGGTTAGGCACTTATGGCGATCCTTCAGCAGTACCAGCTTATGTATGGGAAAGTTTACTGTCTAAAAGCTCTGGGCATACAGCATATAGTCACCAGAAAGATATAGAAAATGCTGACTTCCAGCCCAAGTTTATGATGGAAAGTGCAGATACTTTGAAACAAGCAATGGATGCTTGGTCTAAAGATCATAGAACATACCGTACCATAGCGTCTATGGATGAGATAGTTAAAGGAAAAGAAATACTTTGTCCTGCAAGCAAAGAGGCTGGGCGAAGAACACAGTGTACCAAGTGCTTGCTATGTTCTGGCTCTCAAATTAAAGCTAAGTCCATAGCTATAGTGGTGCATGGTAATGGTGCAGTACATTACACACAATAAAAGGAAAAGAAAATGGATGAAATAAAAAGATTATTACTAAATGCAAGAGATAGTCTTGAATGGATTATGGGTAGACCAGAATGGGAAAGTTTATCTGAAGGGTCTAGTGCAAGTGAGATAGTAGAAGAAATAGATAGAATTTTTGGAAGGAAAATAAAATGAGTAAAATTAAAAATCTTACTATGCAAATTGAAGAGTTCTGTGATGGCTATTTCTATGGTGGTGAAGTCGATTTTACTATCGAAGAAGTATCCGAAGATGTAGAGAAATACTTTAGCTCTGCCGATGCAGGAAAATATGCAAAGAATTATATTGAAAAAACACTAAAGGATTTATGATATGATTACAGGATATGATGTAACAGTCTTCAGAGAAGTGACACAGAAAACAGAACTTACAATCTTTAATCACTTTGTCAACTTAACTGAAGATCAAATAAAGAAACTTGCTCTTAAGGAACTCGATGAAATACCAGACTATGATTGGTTTAATTTAGAAATACATGAAGAAACAGTAGTTGTGGGCAAGGACTTAAAGGAAGGAAAATAAAATGAATGTAGAACAACGAGTAGAAAACTTGATGGCAGAAGCCAAGTCGAGTAGGCGTAGAGGTTGGGCCATGTCAGAAATTCTTAAAGAGTTTAAGGATAAAAAGGAACAGGCCAAGGCAAGGGAGTATATCATAGATAAATATGGGAGTGCATCCTGATTGCCGAAGTCCAATAGGCTATATAGACCCTATAGAGTGAGTTCTACGAACTCTATAGGGTTCTATATAGTTAGTTGCGTCAACCCACCAACAGTGATATAATTACTTAGGAGATTAAACAGATGAAGTACGATCACCAGATGCCAGAAATTAATTTACACGAAGTTAATGAAGTTACGGCAGAAAGAACTAATCACAATTACTTTTCAACTACAAGGGTAAGGGTTGGTAGTGAGAATGGTGGAGGATTAAAAGCTGTATTATATCATGACCCTGACTTAGTGATAGAGGTAAAGGTAAGGAAACGTACAGATGCAGAAAAGAAAAGAGAAGAAAAGAAAGCTGCCTAAGAACAGGAGTAAGGCTGCTTCTGTCCTGTGGCGTTTAGGTCATCCTGTCGTGCCACCAAAGCGTGGCAGGTTGGCTCCCTATAAAAGAAAAAAGAAAGAGTGGGGATAAACGATGCAATATTGGAACACATTTAATGGAAGAAGGAGTAGTAACGTGTCACTACAAAATGAAAATAACAAAGGTATAGAGGAGCGTTTAAGTAAAATAGAGGAACGCTTAGACATGATAGATAATTTTTTAAATAACAATACAACAAGTTACAGTAGCTTCGCCACCGCCAAAGATTTATATGAACAGTCAGACTTGCGTGACGAGGTTAGGGGCTTCGTGGAAAGAGATTTTTATATTTCCTCTAACATTGAGATTAGGAGCGCAAGATGATTGAAACAATTCTTATTACAACTGCAGTACTATTAATTGTTGATTTGTTTCTGAGTGGAGTATTATAAAATGGTAGAGATATATAACTTCAGAGCTATAAGAGAAGATGTCCTTGATAAAAAGGGATTACTAACTATGGAAGATGAAGTAAGGGTTGACATGTTAGAGCGTGGTCTAAATCCTACATCTTCCAAAGATATAAAAGAGTTCTGGAATATAATATCAAAAGGAAAAATAGCAAATGAGCAACATACATAACGACGAAATATTAGAAAATATTTACGATACAGTCTATGAAGAACTTATTAAAGCTGGGCATCCACCCAGTGCGGCAGAATATGTTGGTCAAATCTTGGCAAGAAAAATATTTGATGAAGAAGATGTAACTTCTTTGGATTTATTTACTGCATGTAAGGATTATTGCGCCCAGAACTGGTGGAGTTTAAAGAAAGGAAAAGACGATGGGAAATCATAAACCATATTTAAGTCATGATGAAATAAGCTACAACATATCAGAGTATCTCTGTACAGTAGCTGGTGTAGATAGCATTACAGATATATCTTTAGATGAAATAAATAGTTACATGTCTGGCTTAGAAGATTTTTATAATAAAGAATCTAATGACGTATACAAAAATTCATGTGACGATTCGGACTGCTTCTGTCGCAAACAACTGGATTGGCCGGATAATATTCGAGATGGTTGTGAACGGGAAGCCGCCTATAATAGAGAAGCTAAGACTGCTCACAATCCCTTTTCTTCTGTAAGAAACATTGTGGGTTCTGCAGTCATGTCTACATTTAAGGGTACATAAAATGAAAAGTAAATTAAAAGTTATCCATGATATTATTAAAGGTAAAAATTCCCCAAACTTTAACAAGTTAAATAGAATAGGATGGATACTATTTCCTTCCCTGTGTATGTTAAAAGATAGACTTGTTGCTAAAAGAAAATATAAAAGAGATATTAAACTTGGTAAGGCTGTTATTAAAAACGGAATGAAACTTTATTACGAATAGGAGAAGGCTATGCCAGTAATTAAACCAACACATTCCCCAAGAATAGAGTATGTAACAAGAGAAGTAGATAATAAAAGAGTTAAGTGGGTTGAGAAATCCCTGTCTTCTTTATCCTCTTTAGAAGAAATAAAACAAATAAATCCCTTTACAGGTAAGCGTAACTGGTGTTATGATCACTATGTATGGGTCATAGAAAGTGTTCGTGATCCTAACTGTGCTAAACTTTCTAGGAGAAAGTAAATGGAACTAATGTTAATGAACGATGGGTTATATATACATACAGACACCACTAAAGAAGAGAACAATAATGAAAAAAAGAAGCACAGGCAGATACTAATAGATAGATTAGACGTTTTTAGTTTAGAAGATTTAATCTTTAAGTTTATTAATAAATTAAAAAAAGTACCTAACTCTCAGGCTATTCATGATTTATCAGAAGTAAATAATTGGCTTTATAATTATCAAATAGATTTAGGGGATGCAATAGAGCAACGTAAGCAGGAGAGTTTACTAGATAAACTTAAAGAATTACGCAATGAAATTCTTACAGGTGAGAAAGAAACTGCAGCAACTAATATAGGGAGTGGTGAATTTTCTTATATGAAAGAGCCTTATGATGTACATAAAGCAATCAGAATAAAACTAGATGATATAATAAATAATCATCAGTTTTTAACTGACTTTGGTTCAATTGAGGGAGGTAAGATGAACAGCTAATGGCTGTTACTGAGATAGAAGAAATAGTATTTAGATTAAAAGCAGTCCAAAGAGGTATTGAACAAATACCATTTAATTCTATGGAACAGGAACTCATATGGAGGAGTATATATGAAGAGATAAAACAAATACAGGAAACATTAGAAGAAGATGAAGCATTTAAAACTGAAATAGTTATTAACTAAAGGAAGAAACTTATGCTAGAACATTTAACATCTACCAAAGATAGAAATATATTTTTCCCAGTATTTTCAGAACCTGTTCGTGGACTTTTTAGTGGTCTAGAAGCATCTAAGAAAAAGATGCTTACGACATGGACTTCAAAGGATGAGTATCGTGAAAACCTTTCAAAGAAATATCTGTCTGTCGTCAACGAAAATTACAGAGTTGTAGAGAATAAAGAAATTCTTCTACCTTTACAGGAGCAGATGGTAAATTACTTTGATCCCACAGTTCTAAAAGGAATAAAAATTAAGGATACAATCCTTAAAGATGGTGCGGTATGCTGGTCAGAGTATACCTTCCCAGATATTTCTCAGGAGATTACAGCAAAGAGTGGACACAAAACAAAGTTTAATCTTAGATATATTCTTAAGAATACCTTTGATGGAAGTGGCTCGGTCATGTTGTACAGTGGGGATATTGATACCTTCTGCACTAATGGAATGATCTCTGGATCATATGACATTACAAAGAAAAGGCATACAAAGAACTTCAATACAGAAGGTTTCCTAGATGCTTTTGATAAGACATTAGTGACCCATAAGCAACAGGTAGAGAAGTATCAGAAATGGGCTGACACGTTTATCTCTGCACCAAGAGTTAGGAAGCTGTTGGAAAATCTTACAAAATCTCCAATGCAAAAGAAGAAGAAACATACACTCTCTGACAGACTGTATCGCCAGTTTGCTGAAGAGGTAAAAACCAGAGGCCAGACTGTCTTTGCTTTGACCTCTGCAATGAGTGCCTATGCTTCCCATAACTCACCCCGTTTCCCTGTTTCCAAGGCAGGTGATGCAGGAACTTTGTTAAAGAGACAAGAAAGAGTTGGAGCATGGCTTAATTCTTATCACTTTAAAGCTATGCTAGAGCATGTCTAATGAAAAAGTATTTACTATGGGGAGTCTTTATGGCTCCCCTTTTTTTGTGTATGTCTGCTAAAGCTGGCATGCTAACCCTCCAAAAACAGATCACTTGTTTAACAGAGGCTATTTATTTTGAGGCTAGGGGTGAGAATTTTATTGGACAACTAGCAGTAGCTAATGTTATACTGAACAGAGTTCGGCATGTTAAATTTCCTAACACAGTATGTGACGTGGTGCATGAAGGACGTTACTGGAAAGGTAATCCAGTCAGAAACAAGTGCCAATTTTCTTATTGGTGTGATGGTAAGTCAGAGAAAATGAAAGACAAGACTGCTTTAGAACAAGCTAAAAACATAGCAATCCTTTCCCTAGCTGGTGCTAGAATAGACAGGATGGAAAATGTTTTATACTATCACGCATCTTATATGCGACCCTACTGGATTTCTTATGTAGATAGGGTAGAGAAAATAGGAACCCATATATTTTACAGGAGTAAATAGGATGTCTAAAAATCTTTGGGATAAAGATAGAAAAGTTATTGTGCGTCAACTCATTAAAGAATATTTAGAAGAAGGCTATTCAATTAAGGAAGCAAAGAAGTATGCTAGTGAAGAAGCTAATGAAGTTATGGCAGATAAAATGTCTTTTGTAGAGAATATTCAAAATGAGGCATGGGAGAATGAGGATGGATAGATGGATGGTGCGTCTAAAGAATAAAAATCAAACAGCAAGTTGGAGATTTAATTCAAAAAGAAAAGCAGAAGACTTTTTAAATGATAGAAGAAAACTTGTGCAACACTTAGGATATGACCCCGATCAGGTGTACTTATTAGTTCCTGTAGAGAGAGTTCTTACGAACTCTACAGGGACTAATAAAAATAGGAGAGGAGTATGACTAGTCAATTTATTAAACACGTTGCTTGTGAAAATTGCGGATCATCTGATGGTAATGGTTTATATGATGATGGTCATCAGTATTGTTTTGTCTGTGAAACATTTATTTCTAATGAGGAAGGTGACGAAATGCCAGACACTGTAAAGAAGGCTCCCATACAGGGAGTATATACAAACATTTTATCTAAGGGAATTCTATCTGAAATTCCTGATAGGCGATTAACTTTATCTACTTGTAAGTCTTACGGAGTTACAGTTGAGCTAACTAATGAGGCTGTTACAAAACATATATATCCTTATTATAATGCTGAAGGACATCATGTAGGAAATAAAACTAGGGTAGTAGCAACAAAAGAATTTAGATCAGAAGGTAATATAAGTGATGGTGTTCTGTTTGGTCAGAACAAGTTTGATCCAACAGGAAAGTATATTACTGTTACAGAGGGAGAGCTAGACGCATTGGCATGTTACCAAATATTTGGTTCTAAATGGCCTTGTGTTTCAGTTAAGTCTGCTTCTTCAGCATTAGCAGACTGTAAGAAAAACTTTAAGTATTTAAATTCTTTTGATAATATTGTATTATGTTTTGATAATGATCTGGCAGGAAGAACTGCAGCCAATAAAGTTGCAGCTATTTTCGAGCCACATAAATGTAAGATTGTAAATCTTAAATCTTTTAAAGATGCAAGTGATTATCTAAAGGCTGGACAAAGGGAAGAGTTCATTCAGCTATGGTGGAATGCTACACCTTATACTCCTGCTGGTCTTATAAATCTAGGAACTCTTGGTTCTTCTTTATATGAAGAAAATTATTGTGAAACTGTGAGCTATCCTTGGACTGGACTTAATGAGAAAATCTATGGGATAAGAACTGGTGAGCTTGTTACCTTTACCAGTGGTACTGGGATGGGTAAGAGTAGTGTACTCAGAGAGTTAATGTATCACATTATGAAAAATACAGAGGATAACATAGGGATATTTGCTTTAGAGGAAAGCATAAAGAATACTGCATTTAATATCATGTCCGTAGAGGCTAACCAAAGATTATACATTAAGGAAATCAGAGATACATTTTCATTAGAACAGCTAAAGGAGTGGGAGAATAATACCATTGGAACGAATAGGTTTGTAGCCTTCGATCACTTTGGTTCTATGTCTAATGAAGATATCCTTGGGCTTGTCAGGTTTATGTCTAATGCACTGGACTGTAAGTGGGTAGTTCTTGACCATATATCAATGGTTATTTCTGGACAGCAGGACGGGGATGAAAGACGTAACATAGATAACTTGATGACTAACTTAAGAAAGATCGTCGAGGAGTGTAATATTTCTCTGCTTGTTGTGTCTCACCTCAGAAGGACATCTTCTGATAGAGGACATGAGGAAGGAAGAGAAGTATCTTTAGCCCACCTTAGAGGATCACAGAGCATAGCTCAACTGTCTGATGCTGTTATAGCCTTAGAACGTAACCAACAGTCTGAAGACCCAACAGAAGCGAACACTACAACCATAAGGATATTGAAAAATAGATATACAGGAGAGACAGGTATAGCTACCTACTTGTTTTATGATAAGGAAAGTGGTAGAATGTCAGAAATATCTAATCCTTTTGAAGGAGACAGCGATGAGGTGCATAGTTGACATAGAAACAAATGGACTAATTAAAGAAGCAACTACTGTGCATTGTATTGTAGCCGCAGATATAGATACAGGACAAAGCTATGTATTCAAACAGGCTGAATGCTATACAGCTTTTCCTGTATGGGCCAAACAAGTTCAGAAATTTATAATGCATAACGGTATTTCTTTTGATGCTCCAGTTGTCAACAAGCTTATAGGAAAAACAATTAATTTAAATTCTGTTACAGATACTCTTATTTTATCTCAACTTTATAATCCCACGAGAGAGGGTGGACATTCTCTAAAAGAGTGGGGTGATAAACTTTCTTTACCTAAAGAAGAGATAAATGATTTTTCTCAGTTTACTGAGGCGATGCTAGATTACTGTAAGCAGGATATAAACATAACATATAAATTGTACAAACAATTAGAAGCTGAAGGAAGAAACTTTTCTTCTCGCTCTGTAAAATTAGAACACGCAATCAGGGCTGCTATTGATGTTCAAGAAAGTAATGGCTTTGCTTTAGACATGCCTTACGCAATGACTTTGCAGGGTAAATTTGAGGACGAGTCAGATCAAATACAAAGAGAACTTCAAGAAATTTTTGAACCTATAGTAACTATTAGACATCACAAAACATCTGGTAAGAGATTGTCTGATCATGTAGAGGTTTTTAACCCTGCTTCAAGAAAACAAATTGCTGAAAGGCTGATGGCTAAAGGATGGAATCCTAAACATAAAACAGAAAAAGGAAATATAATTGTTGACGAATCTGTTTTAGAAAAAATAGATATGCCAGAAGCTAAAGCTATAACAAGATATTTACTTTTACAAAAGAGGTCTAGTCAGATCAAGTCTTGGATAGAGGCGGCAGGTGAAGATGGCAGGGTTCATGGTAGAGTTCTAACTTTAAAAACTGTGACGGGTAGGATGGCACACTACGCCCCTAACATGGCTCAAGTACCAGCTTCTTATTCTCCCTACGGGGAAGAGTGTAGAAATTGTTGGACTGTCTCTAATAAAGATACCCACACACTTGTAGGTACTGATGCTTCTGGGTTAGAGCTTAGAGCTTTAGCTCACTATATGAATAACGATTCCTTTGTTAAGGAAATACTTGAAGGAGATATTCATACAGCAAACCAAAAGATGGCTGGTCTACCAGACAGGGCTAGTGCAAAGACATTTATCTATGCATTACTTTATGGTGCAGGGCCAGCCAAGATAGGATCAATCATTGGAGGAAGTGCTGGTACAGGTAAAAAACTTATTGATACATACCTTTCCAACTTACCCACACTAAAACTTCTTCGTAATCAGGTACAGGAAGCATCAATGAAAGGCAAGATCAAAGGTCTGGATGGTAGATACCACCACACAAGATCACCACATAGCTCATTGAATACCTTGATCCAAGGAGCAGGAGCTATTATATGTAAGGATTGGTTGTTGCGTATCCTAGATGGTATTAATAAACTAGGCTTAGATGCTAAACTTGTTGCATCCATACATGACGAATATCAATTTGAAGTGTCAAAGAAAGACGCAGAAAGATTTGGACAACTAACAGGAGATGCTATGAAAATGACAGCACAGGAATTAGAAATGAAGTGTCCTCTAGACAGTGAGTTTAAGGTAGGTGAGACATGGGCAACAACACATTAATTAACTTTACAGATAAAGAAGTTGATTGGGCAATAGATATGGGACAACAAAGACATGGAGCAAAGCATACCTCGTTCAGGGAGAAAACCAGAATGGGTAATGTAAGTAAAGTCTTTGGAGGTTCCCACATCTTAGGTGTGCTTGGAGAATTAGCTTATGAAAAACATACAGGAATTCAAATGGATAGAAATATTTATTCTGTCAGAGATGAGGGCTATGACTTTAAGACATCTAAAAATTCAGGTAAGAACTTTAAGATTGATATTAAAACTATAACATATAATGGAGAAGGAGAAAAGGAACTAAAGGTTAAGGTTAGTGAGTACACAAAAAAGATACCAGATGAATATGTTTTAATTTATATAGATAAGGACAACCTAAAAGAGGCAACTATCTTAGGTTGTATTAGCAGGTCTGATTTTGAAAAGAATAAAAAGGAGAAACAGTACAGAAGCGACTACCCCTCGACGTACTATGTTGGAGAATCTTTACTGTGTCCTATAAAAAGTTCTTGACTTTAAATATGGCCTATGCTACCATACACTTTCAATTAACTTAAAGGAGAAAATATATGAAGACAACTTCCAGTAAAGTTCTACAAGCTCTGAAGAAAGGTATGAGGGTAACACGCCGAACCGCTATTGAAAGGGGTTGGTGTGAAAATCTTACTGCTGTGATCTCAGTGCTTAGAAGTCAAGGTTATAATATTTTAACCAAGACTGCCTCAACTCCAGAAGGAAATCGGTATACTTACTATCGCCTTGCAGCTTAACTCTATTCAATCTGAAGAACGAACTCTAGTGAGTTCTTCAGATATGAATAGTAGGAACTTATTCTAACCGTAACTATAAGGAGTATTTAAATTATGGCAGTTATTTCAGGAACAGCTTACTGGGCTAGTATAGCCAGCCCTAACACAACCTTTGACGAGGATGGTGTTTGGACAGTTGATGTATGTCAATTAGATGCGTCAACTAAGAAGTTTGTAAAGGGTATTGGTCTTCCCATCAAGAACAAAGGGGATGACCGTGAGGATTTTGTGACGGTGAAACGTAAGGTTCGTCGCAAAGGTGGAGGCGTAAACCGTTCTCCAAACTTGGTAGACTCTGAACTAAAACCAATGTACAATACTCTCATTGGTAACGGCTCAAAGGTAAATGTACGTTTCAACACCTATGAGTGGGAGTTTGGAGGTAAATCAGGTACAAGTGCTGATCTTGTGGGGGTACAGGTAGTTGAACTTGTACCTTATGGCACTGATGGTACTGCTGAAGAAAAGGCTTTTGAGGCAGTATCAGGTGGGTACTCTTCTTCTGAAGAAGATATCCCTTTTCCCTCTAACTAAACTAGAAGGGGTCGAGGTAGCTATGCCAGTCCTACCTCGACCCTACTTTTTATAGGGGAATAAAATATGAAAAAAATAGATACCTTAGTAGAAGATATATATGATCTCTTTACCGATGCGTCCTCTGTTGATAAAGACGATCTAAAATTATCTGCTAGACAGCTATCAAGAGCTATAACAAATCATGTTGTAAACAGGTTACTTGAAAGTAAACAACCTAAAAGGAAAAGAACCTTAAGGATGTCTCAGGTGGGTAAACCTCTGAGGCAACTCTGGTATGATTTAAAGGAATATCCTGTTAATGAAAAACCTTTACCTCATAATCAGATTAAATTTCTGTACGGAAATATTCTTGAAGAGCTTTTACTTTTCTTAGCTAAAGCTGCTGGTCATACTGTTGAGGAGGAACAAAAGAAAGTTGAACTGGACGGTGTAAGAGGACATAAGGATTGTCGTATTGATGGCGTAACAGTAGATGTAAAGAGTGCTTCTTCTTATTCCTTTAAAAAGTTTGAGAGCAACACAGTGGGACAGGATGATCCCTTTGGATATATCTCACAACTTTCAGGCTATGCACAAGCAGAAGGAGATAGGGAAGCTGCTTTCCTAGCTATTGATAAACAGAATGGGAAGCTGGCTCTTTCACCTCTACATGAACTTGAATTTGATAATGTATCTCAAAGGATAGGAAAAATTAGAAAGGCTTTGGATTCCGATATCCCACCTGAGAGATGCTATTCAGATGTACCAGAAGGTAAAACAGGAAACAGAAAGCTTAGTATTGGTTGTAGTTATTGCCCTTATAAATTCTTTTGTTGGAGTGATATAAATGAGGGTAGAGGTTTAAGAACATTCCGTTATGCAAATGGTCCTAGATTTTTTACAAGGATTGTTAAACAGCCTAACGTAGAAGAAATTCCTTCTGGAATGACAAATGAAAACTAAGTATAAATCTCAGCTAGAGGTTGATACAGCAAAACATCTTAAAGAAAATAAGATGAAAGCACGTTACGAAAAGAAACGACTCCCCTATCTTTGGGTAGAGGAGAAGCATTATATACCAGACTTCTTTCTATCTAATGGGGTGATACTGGAATGTAAAGGAAGGTTCACTCTTGCAGATAGAAAGAAGATGCTGTTCATTAAAGAGCAGTATCCAGACATGGACATCAGGTTTGTCTTCTCTAATCCAAAACAGAAGCTTTGGAAAAAAGGAAAGATGACCTACGGTAGGTGGTGTGAGAAGAACGGATATCTATATTGTAAAGCAGCAGAAGGAATTCCTGCAGACTGGTTACAGTAGGATGTCTGTAACAAAGAAAATTGCATCCCAAACCCTAACCCCTAGAGAAACAGTTGCCACCCCAGAATCATTTTTATTTATGTCTGTTATTCTTCAGGCTCTTCTTGATGCGATAACAGAAGAAAGTCTTATTCCAGATAAAAGAAAATCTTTAAATAAAGAAAGAGCACTGGCTTGGTTCTATGCAAGCATTGGTGTAACAGCTTCTGACTTTGAAGAAGTATGTGACCTAGCAAACATTGACCCAACACAAATGAAAACTTTTGCACTTGATGTAATCACTTCAAATAATAAAAAACATATGAGAGAAAAAATTAATTTATTATTTTCTCGCCGCACACAGTAACAACTTAGAGGAAGGCACAACCATGAAACCATTAGATAAGCAGGTTGGAGGAGAACATTATAGAAGTTGTAAGATACAACCAGTAGAATATATTTATGCAAACAACCTTGACTATTTTGAGGGTAATGTGATAAAATATATAACCCGTCACAGAATGAAAGGTGATGGAGCCGCAGACATCAAAAAAGTTATTCACTACGCAGAATTAATTCTACAATTAGCTTACAACGAGAAGCCAGAGGGGGGAGTTGATGTTTAAATCCAATAAAAATCCACAGTTCCGATCCAAATTTTCAGAAGATATATTTAATACAAAGTACTATCATGCAGGTGCTGAGACTATGTATGAACTGGCAGCAACTCTGGTTGAGGATGTGTGTCAGGACAAGATGACTACCTCAGAAAAGACAGAGCTTACAAATCATATAGCAGAATTAAGATTTATTCCGGGGGGTAGGTATTTATATTACGCAGGAAGAGAGAAGAAGTTTTTTAATAATTGTTATCTCTTAAAATGTGAGGAAGACACCAGAGAAGATTGGGCTAATCTTTCTTGGAAGGCTGAATCCTGTCTGATGACAGGTGGTGGAATAGGTTCTGACTACTCAGTGTACAGAGCAGAAGGTAAAGGACTTGGAGGAACAGGTGGTATTGCTTCTGGACCTATTCCTAAAATACAAATGATAAATGAAATTGGTAGAAGAGTTATGCAGGGAGGTAGTAGAAGGTCTGCAATTTATGCAAGCCTGAATTGGAAGCATGAGGATATATATAAATTTCTTTCTTCTAAAAACTGGAAGGATATGCCGATAGGGAATACAGGACAGACTTTGTTTGATGTTAAACAAGATGACTTTAATTTTCCTGCCCCCTTAGACATGACAAATGTAAGTGTTAATTATGACACAGAATGGTTATTAAACTTTTGGAAAACAGGAGAGGTAGGAGATGTCTTTAGGACAAATATACGTCAGGCTTTGTCAACAGCAGAACCGGGCTTTAGTTTCAATTTCTTCGACAAGGAAAAAGAAACGCTACGAAATGCTTGTACAGAAGTTACGTCAGAAGATGATTCAGATGTGTGCAATTTGGGAAGTCTTAATTTTGCTAGGATTGATGATCTTAATCAGCTTAGAGACGTGGTAGAATTAGCTACAAAGTTTCTTCTTTGCGGTACACTCAGAGCACAACTACCATATGATAAAGTTTATGAAGTAAGAGAAAAGAATAGAAGGCTTGGTCTAGGATTGATGGGTCTGCATGAGTGGTTGATACAAAGAAATAGCAAGTATGAAACTACAGAAGAGATGCACCGTTGGTTGAAAGTTTATGAGGCAGAGTCTGATAGGATTTCTGATTCCTTTGCAGATGAATTAGGAATTTCCAGACCTGTAGCTAAACGTGCAGTAGCACCTACAGGAACAATAGGTATTATTGCTGGTACATCTACTGGGGTTGAACCTATCTTTGCTGTCTCTTATAAAAGAAGATACCTGAAAAATAGAAGGTGGCATTACCAGTATGTTGTAGATAGTGCGGCTCAAGAAATGATTGACTTGTATGGAACAGACCCCAACAAAATAGAATCAGCAATGGACTTGGCTACAGATTATGAAAGAAGATTATCTTTCCAAGCTAACATACAGGAATATGTGGACATGAGTATTTCAAGTACAATCAATCTCCCACCGTGGGATACTAAAGAAAATAATGAAGATTTAGTAGAGCCTTTTGCTCAGACACTAGCTAGGTATGCTCATAGACTTAGAGGATTTACCTGTTTTCCTGATGGAAGCAGAGGCGGACAGCCTCTAACCGTTGTGTCTTATAAAGAGGCAGTAGATAAACTTGGTGAAGAATTTGAAGATAACATACAGGCTCATGATATTTGTGAGATCACTGGTTCAGGTGGGGTATGTGGAGTTTAGCTCTTGTAGCTCAACTGGATAGAGCGACAGACTTCTAATCTGTAGGTTGTGGGTTCAAGTCCTTCCAAGAGCACCAATATTTTTTGTTGACAGTAGAGAGAAAATATGAGATAATAAATAAATCAAGGCTTGGTCTGTGCCTCCCGACTACTCCTATTAACTAGGGTAGCGAGAAGAAATCGGGCTACAGACTATCCTTGGAAATGCCTTGTTGGGTTTCCAAAACATCTTGCGAAAGGAGATAAAATGTTTACTGCTCACACACTGAATCACAGTATAGGATTAACAAAGTTTATGGACGATCTGCAGCATATGCAGTCTCTTCCAGAAAAAAATAAAGTGTTTCCCCCTCATAGGATTGTAGCAACTGGTGGAAATAATGAAGCAGGGGAATTTAATATGTATATATTAACTCTTGCATTAGCTGGATATTATAAAGATAATATTTCTGTTAAATTAATTGAAGAGGGTACTCTTAGAATTTCTTCTGAAGGAGAAAAATTAAAAGATACAAAAGAAACCCAATACTTATATAATGGTATAGCGTGTCGTTCTTTTACAAAAGATTTTAAACTTTCTCCTTACATGACTGTAAAGAGTGTTTCTTTTAAGGACGGTCTGTTACATATATATTTAGAACATAAACTACCAGAGGAGAAGAAACCTAAAATATTCACAATTAACTAGAGGAGTGGAGGGGTATAAAGCCCTTCCTATTTTTAATGGCTTTTAAATTTACACCAGTAGAAGCACAGGTCATAGATGTATTTTGGTCCCAAATATCTCCATTGTTTGAGAAAATTATAGAGAAAGAAGGTATGGGGAGAGAAACACTAGCTTCTTTAAAAGAAAAGATTAAAGAAAGATATCTACTAGTGTGGATAGGCTGGGAGGACTCTGCCAATAATATTGTTGCTGCTTACTGTACTCAAATTATAGAGTATCCTACAAAACGTATATGTCAATGGGGTTATATGTCAGCAAAAAATAATGAGATGTCTAGGTGGGAAGAACCCATGTTGAAATCTCTAGTTCGATATACCATAGAAAATGAATGTAATGGTATTGAATTCTTTAGTACAAGAACAGGATGGAAAAAGATATTTAAAAAATATAAAATAAATATAGAACCTGTAGGAACTTTATATGAGACAAAGACAGATGCATAGTTTACCAACAATTTATATTGGATACGATCCCAGAGATGGGGAAGCATATAAAGTTCTTGTTGAATCCATACTGGATTTTTCTTCTAAACCAGTGAATATTATTCCTATCTTTCAGGAAGAGATGCGGCGAATAGGTTTCTATAGAAGAGAAACCATTAATATTATTCCCAATATATCCCAGAGCATGGCTCATTCAGAAAGTGAAGAGGAGATATCTGTAGATACAGTAGATAAAAAACCTTTTTCAACTGAATTTAGTTTTACTCGTTTCTTAGTTCCCTTTTTAAATAGGCATCAAGGGTATGCTCTATTCATGGATTGTGACATGATGGTAAGGTCGGACATTATGGAAGTATTTGATTATCCATTAAGAGAAGACAAGGCTATCTGGTGTGTGCAACACAACCATTCCCCCACAGAGCATTTAAAGATGGATAATAAAGCACAAACACAATACTCTAGAAAAAACTGGTCTAGTTTTGTACTGTGGAACTGTGGTCATGAAGCACATAAATATTTTTCTATAGATGATGTTAATCTCCAGACAGGATGGTATCTCCATAATTTTAAATGGATTTCAGACCATGATATAGGTTCTCTTCCAGAAGAATGGAACTGGCTGGATGGACACTCATCCCCTGACCTCGTAGCTAAAAATGTTCACTTCACCACTGGTGGTCCTTGGTTTAAAAACTGGAAAGCCAAAACAATTGGTGACGCAAAGTATGCGTTGGAGTGGGACAACACCCACTCAATTATAACTATTGAAGAATCTTTAGGAAAGGAAAAGAATATAGCATGGAAAAAAGAATTAATATAGTTACATCTTTTTCTGAAGATGGTTGGAAAACATATGGAAAAGAGATGGTGCGTACTGCCGCCAAGTATTGGGGGCCAAATATTTATTTGACAGCATTTTATCATGACTTTGAAATGACTGATCCGTTTATTAATCCACAAATTTCTTATCGTAATTTAAATAAAGTACAGGACATGGTAGACTTTAAGAAAGAGTATGCAAAGTATGATGGTACTCTGGGTGGGAAAGCTCCCTACACTTACAAGTTAGACTGTTTAAAATTCTGTCATAAAGTTTTTGCACTCACAGAATTTGCTTTTGATTTATGTTCTTACAGTAAAGAACCGGGATGGCTTATCTGGCTGGATGCAGATACCATAACGACAAAGCGTTTAAATCATGTAACCCTTAGTACCTGTCTCCCAGAAAATGCTTCCCTAGTTTATCTGGGAAGGAAGCACTATGAATATAGCGAGACATCTTTTTTAGGATTTAATCTTAATCACCAAGCACCAGTAGATTTACTAGGAGACTTAAGAGGAGCCTATATTTCTGGTGAGGTTTTAAATTACAGGGAATGGCATGATGGGTTTGTCTTTGAAAGATTATTAAAAATTTATATAGCTCATGGATTAAAAGCCCATGACTGGACAGGACATCTGGATGAAATTAAGAGTCTTCATTCTGGTGTACAAGCCTTTGAGAAATTTCCTTTAGGTGAATACATGATCCATAATAAAGGATCAAGAAAGAAACCCGGAGGAGGTGTTTCTCCTGATATTAATGGACCAGAAAGATACAAACAATTAATGCAGTTAGTTCTCTTTTATAAACCTAAATCTATTATTGAGACAGGAACATGGAATGGTGGTAGGGCTATTCAAATGGCTTTAGCTGCCTTCCAACATACAGATAAGGTAACGTATACAGGCTACGATCTTTTTGAAGAAGCAACAACAGAATCAGATAAACTAGAATTAAATTCAAAAGCTCATAATTCTATTGAAGCAGTTACTGGAAGACTGCAGGAATTTGCAGATAAGATTAAAGAGCAGGGAAAAATATTTAAATTTAAACTACATAAAGGAGATACAAAGAAAACTTTAAAGAAATCTAAAGCAGACTTTTCTTTTATAGATGGAGGACATTCAGAAGATACTGTTAATCATGATTTTAAAATGCTTAATAAATCTCCTGTTATTGTTCTTGACGATTACATCCTAAAGGAAGAAGATGGGAGCGGTCCTTCAAAAGAATTTTATGGTGTAAATAAGATTGTCCAGAAACAAAAACGCTCTACCATTCTCCCTTCTAAGGATCAGGTAGAAGGGGGAGGAAGGACTCATTTAGCAATTGTTTTAACAGATAAGGATTTGCCGGATATCCCCATAGATATTCAGTCAGTTCCTATTGTAGTCCACCCAAAGGATTGTGTTCCAAAAGAATACATTGAAACTAATGTAAAGGCCAATACAAAAATAATTAATAAGTGGATTCAAAGAGCTAAACCAAATAATGAGGTTGCAATCCTTGTGTCTGCAGGAAGGGTTGACTGGGAATCATTAAAGGGTTTTATCAGGCATGAGGGTGAAGACAGGTGTAAGGTTGTCTGTGTAAAACATTCCTATCCTAAACTCTTAGAAGAAGGAATAAAACCTTGGGCTTGTGTAATTCTTGATCCCCGTCCAGTTGATGGGATAAGTACTCATGGTGTAGTAAGAAAAGATTTATTTAAGACTGTGGATAAAGATACTTTATTCCTTAACGCATCCATGACTGATCCCTCAGTAACCAATCTTATTAAATCTAAAACAGATAATATTATTGGATGGCATGCTTTTTCAGAGGCACTGAGAGACACAAAGGCAGAGGAACAACAGAAGGCTATCACTGTAAAAGAGGAGCTAGGCATAGAGGCAGGAGCTACAATGATCGTTGGTGGAACCTGTGCGGCTATGCGGAGTATAGGTATTATGCATACACTAGGCTTCAGAACTTTCCATCTTTTTGGATATGACTGCTCCATGCCTGAACCAAGTGCAGAAGAGAAGAAGATAATTGAAAATGAAAAACCAAAATATATTCAGGTAGGTATTAAAGTAAACGGAGAGAACCGTCCCTTCTGGACTACAGGAGAACTCTTGGCTATGGCTCAAGACTGTGAGAAATTATTTGATAGAGAAGATGTAGATATGAATTTAAATTTTCATGGAAGAGATACTCTTGTCGCAGCTATATGGGAAAACTCAACGACTAAAAACTTAAAACATTACAGAGAAGTGTTAGAGATATAGGAGGATTTAATGTTTGGAATTGCTGAAAGTGTAATCGGAGTTGCAGGAAAGGTCTTAGATAAATTTGTTGAAGACAAGGATTTAAAAACTAAACTTGAGGCTGAGTTTAAAACACAGGTACTTCACTTAGACGCACTTCAGGCTCAAGCTAATATTGAACAAGCAAAGCATCCTTCAATTTTTGTAAGCGGTAGTAGACCAGCAATCATGTGGATATGTGCCTTTGCTTTAGGATGGCAATTTATATTTGCTCCCATTATATCGTGGGGTTTAATCATATGGTATCCTCTGGTCACTCTTCCCATTCTTCAGACACAGGAACTAACTGGTTTAGTATTAGCACTTCTTGGTCTAGGTGGAATGAGAACTGCAGAAAAATGGAGGGGTGTTCATAGAAATAATATGAAGAGATGAGAATCTTTCTCTCTCTGATCTGCATCCTATGTTTAAATGGGTGTACAATTACATCTGGTTTAACGATGGGAGCTTCTGCAGCGTCTTCCCTCTTTGACAGATACGAGAAACACAAAATCGAAAGGAGATTAAAAGAACTTGAAAAAGAAATACAGGGAAAGAATGGCTATAGCTATGTGGATGTCGGCTATGGTTATAGTAATGGTGGGTCTTATTAATATAATCTGTGGAGGATGTGTGGTATGATGGCTGGTAAGGTATGGGGTAACACTCAACTTATCCATGCTAATGGTGTGCTGGAATTTCACAGAATTGAAGTGAATGAAGGAGGAAAATGCAGCAAACACAGACACAAATATAAATGGAATGGTTTCTTTGTAGAAAAAGGAGAGCTTATTATTAAGGTATGGAAAAATGATTATGATCTAATGGATATAACCATTCTTAAAGAAGGGCAGTTTACTCAGGTTAAGCCCGGAGAGTATCACCAGTTTGAAGCTGTAAGAGATACAGTAGCCTTTGAACTTTACTGGGCAGAGTTTGATCACGGAGATATAGAAAGGGAGAATGTAGGAAGTGCTTAACGAAAAGCAAGAGAAGTTTGCACAGGCATATGTCATGCACAGGAATGCAACAGATGCTGCAAAGGCTGCAGGATATGCTGAAAGGTCTGCTTATAATCAAGGATACAGACTTCTGCAGGATGCTGTCATTCAGGAACGGATAGAAGACTTAGCAAGAGAACTTGAAACCAGTGTTGATGTCATAGAAGAAATAGAAAATCAATATGCTTTTGCTAAAACCCAAGGACATACAAACAGTGCAATTAAAGCACTGGAACTTTTGTCCAGAGTAAGAGGACATAAGAGTGATAAGGATAAAGAGATTAGTAGAGAGGACTTACAGGCATCCATCATAAAAGCAATGGAGATATTAGGACAAGACGAAATAACTAAGCTTGTAAAGAAATGTGAATTTGATTAATGGAAACTATGGTTACACTTACTGAACGAGCCAAGGCATACATGAAAAGTGTATGTGAAGGAGGATATGTAACTCTTGGTATTAGGGGAGGAGGATGTTCTGGGTTTCAGTATGTATGGGGATTGTCTCCTGAGTTAAACGGAGAAGACATCCAGTGGTCACAACCTGTAGAAGATATCCTTCTACTTGATCCAGTAGCTGAATTACATATCTTAGGAAGTGAAATAGATTATGTCGAGGAACTTGGAGGAAGCTTTCTAAAAATTATAAATCCTCTTGCAACCAGTCAATGTGGTTGCGGAGAGAGTTTTAGTGTGTAATGACCCTTCTTCTACAGAATTCCCTGCGAATACACTAAATTAGAGAAAATTAACTCTCTAGGAAGCTCACTGAGAGCGTTAAGAGGGTTCCTATATACAATCATACCGGAGAATATTGATTATCACCAGTGAGGCTTAGAGAGCCTTGAAAAGGATATCGCCTCTTTTACCCTATGGGAGGATGCTTTCCATTGTGCATGTCGTATAACTTACTGATATCCTCCATTATCATGGCTACTTTAGCTTCTAAAATTCCTCTTCGCTCATTTACCTTTGCCAAATTATCTGGACTTAAGATACCAGTTAAAACTTTTATCTGGTTCTGGAGAACAACGATGCTGTTAGACATCCCATCCAAGTCATGACCATACTCACTAAGCTTTTTTAAAATGATATCCTGATTTTCTTTTAGAGTTCTGACTTGAGCTTTAACTAAAGCCCATGCTCCAGACAGAGATGCTAGGACAGCACCTATTTGAAAAAGCATTCTTGCATCTAGTTCCATTAGCACCTCCACCTTTTTCTGGCTTGTCTTAATCTTGAATTAGGATTCTTAGCTGCTTTAGGAAACTTCTTCATCTGTCCTGCTGATCTTGCACAATAACTCTTCCGTCTAGCTGCTCTCTTACCTGTAGGTTTCTTCTCTGTTACAGCAGTCTTTAGTTTACTGCCGGGATTTTGTCTGCGATATTTCTCTACTCCCTTAGAGGTTAATCCAGCACCAGACTTTGTTGGTCTTTTATATCCTCCCTTTATTGTCATCCCTTTCATACCAGCCATTTATTTATAACTCCATATCCAAGGTCTTCTATGTATATCTGTATTAACCATATCATCTAAGTGAATAAATCTGGAAACTCTATTCCCTCTCTGGGCTACTCCTATCCCAGTCATCTCATGTTTTATTCCAAGTCTTATTATTTCGTAAGCCTCAGAACCAAGACACTGGATATCTACTGCCCTTCCAAAAACATGAGGAGAATTTTCTGCTCCCCCAATTCTTATATTATAAGTTGGACTTCTATAAGCAGATGTTAAAATAATTGGTTTGTTAAACTCTTCTCTCAGGGTTACAAGCTTTTTCATAAAGGCTGAATCCATGTGGCATTCACCTGTTCCCTTACATTTTAATTCTTTCTCACTAAAATATTTCCACTCCACTATCTTTGTCCTGTTTGAGCACCTACATAACTTTTATATACATTAATCAGTTCAGCCTGTGCCTCTCTAACAGGAGGAGGTGATCCACCTCTTTTCTTTGTAGCCTCGTTCCATTTAAATATATCCTTTCTTAATGGAGCAGGAGGTATATAAACACCTTTATTAATTAGATTAGCCAGAATTTTCTTGTCCATAAATTTAGGGAAATATCCTTCTCTTGTAATGGCTTTATAAATATCTTTATTATTCATACCCAAACTCTTTGCATGAGTTATTACATCAAACATATCTTTTGCTAAAGAAAATTGTTTTTCTAAAGCTTCTTCATAGCCTTCAACAAGTTCTTCTGCTGTCATAGGAGATTGTTGTTGTGTCATATCTGTAAATATTTTTCCAGCTTCCCCCATCTGCCTTTTTAAATCAGACATCCTATATCCTAATTCTATTTTAATGTCATATTTTTGAGGCTTTACACCAGTCAAACTCCATAACTCATTTTCTTTTGTAGTCTTTCTTCCAGCCTTCCCCCTCTTCATAGCATACTCAGCCCCTTCAAAAGGCTGTTCAGTATACGCTCCATATATATTTCTAGCTGTTCTAAAAAGACCGGGATCAAAAGGCTCTAAGAATCCTAGAACTCCTGCTGTCATATCTTGTGCTAAACTATTCGATCCTTTATAAAGTTTATTCCCATACTTATCACGATTAACTGCTATATTAACCAGACTTTCTGCAAGCATGGAGGGACCAAAAGTTTCCCACAAAGGCTTAAACCAAGTCTCTCCAACAGCATCTAAAATTTTACCATCTACATCCTCTCCCCTATTTAAAGCTTCAATTCCTGCATGTATAGGACTTTGAAATTTCGCCCAAGGATTAATGTAACTTATATTTACTCTTGTTCCTTCTCCATTTTCAGGATTACCATAGTAAATAAAACGATCACCTTTATCATAAGGAGCATTAAAGAATTCTAATGCTTGTTTCCTTGTATAAGGCTGACCTTCTTCTTTTTCATTCAAGTCAGTAAATATTTCATTAGCTGTATAAGGTAATGCAGTACCAGCAGCAGTTACACTAATCACAGAACCTGCTCTTGTTAATCCTGCCTTAAGTTGAGTACCGCCCCTCTGACCACCAGTCTGTGATAGAAGCTTACTACCCTGTGCTATATCTCTTAATGCTGTACCATAAATATTAGTTTGAGTTCTCATTAGCTCTGTAGTAAAGGCAAGAAAGTCTGCTGCTGGAAGAAGCCTTGCATATCTTACAAACTGAGGAACCCCTGCGTAATTCTGCATATGTCTGGATACCATATCTGCTGCATATTCATCCAGATTTGTAATTATAATCTCCTCGCCATCTCCTGACCTCATCCTTCTGGCAACCTGATCTGGATAGCCTTCTCCAAACTGATCTGCAAGTATCTTTTTATATGTATTTTTTTCATTAATAAAAGCCATCTGTTTCCACATGTCATCCATTGACTGATAGAGTTTAACCGCACTGGTATTTATAGAAACAGCTTTGTCTTTTAAAGTCTTGTCTCCTTTATATATCTGATCTGCTCCGTTCCAGAATTCCTTTTTACTTCCTAATCTTAAAGCTTCTCTATAGGTTCCAAGATCAACACCGCTTTGAATATAACCAAGAGCAACTCCCTTTTCCATTTCTTTCCTAAGTTCTTTGTCACTCCACTTAGACATTCCTCTTGCAACTTGATATATTCCTTTTAATGAACTAGGTCTAAAATATCCTGCTCCTGCAGCCATCCAGCCAGCACCAAGAAAGTTTCTTGCAATAGCTGTGGGACTCCAAACAGTTTTAGCAGCCCTTGTATGTCCTTGTAATAAAAGATATTTTTGAAGATGTTTTTGTTGTAACACAGCAATATTGTTACCATTAATAATTGCATCTGCAACTTCTTTATTTGCATATAATCTATCAAGAGGACTGGCTCTGGTATCCAGACTACCTCCAAGGAAGTCTATTTCCATTCCGGCAATCTCTTCGCCGCCTTCTGTAATAGGTCTTCTTACTCCTGCTCTAACAGGCAGCACAGAAGACAACTCTACTGTTCTTCCAGTGGCAGGATCAGGACGTGTTCCAGCACCACGAATAAGACTTTCCCCTGTTCCCTGCTCTACAACTTCTCTTCCAGTCAACCTTTTTACCCACTCAGGACTATAAGAACCAAACTCACTACCCATCCATTCTGGACGTTCCCTTGTCCTTAAAACGTCCTCTGCTTCTGCACCTACTCTTCCTGCCACGGCTCCTTCAGGAGGTACTACATTTTTAATTAAGTTAGCTATAGAATTTTCAAACTGATATGTTTCTAAAGTCTGATTAATTTTCATTAAAGAGTTTGCATAATTAGTAAGAGGGTCTTTATATTCTCCAAGCAATCCTCTTAGTTCTTTTGGAATATCTTTTCTTTTAGTTAAAATTTTACCTGCCGCACCTTCTCTGAATTTTAACGGAGAAGTAAATGCAGTTATTAAATCTTCTTCTGTATGCGAGTCAAGTAAGTTTTTTATAGTTTGCTGGATTGCTCCATTCTTACCCATGTATGCATCATATATCTCTTGATCTCCTCTACTTAAAATACGTCCTTCACTTGCATTCTGGAAAATTATTCCAAAGCCTTCATCTCCCTCTGCAAATCTTTTTCTAAAGTAGTCTTCTGCTTCCTTCCTAATTTTAGGATTATTCTTAAGAGTTTTTCCCCAATCAGGATCATCAAAAATTTTGTATTGTCTTGTAAGCCAAAGCTCACCTGACTTTCCATCCATAGATGCTTTGATTGTTGTTTCAAGCTCAGAGCCTTCTTTTATCATACCACTATCCAGAAGTTCTTTTTGAAGAATACTTATATCTTCTCTCATACTAGCCAAAGCTTTTAATGTCAGTGGTTTATTTGCGTGTTTCGCTATTGCTTCTGGTGATCCCCTAAGAACATTATCTAAATCCTCCAGAACACCCTTACGCAAATCTCCTATTTTTTTAACACCAAACTCTTTTTCAACAGCCTTTTTAAGAGTTACTAACCTTGTATTTACACCTCGCAAGATTTTATTTCCTGCAGCTTCTTTTAGCCTTGTCAATCTTCTAACTTCACGGGGAACAGCAGTTCCTATTCTTCTACTAATCTTTCCTAATAATGTAGTATACCATCTTCTTCCATCTTCAGCAACAGGCTCTACTGATTTTGGAGAGTATCTTTTTAGACCTCTAAATAACCCTGTTCCTACACCCTCTTCTTCAAACTCAATACCAGCATGTTCGCCAGCATTTACTATAGCTTCTTTTGTTTCTTTATAAATCTCGTCAATTTCTTCTTTTGTTTTTTCCGTACCCTCTTCCTTTAATTCTTCAGCTAACTCTTTCCTTGTACCAACATGAATTACAGCCTCACCATCCACCTCTAGTTTTTTTCCTTCTCTTCCTACAACTGTTTCAATTTCAGAAGCTGCTGTCCTTGCTCCTATGGTAGGAAGATTTATACTTGTAAGTGTTTCAAGAGCTTCTTCTTCTGCCGCCTCTTCCAAGGCAATCAGTCTAGCATCATTCTGTCTTAATTGTTTTTTAGCAAGTAAATGATTAATGCCTCTTGCAGGACCATAACCAAAGCCAAATCCTAATGCTGTTCCTAATAATGCATCCCTAGCAACTTCACCATAATTTATCTGATCACTTGGATTATCATGAACTTCATCAAACTGTTGTTGGACCATAGTATCCAGACCTGAATGTGCCCCTGTATATGCTGCACTTTCTGCCCCATAGAGCCTAGCCATCTTCTTTGATGCAGTTTTTCTTGCTTCTTTTAATGCTTCAGTTGTAACACCTTTTGAAACTCCTTTTTCAGCAAACTCTTTTATTGCCTCTTTCTTTATCCCCTGTTTAGCCAGAGCCTTTTTCATCTGTTCTTTTAAAGTAAATCGTGCAGCTACATTTGCAACCCTACCTCCAGTTAATCTAGCAACAGTACCAAGACCAAAAGTTCCTATTACCGATCCCCAAACACTGGGGTCTTGAACCATATTTTTAGCTGCTCTAAGAAATGTAGTTCCATCACTGTCAAGATTTTCATACATATCCATAGAATTTACCCAAGCTCTTTTAGTACCAGTATCAAGATTATCAGCATTAAAAGCTAACCATCCTGTGCTTGTTATATCGTTGTTTACTTCGGAATGTCTATTTTTTAACCACTCAGCTAAACGCTTATTCGATCCCTTCCAGCGTTCTCCCTCTTCTGATTTATAGATAGTATTGGCATAGTCCAGCCACTGAGGATTTACATTCAGGCTTTCTTCTGTAAATTGTTCTTCCTGCCCATCATCTGTTACAGTTTCTTCTGCATCAAATTGACTATAATCAACAGGAGTATAGTCTGATGAAGGAGAAACCTTTTCAGCTACATCAAATTGACTATAATCTACAGGAATATATGTATCGCTCACTATAATTGACCTTCCGCTTCTTCTTCAGTTAAATTATATTTTATCCTAAAATCTTTTATATGCCGATCTCTATTATTGGGATCGTTTTTTACAGCATCCCGAAATGACTTAATAGCATTTGGAGGTGGACCACCAGATACTGCAGAAGGCTGCATTATTCCTGATGCTCTAGCTTTTTCTATATATGTCTCTAGTGCCAGAGGCATATCCCCAGTAACTTGAAATATTCTCATTGCACTAGTATATGCATCGGCATGTTTGCTTTCTGTATCTGCATCAAATGCACTTCCATCCAGATTTCTAAGCTGACCATCTACAATTGTAAAACGTCCCGGTGTTGCTCCTGACACCTGTTTTAAAAGGACATTATAATCTGCTGCTTCTACATTAGTCATAGTATTAGCAGCGTTATCTGCCAGTTGTTTATAAATCTTAATCCATATCTCTGCCCGGTTTCCTTCTGCCTCAGTAGCAGCTTTTTCTGCTGCACTTTGCAGTTTAGCTAGTGCTTGTTGTCTTACTACGTCCCTCTGTGCAATTTCAGCTTGCACTGTTTTAACAGCTATTTGTGCTTTTGCTCTTTCTGCTGGTTCCATTATTTGAGTAGTTCTTAGTGCTTCTTTTGCCTGACGATATTTCATCAGATCATTTTCATAATTAGTCTCAAATTGACTTAACTCTTTAAAAGCATCTTTATCTCTTAATGTAGCTGCTCTATTCAAATTTCTAATTTCTTTTTTATCTAATCCTGCTCTTTCGATTTTTGCCATCTCAGCTTTTCTTTCTTTTTCACTTAACTCTCTTAACTGAGGGGCCATAGCTCTTGATGCATCAGCCATAATTCTTCCTGCAGTTTCAATTATACTTCCTCTACTAGCCTCTTCAGCACTTACCTGTCCAGTAGCTCCAAAAGCTGCAAGAATTTCAAAACCTCTTTGTTTTTGTAAAGAACCTATTTGCTCATCATACATTGTTTGAGCATCTTCTGCTCCTTCCCTTAACTCTTCCACAGCCTCTCTATCCTGACTTTGTATATCTGTTCTAAAATCTTCTAATTCCGTTTTTTCTGTTCCATATCTACTTTTTCTTCTCTTTGTTTTAAGTTTTCCAACTGTTCTTTTGTAAACTTACTTTTTTCCGCTAACCCTTTTAGTGTTGCCCTTTCTGCTAGTTCAGAGGCAGCTAGTTCTGCAGCATCTTTAGTCTCTGCCGCCTCTAGTGATTTTTTGT
>Ga0208181_1000125_pt1 | contig 56525 bp, 79 predicted proteins | sample MalvirDeepMed_s6_FD_184244 | JGI IMG/M metagenome (GOLD analysis project Ga0208181, IMG submission 184244) | Marine viral communities from the Global Malaspina Expedition - Malaspina viral metaG DeepMed_s6 (SPAdes) (version 2) | ecosystem: Environmental > Aquatic > Marine > Oceanic | place... | reverse complement strand
GCTCAAAGAGCTGCACGACCGGTCTAAGAGGGTTCATTTCAGCTCCACCTTCTCTGCCTCTTCCCTTGTCCCTTCGAACTCAATGCTGACACGCTCGCCAGTACGCTTCGAAGGCCCTGTGATGCGGAACGTCCCCTTGCCTGCAAGACGCTCAGTAATGTTCTTGGCCGACTTCACTTTGATGATCTTAGTCTTCACTCTTGTTCTCCTTGTTGGTGTCACGCAATGGACACCACTCAGGGATGCCCGGTTTCTGTGTTGCTACAGCTATGGGCGAACCATAGCGAGCAGGGCCGGCACAGCCAACGCTGTAGGGGAGATCGCGGCCGACCTTCATGCACGTCGGGACATAGGCTATCGCCCCGAACCCGCCCTTGTGCCCTCGGTGCGGGCATTGCTGGCAATTATCAATCCGCAGATATACTGGCATTGTACTCTCCAATGAGCTCGTCGTAGGCAATCTGCACGAGGCGAGCTGGATGATTCGTTTTAACCACATTACGCAGTGTCCTCTTCGCGAGCTTGTTACTGTTCGGAACCTGCTTCATATAACGCTTCGCCATCCGCTTGACCTGCTGATCAGCTTTCGGCTGTGCGTGCAAGTACGAAGCCAGCGTCATATGCAGTACGCAGGTCCACAGGAATTCCCCGTCCATCAGCGCCACCGTTCAGACTTGTTTCGCTTCCGGTCGGACTTGTTCCGACGCTCATATCCCGCCAGAGGCGACCGGTTCATCTCCCGTACTTCCCGACGAGCAAGCTCCTGAAGCTCCTTCTCGATCCTTCGCCCATGCCCCTCAAGATCTGCTTCAACAACCTCAAACCCGGCGTCCGTGATGAGCTTTCCTGCGATTCGGCGCACTGTCCCCGCACCTGTAGCGCCCAGGACAATCAGTTGCTTCTTATCCGTCACAGTCGATCACCTCGCCGCGGATGTGTTGCTTGATAAAGTCTTCTTTCAGTGCGAAGAAACGGTTGCATTCAACGATCGAATCTCCACCCATGAGCTCACACTGGCGCTCGTCAATCTTCGCGTCAATGAGCTCCAGTAGTTGTTCTAACATCGCTTCACTCATAACGTTTCTCCTCTACGGACTGCACAGTAAAACACAGTCGCGCACCTGTTGCAAGAACTTTACAAGCGCCCTTGTCGCCTCAGCGTCATTCTACGGCGCATCTTTTCCAGTGCTGCCAGCGCCTTGTCTCGTTTCGGGTAGGGTGTGGTCAACCACTGGCCCGTCATTTGGACGTACCATTGCCCCTCCCATTCGAACACTTTATCCCCGCCCCTTGGGAAAGGCAGATCATACCCCTCCTCGTGTATGCGGTCATAGCAGTCGGGACAGCGGCGTGCAAGCTCACGGATGTTTGCTTGCACATCTATTCTGTTATCGTCGCCCACATACCGCCTACCGTCGAACACAAGCGGGCTTTCGTGATTCCCGCCCCTGTCTACCATCTCCTGGGCGATAGCGTCGTGGCGTTCCTTTATGCTTGCCACATGCAGCAGACCGTCTTCGATGAAGCCTGCCATCGATTTACCCTTGCGGATAGAACCGACGAACATGTGGGTCTCTACGTGCTCCCCGCGAAGGTGCTTATCACACATCAGGCGGAGTGGAACCATCCAGAGTCTCATATTAGCTCCACCATCGCCATCTCCAGCCCACCCACAGCACGAGCACCACATTCATCACACTCATAGCCCTCAGCGTCAGGCTCTACACCAGATTGAAGGTTTCCGCACTTATAGCAGATCCCGTGATTTGGATACTCCTCAACCAGCGCGAACATATCGTCGCCCGCATCGTCTAGGAGTTCACTCAGTTGCTCACGTGCTTCGCTTGTCATTTGCATTGTCGTTCTCCAAGTGCGCCCAGCACCACCATTGGCACTGGGCAGACAGACTACTCTACTTGAACTTCCCTCACTTCGCAACCAGTACCGCAAGCAATCGTGATCGTCACGTTTGTGGGTGGCATAGGCGGGGAAGTGCTCAACACGTTGAACGTCTTGGATACGGTTTCCGACAACTCGGATTCCCTCCCTTCCGTGTCCACTACAGTGATCGCGAACGATACGACATAAGGCTCGGGGCGCGGGTCAAGCTGCAACGTGACATCCCGTTCCGTGGCATCCGCAGTGACCACAATGCTGTCACTTGCCGTGCTCAGCGGTTCGGTTGCGTCCACTGCGTGGTAGACTCGGTATTCCGCGATCTCGCTCGCTGTAATCGGCGTCCCATCGACGCGGGTTTCAGGCGCAGTCCAGCTCAGGGACGACACCGCTTCCCCTGCATAGCTCGGAACAGCGAGCAGCAGAACGATCAATGCCAGTATATAGCGCATATCATTTCTCCAGTTGTGCGGGCAGGATTGCCCGCTTGCATAGTAGCCCGGTTCAGCGACGAATCACAATTACCAATCCTTCAAACACTTCGGAGTGATATCATCGAACGTCTTATCGCAGACAGTGCAACGATACCCGCCACCTATGAGGTCCTGGAACTTGCACGGGCGGGGAGGGCGCCAGTTCATGAGCTTCAGTATGTTCTCCTCGTTACGCTGAAGGAACTCCATAAGCTCCTTGGCGTCATCCACCCCTGCTAGCCCTCCGTGAAAGAACGAGGGGTCATCTTGCAGCCAGTGCTCAACTGCAATCATCGTTTCGTGTGTCTCGGCGTCCTTCTGATTGAAGAAACACTTCCCGTCAGAACACTGCCAACCAGGTATCTGCTTCACTTTCCCGCTCCTCTGTCCATCACATACAAGTCCAGCAACAGTTCAGGAAGGGTCGCACGCCATGCTTCCCCGCCATCCTTCATACACGCAACAGCGACAACGTTCCACTCCTCGTCGTGAATGATCTCTGCACTGCACGACAGGGTCATTTCGCCATGTACCCGCTCAAAGAGAGCGAGCACTTCCTCATCCGATGCGTTGATCATACAACACCCCTCGGTCCACCCTTGAACTCGGCAGGCACTGCGCCCACCTGCTTGAGCCACTGCTCTACAGTGATCCGCTTGCTGAAGCTGACGTTGTGACGCTCCCACTTCCCGCCAGCAGGCTTCAAGTTGATAACACCAACTTCGTGGCGCTCCTTCTTGACCCATACACGACCCTGGTCAGTGACCACAATACGCATCTCCATCGTCTCGCTCCAGTTCTTGGCAGCCTCGCTGGCGCTGTGCAGGTTGCAGGGACGGGCGATCTGTGCTGTGTACTTTTTCATGACTGCTCCTTAGTTGAAGATCGAGATGCCGAACAGGCCACGGGCAATACCGAGGCCGGATACGACGCAAGCGATAAGGATTAAAGTGACCATGTTCGTTCCCCTTAGATGATAGTGACTTCGACGTCGTTGTAGTAATCACGGAAGCGATCCATGCCCAGCACGTCGCGGGCTGTTACATCGCATTCCGCGTCAACGCAGATGCTACCGTCGCGGTTCGTAATCACCTGAGCTTGAACACCAGCTTGACCCAGCTTGCGAGCGATCTCTTTAGCGATTTGGTTGAACATCTTTCGTCTCCGTTTGTTTACTGTAGGCACAGTATATGAAGCATCTAGGAACGGGTGCAAGTCCTTTCGCACCCTTTTTCCACTTTATTTGCTAGCGGCCTTGACTACCGCCTTGGCGATCGCAATCGCTACAGGAAGATCAGCACCCTCTGACAGGGGCTCACCGTAGTAGTCACCTGCCTTAGTTGCTGTCGGCTTGGTGAACTGGCCTACCATGTATCCGCCCTCTGCCTGATCCTCGCATACGAACACCCACTTGTCGCCAGCGTCAAAGGCGTCATGGATGTCATCAGAGGTGTAGCCAGCGGCATCCATAGCCTCAGTCATCAGCATGAGCGGGCAGTTCAAAAGGTGCTCGATAGCATCCTCCAGGTCCTCTCGAACGGTTTCCATGTTCATTTGGCTGACCGCGTGGACATCCAGCTCGGCTTCGTTGTCCTTGCTGTTGACGTAGGCACGAGCGATCTGAACCTCAACCGCTGCCAGTTGCTGGATCAGGTTGTGGCGAGCTTCGTAAAGTGCGTCTGACATATCGTTTTCCTTCAGTTCCAGTTAAGCGGTATTGCTTAACTGTGAACATACTATATGACGCTTCAGATGCTTCTGCAATAGGGAGGAGCAAAATAGTTCAAAAAAGACCCGCCGGGTGGCGGGCCAAGCAGGGGACGCAATTAGCAGATCCGTTTCAGCTCCTCCATGCTGATGTCGATATCGAAGTAGGCGCACAGCTTGACGAACGTTGCCAGGTGCGGGCGTCCAACGACCCTGTCACACCAGCGATAGTACGTTGCCGGGGATATGTTGGCACCCTCTACCACATCGGTCATGCACGCCTGGCGCAGACCAATCCGAATGAGGTGCATCGCTTGTTCGTATGTCATCTATCCCTCCAGGGACGAGGGGCTCCGGAGAGCCCGGTTACAGTAAGTCCTCGATTTCTTCGTCGCTCGCTTCTCTCACCTCGCAATAGCACCAAGGCACCAACCTCCACGCCTGGGATGCAAGGCTGGCGGCTGTGTCGGGCTCTGTAGTGATGAGAAGGTGCGGCCCGTCCTCAGACACCAGGAATACGTCATTCGCCCGCAGCAGGTGCTCTATCTCGTTGTGTCTCAGGTCACAGATCAACCAGTAGTGCTTCATATCAGTCTCCTTGGCGCCCTTACAGGACGCCTTTCTGCCATTGGCCCAGCTCAGTGCTGGCGCTTGTACGCTTGACGCCTTGCTGCTCTAAGACATCCATCATTGTCTTGCGGAGCTTGCGCAGTACAGCAACGTCTGTCGGGCACCCTGCGGCGTTCCACATTTCGTTCGCTATGCCGTGAATCTGGCTCTTGACTGACCGCTTGCCCATTGGGACAGCTTTACCTGTTTTCACTTCAGGATTGACTGTCACCCTGACCACACTAGGCTCGCTAATCATCGGCGCTTCCTCGCCCACCTTGGATACCCGATAGACTGCCTTGACGCGATGTTGGCGACCTGCTGTCCAGTCCTGAACCTCGCCATCCTTGATGCACAGGATGTGACCGCGGACACGGACCAGGAACGTTCCGCTGCCCAGCACTCGCTCTGCTGAGCGTACTGTGCGAGCCCCACGAAGACGGGCGATTGTAGTGATGTTCTCCATCTCATAGCCCAGGTGCTCCAGTACAGCTGGCGTCCAGTGCTGCTGGCTTCCACAGCGATTGCGGCGTCCCTGGATAGCGAAGAGGCGATGTACGCGAGCGTATTCAGTTCCGGTAGCAATGGCGGCAGCCTTTACAGCACAGTCGTTGGTCTCGCCGAACTGCTTGGCTTCTTCGTAGATCGTCTTGTAGTCCATGTCCTGTCCCCTGCGTGCTTGTTTAGTATGTAGTAACTATATGACGCATCTACTCTAGGTGCAACGATTATTTCACTTTTCTTAGATGTTTTTTGCAAACGGTGGGGCCCGAAGGCCCCTTTCGTCGGTCTCAATCCAGGCTGTCAGCATACCAGCTGTAGGCGTTGTCGGACTCAACTGATTCTGCCAGACTGTCGATGCAGCTCTCGACTGACCGATATGGGAGAACGTGCTTCTGCGTGAACTCCCAATATCCATCCCGGTCATGAGCGATAACATGGACGTCGTTTCCAACCGCTTTCCCGTAGAACAGGACGTCCGCGCCACGCTGGCAGTAATAGCCACGGAGCAGCACGTTTCTGTCGAAGCTGGCGTTGTTGTGGTCGATGTGATTCATGTCGTTTCCCCTGCGTGTCTGATGTGTCTATGTTGCTAATACTAGATGCTTCTAACATCAGATGCAAGGGTTTCAGCCAAAATAATTTCAAGACGGGCCCGCTCGCATTGCCTTGACCACAGTAGGCTCGAGCGATGCGTCTGGCAATTTGCTATAAAACTGCCATGAAAGATGCTATGAAAGAAATTTCCGAAGCGTCTCCGACCATTTAGCAGACCCTCCCCTCGAGTATGTTGCAGCATCTCACCCACACCGGAGGGAGGGAGCACAAACGATGGCTCTGATCGCCGAGTACCAATGACCTACTAGAGCGGCTCCCGATAGTGGCGAGCTTCCCAGCAGCGCCGCAGCTTACAGTCCCTATATACACACTAATATAATACTATAAAGGTTTAGTTATAATTATTTATTTATCCATATACCCCTATGGGTGCTATTTCTTCACCCTTACATAGGGGTAGGTCCTTTAATAAATAATGGATACTATTGCGCATCCTCCCGACAAAAGCCGTTTTCAATACCCTATGATATCTGCGGCAAGAATCTAGCCATACATACAGGGGGTCTATATACTATTAGTTCCTAAACACAGAGAGGACCTAGATCATGGATTACTTTGCAGCACAAGACGCCATTGGAGAGGACGGCACCTATGCCAGCGCAGACTTCTACAGGGTGGAGCGGGACGACTCAATTGCCCTGGGCCTACGCGACAAGCCTATGCAGATACTTCTAGACGTAATGAACCATGGAGCGGATCACGCCAAGCAGCTTTTGGCGACCGCTTTGGATCGTGGTCACGTTAAGGAAATCGTCGATGGCGGATACACGTATTATGACGTCGTTGACATTGAGGACGTTCACGGAGCCCCTTACCAGTTCCGCTCTCATATAGCAATGCAGATCGCGTTCCCCGAACGCTACTTCAAGTTCTTCGAGGGGGAACACGTCTGGAACTACAGTCATCCCAAGATGCAAGAGCTGCTCGAGCTGTGCATGTCCTGCCTCACCAATGCCCGCCACCCGTCCGACTATTGGGGCAGGCATGAGCTTCCGACTGAGCAACCTGAGAAGCGGGGCCCTGGGCGCCCACGTACAAAGGAACCCGAAGTCAAGGTTTCCAATGACTCGTTCAAGACGTGGGTGGAAGCGTGCCAGGCACTCAAGACAGCCATATCCGATGCCTGGAACGAGTACATTGAGACCTGTCAAAAGCGCAAGGAAGCTCGGGCGGAATGGGATGCCTGGCGGGAGACTGAAATGGCACGTATTGACAGGGAGTACAGCCAAGGGATTCGTCAATGGGACGAAGCTGTGGGCCTGGCTCAGCAGAAGCACGCCAACCTCAAAAGGCAGCCGAAGCCCCGGCGGGAGGACTATTAGGAATTGTTGCGATAACTTAACGTGCCCGCTATAGTGTACGGGTTCCCAATAACACCCACAGGAAATCGGTATGTCTGATCCTAAAACTTCGCAAGAACGCTTCGACGAGCTGTACATTACCAGCACGGAGATCCAAGAAGAGCTGGGCGTGAAGCGTTCGACCATTCTTAATGCACGGCGGCGCGGTATGCTGCCTGACCCGATTGAGGTCCGTGGCGTGCGGGCCTTTATATGGGAGCGGGAACGCACCCGGCCATTCCTTGAAGCCTGGAAGGTATCGTTAGCATCACGGAGAGGGGAGCTTGCATGACGGCACTGGTAGGCGCAGAGTGGTGGCGCCTGCCGGTCGAGATGCAACAGAGGAACCAGTGGTGCATTGCTGGTCCCGATAAGGCTCCGTACCTCGCAGGCCCCAGCGGTCCATATCACGCCAGCCCAGTAGTGGGCCCATGGCTTGACTTCGAAACCGCTTGCAATTATGCCCGCCAGTATGGTTGGGGTATTGGATACATTATCACGCCTGATGACCCGTACACTTGCATTGACATGGACGTCAAGGATGCGGAGAGTCTGGATAAGGAGGGGAACCCATACCCGAGAGATAAGTGGACGAGCAAGTACGACCTGGACTTCTACACGGGTATCGTTGAGTTCGCTGACAGCTATACCGAGCTCAGCAACAGCCGCAAGGGCCTACACGTTTGGGTCCGAGGGGACATTGGCAAGGGGCGTCGCGGCAAGGGGATTGAGGTCTACTCCCGCGAACGCTTTATTGTCTGCACGGGTGTTCCTGTGTCGGGTGTCAAGTATCACTTGATGAACGGCATTGCGATTCCCCTGCTACACGAAAGCCGACAGCTCCCTATAAAGGACGGGTCGCTCATTCTGCAGAACCTGACCAAGGAGCTTGGGCTGGCCGATACGCAGATAGAGCTGACGGAAGTTGAAGCTGAGTTAACCGATCCAGAAATTTGGGAGCGTGCAACTACGGCAGGGAACCACGAGAAATTCGTAGACCTGTGCGCGGGTCGATGGCAAGGATACGGGTTCCCGAGTCAGTCCGAAGCGGACTTGGCCCTGATGTCCATGTTCACGTTCTACAGCAAGTCGAACGAACAGTGTCGTCGCATGTTCCGTCAGACTGTGCTAGGGTCTCGTGAGAAAGCTGTCAAGAATGATGTGTACCTCAACAGGACGCTTGAGATCATACGGGCACGGCAAGCCAAAGAGGCGACACGCAATGACCACGGTTCCGCGGTGGCTCGGGCGCTCTTATCAAACTACAGGGAACCTGAGCAAGCGCAGGCACCTGGAGGGCTGCAAGTGGACCCGCATGTTCGTGACTTTGTTGCGCACATGGACCAGACGCAGTACACGGAAGCTGAGCCCAACGTTGTTCGCTTCAAACCACCCGAAGCAGCAGGCCTAGAGTGGCCCCCTGGGCTCGTTGGGGCCATAGCAGGGTTCATCTATAGCAGTGCTCCCCGTCCAGTGAAAGAGGTTGCTATAGTTGCGGCGCTTGGCCTTATGGCGGGCATTACGGGCAAGGCGTACAACGTGGGGCAGACCGGTCTTAACCTGTACATTATCCTCATCGCACGAAGCGCAATCGGGAAGGAGGCAATGCACAGCGGGATCGGGCATATCCTGAGGAGTCCATGTGGTCACGTTGTCAGCCCGTTTGTCAACTTCACGGACTACGCATCGGGGCCAGCACTCGTCAAGGGCATGGAAGGCTTTCCCTCGTTTGTGAACGTGAGCGGGGAATGGGGTCGCAAGCTGCAACGCATGGCCGAGGACAGGCGCGATGGGCCTATGCAGCAACTCCGCACGGCAATGACCAACCTCTACCAGAAGTCGGGCGCTGCCTCGGTTGTGGGCGGTCTAAGCTACTCCAACAAGGAACAGAACGTCCAGTCAACCAACGCTATTGCATACAGCATGATCGGGGAAACAACACCCGGCACGTTCTACGACTCGCTCACCAGCACAATGATGGAAGATGGCTTCCTGTCACGTTTCAATATCGTCGAGTACCTGGGCGACCGCCCACCTGAGAACAAGAACCAGCTTCTGCAAGTGCCACAGGACATATCGGACACCCTTGCAAGCATCGCGAGCCACTGCGCCAGCGTTGCAATGTCGCCCAACGTCATCCAGGTCAAGACGGACCCTGTAGCTGATAACATGCTCCAGGAGTTCAACGAAATGTGTGACGAGGAGATCCACAAGGCAGGGGAGGACGAGAGTCAACGGCAGATGTGGAACCGGGCACACCTAAAGGCCGTTCGGGTGGCAGGTGTTCTTGCTGCATCGGACAACCATATCAACCCGACAATCACTGTGGAGCACGCTACCTGGGCCATTGAGCTTATCAAGGCAGACGTGTACTCAATGCGAGCTAAGATCCTGGGCGGTGACATTGGTATTGATGACACTACGCGGTTCAAGAAGCTGCAAAGCGTACTCGAGGAGTTCATACGCGGCAAGGTGTCTAAGAGCTATGGCATTGACTCCCGTATGGTTGCTGACGGTATTGTTCCCCGCAAGTACCTACAGGGACGCACAGGGCAGGTTCGCTGCTTCGTTAACTACAGGATGGGCGCCACGCTCGCACTTGACCACACTATCAAGACGGCGATCGATAGCGGCTACATCATGGAGGTCGCAAAGGACAAGGCGGTCGAGCTGTATGGGTATCACGGGCGGTGTTTCCGGGTCCTTGATATGGACCGTTAAATTATCAGGCGTTACGCTTTACAAGCATGTGGCGTTCGCCTATATTGCATTCCGTGCTCTGCAATAACGCGGCACAAAATAAGAGGAAAAGACAAGATGAGCATTACCCACCCAGAGTTGGTAAAAGCGTTGGCGAAGTCGGGCGCGGACATCTGTAGCACTATGGAAGCAAGCGAAGCACACATCCTCCACATGGCTGTTGGCGTGTCGGGTGAAGTGCTGGAGCTGCTCGGCGCTATCGTTGAGGACGACCGGGACAACGCCCTGGAAGAGCTTGGCGATATTGAGTTCTACTTTGAAGGGCTGTGTCAGGGAACAGATGCAGTGATTGCCCGAACCGTGGTTGACCCTGCAACGCTCACGAAAGATCCATTCACTGACGTTCTCATTCAAGCGGGGAACGTTCTGGACACTGCCAAGAAACTCGTCATCTACAAGGACGGCTCCAAGATGCCCGCCTTGCGTATTGAGATGCAACGTTTCCGCGCCAAGTTGGACGAGTTCTACGCCTTGGCTGAATTCACTCACGAGGACGCTCTGGCAGGCAACATCACGAAGCTGAGCAAGCGTTACGAGGGGTTGAGCTACTCCGACAACGCTGCACAAGCCCGAGCAGACAAGGTCTAAGGCCATGGATAATCTGGCGGAAGCACTGGAGCATCAGGCGCGAGTCATGCTGCTTCAACAATCGCTCTACCGCCTCATCGAGCAACATGGGGGATCAGTAGAGCTCCCATTCGCTGAGGTAATGGACGGGAGTGGAATGGGTGGCGTCGCTATTGAAGTCAACGGCGAGACAGGCATGATCAAGCTGACCGCTATGGACGAGGCAACATGCGACGCCTTCCAGGAATCTCTCAAACGTGACACTGACCCAAACTAGGAGACAGCAATGGCTGAGATCCCTGAGAACGCTGTAACCCAGGCCGACCTCGCAAAGTGGTACGAACTGGCGGACCAGCTCAAGAAAATCCGTGCCCAAGAGATGACGCTTCGTAAGAAGATCTTCGGCAACGCATTCCCTGACCCCAAAGAGGGGACCAACAGCTACGAGCTAGGTGACGGGTATGTGTTGAAGGCGCAGCACAAGCTCGAGCGCAACATTGACCCAGGTGCGCTGGACGCACTGAAAGAGAAGTTGCGTGAGAATGAAATCAACCCTGACGTCCTGGTGCAGTATAAGCCAAGCCTGGTCCTGAAGGAGTACCGCACACTGACGGACGAAGAGCGTGCTCTGTTTGACCAGTGCCTGATCGTTAAACCGGGCTCACCCTCACTGGAGATCGTTCTCCCCAAGAGAAAGGCGACCAGCTAATGTGGGTGACAATCATAGCTGACGCTTCGTACTGTCCTGAAACAAGCAAAGCGGGCTATGGTTTCTGGATTGCGTCGCAGCGTGGAAAGCATGGCGGGGATGGTGTAATCGAAGCGGACGTTGTCAACAACATTGCCGCGGAGATGATGGCGCTTCTAAATGCTTTACACGTTGCACGCAAACGGGGGCTGGTGCTACAGAGGGATTCCGTGCTTCTGCAGACAGACTGTCAGCCAGCAATAGACGCCTTCAAGGGCGTTAGGACAAACATCACGGACCAAGAGAAAGAACTGGTGTCATGGTATAGCGACTTCGTTACGTCGCACGAACTTCACATACGATTGAAGCATGTGAAGGGACACACCAAGAAAGCAGATGCCAGATTCGTAGTTAACAACATCTGCGACCGCAAGGCCCGTCAGCACATGCGCAAGGCCCGTGACCGGTATCGCATCCAAAAGATTAGGGAGTTCCTCCATGGTTAAAGAGCAGCAAGAAGTCCTGGACCAACTGAATCGCATCATTCAGATTTATCGCACGTCTAAGGGTTGCATTCGTCCGCACTTTGTACTGACTGGCCCCAGCGGCAGCGGCAAGTCACATATCGCACAGCACCTGGCAGAGGAGCACGAGGTAGACTTCCTCGAGATCAATGCTGCACAGTTGACGAAAGAAGGCACGTCCGGCAACAGCCTGTCTAAGGCGCTGTCCCCGCTTGCCAACAAGGGCAACACGCTCACAATCTGCTTTGTTGACGAGTTCGACAAGCTGTTCATCAGCGGTAACAGCAACAGCCACCTGGCGCACGAGACCACCAACGGCGTGCAGAACGAGTTCCTCAAGGTGCTGGAAAGCAAGTCTGCATCCGTGTACGGGGATTATGGCAAGTATGTTGACGTCGCTGTCGACAAGGTCTTGTTCATCTTTGCGGGTGCCTTCAACGGGGAAGAGAACCTCAACCTGGACCGCTTGCGGGACTTCGGTATCAAGACAGAGTTCCTGGGCCGCGTAGGGTTGATCTACAACCTGAAGAAGCTGTCGCTGGAGTCCATGTATCATACGCTCCTGAATTCGCGCCTGCTGGCAATGTACTTGAAGCTCTTCCCGGATGTGCAGAAGGATGTTGTGGTCAATGAGATCATGGAGGTCGTTGCACGCCTGCACGAGCAGAACACGCTTGGCATCCGCATCCTCAACACGTTGCTGAACCGCTACTTTATCAACAACGGCAAACTCGAGGACGAAGAAGTCAACCAGTCCTCATTCCAGAAAACGCTCACATTCGGAGTCAATCAATGAGCCAGCCAGAACCAAACTACACAGGAAAGGGCGCCATCGCTATGGACGTCCTCGATCATGGGTTCGTCGCCTTGCGCAACCTGTCAGGGCCAACCCGTCGACCTGAAGCCGACTTTGATGCAAGCGACGTCGACCCGGCCAACAGTGCTCGCATGTCGTTTGAGAACATGGACAGCGGCAGGGCAGAAGAGGATGACCACAGGCTGGCACGCTACCTGATGCGCAACTGGCACACGACACCGTTCGAGATGATTGAGTGTTGGATTGAAATGAAGATGCCAATCTTTGTGGCTCGCCAGTTTGTGCGCCACCGTACTGCTACCATTAACGAGGTGAGCGGGCGTTACATCACGCTCCCTGAAGAATGGTACATCCCTGAAGTGGTAGGTGGCAAACCGAAGAACGCAAAGCAGGGACAGGACGATGGGCTTCCGCAGATCAAGCAAGATGTGTTCAAGCGTAGACTTGACGACCAGTGCCAACAGAGTTACTTCCAGTATACGGCTGCCATTGCGGACGGCGTTGCAGCGGAACACGCTCGCATGTTTCTGCACCTGAACCACTACACGCATTGGCTCTGGAAGCAGGACCTTCACAACATGATGCACTTCCTGGCACTGCGCAAGGACAGCCACGCTCAGATTGAGGCGCAGAAGTATGCGGTGGCGATCCTGGAAATGCTCCGCACGTACCTCCCGCACAGCATGGCGCTCTTTGATGAATATCGGAGGCACGGATGAAGCCTATACTCGCATGTGATGTGGACGTAGAAAAGCTCCGCTTCCCCGTTGCAGCAATGCCGAAGATAGACGGTGTGCGGGCGCTTAACGTGGACGAGCGCCTTGTGGGTCGTAGTGGGAAGCAGTTCAAGAACAAGCTGAACACAGCGTTTTATAGCGACCCACGCTTCAACGGTTTTGACGGAGAGATGGTTGTTGATCGGATAACCGGGTACGGCATCTGCAACGAGACGACCAGCGCCCTGGGCACTATCAAAGGTGACATCCAGACTCGCTGGTGCCTCTTTGACTATGTGCGGGACGGGTACAATAACCACAATCCATACCGCGAGCGATACACGGAGCTGGCCAGCAAGGTGCTAGCACTGACTGAGTCGGATCCCTCGCTCAAGGACAAGCTGTGGGTCGTGCCCATGGAAATCGTGTATTGCAGGGAGCAGCTTGAAGCACTCGAGCTAAAGATGATCAGCGAGCAGTACGAGGGCCTGATCCTGCGTGACCTGGACGGCGTGTACAAGTACGGGCGCAGCACTGCCAAGGAGAACACGTTTCTTCGACTCAAGCGTTTCATGGATGCCGAGATTGAGATTACGGACGTCGTTGAGGGTAAGTCCAACCAGAACGAGCTCAAGCGTACTGCCTACGGGTATGCTGAGCGGAGCACTGTAGCTGATAACATGGTGCCGAACGGCATGGTCGGAACCATTGTTGGGCGGGCGCTTGAGGACGTGCTGTTCAATGAGCGGGTGATAGTCCAGAAGGGTGCAGTTATCGAAGTAGCGCCTGGCAAGATGTCACACAACGACCGCCGGTACTACTTCGAGAACAAGCATGACATCGTCGGGAAGATTGGCAAGTATCAGTTCTTCCCTGTAGGTGTCAAAGACAAGCCCCGTTTCCCGACTTTTCAGGGGTTCCGCGACCCCGTGGATATGGGATAAATCGTAGAAATATCTTGTGTTTAACGTGGCGGGCCTGTAGCATTATTTGGGCAATTACAAAAGGAGGGCGTTCATGCCTTTGAACTTCACAACATCGGAACAGGCTTCCCAAGTGGCAGGGGTCAAGACGCTCATCTACGGCGGCTCTGGTATGGGTAAGACTGTTCTCTGCGCTACTGCGCCAGCCCCGATTGTGCTATCCGCCGAGTCCGGTCTGTTGTCCCTTCGCAAGAAGAACCTTGAACGCTTGTTCGGGGTTGGGAACCAGATGGTGACGTACAACGTTCCCGTCATACAGATCAACACAGTGGATGACCTTGCCGACGCCTATAACTGGTGTTATCAAAGCCACGAGGCCCGCCAATTCCAAACAATCTGCATCGACTCGCTATCAGAGATAGGCGAGACTGTGCTCAACAATGCCAAGCGCCAAGTGAAAGATCCCCGCCAGGCGTATGGCGAACTCATTGAGAAGATGGAAACCACAATACGCTGGTTCCGTGACCTACCCGGAAAGCACGTCTACATGGCTGCCAAGATGGAGCCTGTGAAAGACGAAATGTCTGGTGTGGTCAAGTACGGCCCTTCTATGCCTGGTTCAAAGCTGGGTCCGAAGCTCCCGTACTTCTTCGACGAGGTGTTCCGTCTTGGACTAAACAAGACGCCACAAGGCGAGAGCTACAGGTTTCTGCAGACTCAGCCTGATTTGCAATACGAGGCCAAAGATCGGTCAGGATCATTGGAAGCCCTCGAACCTCCATTTCTGACCAGTGTCTTCAACAAAATCCTAGGAGATTAAACAATGGCTCAATTGAATTTCGATGCCTCCCAAGTCGCCCCGAACACCGGAACCCCTGATCCGGTTCCTGCGGGCTGGTACAATGTGCAAGTTGACGAGTCGGAAATGAAGCCGACCAAAGACGGAACAGGTACTTATCTTCAGCTTCGCTTTACCATCATTGATGGACAGTACGCGAACCGTAAGATCTACGCACGTCTGAACCTGCGTAACAGCAACCCCGTCGCCCAGGAAATCGCCTACGGGGAACTGTCTGCGATTTGTCACGCCACTGGCGTAATGCAGCTCCAGGACAGCCAGCAGCTCCACGGTATCCCGCTGAAGATCAAGGTGAAGCTCCGTCCCGCGAAGGACGGTTACGACGCCTCCAACGATATCGCCAACTACAAGAACATCAACGAGCAGGTTGAAGACGCGCCTGCGGCCGGTGGTGCTCCTGCTAGCGGTGGTGCTCCTGCATGGGCAGGTCAGCAAGGCGGTGGTGCTCCTGCGAACGCTCAACAGCCTGCACAACAGCCGTGGCAGCAACAGCCCGCTCAACAGCCCGCCCAGCAACCGGCACAGCAGCCACAGAACCAGCAACCGGCACAGCAACCCTGGCAACAGCAACCCGCACAGCAACCGGCCCAACAGCCTGCACAGGAACAGCCTGCACAGCAGCCGCAACAGCAGGGCGCACAGCAGCCTTGGCAGCAACCCGCTCAGCAACAGCCAGCCCAACAGCCTGCCCAACAGCAGCCGCAGACAACGGCTCAGCCTCCGCAGGACCAAGGGAACGGAATGCCGCCCTGGGCACAAGGTCAGTAAGGTTAGTGGCCCGCTTCGGCGGGCCCTTTTTTCGACGTAAAGAGGCAACGCTATGGCTGACGCAGCTGACAACGCTGACATCATTATTGACAGCTACACAACGAACAAGCAGAACGAAGCACGCAAAGCGGTCTCCGAAATGCCTAAGGGCAACCCTGGAGAGTGTGACCTTTGCGGGGAGTGGAGCGGACGATTAGTGGGTGGAGCTTGCGCCCCTTGTCGTGACAGACACAACCTACCATAAGGAACGCTCATGGCTGTTCATTTAGCAACAAAGACGCTCCTCGCTATTGAGGAAGCTATCCAAGCGGACCAAGGGGCCAAGTTCCGAGGCTGGCTTGGCAAAGTTATCCCGCACATGGGTGACGCATACCGGGAGGACGAATCCCCGTTCCGCACGCACTTAGGCGCCTCCGGTGTTGGCGATGATTGCGCTCGGAAGATCTGGTACGGGTTCCGCTGGACTACTCGACCGAAGTTTGATGGGCGCCTACTGCGTCTGTTCAACAGGGGCCATCTTGAGGAAGCTCGGTTCATTGCTATGCTCCTCACCATTGGAGCGGAAGTTTACCAGCAGGACGAAAACGGGAACCAGTTTCGGATCAGCGATGCTGGCGGACACTTTGGCGGGAGCGGTGACGGCATTGTGGTCAACATTCCCGACCTTGATCCTGGTGTTGCTGCACTGTGCGAGTTCAAGACAAGTGCTGAGAAGCCGTTCCTCAAGCTGGAGAAGGAAGGCGTTCGCGAGTCCAAGTTTGAGCACTATGTTCAGATGCAAGTGTACATGAGAAAGATGGGTATCGCTGTCGCTCTGTACATGGTAGTGAACAAGAACAACGACAAGCTCTACGCTGAGATCGTTCCTTTCAATGCGGAAGTGGCTGACCAGTTTATCGACAGGGGTGTTCGCCTCGTATGGATGGACGTCCCACCAGAGAAGATAAACCAGTCTCCAGGTTGGTACCAGTGCAAGTGGTGTGACCACAGACCTGTCTGCCACCTTAAAGCTGAGCCCGATCGTAACTGCCGCACCTGCCAGCACTCCAAGCCCCTTGAAGATGGGACGTGGAAGTGTACCAACTTTGAAAGTGACTGCTATGGTTTGCGTGATAAAGAACAGCAGATCGAAGGTTGCTCCAAGTATAGAAGGAAGTTCTAATGCCTGAACTTTACGACATCCTGGGCGTGCCTAAAGACGCAAGCCAGGAGGAGATCAAGAAAGCGTTTAAGAGCAAGGCTGGCAAGTGCCACCCCGACCGCAATCAAGACGATCCGAACGCCACTAGCAAGTTCCAGAACCTTCAGCGGGCGTATGCAGTGCTGAAGGACGAGAGCCGACGTCAGCGGTATGACGAGACTGGTTCCGAGGAAACGAACGTTCCCTCCCTTGACGAAAACGCCAACGGGATTATTGCCAAGATCTACTTGGACCTGGCACAGCGAAACGGCTTCGTTGCTCGCGACTACCTTGCCGACACGACCAAGGCGCTTCAAAACGCTTTGCGGCAGTGCCACATTGACAAGCGCAAAGCGGAGGAAGAGTACAGCCGTCTGGAGTACCTCATTGACAACACTGCCGCAGGGGAATACCTGATCGCAATGCTGCAAGACCACCTGAGCGAGATTGGGCGCACGAAGGCGCACGCTGCCGAGGGTGCTGAGGTCATGGGACGGGCGCTTGAGCTTCTAGACGAATACCGCTACACTGGAGAAGTTCCACAGCCTAACGGCTCGCAACCCTGGACGCACGCTGACCCCTGGATCTCATAACATGGCTATGAAGTTTCGACCCTACCAGTGGGACGCTGTCTGCGCGATTTGGGAATACTTCAAAAGCGGTAAGACGGGCAACCCGATTGTGGCTATGCCTACAGGTACGGGCAAGTCGCTAGTCATTGGTGGCTTCGTTCGTACTGTATTTGATGCTTTCCCGAATCAGCGCGTGATGGTGCTTACCCACGTCAAAGAGCTCATTGAGCAGAATCATGAAAAGCTGATGGCGATATGGCCCACGGCGCCAGCCGGGATATACAGTTCCGGTCTAGGTAGACGGGACCTGTACAACAACATCACATTCGCTGGCATTGCCTCCGTCGCTAAACGGGCGGAAGAGTTTGGGCACATTGACCTGATCGTGATTGACGAAGCTCACCTTGTGAGCCCGCATGACGACACCATGTATCAGGCATTCATCCAGGCGCTGCTAGCCTACAATCCCCATCTAAAAGTGATCGGTCTTACTGCTACACCCTACCGCCTGGGGCATGGACAGATCATCGAGAAAGGCAGCCTTTTCACTGACGTCTGCTACGACATCACAACGCTGGACGAGTTCAACAAACTCATCCAGGAAGGCTACCTTGCCCCGCTTGTGCCCAAGCGAACAGATCTAATGCTGAACGTCGATGGGGTCCACAAGCGGGGCGGGGAATTCATTGCCAAGGAGCTGCAACAGGCAGTCGACAAGTTCGAACTCACTGAAGCAGCGATCAAAGAGGCCCTTGAAGTTGGCGCTGATCGCAAGTGCTGGCTCGTGTTTACGGCGGGCGTTGAGCACGCTATACACACAGCAGAGATCCTCAACATGCTTGGCGTCCCTGCCAAGGCTGTGCATAGTAGCAACAAAGACCACAAGATGACTGACGGGGAGCGTGACGAAGCCATCGCGCAGTTCAAGCGAGGTGAGCTCCGTGCGTTAGTAGGCAACAACATCTTCACGACGGGCTTCGACCACCCTCCCATTGACATGATCATTATGTTGCGCCCAACTAGCTCCCCTGGGCTTTGGGTGCAGATGTTAGGCCGAGGTACGCGCCCGCTATACGCTGACGGGTTCGACCTGGACACTATAGACGGTCGGCTCGCTGCCATCGCACACAGCGAAAAGCAGGACTGTATGGTGCTGGACTTTGGCGGGAACACTAAGCGACTTGGTCCGATCAATGATCCTGTACTGCCTCCCCGTAAAGGAAAGAAGAAAGGTGACGCGCCCATTAAGCTGTGCGAGGGGATCACAGTAGACAACAAAGTCTGCAACACCTGGGTCCATGCCAGCGCCAGGCACTGCCCGCAGTGTGGCAACGAATTCAAGTTCCAAACTAAGCTCAAGCAGGGTGCAGGGACTGACGAACTTATCAAAGGTGACTTGCCAGTCGTGGAGGAGTTTAAGGTTGACCACATCACCTACTCCGAACACACCAAGATGGACAAGCCACCTATGATGAAGGTGTCGTACTATTGTGGGTTCCACATGTACAACGAATATGTCTGCTTCGAGCACGAAGGCTATGCCCAGCACAAGGCCAAGCGTTGGTGGAGTGAGAGGTCAGAGATGCCCTTCCCTCGAAGCACGGCAGAGGGTATCGAGTTCTCCGACAAGCTGGCAGCCCCTACAAGCCTGCGAGTCTGGACCAATAAAAAGTATCCGGAGATCATGGCTTACTGCTACGACGGGACCCACTTCGGCAAGGAAGAAGAGGATCCTTTCTCCAAGCCTAGCATCCAATCGGATAAGCCAATTCCCTTGGAAAACAATCCGATAGCTGAGGATGAGTTCGAGGACGATATCCCCTTCTAAAGTTTTTTGAATCTTTTTGCGAAAAACACTTGCATCTATGACAAGGATGTCTATACTTAGTGTCATGTGTAGCAAAACAGCAGCACATGAACAACTAACCCAGGAGATGCAAAGATGAAAACATACGCCAACAAATCCAACGCAAAACGCGCCGCCATCAAAGCCATCGTTGCAGAGCGCGGCGTAGAGGAAGCAGAAGTTAAGGCCAACGCTGATCAATACTTCGCTATCGAAGGTGACAAGGACAACGGCTTCTATCCCCACTACAAAACAGAGCGCGTTGGTGTAAGCGAAGAGAAAGAGAAGCAGCTGAAAGCCGAGCGTGAGTTCGATGAGCAGTACATTGAGAAGTTCGGAACTGCACATTGCCCACACTGCAACGTCCACCTGGAAAACGGTGCATGGACATTTGACGAGGCACTGGAAGAGCACTTGGATCCGAAGTCCAGCGCATTTCCTGAAATGTTCACACACGAGTTTCTGTGCCTGGGCTGTGGTGAAGAGTTTGGCGAAGAGCGCGAGCTGCCTGTCAAGGGTGAGGGTATCAAGATCGAAAAGGATCGCCCAGAGCAGAATGGAATCGTGCGTCCGTCAGCTGGTGGCAAGTGTCGCGCCATTTGGGACTTCTGCGACGAGCTGAACGAGAAGGGCGTCATGCCTATGCCGAAGCTGCTGAAGGAAGCCGCTCGGGAGAAAGGTTGGAACGAAAACAACGCAGTGATTGAAATGTACCAATGGCGCAAGTTCCACGGCATTGTCGGCCGTCAAAATACAAGCAAGTGAGTCCGAGGACTCAACGACAAGAGATAGGCGGGTCCAATGAGGCCCGCCAACTCGTTTAAGGGGAAACGATGTATATTCTAATTGACCGCGAAAGAATGGTGTTACTGCATAAACACGCAAGCCTCTACGTCCTTGCTGACGTTGCCTGGATTGAGTGCCATAACTCTGCCTACTGCATCTTCGGCGTTGACGATGCAACGGGATTCCGAGACTTCACTGATATGGAGCTTCGGATGCTTTACCACAACATCACGGGCCTTGATTACGGCAACCGCTTCAATCGAACGCAGTTACTCCAGATCCTTTATGACTTAACCTCCCGCATCAGCGAGTCAGACATCAACGCTGTCGAAGCCGAAAGGCAGGCTGAGCACGTTGCTGAAGGGGACGAGCGGAAGTGGATCTACGTCCGTGGGGCCAAGCGTCCAGCGGAGAAGCCAGATCTCTTTGCGCCTGCTTGCCGCCGTGCAAGTAGAAGTGAAAGCGAAGAGGAACGTGCAAAGGCAGGGGAGCTCCCGGCTTTGAAGCGTAAAGTGCGGCCGCGTAGCCCGAGCACAGGCGGCGATCGGCCCGCCCCCGCTACACAGCAACGGGCCCCAGGCGCCAGCGGTCCCAAGCGCGGCACAGCCAAGGCAATCATTTGGGCCACTGCCGATAAGTTATGGGAGGAAGCGGGCAAGCCAACTGACAAGCCTACCATCCTGGCGCTTCGCAAACAAATCATGGACACTCTCGAGAACGACGAAGCGATAAAACGCGCCAGCTCAAGCTCTGAATTAGGCGTGTGGCACAAAACACGGGCTCCGTATTGAAAAGGAGTTGCAATCGTGAACGGGTGCTGTTAAATTTGCACTCCGTTCACGTTGTAACGTGTATTAAGAGACCCTGATAATTTTGGAGACCCACCATGTCTGAGAAACTTGCTGAACTGAAAAACGCCGCTGTCGAAGCCGAAAGCACTGTTGAAAACCTGCGGGCTGAAGTGTCCGCCCTGGAAGCTGCCGATGAGGTTGACAAGGAAGCAGTCAAGGCGAAGAAGGCGGAACTGCGCACTGCTGAGAGCGCACTGAAGAAGGCCAACACTGCCGTTGACAAGGAAATCAAGGCTGTCGAGCGCGAAGAAGAGCGTGCTGCGAAGCGTGCTGCCAAGGAAGAGGAAAAGCGCAAGCGCGAAGAAGAGCGCGAAGCCAAGCGCAAGGAGAAGGAAGAAGAGAAAGCTCGTAAGGAAGCGGAACGCGAAGCGAACCGTATGCCTGAGCAGAACGGTATCCGTCGTCCGAAGCCGAACACGAAGTGCGGCCGTGCCTGGGCGATTGCTGATGAGCTGTCTGCAGAGCTGGGTCAACCCACTCCTGTCAAGCCCCTCCTGGAGCGTGCTGTTGCTGAAGGCCTCAACGAAGGCAACGTCAAGGCTGAGTATGCACGGTGGCGCAAGTTCAACGGCGTAACTGGCCGTATTACCCTGCCGAAGGAAGAAGCTCCGGCGGAGCAGGAAGAAGCTCCTGCTGAATAATCTAGCTTCGGGCGCTCGACCCTGCTACACTTGCGGGGTCTAGCCTTGCTGGACTCCGTAACCCATCGGCAAAAGCCGTTAACTTCCCGGAGGTTCAATGAACACCCAACCAATAGAAAAACGACACCCCGGTTCAGGACATCACCTGGACATCGTAAGCATCTTTCCCACCATTCAAGGCGAAGGCCCATTCACTGGGCACAGAGCCATCTTTGTACGCCTAGCTGGCTGCAACCTTCAATGTCCCGGCTGTGATACGGATTACACTTCCGGTCGCGAGAAGCAGCACGTTGGCGACATCTGCAGAAGCATTATTGAGCACGGCGAAGCTCCCCGTCTTGTGGTCATAACAGGGGGAGAGCCCTTCCGACAGAACATCTCCGTCCTTGCCAACGGTCTCATTGCTATGGGATACGATGTGCAAATTGAGACGAACGGAACACTCCCGCCAAGCCCAGGTCTGTCCGAGCAAGTGTGCGTCGTATGTAGCCCGAAAGCTGGAAAGCTGAACAAGGTGATTGCTGACCGCGCTGACTGCTTCAAGTATGTGATGCACGCTGACAGCGTTGCGGATGACGGGCTTCCGATACTTGCACTTGACCACAGTGCCAAGCCCAGGGTGGCGCGTCCACCTTCAGGCAGCAAGGTTCCCGTCTACCTGCAACCCATGGACTCGCAGAATATCGCGCAGAACCACCGCAACATTGCGGCAGTGGTTGCAAGCTGCATGGAGCATGGATACCTGCTCCAACTTCAGATTCACAAGATAGTAGGAGTCGAATAATGTGCTCAATCTTTGGAGCGTTGCTCCCGAAAACGAATAACACCCACGACACCATTAAGGCGGGCGTTGACCTTCGCCTCATTATGGAGCACAGCATGGCGCGGGGCCGGGACGGTTATGGGTGGAACAATCATTTCTTCCTGTTCCAGAAAGGTGCGGATGATTGCCGAAAGGTCGCTCGCACGTTCACACTAGATGAAATCGTGCAACCTGACTTCGAGACGACGGTACATGGTGCGGCTATTATTGGGAACTTTCGTGCTGAGCCGACTACCGAATACGTGATGAAAAAGCGGGCACACGATCAGCAGCCGTACAGGCTTATGAAGTGGGCCACTGTGCATAACGGGACCGTCGCAAACGACAGGGAGCTCCGCACCCATGAGGTCCAAACATCTATTGACAGTGCAGCGATTGTTGAGTCGCTGTGCAAGCAACCCCAGCTCTTTGAAGGACCTGATGATCTGTACAGCACCTTCCACAACACGGTGAAGAAGGTTGTTGGTAGTTACGCCATTCTGGCGACCCACATGGACTTCCCGAATCAGGTGTTGCTGGCTGCCAACTACAGGCCGATCTGGGTGTCAATCAACGCCCACGGTGTGTTCTTTGCAAGTGCTGAGGAATACTTCCCTGACGACCATACACCCATCGCGATCGAGCCGTACAGCACTGCGTCATTCCGCTACACGGACGAGGGCCACTTGGAGTTTGAGACTAACACTCTGCGCCCGAAGCGTGACCCTAATGTGAAGCCACGAGCCCTAGTAGTTGCAAGCGGGGGCCTTGATAGTACCGTTGCCGCTGCACAGTGCATCAAGGACGGTTACGACGTTGAGCTGATTCACTTCACCTACGGGTGCCGCGCTGAGGGAAGGGAAGTCCACGCAGTTCGTAAGATTGGGCAGGAGATGGGGGTCCCCGTCACAGTGTTCCCAATGGAAATCTATGAACCTTCCGACTCCCGTTTGTTCGATCGAAACAGTGACATCGCTGGCGGGGAAGAGGGAGCTGAGTTTGCCCATGAGTGGGTTCCGGCGCGAAACTTGGTGATGCTTAGTGTGGCCACAGCTATCGCCGAAGCACGCGGGTTCGAGTATATCGTCCTGGGCAACAACCTGGAAGAGGCTGGCGCGTATCCCGACAATGAACCCGAGTTTATTAGACGGTTCAACAACCTGCTCCCGTTCGCTGTGGGCGACGGCAAGCGGGTCGAAGTGCTCATGCCAGTTGGGGACCTTATGAAGCACGAAATCGTCGCTCTGGGCAGCACAAACGGCGCTCCGCTGCACTTGACCTGGAGCTGCTACAAGAACGGGGGCCTGCACTGCGGCAAGTGCGGTCCCTGCTTTATGCGAAAGACTGCATTCAATATCAACGGGCTTGAAGAAGTCATCCAATACGAGGAATAAGAAATGCACGAAGTACACCGCTATCACGACATCTGCGCAGGGCATCGCGTTACAGGGCACGAGAGCAAGTGCCAGCACCTGCACGGGCACAACTACCGGGTTCACTTCACCTGCGTCATGGACACTGCTTCGCAGAGCAAGGAACTTGGCGCAACAAGAACCCTCGACGACATCGGTCGAGTGATCGACTTCAGCGTTGTCAAGGAAAAGCTGTGCATGTGGCTTGAGGATAATTGGGATCACAAGTTCCTCGCATGGAAGGAAGACCCCTTGATGAAAGCCATTGCAACAGACGTCTCGTTCCTGGGCTTTGAAAGTGACGTTGGCAAGCGTGCGGAAAACATGCTGGACGCTTCAATGGTGTGGACTGACTTCAACCCCACTGCTGAAAACATGGCGCAGCACCTGGTCGACGTTGTAGGTCCTCAACAGCTTGCTGGAACCGGTGTGAAGCTGGTGAAAGTGCTTATCGAAGAAACTGCTAAATGCCACGCTTCATACGGAGTATAAGATGACACAAGTAATTCTGAAACACAGCGACATTGAAAACCTCTGCTTGGCCCTGGGTGACTTGCTTGCCTCTATGGGGAACGCTCCTGGAACCGACCTGAAGTGCTTCCCTATTCCGAACGGTGGTGTTCCTGCCGCGTATGCACTGGACGCCAACTTCGGGCTTGAGTTTGTCACTGACCCCAACGATGCTGACTTCTTCTTTGACGACATCATTGACAGCGGCGCTACAATGCGCAAGTGGTGCGATGAGTACCCTGGCAAGCCTTTCCTGGCGCTGATCGACAAGCTCGACCCTGCATCGCCTTACAGGGACTCCTGGGTCGTGTTCCCTTGGGAGGGGACGGCAGAAGTAGGGATCGAAGACAACATCCGTCGGATCCTGCAATACACGGGTGACAACGCGGAACGTGAAGGGCTCCTGGAAACGCCGAAGCGTGTGGCCAAGGCTTTGAACCACTGGTTCAGCGGGTACGCACAGGATCCCAAAGAGATCATGAAGGTGTTCGAAGACGGGGGTGAGGACTACAACCAGATGGTCGTTGTCAAGGACATCCCCATCTACAGCAAGTGTGAACACCACATGGCTGACATCTTCGGAACTGCAACCATTGCTTATATCCCTGACGGGAAGATCGTTGGGCTGTCGAAGCTGTCCCGCCTTGCAGACGTGTTCGCACGGCGCCTGCAAGTGCAGGAACGGCTCACTTCTCAGATCGCACATGCGATCCAGGAACACCTCGATCCGAAGGGTGTGGGTGTTATGATTAAGGCGCGTCACATGTGCATGGAGTCGCGTGGTATTTGCCAACAGGGGCACCACACTGTGACCACAGCACTTGTCGGCGCGTTCCTCAACGAGCCTGAGACCCGAGCTGAGTTTATGGCACTTGCGAGACAATAGCGGCGGGTGTTAGAATACCGTTTGGACGGGTGTAGGACACCTATCAAGGGCGCACGAGCCTTGGCAACGCGGAAGGGACTCCGTATCAAGTGCGCCTGACTTTATGAACAGGAGGAATGATGTACATATACATGGCCGCACTTCACTCAAACGGATACCGGCATACGAACCGTTATGTGAAGCTGAACGACAGAGAAAAACAAGTCGTAGACAACCTGCCGCACTTGCTTGAGTCATACCACTATATTCACAAAGACAGCTTTGTGCAAGCCATACGCGAGAAAGGCGATAAGATATTTCTTGACTCCGGTGCGTTCTCTGCTTACACCCTGGGCGTGGATCTCGACCTGCCTACCTATTGCGATTACATAAAGCGCAACTCCGACATCATACGTGTGGACGATGGCATTGTCATGGCATCCGTATTGGACGGCATCGGCGACCCTCAGCTCACCTATGAGAACCAGCTCGCAATGGAGGCCCATGGGGTGCGCCCCCTCCCCTGTTTCCACGCAGGCGAGGACGAACGGTATCTAGAATGGTACGTTCAGAACTACGATTACATCACGCTGGGCGGTATGGTTGGCTCTAGTACAAAGCAGCTCATGATCTGGCTTGACCGGATGTGGGACAAGTACCTGACGGATGGAGCAGGGAACCCGCGCATTAAGGTTCACGGGTTTGGTATTACGTCCATCCCCATTATGGAGCGGTACCCGTGGTGGTCCTGTGACTCCTCTTCCTGGATTCAGTCCGCTGCCTACGGCAGTGTGATCAGCCCCGAATTCGGTCCCCTGTCAGTGTCCGAGAAGTCCCCTAGCAGGCACGAAGCGAACCAGCACGTTGAAACACTCCCGCCAGTTATGCAAGAGCAGGTCCTTCGCATGTTTGAATCACAGGGGTTCACATACGAGCGTCTGTCCACTGTGTATGAGTCCAGGGCTGCCTACAACCTCTGGGCGTTCACAGAGATCAACAAGATGATCGATCGTGATAACCCCAATAACTTCAAATGCGAATACCAGGAGCTGTTCTGATGAGTAACCTATGGATTAACTGGAGGTTCGGAACTCGCCACTTGCAAATTGGCCCCGATAAGCCTTATGTGACGTTCCGTGTGAATCCCTACCACGTCGCCAACCCACCCAAAACATGGTTCGAGGTGATGTAATGTTAAAGGAACTCAAGTTCGTTCAGGGTGCAGTAGCGAAGAAAGACTTCTTGCCTGCGCTTACACACTTCCGAATCGAGAATGGGAACGTTCGCAGCTTCAACGGTACGCTTGCACTGAGCAGCCCAATCAACCTGGACATAGACTGCACCCCGAAGGCTGAGCCGTTTGTCAAAGCGATTCAGAACTGTAAAGAGACGGTCACAATGAGCATGACGCCCGCTGGGCGCTTGGGCATTAAGTCGGGTTCCTTTAAGGCCTTCATTGAGTGCGTTGAGGAACAAACCCCGCACGTTGTACCGGAAGGGGAGGAGTTTGAAATAGACGGGGACGCACTACTGAAGGCTCTCAAGACGATTTCCCCGTTTATCGGTGACGATGCGTCACGCCCTTGGTCGAACGGGATCCTTCTTAAAGGGCAGAGCGCCTTTGCTACAAACAACGTTTCACTGATCGAATACTGGATTGGCAGCACCTTCCCTATCGTTTGCAACGTGCCTAAGGCCGCTGTAAGGGAAATGATTCGTATTGGCGAAGCGCCGGAGCGTGCTCAGGTGGACGACAAGAGCATCTCGTTCCACTACAGCGACGGGCGTTGGATCCGTGCTGCACTGCTTGAGATTGGCTGGCCTGACCTTAACAAGGTCCTGGACGTACAAAGCGACGCGAAGCCCATTGATGAGCGCATCTACGAAGCACTTGACACCATTAAGCCCTTCACAGACAAGCAAGAGCGAGTCTATATCCACGACGGGAAGATGAGCACGACACTGGTGGAAGGGGAAGGGGCTAGCTATGACATTCCCGACTTCCCTTATGAGGGCGTGTACCAACTGCACATTCTGAACCTGTTACGTGGAACAGCGGACTCAATAGACTTTTCAAGCTACCCGAAGCCGTGCTTATTCTTCGGTGACAGGTTGCGGGGAGCGATCATAGGGATGCGAGCATGAGGCGTGATTCACTGGGCCTCTTTTGGGAGGACACGGATTACAAGACAGAGAAGAAGCAAGACCTGCTAACTGAAGAGGGATGGGTTCAGGTGTTTGCAGGCTTTTGGGCCGAGCAATGGCGGATTGACAAGGGTGAGAACCCGCGCTCGATTTGCTTGGGGTTGGACACAGCCTACAGCATTGCGAAGGCCAACAAGACAGGGGAGAAGCGGAGCCCGCCGGAGCCAGTGTGGTTAGCTCCAGACTACCTACCTGGGCTGGAGGAAGCACGCGCCTTCAACGTACCGCTAATGACAGACGAGGAGCTTGTCGGGCACGCCCAGGAGCAGTTCACAAAAGGCAAGCGTCACCCACTTGTTTATGACATCGAGTGTTATGGCAACTACTTCTTGATCGCGTTCGTGTCCCTGCATACTGGCAAAGTCCTGTTCTGCGAGCTCAGTGACGATTACAGTTTGGACTGTCAGAAGCTGAAGTGGGTCTTTGATAACTTCTGCGTCATTGGCTTCAACTCACGTAACTACGACATCATTATTGCAGCGATGGCGGTCCATGGCTGCTCCACAGCAATGATGAAGTCTGCCACCACCGCGATCATTGAGTACCAGGAGCGGGGCTGGCAGGTGCTGAAGCACTACAAAGTGAAGGCCCTGGATTGTGACCACATTGACCTCGTTGAAGTGGCGCCGCTATTTGCAAGCCTAAAGATCTATGGCGGGCGTATGCACTCGCAGCGAATGCAGGACCTGCCGTTTCACCCTGACACTGTGCTCAGCGAGCCGCAACGTGCAATCGTCCGCTGGTACTGTGTGAACGACTTAACGACCACCGTTGAGCTGCATAACTCCATCATAAAGGAACTCACTCTACGGGAGGAAATGGGTGCCGAGTACGGAATGGACCTGCGTTCCAAGTCAGATGCCCAGATTGCCGAGGCTGTAATCGGCACAGAGGTCGAGAAGCTGAATCGCTGCCGCGCACATAAGCCCCACATTGAACCGGGTACTGTGTGCCGCTACAGGGTCCCACATTTCATTCGCTACCAGACTCCGCTTATGCAGAAGGTTTTGAACGTTGTAGCGAATGCGAACTTCATTGTATCCGAGCACGGAAACATCGGCTTGCCCCAGGAGCTGAAAGACCTTTCCATTACAATGAACCAGAGTACCTACAAGATGGGTATCGGGGGACTGCACAGCACAGAGAAGAGCACTGCACATTTCAGTGACCACAACCATAAGCTGGTCGACAAGGACGTGACGTCCTACTATCCATTCATCATACTGAACCAGGGTTTGTACCCGCAGCACTTGGGGCCGAACTTCCTGTTGGTGTATCGGGGCATCGTTGAGCGTCGTATTCGTGCAAAGCGCGAGAAGAACAAGACGGTCGCTGACAGCCTGAAGATCGTTATCAACGGGTCCTTCGGTAAGCTGGGGAGCAAGCACTCCATCCTCTATTCCCCTGACCTACTCATCCAGGTGACAATTACGGGACAGCTGAGCCTACTGCTACTGATTGAGCGGCTGGAGCTCGCAGGCATTCCTGTGGTCAGCGCCAACACGGACGGGATCGTAATTAAGTGCCCGCGCACCCTGGAGCCTCAGCTTGACGCTATTGTTGAGAAGTGGGAGCGGGACACAGGATTCGAGACCGAGGAAACGTTGTACAAGGCCCTCTACAGCAAGGACGTGAACAACTACCTCGCGATCAAGGATCCTAGCACTTGGGAAGAGGACGCGGAGCTTGATGATAAGGTTAAGACGAAAGGGGTGTTTGCGAAGCCTGGGTTATCAAAGAACCCACAGAACGAAATCTGTGTCATTGCAATCAAAGAGCTCCTGATCAACAACAAGGCGATTCACGAGACCATTCGTGAGTGCAAGGACATCCGCAAGTTCCTGAACGTGCGGACTGTGAAGGGTGGTGCTGTTAAGCTGTACGACCCGAATGAACCAGGTGTGTTCCTGGGTAAGGCGATCCGCTGGTACTACGGGAAAGACGTGCCGGGTGAGATCGTGTATGCTAGCAGTGGTAACAAGGTTCCAAAATCGGATGGAGCCCAACCGCTCATGGATCTACCCGATGAGTTCCCGTCGGACGTGGACTATGACTGGTATGAGAAGGAAGCTCTGAAAATCCTGAAGAAGATAGATTATGCGATTTAACACTTGCATTCTAGACGCTTCTCCACTACAGTACATCTGAGGGTTAACGTTATGAAGAAAGAAACAGCAAAGAAAGCAACTCAGCACAGCGTCGCCGTTGATAATGGCCCGCTGAAAGGGATGTCTTTCACAGTTGAAGATCAGACGCCAGTTGAGAAAGGCCGAGTTCGTGTGAAATACATGGCACCCGGTAACGGCCCTCGAGCGGTGGTTGAGCACAGGATGGTCCGGGGTGAGTTTCGCGACGCAGACAAGCGTGAGGACGTGCGTATTGCGTTTTCCAAGCTCATCCCGGCTAGCATACGCTGGAGCGCCGATCAGGGCTACAGCGAGCGCACAAGCGGCAAGGCGCTGACTTGGGACCACCAGCTTGCTCGCTTTGTACACAAACCGGAGAGCAGTAATGCCAAAGCCAGTACACAACCTGAAGAAGATAACAGCGGGGAGCTACCTGGAACTGAAGAGTAAAGCAGACCAGAGTGGGCTCTCATATTTTGGAATAAGGAGTAACGGAAATGGTTTCGAATGCTATCTCATTATTGAAGAGCCCACTCGCATGGCTTCTACTGTTGCTGGTAAGCGCATTGATGATGGTGGGTCAGATGGACTATGAGGACGCCGTCCTCGCTGAGCGCCATTATTGTGACATGCTAGAGCGGTTTGAGAAGAGTGGCGGGGAGTACGGATACCCTCCGTATGACCCCGCCATTAACTGTAATTAAAGCACGAACTTTCTAGTTGGGGGTGCGAACCGTCCTTTATAACGGGCCACCCCTTTTGTTATTCTGAAGTCCGCGATGTTTCCCTGCCAGAACTGTGACAGCGATTGGTTGGTTCCAAGGGTTGCGCTAGCCTGCCCAACCGATGTCGTTATAGTGCTTGAAGTTGCTTCCAACACCCCGTCAACGTAAAGCCGGATTCGGTTGTTCTCACGTACAAAGGCAAAGTGGTACCACGTATTGGCCACAAGGTTTGTCCCACCTTCGGCATAGGTCCCGTCAGCCGTGTTATAACCTGCGATCCGGTTGGTATAGCGCCAGTAGAAGTTCCAGTCATTAGAAGCGTCCCGCAGGCTCAGCAGTACCCGACTGGCGCCAGTGGCTGTAGCGTATACAAAGCATTCAATGGTGAAGTCCCCATCTCCAAGTTCAAAGTCGACGGATGAGGCTGCACTAATATAGTCACTTGTCCCATTCAATGCCAAGGACGTTGTTCCGAACTTTGACCTTGTGCTGGATAGCGCCGCGCCAGACTCTGCTGTCCACGTTGCGCCAGTTTCGTCAGTCATCGTGGTGCTGCCGTCGGTCCCTTCAAAGTTGAGAAGACGAACAACCTTGTCCGCAAGCTGGTCGACACGCTCATCCCTCACCAGGATCTTAGCTCGTATTGAGTCCGTATAGGGGTCGTTATTTGTCCCGGCAGTACGCTCAGCTCTGTAAACCATATCCGCATAACGCGACCCGACCGGTAGCCCCATTGAGAAACCTCTGCGATACCAGTACCAAGGATCGGAGCTAGAGTAAGGGGCCTCGTCCGCCTCTTGGCGTGCTTCAAGTAGTTGGGTCTGAGAAGCGTCCAAAGCCCTCATTCCTACTGTACCCGCATCACTGGAACTCCAGGAACTCTGATACCAGCCGTTTAACAGCCAAACGTCCTTAGTCGGGTCATCCAGTTCTGCGGAGGTCACAGAGGAGTTAGTAAGAAGCTCTGTCCTGTTTCTCGATATAGTAAGAGCGTTCGCACCACCATAGAAGTAGGCGCCGCCTTCCGGTGCGTCTGGGTTGCCTGTTCGAAGCGCGATTGAACCTTGCTCATTTACCCAGTTGGTAGTATCGCCCAATTCCGCTGCACCATTTAGAATTGTGACATCGTACTCAGTAAGGGTACGGAGCTCATAGCTACCGGATACAGTATCATTATATTCGGTTTCCGTCATTGCCTTGTTTTGAATGCGAAGGTTCTTCACATACCCAAAGCAGTAACCGTTCTGGAATCCAGGGTCCGTGTCAGGAGGTCCCATAACTGTAAAACAGTCAGGTGAGGCGGTAGGCGTGTGGTTAAAATTGTCAAACAGGTAATTGTTCAACTTGACTGTTATTGTGTCAACCCCATCAAAGATCATTTCCACGACGTTTTCAGCAGGCATCCCATCCGCAGTTGAACTCCAAATACTATGCCAGCCGTCCCCGCCCCCGCCAGTATCCCGCCAACCTTCAGTTGAGGTCCAGACTTCACCTGTGACAGGGTGGAAGGAGATGTCCTCGGGATACCCGGATGGAGCAACAGTCTTGAAGTCCGGTGTTAGCGTTGCACCGTCTGCAGAGCTTGTTAAAAGCGCCTCGGCGGAATCATAACGTTCAAGCCATCCTGTCCCGTTTGCGTCATAGGAAGCAGAGTTACGCATTAACCACAATTCGTCATTATGAACGTCAACACCCTGTATGGTTATTCCCACTGCAAAACGCTTATAACGGTTGGCGATGTCAAAGACGCTTGCATCAACCATTTCAGTTACAGGGATCACATAGAGGTACGGGCTGCCCCCTGTACTGTATTCCCCGATCAAGACGTATTCAGTTCCTGACAGTGTAATAAAGGAAATACCTGAAACTATATTTAGAACTGAAGTGTCCCAATCCGCCAATATGACTGCTGAGCCTGAGCTCAAAGATGCTGCCAAATCAACTTTGAGCGTGTGCCCAGTATCGTAATCCACACACCAAAGATCCCCTGCGGAGTTTGTAGCAAAGGAAGCCACATGCCTATGCGTGGTTGTGCCAAACGAGAAGGTTCCAGTGACGCTCATATCCGATGGGTCAACCCGAAACACCACGGATTCCTGGTTGTCATAGTGCGCAGAAATGAGCAAGTTGTTGGCGTCAACAAAATAAACGCCTTGTGGCTTGGCCCCGTAGCCGTTTCTTTCTTGCTCAGGGAATTGTCCGTGGAACTTCCAGCTTGGTTTGAATACAGGGTAGTCTTCCCGAACTGCATCATAAGTTTCCAGTGACACATAACTCACTTCGCTATTGTTGGGATCGGGTAGCTTTGTGAGTGCAAGTTTCGCATTCGGAATGGTACCGGAGGTGTTCTCACCGTGGAACAGGATTGTCTCTCTACTTGTGTTGCGAACATGCTCCTCAAAGACTCGCACCGATGCTGAGATTGAAATACGTGAAGTGGACATGTTTGCCCAGACAGGGATATCCGTGGCTTTCAATAATCCCTCGTACCCATCCCCCATGAATCCGTTCGGAGTAATAAGCCCCGCTCCCCCATAGCTAGCAAACTGCATAGAGCCCTCCGCTGAGGCTTCGTTGTAGGTTAACGGGTAAACCATGAACAGAGTTGCCAATGTGAATTCAAATACACTCTGAGCAGGCTGCCATGACAAATAACCGTCACGCTCCGAATAGATTTTCACGTGAGCCACTTCTGTTGGCAAGCCTGCGAGATTGAATACAAAGTTGGTATCTGTGATCCCGGAAGTTTCGTCGTGCAGTACACCACCCTCTGTGAAGAGCTGTGCCCGGTATGTGGTGCCGGGCTCCGGACCAACACTACCCGCCAGGTGATCCAGAATCTCGCCTGCTGTTTGCTGTATGCGGTCCCTGTGAACCCATGTGGCCACAACTTCGTTTGAAGCTACTAGCTCGGGGTAGGATACGCCGTCTATTTCCAGGTTCCCTGGAGGGTACGGACGCACCGCTCGGCTATTCATAGTCACTGTGTCAGTAGCTGTGTCTTCTAGTGCAAGCGTACCCGCGCCAGTTGTAGGCCTAATTTTCCCGTTGATTGTTTCGCTGAAGGCGTATTCAACGTTATCACCTTCCAGGTAGACATCCCAAAACATCAGAACGCTGCCAGCAGGGTGCCCGCCAACTGCCGGGGTAGTGTCCAAGGCTCCGCGACCAATAGTGACTGTTAGTGCTTCAGTATCAATTGATTCAAGAACTACAATCTCCCCGTTCAAGTACCCATGAGTCCCGACAACTAGGAGATCCAGGTCCTGCCCTTCGGTATATGCAAAGGTCTTCTGTGTTTGCGTAATGTCGTTCACTAGCTCAAGTGAAGGTGAGAAATCCATAACAACGACGTCTTCATAGCCCACCCCGTTGTCAACTGAGAGCACTGCGTTGATTGCATCGCCTGGTCTCGCTGCGGCGGCTGCAATATAACCCGCTTCAGGCCTGTCAGTTAGAAGCGTGTCCGTCTCCGACTGACCGAGTGCTTGAATAAGCTCGTAATAAGGGGTCTCCACAAAAGCTCGGGCAGGGGGACCTTCAGGCGGTTGGTTGGGGTCCGTCCATCCTGGGGTCTCGCTACCGACTTGTGAAGTTTCAGGGAGCGCATACACATCCTCTGAGCACGTGATCTTGACAGTGTTCTGTCTTGCTGTGCCCAAAGATATTTGGTTCACCCTCATAATGACGTAGCCCTCATGGTAGTCGGGCCAGTAGAATTTGAAAGTGTCCCCGATATTGAGCTGTGCGGCCTCCCTGTTCGCTGTTATGGTACAGCTGAGCAACGGGGAAGACAACGCCCTAAGGTCGCGCTGTGCGGCCCTGTTGGCCACCTGTGGGTTGGTAAAACCCGGGTACTGTACTGTCGTGCTAACGACTCGACCCTGTTGCTGCACTAATGCAAGATCGTCAGCAAGTGTGCTCCCGTCTTCGCCTGTTGCCGCATCCCAATACTTGACCACAACAGTGTTCACGCCCTCCTGCGGGCTGTTGCGGTTGTAGTCCTTCACCTTCTGAATGTTGTCTTCGTTGAGTATGAGGAGGTCTTCCTCAACATAATCGTCCCGAATTAGTTTGAGGACAAACAGGCCCGTAGTTCTATCAACATACAAGGTCGCATCAATATGACGAATAATCTCGTTGACAAAATCCTCAATTGGCATCTCACGATCCCATATAAGGCTGATACCCATCTTTTCGTCAAACAGCCGGTCGGCAGAAGCCTTGAAGCTAGTGTCATCAATATCCGCATCCAAATAGCCCATCCCCCAATCGGGGTCCGTTAAGCATTCCCGGATAATATGGGCAGGGTTCATGTCTACATGTGTACCCACTTCACAGGATAGAAAAGTGTTGTCGCTATTGCCGTAATCCTGAGGATCATCCAGAGCTTGCAGAGCTATTTGGTGATCCCCTTCTGTGGCCATTGACCTAGGAATCAATATATCGTAACGGGGTCCTCCAGTTATGTCATCGTTACTTGGATTGAATTCACCAACTAGCGTACCATCCCAATAGACACGCAGAGCATTCTCATAATTCCCGCTAATTCGGACGGGCTGAAGCCCGTTGCAGTTGACCACACTGCGTATCCAGAGACCCGTATCTGGTCCCCAATAGGTGTTGGTAGGGTGAACAGGGGTATAGGTTGGAGTGTGTCCAAACGGTGCTCTACCTGTATTATTCCATCCCGTGGTGGGTATTGAACCAGACCAGCTATTGGAAGTTATTTGATATTCCCAATAGTCCTCCATCCCAATGGCACCGCCGCGAATAGCAGCGGCTTCGTCATACCACTGGTTCAATCCGTTCTGTCGGGTATACACCCGTTGAGCACGAAACTCCCAGGGCTTAAGGTATGGGTTCATTCCAAGATACATCTGACGGAGAACTACACCCACCACTCCCCTGAAGGCAGGTATGAGTGAACCTAGGCGAGCTTGCAAGTAATCATTCTGCCCTTGGTTATCCCGTCCCATCTCTAGGTCCAGGGAGCCTGAAATACCACCTTCCCTGCTTTCGCCCCCAAAGAGGCCGAGCTTGCTAACGCTTATTCTCCCGCCGGAACTTGACCCCTCCCATAATGTCCGCTTATCAACACGGATACGGGTAAGTCTGTCTATCGGGCCATGGCAGAGAACCATGTGCTCGCCGAGGTAGTATTTATAACCAACTGTGACTTTCTTACTGCTTCCGCCCACGGGCCACCTCCACTACTCTGCGAGCCATGTGATCATTAGTGTTCAACAGGCTACTCGCAGGCACCCCGTTCTTTAGGAAATCAGACCAATCCAGGTTATGCTTGCAGAAGAAATCGCGAGTCCCCTTTGAGCACATTTTGGCCGCCCGTATATCGGACATGTAAATAGTAAAATCCTCGGTCACTTCTTGCCCCCTTTCTTCTTGACTGCTACAGCGCGGAAGTGACCGTACCAGACCACGTTTGGACCTTTGATATCGCGAGTACCAAAAAGGACGCCTATTTCACGTCCTTCTTCAGCTGTCGGAGCTTTAACATCGTTCAGGCCGGCAGGGGGTTGGCTTTGTGGTTTTGGTGCGAAGGCATAGGCTGCAACCAACGCAACAACAAAGACCGCAATATACCACCACATAATAATTCCTCTATACTATAGATGACCCGCCCATCGGGTTGTTAGACGGGATCCACTTAAAGCCGCCCTGATTTAGTAAATTATTAAACTTATTGTGGCAAGTTGCAATAGTTCTATCACAACCCGGATAAAGTGTAACGTCTACCGTATTGGTTCCAGGTATTAAATTATCGCTCAAATAACGAATTGGCCTGTTCAGAGTAATGGCTGAACCTGAATGAGAAACAATTGAACGATAAGAGCCATCCGGGAATTCAATAATCCCACCAGTAAACCACCCGCTCGCCTGTAATTCAGCTCCAACCGCATTGAGAGTGTTTCCTTCCATATTGTCAACGGATCCCGCTACAGCAAATAGACTCTTATCTACATTGCAGCCGCGACCGTATAAAGCATGTCTGCAAGTCCGCTGATACCTTGCACGAGCCCCGGACTTTTTCATTGAAGTAAACATGGACTCACAGTTAAGTTCAAGGACTGACTCCTTCAACTTGTGGGATGAAACCCGTCCTTTCCAATAGACCAGCGTTTCTGTTTCACCCACATGCCCACGGCGGATGCTCATTGTAACAATCTGGTCTGGAAACCACCCTAGAAAGAGATCTGATATTGTCCCCTCCTCAACTGGTGTTTCTATTTTAACGGAGTTCTTTGAAGCGTCGTCCGACTGTTTGACATCGCTGTGACTGATTGGTTTAGCAAGCCAGGTTTCACTGAGAATACTAACATCCTTCGAAAGGTTAGTGTAGCGAAAGGTTCCCCCGGAAGTGTTGAACTCGTATAAGTAAAAAGGGGATCCGTTCGCTTTAGAGCTTTCTCTGCTTGCATATGACATTAGGTGACCTCTATGACAGATGCTTTAACATCCGCCCCGTTGCTTTCGGTATACGAGAATTCAATGGTGTCCGTGTTTAATCTCATCTCGACCAACTTGCAGACCATTTCAATATCGTTCAGGGGTATAGTATCGTTGAAAGTGGTCGTCATAAGCAAGGAGTCTTCGTCCTCGTTTACATTGCTAATCATCTGGATTTCTGCAAAGACTAAAGAACCGTCCCGCTTAACAATGCAGACCGGACCTACATACGTGTGGTCAAGTGCAGGGTTTCGCTCAATGTAGACATACGCAGTACCGGATGATATAGGCCTGCTCGCTTGGAACTCATTCACCCACCTGGGCATATAGAAACTCGTCATTTTTCCTTTGAGCACATAGAACCAGTTTCGGAGCTCTTTTATTTGCTGCCTAGTGTCCAGTGACCACATTATAGTTCCGTCAGAGATTGGGTCAGCATATTCCGTCTGATAGCTGATTGGACCCGCAACACTGTCGAACTCTATTGCTTCGCGCCTATGCTTATCCGTTTTTGAACCTTCCAATATAGGTCTGGACGTCAGGACTGTAAGACCCAAGTAAGATGGGAATGGGTTTGCTGGGGAGTTGGGTATTTCTTGCGAAATATAGAACTCACATTTACCGATCAGATATAAGTCTGATCGTTTCGTCATAGACCAGTCTGAGGACATAAGGCCAGTGAGGGCGGGCACAACATGGCACTCCCCATAACTCATTTCCAAGGCAGAAGTAAGATAGATTGAATTGTTTGTGAGGGTTTCTATTTGCTTAAATTCAAACCTGTTGTCTAGACCAATGATGTAAACATATTGACCCTCAATAAAACGTGCGTCATCAAAACCCACAGACAATGATACCGCTCCTTGACTGAGGTTTGATAACGGCAATAGATCCGACCACAGGGGGATAATCATTTCCCCTGTTTTGCCGTACTGCTTTGCCAACTCGCTTGCCGCGTAACCCTCAGGACCCCGTAATTGAAAAGTCTGCTCAATTTTAACTCGTGGAACTGGGCGGAGGCTTATTCTTTGTTCAGAAGACTTGGTACGAATAACTTCAGTCAGCCACTCGTACTTTTCCTTTATCCCTCGTTGTGGAATGAACGGCCAACCCTCCATTATGCAGCACTCCCAATTGAACTCACTGTTTCTGGGTTGTTTCGAATCACATTAAGGATCACTTCTTCTCCTGCTTCGGATCCCAAGTAATCCGCCATAACGGATGGGTCAATACTGTTGATGATGCGAATGTTATTCTGAACGCCAGAGGCTTCGCCCGCGCTAGAGGATTCATCTTTAGCGCCGTTGAACATTTCAGCGGTTTCCCTACGGCTTCTGACGTTTGCGGGACCCTCAACAAGCTCAGGCCCAAACTCCCCTACAAGGCCCACTTTGCCTTGCCCAATAGTACCACCGCTATCATAGGCCCCGGAGTATTGCGTGCCGCTAATCGTGCTTACAATGCCAGCAGTGGCGCTGACCACACTAGCCATCGCTCCAAGGTTTGTGGGCCAGGGCATAGCGGCAGCGTTAGCGATACCCTGTTGAATCTTTATCACTGCGTCTGCGATGGCGAAAGCCTTACTGGCAGCGAACATGAGTTTATAGGTGGTGCTCTGTTCGCCCGCAAATTGTTTGGCAAGACCAGCCAGACCGTCAAATAGTTCAGAGCTGCTTTGGAACACTTGGCTGAGGCGCTCTTGCTCCAACTGTGCGAGGCGCTCGTTACGCTGGGCAGTAAGCTCAGCTTCTAGCTCTGTACGCTGCTCCTCAGTGAGCTGGGCGTTGTTGAGAATTAACTCGCGCCGTGCGTTATAGAATTCTTCGAGCTGGTTTAGCTGCTCATCATACGTGTCAGGATTGGCAAGGTCGCCCAGCGCACTGGTAGCGAATTCCTCGTCCAACCTTTGTTTGAGCTCTGCTTGCTTAACTGATCCTTCCTCGGTGTTCTCCAGGATAATGGCGAGCCTGTTGTCGTAGCTCTCCTGGATCACTTCCTCTTCCGTGCGGAGTGACTTGCGCAGATTCTCGAACGCCTTCTCGCGTGCTGCTTTCTCGCGCTCAATCTGCTTCAGCTCGGAGGCGCTGGGGCCGCTGTCCTCGCCTGTAGCCCCTTGAGAGAAGCCAGCGAGCCTATCCCCTTGACCTTCCTTGCGAGCGCGTGCTGCCGCGTCGTACTGCTCGCGTAGGCTTTGGGCTGCTTGAATCTGCGTGTCGAAGCTGTTAAGGGCCGCTTCGCGCTCTTCCAGAATGGACTCAATGCTCGCTCTACGGGCGTCACGTGTAATGGCGACCTGCTTCTCAGCTCGGCTGAAGGACTTGTCAGCCATATCCGCTGCAATGCTGTCAAGCCGACGGAGTTCAGCCTCAAGGTCGAACTCCCCGTCATCGAACGGGTTGATTGCTTGCCCAATCGCTTTACCGTAGGCCTCGGCCTTCATCACAATCTTGCCGAATTCTGACCCGAGCACCTCCCCGAACGCTTGCCCGTATGCCCTACCGTAGTCAACAAGGGCTGCGATCTCAACTGCCATCAGCTGGATCACCGCTCGGATGTTCTCCGGCAGGTTTTTGAATGCCTGAATTATGAATGCGATCGTTTCATTTGTCGCGCCAGCTACACCCTCACCCTCCGGCGTCCCAAGCCAGTCGTTCCAGAGACCTGTGAGGATATCAAGCGTGGTTGCAATGTCCTTGCCAAAGCCATCAAACTTCCCTGCCAGCGCATCCAGGTAGGCTTCCATCTCGCCCGAGGACAGCATAGCGTTGAGCTCCGCAATGACGTCGATCGCCATGCGGACGCTGTCTTCGATTAGCTCCCCGATACCCTGCTCACTGATGTTTAGCCACAGCTTGTCCCACTCGTCCCCAAGGTTGGACAATGCCCCGTCGAGCGTGTCCATACGCTGGGCCATTGCGCCTGCGAAGTTGTTCTCGCCCAGCGCGATCAGGTAGTCCTCAATGGCTGCGGATTCTTTTGCAACTGTTGTGGTCACCCCGCGGAACGTGAATGCAACCTGATCACCCTGGGAGCTTGCACGTATGCCGAACTCTTTAAGGCGCTCGAACTCACCCGTGGCGGCGTCAGCTACTGCCTCAATGAGCTGGTTGAGGTCCTTACCCATTGCAGACGCTGTGTCGCCGTATGAGGTGAGCGCACGCTCTGAGGGTGTAAGTCCGAGGTTGACGAGCTTGGTAAAGCTCTCTGTGACTTGTTGCAAGTCGTAAGGCGTGTTAGTGGCGAAGTCCTGAATGGCTTCAAAAGCAACCCCAGCATTCTCGGCGGACCCAGTAGCCGTGATCAGCTGGGCATTCAGGACTTCAAACTGTCGAGTGACATTGACAACCTTCGTGAGCGACGCAACAGCGCCCGCCATAACAGCAGCGGGGCCCGCGAAGCGTGCCATTGTACTCATTAGACCGTCGGTAGCACGTTCAGCCTTTGCGCCGCTGCGTGCAAGTCCCTTGAGGCGTCGGTCAGCGACCTCAGCCTCAAGTGACTGTATTCTTATTTGAAGGCGAGCGAGATCATCCACTTATAACTCTCCAATAAAGTCTGTCGAGGGTCCTCACGAGATCCACCTCCCAAGCAAGCAAGGTCTGATGAGTTAGTTCTGCCCAACTCTTGATCTCTGTGAATGAAAGCGGCTCCCCGCTTCGCATCTCCAAATACCATTCCCACATGTACCGAAGTTCTTCAGGGAAGTCTGGCTGTTCTGCTAGCTCCTTCGGTTTGCGACCTAATGTCTTCCAGACCTGATTCAGGTGGTCTCGGAGTTTGACTTTTGAGCCTTTTGGCGGCTTCTCGAGCTTGATTTCCGCTTTTGCCCAGTCGCAGAGCTGCCTGACTTTTTTGAGAAGAACTCAGCTCTCCGTGCTGCGTAGCGATTCACCATGTCGGCAATTTGCGGGGCTTCACGTAAGAAGTTGACCACATTATCCGTGGTGCATTCTTCCTCGAAAGACCAACCCGCTACCAGTGCAGCAATGCACGTGAGTTCCGTGTCGCGCACCTTCTCAGCACGCTCGTTCGGGTCCTCAATCTGTGCAAGCTCAACCGCCTTACGTTTGGCAAGCGATTCAGCGCGACGGAAATGGTCAGAGTCGATGCCCCGTACCATGAACCAGTGTTCCGACATTGTACCGTCGGGATGGAACAGAGGGAGCTTGACTCCCTCGTTCGCTTTTTGCCGTGTATAGAACTCTTTCATTGCTGGGTCCTTCTAAGAGTTATTAAACCGGCGTCCGCTCAATGAGGATGTTGGTTCCTTCAGCACTGTCCAACAGGGCCTGGAAAGGCATTGTCAGTGTGATTGGACCTTCACCAGATACATCGGGCTGACCGCCAGTGTACTTGATACGTGGCAGACGGAACTTCATTTCGTTGCCAGCAGCATCAGGGAGGGTGAACGTGATAGAGCTTTCCGTTTCATCCAGGAACTTGTTAACAAGGCTGGAGTCCTCGAAGTATGCAGTGACCTGACCAGTAAGGTTTGAGCGTCCAACAGATGGGTAGATAGAGTTCTTGCTACCCACAACGAAGCGCGGCTCAATACCGTTCTGAAGGGTCATGCTGATCTCGGTCACGACTGCTACAGGAGTTCCGCCCTCGTTCAATGTTCCTGTAAAGGAATCGAGTGGTGAGGTAGTTGAAGCAGGAGGGAACGTTGGCGTACCCAGGCCAGTAAGATCAGACGCAGTTTCCTGACTCTGTCCAATGACTGAGAACGTGCCAGTGATCATTGAGTTGGCAGCGATAGTGAGCTGCATGGAGTTGAGCTCAACACCCCGGTAGATGTAGAACGGGTTATCGGCTGCCTGGATGTCTGCGAATTCCCGCACAAACGTGAAGGATGCACGCTCAGCGAGTGCTTTGATCTGCTGAGTACCCACTACCGGGGTATCGGCTGCCCAATCAGGAGACAGAAGTACCGCCTGAAGGAACTGATCGAATGAGCCATAGCTCAGCTCGAAGTTGACGTCCCCGCCAACCTGGTTTGCACCAAGACGGAAGTCTGCGATCTGTCGGTCAGAACGAATCTCTTCGGACTGAAGGCTATCTTTAGCAAGACCCAAGGTGGTTCCTGTAATGCGAACCATTTCCAGGGCCGGGCTGGTTGGGGTTGTGCCATACGTCGCTTCTTTGACTGCGTAGAGCGAGTGGCGGCTACCATTTGCCATTGGAATTCCTCCTATTAGCTACGAGTTGTTCTCGCGTAATAATTAACGGTTAAACTGACTCGATAGTAGCCACCTACATACCGACCCGAACTCAAAGAACAAGAAATGACTTTGACTTCTTGTGCATTATATAACAATGATTTCCCGGCTGTAAAGAAAGAGGCAAACTCATCTGCCTTTTGCAATACATCGCCCGTTCCCTGCCCCTTGGGGTAGTTGATATCAATCTGCAAAAATCCCGCGTGATTGTCTTCGCCTGCATCCCCAAGAGTCACTGGCGTACTGTCAGCACGCATGTTGAAGAGCTGTAACCACAATCCGTCAGGGTACTCAGCAAGCTCCGCACCTGGCATTCCGCAAGGAGTAACACTGTCGACGCTCTGCACGGCTGTGATCAACGCCTGTTCGATTGCTGTGTAGTTAGCGGGCACGGCTCACCTTCCTTGCATTGCGTCGGACAATTTGCTGCCAGTTTGCAGCATTGATTCGAACCATACCTTCAGGGGCTTTCAAAGAGAACCCTCCCGATGTTTTACCCTGCCCGCCTTTTGGGGGATCAGGATAGTCGCCGAACTCTACCACGGGCGCGTATGGCAGGTTATTAGTGAGGAACACATCACGGAAGACATCCGTACCTCGGAGGACGTTGTTGATACGGGATATCGTACCTTGTCCAGATGGGTCGGATGAGTCCGTTGTCTCCGTGCTACCCTGCCCAATGCCTGCGAACCAGTTGTTACGGAGCACACCCTTGTCAACGGGAGTCTCCATGACTACAGCAGAGAACAGGTCGAATGCTGACAGGCGTTTCACTTTCTCGTACTTGGCGAGCGTGCGCTTTCGGAAGCGGTTCAAGTCCTGTGCAAAAGTCATCGTGACAGATCCAGCATGTAGACCACCACAACATCGGCGGGCTTAATGGGCTTCGCCATGGACAGAGAATGCCACTGCCCGTCAACGAATACTTCCTCTTCCGGTTTGGGATCGGAGTCCGCTTTCAGGATAAGGCTCTTGGACGCTTTCCAGAAGGCACTCGTCTCGGTGACAGGGAACGCCATTGAGCCCAAGCTGTGCGCAACCTTCTGATCCGCCACTAACCCCACAACGGTCCGAGCAGCTTCCTTGCCCCGCTTCAGTGTGCTTGAGTCGTACTGCCCAGGGCCCCGCACGTTGTACTCAGTGCCAAGCTCTGCCAGAACTCCATCCACCTCTTCGCGGATCTCAATGTAGAAAGCGTCGGAAGCTGCCATCCTAGTTCCTCATCACCCCGCCGGAAGCGGCTGTTGTATACTGACGGGCAAGCCTGTCCGCCAGCGGGAATTTCATGAAGGCGCTTGCTGTGGTCAACCCTTGGTATTCTACTTCTGTTGTGATTGGGCCAACCACTGTGCGCTTCTTCTTAATCTCTTTCGGATTGTTTGCTGGCGGCGTCGGATAGAGCGTACCCGAGACGGATTCTTTCGCATAGAGACAAACTGCCTTCTTCCAGTCAGAGGGAATGCCTTCCACTGCCCGCCCATAGCGGTCGTACAAGCTGCGGCGGGGCAGCTCAAGGCCTTGCTCCGATACAAGGGGCCTCCCCTGTAGCAAATGGCCCCAGCGGGCGTCTGCGTACTCTGTAGCGACAATCAATGCAGCCTGTTTCGCGTCGCTATCTGCCGCCCACGAGGCGCCAAGATAACCGTCAGCGAATGCTTCGTCCACATAGCTTGTGGCGTCAGCAATACCCGTTCCATCCTCAAGCGTGAAAACGGCCATTAGCTTTCCTCCTGAGTCTTACGGGCTTCTCTTGCTTTGCTGTTGATATAAAGCACGGCCCGCAGATTAGCGGGCCAGCCATTGGGATACAGGGCCTTGCGACGACCCGTCGGAATCTTGCGAATTTTCTTCTGACGGGCCATTGCCGTTCCCCTTAATACTGAGTGCGAGTTGCAGCCATTGCCTCGGCCATTGCACGCTGGCGCCGAGCCTGTTGCTCACGCTGGGCGTTCTGCGATGCCTGGTAGGCCTTAACGGTATGCGAATCGCTCACCTTGGCAGCTTCACGGGATCGGCGCTGTGTGACCACATCCATGGCGGCCTGGGCCTTGCGCAGTCGATCCTGAGCTGCATGGTAGTTCGCAGTGGCGTCAGTGAGCTCCTTCTCAACAGCTTCGTCACCCTCTACCGGCTCGAGCTCTTCTTCCTGCTCTTCGTCTTCCTGGGTGGCGGGCGCTTGTACGTCCTGGGCTTCGGTTGGTGCTGTTGCTTGCGCATCAACGGTCTCCCCTGTACCGGTTTGCTCGGGCTTCTCGACTTCCAGGTTGGGAGTCTTACGAGTGAAACCTTTTGCCGCATTGGTGATGTCAGCGCGGCTTACAGCTTCGCCCACCATGTCCTTCATTACGTCCAGACGTGGCAGACCTTCCGCGGTCCAGTGATCGTCATTCTGCGTGTCCAGCTTCGCAAGTGCGTCACGAATTTTCTGTTCCATGGGATGGGTCCTCACAGGTTGTCAATGTTATCAGTACCGCGCACCTGTTCGGCCGTCTTACCTGACTTGAGAGCCAAGAAGATGTCGAGCATTTCCGCGGCGACGAGAATGGTGTTGGTTCCAGTACCGTCATCGGTAAAGGCCACAACGTTGGTGCCCGCAAGGGCGTCGGCTTCGGTCAGGTGCAGTGTGAAAGCATCCACACCGACAACGTTGACCCAATACTCGGTCGCGCCATCCAACTCTGCGGGCAACGCGCCACCACTGTTCGCCAGAAGGAAAGGCCCATCGCCAGACGTGTATCCGTGCCCGACTAGAGTCACCTGGTTGGTGGTGTTATCAAAAGTTACTGTTGCACCTGTTCCAGTACCGGAAAGGCGAGCGGCGTGCTCCGCAAGGAAGTCGAGGAAGTTAACGCTATGGCGCACCCGATCGAAGTTCCCGTGGCGGAGGTGTCGTCTGTAGATAGGCATGTCTACCTCCTGCTGAAAGTAAAGGGGGCCGAAGCCCCCTTTAATTAGAACTCCCGGGTGATCAACCGTGCCATCTTGATCTGCTTCCGTTCAGTGAACGAACGCTGCCAAGAAGCTGCGTTGGCCAGGTTGTTGGTAGTAGCTGCGTTGGTGGGACCACCGTTCGGAGCTGTGCCAACATACTTGTGACCGGCAGGGTGCAGGCACCACTCAACCCGGTTGTACAGGATTTCAGCGCCACCGCCGTTACCCGCATCCGGATCACGCTTGGTCTCCGTGGGAACCTTCGGGGAACCCATGCCCAGACGCACTGCACCGGAGCCAAAGAGCCAGGTGTGGAATACACCAGCGTTGTTGGTGATACCGTCGTCAACGATTACAACACGACCCAGGAACGTCGGGATCTGTGTCTCACCGCGAGCGTCAGGGATGTAGTCGATCAGGTTATTCTTCTGCATCCGTGCATAGACGATGGAGTGAACAGCGATCAGTGACAGGTCACCCATGCTGTCGCCCATAGTAACAGCAGCGTCGATGAACGCCGGAGCACTGAAGTCCGTCACGCCAGCACTGTAAGAAGCCCCAGAGATGTCGTTCGTCAGGTCGCCCTGGACGTGCTCGCTGCCTGCCGGGGCTGCATCGTTGTCGGCGTAGATGCCGTTAACGGTTGCGATGAATGCAGCCTGCTGGCGACGTGCCCAGTATGTGGCCACACGTTGCGCAATGCTGTCCATCGGGTCAGCGCCAATCAGGGAAGCTGCCAAGTCAGAGGAGCTCCAGGACTGGTTCCGAGACAGGCGAACAGCAGTTTCCATAGAAGTACCAGTCTTCTTCGGAGTGCTGTTGTCGGTGCCACCAGTGTAGCTGTCATCGGCTTCGTCGGAGGAGGTATTCTCTTCCTCGTTGTCCAGATCCTTGAAGGAAGGAATGTTGAAGGTCAGGCCACCGCCCGCCAGCTTCTCATCCAGCAGGGGGTCGCGTACAGCAGCACCGGACTGAACAATGCGGGACTTCTCTTCAGTCAGTTGCTGCACATAAGGGGTAAAGATCTCCGGAACAATGAGATCGGAAATCTGCGTAATTGGTCCAGTAGCCATGGGAATCCTCCTATCGGATATGTTGGCCTAGGGTTTTAATCCAGAGCCGCGAATCCCATGACCGCAAGCCCAAAACGAATAAAGGCAACCCCATCATCGAGGTTGCCTTTATTATAAGTGGCGAGCGTTGAGAATTGCAAGTATTCTTACTGAGGTTTTTGCCCGCCGATAGTAGTGCCAGCAGCTCGGGCCAACTGTTCAGCTTTCGAACGGTCTTCCTTCATCAGGCGCCCTTGCTCCGTCATGTTCCAGTTTTCCTTGGTGAACGGGTTGTTGGCTGCACCAGTACCACCGTCACCGCCACGTGCTCCAGCACCCTGCGACTCAGGCCACCAGTGCGGACGGGACTGCTTGATCTCGGTCAACCATACGCTAGGCTCAACGCCAGGGGTCACGCCAACGCCGTCCTTGGTGATAACACGATTGGACTCGTCCACCTCAAACACGTTCTCGCCTACCAGCAGGGCATCCTCGAGCGCGGTATCGCGGATCTTAGCGCCGGTTGCTGCCTTGCGGATGTGATCGTGAATGATACGACGACGCTCCTTGGTCTTGTACTCACCAACCTCGCCTTCCAGTTCACCCTTCTCAGTAGTGAGCTGGTTGATCTGGCGCTCGAGGGGTGCTGTCTTACTGCGCAGGCGGGCCTCAACCATTTCATTGATCTTGGTTTCGTCCAGCTTGCCAGCCGCCGCCGCTTCCAGTTCCTCGATGCGGTCCAGCTTCTCGTGTACTTCCTCAGGCTCCAGCCCGTTGAAGCGTGCCAGCTTGCCTTTGGTGGTCTTGTGGTCCTCACGCTCTTTGCGGAGACCTTCCTGAACGTTTGCAACGTCCTGGGCCGTTTTGATTTCACCCGCGGGGATCAAGACGTACTTGCCTCCGCTCTCTTTGAACAAGTGGCGGACCGCTTGCGGGATGGAATCATAATCGTCGTACTCTTCTTCAAACATAGGAATCACTCCGTTTTGTGTAGGCGACCATTCGCCGTGAAGGTTCTATCGCACTGAAAGCCTGGGTCAGCCTTCTGGCACTTCCAGCCCCTTCCTGCGCAACTCGTCCAAAGTAAGAACATCGCCATCGCGAGCTACAAACTTTTCCAGGCTGATCTCATTCTTGCGGAACATTTCCGCTCGAGTGGGACCAAGGACTTGATCCTGGAAACCTTTTGACTGAGTCTTGAGCCAGTCATTATAGGTCTTCTGTGCAGGCACCTGCCCGATGAGCTCTCTGCGCCGTTTGCGTGCGTAATCGTCAAACGACCCTTTGTGCCCACGCGGCAGAGCCGAGCGTTTTGCTACCCGGCTAATGTTAGCCTGTTCTGAATATTCTTGCAACAACTCTTTCTCTGTGCTGGCGTCAAAGCCCCGGTTCCGAAGGTTGTCAGGGTTGATGTAAGGTACGCGAAGAGATCTGCAACGGAAGTGAAGCGGAGGGATCGGTCCCTTGCCCCGCTTGAACTTCTTCCCATCGTTGCTGGCGCACTCAATAGTGGTGCGGACGTCCAGTGTGGCTACGAACAACTCCTCTTTAATAATATCCGAGTTAGCTTCGTAGAGTGCCTGTTTCGCTTCTTGCTGCACACCGTTCGTGACAGTCAGAATGACGCTTTCAATATCCTTAAACGCCTTGCGAGCCTGACCGTCCGTGTACTTGGCCTGTTGAGTTCCTATGATACCCCGAGCGATCTCAGTGGGTGTTTGCCCCTGCACAATGCCGATCTTTGCATAGCGGAGCATTTTGTCCACGTCAGCGCGGGCAGTACGCTCCATCCACTGCTTGAGCGTGCGTCCTTCGAAAGGCTGGCTGTTAACGATCGCCTGGAGCTTGGCAGCGGGAGGCATTGCCATACCTATGACCACAGGCAGGGCCGATTCAATCGCAACAGCGCCTGCGGCAGCTTCAGCAGCGGCAAGCTGGCTGATCTGCGAGGTCACTGTGTCAGTTATTTCGTCCCAAGCAGGCTGGCGCACCCTGTTGAGCACAGCTTCGAAATCCCGTTGCCATGCTCGCCCGCTCTTCCCTGTAAGCGTCCGATCACCCTCAGCCTTGGCTACCCACTCAACAACCGAGTCATAGAGCTTTTTCTCAGTTGAGGCAAGTACGGGGAGAACCTCATTTCTGAGGCCTCCCGCATACCTTAGAAGATACGTCTGGTGGCGGATGTAGCTGTCAAGGAGCTTCTCGTTAGCTGTCATCGCCATCGTCGTTCACCGGAGGCTGATTGTTGGGAGGGTTGTTTTGATCCGCTGGGCTTGGGATGTTAGTTCCGGGAGGCGGCTCCTCCCCCGCCAGGCGCTTCTGCTCTTCCTCGTAGGTGAGCTTCGTGAACCCTTGATCCTGCATCCACTCATGGATGGACTCTTCGGAGATCGGTGCGCTCAAGCCCTTCGCCTGCATAATCTGCACAAGCGTCTGGCCGTTAAGATCCGCCTCAGTAAAGTTCAGGTTCGGTGTAACTGAGACCTTGTCCTCGTTGGCCCCGTACCACCGCGCTAAGGCCTTGAGCACACGCTCCAGCCCAGCAGCCCCGGTCTTAGCGATCTGCGGCAGTGTTGCGGTCTGTGCTGCCACACGTATGCGAAGCGCGTCCCCGCTTTCCTTTGCCCTGCTAGTAGCGTCAAGCAACTGACCGCTCTTCCGTATGGCGCGGGAGTAATCGTTCTCGAGAGCCTGCCGCTGCTCAGGTAGGCCGTTTGAGCTGACGCCGATATACTTTGCATCCCCACCAATGGGAACGTCAATGCGTGCGCCCGCACCTGTGCGCACCGTTTCATCCTCGTCCGCCTGCGCACCGATACGGACCAGCGTGTCCTGCCCCTGCATAAACAAGTTCTGGCGGTAGTCCGCCTCGCCCCTGTAGATCGCGAGACACAGTTTCGCCAGACCATCAAGTGGAGGGGCGTCGGGTGATGGGGATAGATCCTTGCTGTTGATAAAGACGAACGGGATCTCCTGGAGCGTGTTACCCATGAAATTCGGTTGCGTTAGCACTGCACCCGATACTTCCTGGTTGTCCTGTAGCAGGGCGGTCCCGTAATAACCGTTCCGCTGAATCTTACCAGTGTCGTCCGTCAGGCCCAGGATACGATACTTATTCTTGAGTGACCACACTAGGTTCTCGTCCATCTCGTATCCGGATTCGTCCAGCACTACAAGACGAACATCCACGTCTTCGTCATTAACTGACGTATCGTCCCAATTCCGAATCGCAAGCTCTTTGTATACGGCAATGACGGGACGCACAGTATCACGGTCCCTTCTGATGTCACCCATCAGGCCTAGGCGTCCTGTGGTCAGCTGTTGGGCATTGATCTTCCGAAGCAGCATGTCCAGTGGCTCGCCAAGAAGTGTGCAGTCGTCCCGCATATCCTCAAGCTCAGGAGGCAAGTCAATCTTCGGAGGCTCTCGGTGCATGATACCAATCGCCGCTTCCACTGCTTCCTTGAAGATGTCAGGATACACTGCCCGCATTTTATAGGCGTTGTATGCCTTGTCACCAAGGGTGTCACCGTTCCCCTGCCCGTCTGCAATTTGTCCTGATGTTGGCGGGAGGTAGGTTGTTCCCCGCCCCTTGATAGCATCCTCACCATCGTAGCTGTCGCGGCCGAGTTGCCACTTGTCCAGCATGACCGTATAGAAAGGATGAACGCTCTGAGCTGCCATTGTATCGCCTCCTAGAAATGACCTGTAGTTGAACCGCTAGTGAAGCGATCACCAACAGAAAGTATCACATATCGAACTTCATCCGCAACGTGGTCTTCCGCATCTGTATCAACGTCGTCAGGATCCTTTACGTCCCTGGGCAACGTGGGCACAGTACGGATGAAGCCGTCTTGGCAATTTCGGAAGGCGAAGATTCCCGGATTCTCCCGCGGGCCCCCATCAGGTTGAGCGTTGAATATAGCAACACGCATCTTCTCCCACCCGTTCTTCCTGCTTCCCGGCGACTTGTTACTCCGTGTGAACTTGACGCCCTTATAGACCTTTCCGTTTATTGTAACCTTGCGAGCCATGTCCTGTGCAATACACACACCGTTCTCAACATCGTTGATGGAGTTATCAGCGGGACCGGGCTGCACTCTCCCATAATACCCCATCTTGAGCTCGCGTTCAATAATGCCTTTTGAAATCTGCGTTGCGAGCATCCGAAGGCCCGTATTAGGCACGCCGTTCCAACCGTACCATTCTGCAATGCGGTATAAATCCCCACGGACAGTTGACTTCCATTGCCCGTTAGGCAACAGCACATCGTCCCCGTTAGACTCAGCCCACCAACCCACGCTGAAGGGCTTGCTGGAACCCCAGTCGAAGGAACGGAAGATACGCCACTCGGGAGGAATAGGGAACGGGTCAACAATGTTGAATTGTGATGACCACACATCGTCGAACATGCCGCCGCTCGTGATATCCCAATCGCCCCACAACCAGGCGCGGCGCTTGTTCGGATCCGTAATGGACTCCAGCTCCAGGATGTACTCAGGTGACAGGTAGACGTTCTCTTTGTATGAACCAAATAGGCGCACCTGCGTCTTGGTAATGCTTTCGCGCTCACCTATACGCGGGTTGAATACGTCCCGAGTAATCTTGACAATCTGCCCAGGGCCCGCAGGGTCAATGAAACGTTGCTTGACCCAGTTATGCCCAACGCCATAAGGGTTCGTTGTACTGAACACAACAAGCGGGATCTCAGGGAGTATCTCACGCTCGCCTGTCTTGGGGTTCTTCGGGCTGTGCAGCTCAGGAAGGAAGGACGTCCGGTTAAGGGACATCGCCATGTCATAGAGGTTTGAATTGGGCTGCTTGGTAAGCTCGTTCCACCCAATGAAGGGGAATTCGTGCCCGTGATAGTTCCAGTAATCTTGCTCGGTCTTCATTACACGGAACCAGAGCTCTTCCCCTGTAGGCCATACCCACTTCAGGTGGCTTGTGCTGCTGATGAACTTCGCCCCGTCACCGAATTGGCGATACCACCGTTTCGACTTGGACACCAGATCGTCAAGGTTCTTATACTCGCGGTCGAATATGACACCCTTCCAGAACTGCCCGTAGCCTAGCCCGACAAAACGACGGAAAAACATGAGCTGAGCGTCAGTCTTACCTGGGCCGCGGGTGCCTTCGTATAGGATGTGGTTACAGGGGCAGGAGATCGCGAGGACTTGGGAACCGTCAAGCGGCTTCCATACGACATCAATGTCTTCTTTGTCTTGTGGTGCAGCGGGCAGCATTATGAATCCCCGCACAGGGCCGCGTAGGCGGCGTTATGCCCAATAATCTGTCGTCGGGTTTCCCTAGTGTCGTCCCTGGAATAGGAAATGGGCTGGAAGGCTGTGCAAGCGACGTGGTCGGCGTCAGTCACGGAGGTTGGGGTCTTCATCGTCTGGCACCCCGTCACGCTTATCAAACTCACGAACAGCAGTGTTGCGAGCTTCACGTGCTTTCTGAATGGCATCTTGTGCATTTTGAAGGCCCTCTGAAATGGCTTGCGCTTCCCCTGCCTCAAGGAGTTGCTTATTTCTAAGATACTCTGTCAGCGAGTTAGAAAGGGCGAGCAGCCCCTTCAGAAGCGCAAGCCAGTTCATGTTACGTGTCGTCCTTGTTTTTATTCCGCCCGAAGTTACCGGCCAGAAAGTTCAGGACCTTGAGGATCTTACTGATAATGGCGTCGTCCGTCTTCGTTGGCGTCAGGGCAGTGATTGCCGTTGCAGCAGTGACCACAGTAGTCAACGCAGCCAGCCAGACAGGGAACCCGTCGAAGAATGCGTTCAGCATCTCCATAAACCCGCCAGATTCGGTTTCAGCGGCCATTGCGATGGGTGCGAATGCAACCATAAGCACGAGGGCCAGGAACAGCTTGATTGATTTCATATTCAACTCCGTCAATTGTCTTGGGAAGCGATCTTCAGATTGTGGGCAATACGACGCGCCCACCCCTTACCGAAACGCGGCCAAGTGCTAATCACTGTCATGAACTCAAGGCGTTCTGCAAGGAAACGCATCAGCAGATCGTTGAGGTCCATAGCAGCTACAGCCGCCCGCGTCTTTGGTCCAATGATGCCATCGTCTTTGGCTCCAGCAGCTCGCTGAACCATTTCAGTGGCATTGTGCATTCCGTGATTGATTGCAGCGTCGAACATCTGGTAGCTCATCGCAGGGCGAAACTTGTCCATGCCTAGCTTGTCCCACCAATCCCGCTTGTACACAGCTTTCGCTTCCTCAAGCGTCAGGTTCGGGATGTCCAGCTCGGGATAGGTCATTGCTGCAAGACCGAACTTTGTACCCTTGAGCTCGCCAACCCCTACCTTACCGGATGTCCAGTTACCGCGGTCCTTCGGATCCTTCTGGAACCCGCCTTCGTTGCGAAACACCCGCCCAAATGATTTCTCAAACATTGTCATCGTCCTTCCGTCTGTGGCTGTGCGGGTGCTTGTTAAACTGTGGAAACTTGTGCTTCGCCCATGCTTCAAACATGAAAATAGCACGCCCGCCCATGTGGCCAGATATACCTGTGAAGAATGCTGTCATGTGCCAAGAGAGATCCATCTCAATGCAAATATACGCCGTCAGCAGTCCTGCAAACCCACTAATGGCCCATTCACCTATTAACTCGGCGAAGGAAAACGTTTCAACCTTACCCTGCTTCAAGCGACTAAGATAGTTCACTGTTCCGCCCCATATGGCCAGCGCAACGAACCAAACGTATCCGAGGCCGGCCTCAATTAGTTTGGATAACATCTCGCCTGGATCATTCACATTAACAGCCCCGTTCTTATGGTGGTTTAACTTCGCAGCCACCTCACCATAGAGGCTGACCGTAACAAGTACGAGGAACAATACTATATGAGTCGTTAGAAAATCACAATAGAATTTCAGTGCTACTCCTTGACAGTAGCCTTCAAGTCTGCTTGCGACTTCGCTGCCATATTGCCCCACTCGTCCGGGCTAGTGAGTGCAGGGACCATCATCACGCCGCCCTTGTATGTTACTTCAGCCTCAGTTTTGGTAGGCGCTTCCATGCCTTCCATCTTCATTAGGTGGGCGATTGCAGAGACCCTGGAGCCGTGTGAAGCGCCAGGCCCATAGTAAGTGGCCTCGTTTTCCATCCAGGCCCTGTAGCGCCGTTGTCGCTCGAGAGCGGACTCAGCACTTTCCTCTTGGCGTTCTGCGTCGAGAATTAGGCGACGGACTACACCCTCGCTCATGAACATCTTAGCCCAGTCTTCCGCGTAGGCAGCCATGAAGCCCAGCGCCAAACATGCTTTGTAGGCGTTGCGGCACTTCATGTAGATCTTCACGAACTCAATTCGAAGGGCTAGTTCTTCGTCTGAAAGTTCTTTCTCTATGATATGCGTGTCCACGCACGCGGTCGCTGGTGATGGACCCATGCCCAAATACTCCCCGAGATCGCCATCGATCGATGATATTGATATGGCTTAGAGTATAGGCAAGGAATCAGGGCGGGGCAAGCTATTCGTATGTTCGCAGTTTCTTTTCACACAGCTCACAAATATGTTGAACTGTGTAAGCGGTGAGCTCATCGTTGTCAAAGTCAGCAATCATACCCATGGCGTCCTGGATATAGCTTGCAGCATGAACGGCTTCATGTGCAATGACAGAGATGGCAGCGGAGCGGCTGTGTATGACCACAGTGAATGGCAAGCCGTCTTTCGGGTGGGCGCGGTACTTGTACGCAGTGCGAGCGAGGTAGCCCTCCGGGCCGAAGCAATCGACTCCGAAGGGGATCCGTCCTTGGATGTCATCGTAGCTCCCGACGAGTATGACGCAGCGAGCCTTCATTAACGGGAGCTTGATGTCAACCTTAACCATGTGTTCCTACCCACTTCGTATAGTAAGACTTGAACCATGCCTTGAATGTGTCGAGGTCAATTTCCACACGGCAGGGACCAAGGCTACTGTACGAGCTTGAACCAGCAGCCTGCAACGGAATATCAGCTTCCATGCAAATACGCCAGGCCTTGCGGTTCTGACGGAACATGAGGATCGGAATCCCTTTGGTGCGGTCAGCAGAGGTCACGCACTGCTTCCACCAGGTATTGACGGAAAGCTGTTCCTGGCGCTTGATCTCAATTTCCAGGCCCATGGGATTGGACAAGTCCGCCCCGCCTACTGCACTCTGGTTCTGGTTGCGCTGGAATAGCTCGTCGTTGGTCTCGTATACAGGGAGCTTCAGTGAGATGCGAACATCCCGTACAATACCATTCAGGATCTTGGCGATTTCGCGCTCGCCCTCCTGCCCCTTAGTTCGAACGTTTATCGCCATTACTGCCTCTCGTTTTTATCAGGAGGGGTTTCTGCCCCTCTTCCAAGTACCAAGGGATTCGCTCCCCGCATTCACTACAAATCTTCTGGTTTAGGCTTGTCAGCAGGATGAGCGCCGTGGACTGGCACTTCGGACAGAACCTAGTTGTCTCTTTCGCACTCAATGGCGTACTCCTTCGCGCTTCTGCACCCGCCGTGATAACAGATATCTCCGCCTTCGCCCATCATGCAGCCACAGCAACAGATCTCGGGATCAATCTTCCGATAGCGCCATTTCAGTTTAAGGATACGCCACCATTGGTTGGTCCAAAGGCGACGGATTATGTAGGAGCGCACAACAGACGCAACAGTGAACCAGAATACGAAGTGCGCGGCCACTGTGTTGCTCATTTCCACGTCGTAGGTGTAATTGAGCGTCTTCTGTATTGCGAACGAAAAGACAAGGCCCGCAAACGTGTTGACCATTGCTTCAACTAGGCTTGCCTTCTTGCTTTGCTTCTCACTCATTCAGCATTCCTATCCAATCAATAATTGAAAAGATGAGCCATCCGGTGCTGGATATTCCGCACGCAAGAACTACAACCCAAGTATAAAGAGCAAAGAGCTTCCAGAACTTTGCAGCGTTCGGCAGAAGATGCTTTCTTTCCCTTGCTTCATAATAACAGTTGCCAGCAATCGACAACAGAATACCTAGAAAGGAAAAGAATGCTAGACTGCCCAGGAACTCGGTGTAGTCCATATGGCCTCCTCAGGCTTCAGGCAGTTCTTCTGCCCGTTCATCCTCTTGCATCATCTCAATCTTGCGATCGAGGGTATCACGTGCTTCCTGGAGATCTTTCATGCGGTCCTTTACACCGCGCCCTCCAGGGAGCAAGAGTTTCTTGATTGCGTGCTGGGTCGCCCCACTCGGATCGTCCACCTTGTAAAGGTCACAAGTCCGATACACGTCAACTTCTGTGAGGTGCGCTACTGGCTTGAAATAGTGGTTGTGCTTTCTCATCGTTCGTTCCTGTAAGTGAAGGGCAGGCCCATACCACATGGCAGGACCTGCCGCTAAGAGTGTCTTGAACTTGCTTGTGGTCATACTGCGTCGTAACCCGCAGACTCGCCAGTGTTACGCCTGACCGCCCAACAGGGCGCCGTCTGCGCACTCAAGCACTCATTATCGTCACAGGTACTTCTTTCCGTCGGCGCTCTGTGCAGCCCCGTCCGGCTCCAACGTCAAAGGACGCAAGACCACCGGCTTTGACCGCGATATGTGTATTGTCATTCCCGTCGCGGCGCGGGTGTCCGGCGTCCTCACAGGTCTGCTATCGTTTCCTGGATAGCCTTACTGTTGCTCCGCCGGCTGACGTTTGCGTATTACAGCACAAGAACATTTCTTATCGCAAGGGCGCGTTAAGATAATTTAACGTTCACTTGATACGTTCGATACCGAGCTCAATAATACGGCGCACGAGATCCGCCTGGGCCATATAGTTCGCATCCAAGTCCTCGCCCTCCGCGTCAAGGAAAGAGTCTACTTCAGCCTTCGCATCCCGATACAGAGAAGCCAGGAGCAGGGCTTGCTCCTCGTCCCCGATACCTGTGGTAGTAGCAATCAGATGACCTGCGAACTGCACTGCACAGCTTGACTCGAACTCGATAGCCACATTGGTGAATCCGTTTGAGCCGGCTTTGACGTTCAGCGAGGTGACACCCCTCAGAGGCTGCCCATCCATTGTGAGTTCGCACGGCATACCGTTATCGCCAACAGTCTGGTTCGGGAACATTGGCAGCTTGAAATCGAACTTGTGTTCATTTACTTGGTTCGTAGACATTGGGCAACCCCATTGAGTTCAGTTTGCGAATTGCGGCTTCAACCCCATCGTCGAAGCCATCGTATGAATGAAAGGTTCTGGACGTTTCCACGCACGCCTCGAGCTCAAGTATAGACGCATTCCCGTCGAAATACTCGCTCATGGCAAACGTGTATCCGTTGTTATGGCGTAGCAGTTGGCGCAGGTGTTTTCGTGCCTCACGCCGTCTGCGCAGGTGCTCAAAGAGCTGCACGACCGGTCTAAGAGGGTTCATTTCAGCTCCACCTTCTCTGCCTCTTCCCTTGTCCCTTCGAACTCAATGCTGACACGCTCGCCAGTACGCTTCGAAGGCCCTGTGATGCGAAACGTCCCCTTGCCTGCAAGACGCTCAGTAATGTTCTTGGCCGACTTCACTTTGATGATCTTAGTCTTCACTCTTGTTCTCCTTGTTGGTGTCACGCAATGGACACC
>Ga0208181_1000122_pt1 | contig 58166 bp, 49 predicted proteins | sample MalvirDeepMed_s6_FD_184244 | JGI IMG/M metagenome (GOLD analysis project Ga0208181, IMG submission 184244) | Marine viral communities from the Global Malaspina Expedition - Malaspina viral metaG DeepMed_s6 (SPAdes) (version 2) | ecosystem: Environmental > Aquatic > Marine > Oceanic | place... | reverse complement strand
AAACATTCGCTAACTCGCTTTCAAAACGCATAAAAAAATCCGATATCAGAACCTGATATCGGATTTTGAACCGTTAAAAAGATCGGTCAACCGATCGTTAAATTATTTCTTAACTGATCGGCATTACCCTGCAAAGGGGCCTTTTTATTGATTGCATTTGCATTGTACACAACGGCCTTGTTATCAAGGCCGCTGATTATAGCTTAGTAAGTGTAACGTGCCTGCACGTACCACATACCCCCGTTAAAACCAAACGGGCTAGACTCAGAGTAAAGCTGGCCTAAGCTACCTGCATCAGGGTTTTCTTCAGGGTATTCGTCGAACAGGTTGTTAACACCCACCACAAGATCGAGGTTTTCAGTGTAGGAATACACGGCTTCAACGTCGATAAGAATAGCGGGGTCGATGTCGGCAACACCATTACCTGTGTCGTCCCAACCGCCATAGTAGTTGGCTCGTACCAGAGTACGCAGCTGACCTTGAGTGTGGGTCCATGAGATATTACCACGCAAGTTTGGCAGTAAATCTTCAATGGCAGACACACGATCGCCGTCAATAGGGTTCAGCGTACCTACATCATCAACGGTAGTTTCGTTGTAGTTAGCCGCCAAGGTTAAACGAGAGTTACCTTCCCATAAGTCGAAGCTGTAGTTACCCACTATATCAACACCTCGAGTAGTGGTATCAAAGCTGTTCGAGAAGAATCTAAATTGAGACAAGTCGTCTAAACCAATATAGTCAGAACGGTCGATAATGCCAGAGGCGTCTAGCTCTGTTAACGCTTCAGACACAGTAGCGTAATCTGTACCGCCTCCAGCGAAGTTAAGCGCATCAAGGAAGTCTACGTTTGCGCCCAGTGCCACACGGTTTTCTAGCTCAATATTATAGAAGTCTACTGTCCAGCTCATGTCAGCAACATCTACAGAGAAACCAAACGAGAAGTTAACCGCTTCTTCTGGCCCCAAGTCTGGGCGGCCATTGCCTTGGCTTTCAATGAAGTCAGCTGCAAGTTGACCCGCCGCTGATGACAAAGGCAGTGTACCTTGGTCAATCAACACGCCGTTTACGTTTTGTGTGGTAACGTTGGTAATGTTAGCTTGCCCTGCCGTTGGTGCGTGGAAACCCGTTGAATAGGCACCACGAAGACGGAAGTCGTCGCTTACATGATAGATCCCCGCAATTTTAAAATCTGTGGTGTCGCCAAACTCACTAAAATCTTCACGGCGTACCGCGGCTTGTAGCGTAAGTTCGTCTGTTACATCGGCTTCTAAATCTACATAGAACGCCGTGCTATCTTGAGACGCACTGGTAGAACTAGGGAAACCACCAAATCCGTTGGAGCTTGACGAGAAACCTTGGCTAGCCAGCGGGCCTAGGGCATAAGACGCTTCATCACCGGCGAACAGGTCGAACTCTTCTTTACGATATTCAGCACCAAATGCCACGTTAAGATCTGACACTAAGCCTACATCTACACCGTACACAAAGTTAAGGTTAACTAGCGTTTCGGTTTGCTCTTGGCCGCCGGGCACAAAGTCGCGCGGTGTATCAGGGCCTAAAGACGCATTAATAGTGTTCTTAATAAAGAAATCGGTGCGGTTTGAGCCACGCTGTGCACTTACGTCGTAGCCAAGGCCAGTTCCAATATCTAAATCGCCACGTACACCTACGGTAAACGCCATGTCTTCGTTGTCACCACCAAAACGTGGTACAAAACCTTCAGGAATGGTTTCAATAAACGAGAAGCAGTTATCGTCGGCGGCCACTTGTGCGAGCAATGTTGGATCTGGGGTAACGTTGCCTTCACCACCGATAGGGATACCATCAATACAACTGCCACCTACGCCAACGCCATCTAGGTCACCCACCAATATTGAGTGCACGCCATCTTCATCTTCTAAGCCAGTGAGTGGGTCCACCGTTGGGCCCCTATAAACACCACCGCGCTGGCTGCCTTCGGTAACTGGGTTACGGTAAAAGAAACCGCCCGTTACTGTGCGCTTGCCGTAGTTACCGAATAAATACAGCTCGGCTTTATCACTTAGCTCGTAACCTGAGTTAATGAAAACTTTGTAATCATCTTCAACGTCTGGCTGGCCCCAGTATTGTGGTACTTCATTGGTATAGGCATTAATGGTAGAAAAATCAGACTGCGTGATATAACCCGCGTCCACCATGCCCGCCACATCATCGCGAACCACCGAGCGCACAGTACCTTCAACATCACGAATTTCACCGGTGACGTTGACAAAGCCTTTGTCGCCTAACGAGAAACCTGCATTGGCAGAAATGGTATAGTTGTCGCCATCGCCTTCATAGGTAGACCCGTAATTCGCACGGAACTCAAAACCTTCGTCGTTATCACGTAGTAAAAAGTTTAGTACGCCGGCAATGGCATCTGAACCGTACTGTGACGATGCACCGTCACGCAATACTTCAACTTGCTTAAGCGCCAATGAAGGAATAGCTGAAATATCTACACCTTGCGCACCGTCTGAAATACCGCCGCCCAAGAATGAAATGATAGAGCCACGGTGACGACGTTTTCCGTTAACTAAAACCAGTACGTTATCTGGTGATAACCCACGCATGTTAGCGGGGCGTACAATGGTAGCGGCATCACTGATTGGCTGGGTGTTTACATCGAAAGACGGCACGTTGGTACGTAACATGTCTTGTACGTCTGACGACGAGTTCGAACGGAACTCTTCACCAGTAATAACATCAACAGGTACTGGTGAATCGGCCGCAGAGCGATTGCTCATACGCGTACCGGTAACAATAATATTTTCAACGTTCTCCGCTCCTTCTTCCGCTTCTTGCGCGAATGTAGGTGCCGACATTGCCGCTAAAAATGGCAGCGAACTCGCCATAATTGCAGAGGTTATTCGATTAAGTTTTCTGCCCTTAGAGGCATGTGTAGTTTTCAATGTGTTTCTCCTTCAAGAACCTGGCTTCAAGTGGTTTTTATTGTTGTAGACTTGTAATGGGTGTGGGGTGAGTAGATTTACCTTCAAAACAAGATAAACATTCTACTCATCTGCGTTTATTGGAATAATATTTCTCATAAATCGAGTAAGAGAAATTTTTATCACCATTAAAGCAAACATTAAATCCTACTTTAGAATAATATGGTTTATTATGAGAGGCACTGAGATGAACAGGAAAGAACACAAAAAAGGGAGCCGCAGTTGGGCTCCCTTATTGATTTTACATGCGTAAATTTAGCGAATTAGAACGTATATGATGCGCTAAGTTGAGCATTAATACCCGCACCGTAGTAACCCACTGTGTGAAGGCTGTTGATATATTTCTTATCGAAAATATTATTAATGTTCAAACGCAAGGTGAAGTCTTCAGTTACCGCTTGCGAGGCATATAGATTACCTAAGAAATACGCACCTTGTGTAACATTGTAGGTGGTATTGCTCACTTCAGATTGCCATTTACCGCCAACACCTACTTCAAATTCAGGGGCAGCAGGTACGGTATAGCCTACTTGGAAGGTAACAACGTCGCGAGCAGCCCATTCATTAGCGTCTGCGCCATCTTCGTCTTCCACATCAATCATGGTGTAAGCCGCTTGTACACGAAGCGCGTCTGTAACTTGACCCACCATTTCAAACTCGAAACCACTCGACTCAACCGATACACCTTCATAATAAAACTGAGCGGTTTCAGGGTTAGTACCCGCATACGATGCCAAGTTATCTTGCTCGGCCGTAAAGTAAGCCACGGTAGTTAATAGGGCGTCATCAAACCACTGAGCTTTTAACCCAGTTTCAAAGTTTTTACCCTTGGTAGGTGCCAAATACTGGCCCGTAATGTCGTACTGTTCTTGGGGCTGATAAACATCAGAGTAGCTTACGTATGCGTTCACAGTGTCGCTTACCGAATAGGTGGCCCCTAAGTAAGGGCTAAATTCGCTTTCGCTATTATCAATATCCACGGTATTGTTCACACCACTACGCTTGAAATCAATGGCGTTGAAGCCAGCAATAATAAACAAGTCGTCGGTTACTGACAGCTTTGCAGAACCAAAGTAACGGGTAAGATCTTGCGAAATTTGAGAGTAAACCACAGGGTCTTGCCAATCAGGCTCTTCAATGGCATCAAGCGCGTAAGGGAACGCTGGCGTTGGACCATAAGCCGCAGTGGTGGCGTAGTCAAAAGGATGAACAATAGAGTCATCATCACTGGTGGCATGGCTAACACCTAAGTTAAATTCATGCTCGCGGCCAAACAGGTTGAAGTTACCAAACAAACGGCTTTCCACCAGGTGCGCATCACGCTCAGTATCGTATCTGCCTGGCCAGCCACTAAGGCCTAAATTGGTTTCTTTGTCGATGGTGCCAGAAGCGTAAAACAACTTGCTTTGATCTTCAAAGTCACGGTAGTTATAGCTTACCAGTAACTGCCAATCGTTATTGAATACATAGTCTAATTCAACAAACGCGTTAGTGGTTTCGGTATCCCACATGGCCCATTCTTGCGACGTGGTGTTGTTAATGTCCCACTCTGCTTGGGTGCCATCACTGTAATTAAAGACAAGGCCGCCCCACGTGTTGCCGTCGGTGTTGGCATCTTGATAAGACAAACCAAAGGTTACGGTTGCGTTGTCGGTAAGTTGGCCGTCTACTACGCCGTAAAAGAATGAACGGTCGTTTTCTAGGCCATCAATGTGTGATTCTTTGTCTTCAATACTGCCCACTACACGCGCAGCCCAACGGCCGTCTTCGGTTAGCAACACAGAGTAATCACCTTGCGCACGCATAAAGTTGTATGAACCTATGCTTACGCCAATATCGCCACCCTCTTCATTTTTAGGGCGTTTACGAACATAGTTAATAGTACCCGATGAATTGCCCACCCCGGTTAATAGGCCGTTGGCACCACGAATGACCTCAATTTGTTCATAGCCGTACGCTTCAACCGCGCCAGTGACAATACCCCAGTTATTAGGCAAGCCAACACCGTCAATTTGGGTGTTCTTAATTTCAAAACCACGGGCCGTGTAGTTAGTACGGTTAGTTTCCCATTCTTCTACGTTGATACCGGGGGCAAGTTTTAGCGCATCGTTGATGTTAAATGCGCCAAAAGATTGCATAAGATCTTCTGAAACAACACTAATAGACTGAGGCGTTTCACTAATTTCCATCGTTAAGCCAGTGGCACCTCGGCTAACGCGGTTTTGGCGTACACCAACAATACGTACAGTTTCGATGTCGGCTTCGTCAACTTCTGGTGTATCGTTTTGCGGTGTTTGTGCTTGTACTGATAGCGCCAGCGCAAGTGGCGATAACGCAAATAAACGAGTTAGTTTCATGGTTTTCTCAGATTTTAGTTGTTGTGTAGCGTGATGATTTATTTTTCGCACGCAGTATAAATCAAAGAAAACAAAATTCAAATGATAATTATTACTATTAACATCTTGGCGGTGAGGATTTTATTTTAAAGCAAAAGCACAAGCCTCTCTGCCGTTACGCCATACTGCCAATTGTGCTTTTAAAGCGCTTTAAGGCAACAAAGTAAAACACGCAGCCAATCGCCAAAAGCGCAAGCAGTTGAGGGTAAATAACGCTGATACCTGCACCTCGATACAGCACACCTTGAGAAGCCATAACAAAGTGAGTGTTCGGTGTAAGCAACATAATATTTTGGATGAATGCTGGCATGCTTTCTCGGGCTGTGGTGCCCCCCGACAACAGCTGTAAGGGTAAGAGCACCAATATAAGCAACAGGCCAAACTGGGGCATTGAACGGGCAATGGTGGCCATAAAAATACCCATACTGGAAATGGCAAAAAGCTGAAGCGCCACTGCCACCATAAACAGCCACACATTGCCGTTAATGGGCACCCCTAACGCCCCTTGTATTACCCCATACACCGACATCAAGGTAACCGCCCACACCACAAGGCCGGTGGCGGCAATTTTCGATAGCATAATTTCGCTATCTGATACTGGCATAGCAAGCAGGTGTTCAATGGTTCCTCGCTCTTTTTCCCGAATTAGCGCCGCGCCAGATAAAATAATGGCAATCATGGTCACCGCGTTAATTAATTCCATCACAGAACCAAACCAAAAGCTTTCTAACGCAGGGTTAAACCGCGCCCGCATCACTAGCTGTACCGGGTAGGTGGTGTCGGTTTTATAGCCCTGCAAATAGGCGTTGACTTCCTCTGTGATGATTTCAGTAATGTAACCATTGCCCGTAAAAGCCTGACTTATACGGGTGGCATCTACATTCACCTGAACATCAGGCTGTTGCCCTTGTAGGGTGAGTTTTTCAAAGTTTGGTGGAATGGTCACCACAAAGGTGAATTTGCCGGTGTCGAGGTACTCATTCACCTCGCTGTATTCAATTAGCTGTGGAGGAAGAAAATAAGGCGGCACGAAAGCATCGATAATTCTATTCGATAATTGCGATTTGTCGTGATCAACAAAGGCGATGGGCGCATTGTGCAACGACTCAGGCACCGCCGTGGCCGCGGTGTAAATATTAACCGTAAACACATACACAATAAGAATAAGCATGGCGGGGTCGCGCCATAGGCTCCAAAGCTCTTTTATGCTTAACTGGGTAACATTTTTAATATTCACTGTTTAGCGCTCCTGTTTGTTTAACAAAACAGTGGCAAGCCACAGCGTAATAGGAATAGCAATGGCGATGGCAAATACCGCAAAGTCTAAGGTGCCAAAGCCTAAGCCTTTGCTGAATATTCCCCTGCTGGCCAGTAAAAAGTAACTAACCGGGTGCACTTCCCCTATTAACCGCCCTGCCCCCTCTAACGCCGAAACCGGCGTTATCATGCCGGCAAACTGCACCGCGGGCACCATGGTGCCAATGGTGGTAAGCAAAATAGCGGCAATTTGACTGTTAGTGAACACCGACGCAAGCAAACCAAAACTGGTTGAAAAGGTAACAAACAGCAACGCGATAACAAATAAGGCCAGTACATCCCCTTTAAGGGGTACGTTAAACAGCCATACTGCCATGGCCACTAACAACAAGAAGCTGATAAACGAGGTAGCAATATAAGGAAGCTGCTTACCTAGCAAAAACTCAAGTTTGCTCACCGGGGTGACATATAAATTGATAATTGAGCCTAGCTCTTTTTCCCGCACCACCGCTAATGAGGTAAGTAAAGCCGGGATCATAAGCAGCAACATGGGAATTACCGCAGGCACGATGGCCACTAAGCTACGAATATCTGGGTTGTACAAATAGCGAGACACCACATTAATGCTACTACTCGATTGCGCTTGACTCATTTGCGAAGCTTGCTGCAATAGCCACTTCACGTGAATACCTGTTACGTAGCCTTCTATGGTTTCAGCCCGCGAGGGCATGGCGCCGTCTATCCATGCGCCTATCTCCACCTGCTCGCCCTTGTGAACATACTGGCCAAACTCAGGGGGTATCTCAACGGCAAGGGAAATTTCGCCGCTTTTCATTCGCTTGTCCATATCCGCATAGCTGGTAATCGCGGGCTTTTCATCAAAGTAGCGGGAGCCAGACAGCGCATTGCGGTAGTCTAGGCTAATGGATGACTGGTCGCGGTCGAACACGGCATAGGATAAGTCTTCTACGTCCATGGTAATGCCGTAGCCAATGACAACCATTAACACCATGCTACCTAAAAATGACATGGTTAAGCGAATAGGGTCGCGCATAAGCTCTAAGGTTTCTCGCGACGCATAACTTAATAAGCGCCGTAACCCTTTCGCCCGCTTGCTTGGCGTTTGTTGTGTTGTTGTAGACGCAGCTAGGGCTAAACCCTGTTCGCTGGCATTGGTGTGGGTTGAAGACATTTGCGCTTCCACCAAATATTCGATAAACGCAGCTTCTAAGGTATCGGCAGATTTTTGCGCCTTTATGGCTTCAGGGGTATCGGTTATTAGCACTTTGCCTGCGTGCATAAGCGAAATTCTATCGCAGCGAGCCGCTTCGTTCATAAAGTGGGTAGAAATAAAAATAGTCACGCCATCTTGGCGCGCTAAGGTAATAAGCAACTGCCAAAAATTATCTCGCGCTATTGGGTCTACCCCCGAGGTAGGCTCATCAAGAATAAGCACTTCCGGCTTATGCACCATGGCCACCGCCAGCGACAAACGCTGGCGTATACCTAAAGGCAAAGCATGGGGTAAACTGTGTTGATGCTGGGATAAGGCAAAGCGGTTGAGCATTTCATCTACCCGCCCTTCAACCTTATTGGCAGGCACTTTAAACAGCTTGGCGTGTAACACCAAGTTTTGCCTAACGGTAAGCTCGGTATAAAGAGAAAAACTTTGCGACATATACCCCACGCGATAGCGGGTGTTAATGTCGTTAGCGGCAAGCGGGCTGCCCAGCAGCCACGCCTCGCCTGAGGTTTGCGGTAACAACCCGGTTAGCATTTTCATGGTGGTCGATTTACCGCATCCATTAGAACCTAAAAAGCCGAATATCTCACCTTTACCAATGGTAAAACTCACCTTGTCTACTGCCACAAAATCGCCAAATTTCATGGTGAGGTTTTTCGCTTCAATGGCGGTTTCATTATGAATAGCCGCGTTGTACGGCTGAACCTCCACGCTATGGTGGTGGTGTTTTATCTCGCTAGGTAACAGCGCAATAAACGCCGACTCTAAGTTACTGGTTTGGGTGCGAGCCAGCAGGTCTTGCGGCGAACCTGTAGCTAATATCTTTCCCGCGTTTAACGCAATTAAGTGGTTAAATTGCTGGGCTTCATCCATGTAGGCGGTAGCCACCAGCACCGTAATATTCGGTTGCGCGGTATGAATATCGCGAATAAGCGACCAAAACTGGCTTCGCGCGAGGGGGTCTACCCCTGTGGTGGGTTCATCAAGAATAAGCAAGCGAGGGTCGTGAATTAATGCGCAGCACAGCCCCAGTTTTTGTTTCATACCCCCTGACAACTTTCCCGCCGGGCGTGATAAAAATGGGTAAAGCCCAGTGCGCTTAGTGAGGCTGTCTATGCGTGCCCGGCGCTGTTTGCGGCTATGGCCAAACAGCTTGGCAAAAAACTGCAGGTTTTCTTCCACCGATAACGTGGGGTACAGGTTTTTACCCAGCCCTTGAGGCATATAGGCAATGTCGGAACAAATCGCCTCGCGGTGCTTTTTATCCCGCATGTTGCCGCCAAGCACCTGCAGGCTGCCCTGCTGCATCATACGCTCGCCCGCAATTAAACTCAGTAAGGTAGACTTACCCACACCGTCGGGCCCAATAATGCCTACCGTTACCCCAGCGGGAATACTCAGCTGAATGTTATCGATAGCTGTCGTGCTTTTATAGCGCACCGTTAGCTGTGAGCATTCAATGATATGACTCATTCGTGTACCAGTTCGGGCAGGTCGCTAGGCCACTGGGCATCATCACTTAATTTTACCCACACCACCCCGGGTAGCCCGGTTTTTACTTTATCGATGTGCTGCTTTAATAGCGGTACTGGCACTTGCGCTTTAACCCTAAACATAAGCTTTTCACGTTCGCTTTGGGTTTCCACTGAACGAGGGGTAAATTGCGCCACGTCAGCCACGTAAGAAATGGTGGCAGGAATAGCCATGTTAGGGGCAGCATCTAGCACAATACGCGCTTCACCGCCCATGGTGAGCTTACCTACCTGTGAAGCCGGCAAGAAAAAGGTCATGTACACGTTGGTTAAATCGACCAAACTAAGTACACGGCCGCCGGCCCCCACCACTTCACCAGGCTGCACTACCCGATACTGAATTCGGCCGCTACGGGGGGCTTTTAAAACCATGTCGTTCATTTCTGATTCAATTTGCGCAATGGTGGCATTGGCGGCATTCACCGCAGCAAGGGCCGAATAGTATTGAGAACGGGTTGCTTCAATGGTGGCGTCGGCGGCAGTTAAGCGTGCCTTAGCAGCATTAACCGCGGCTTTTGCACTTTCAACCGTGGTTAAATTATCTTCGGCAAGCTGCTTAGACACCGCCCCAGTTTTGGCTAATTCACTGGTACGCGCCGCATGCGCTTCTGCCGCTTTTAATTCTGCCTTAGCTTGTATAAGCGCAGCCTCTAGCGCCGCCTTTTCACTTTCCCGTTGGGCAATCGCCATATTGGCGGCTTCTACCGCACTTTTTGCCTGTTCGGCTTGCGCTTTCGCTTGTTCAAGTTGACTGTTAATGGTGGCGGTATCTAGCTTAGCCACCACATCCCCCGCTTCAACCCTGTCGCCTTCGTTAACGTAAATGTCTTCCACCCGCCCTGCCACTTTGGCTGAAATACCAATTTCAGTGGCTTCAATACGCCCATTCCCCGACACCACATTGGTAACGTCAGGGTCGCTAAACATAAGGCTGCCCACCACAATTAAAAACACGACAAGCAAAATAGATAATATAAACGGCGTTTTTTTCACAGCGGCGCTCCCTGTGTATGAGATAAAGGTAGGTGGCGATAACAGCTAGGTTAATAGAACAAGTATACTGAGTAGTGCACTTATGGCTTTGCGCTGGATCAACGTTTTGGGAGGTAGCCACAACTGGCGTAAGCGCATTATTTATAGCTCACGATATAGCTAGTTAAACGAAGAAAATTTAAAGCCTGAAATAAGGTTTACTTGAGTTTATTCTACAAATGATTTAGAAGTAAAAATCTACAATGGAATTGCAACTAAGTTAATGGTTTGACTGAAAACATCACCTACTATTCAACCAACGCTTCAGCACTGACGAAACAATATGACAGCGTTCCTTTTGAATCTGTGCACAAAGATTGGCTATCGGAGATTCCCACAGAAGGAATGGTACTTGATGTGGGCGCAGGTTCGGGGCGCGATGCACGATACCTTGCAGCAAGAGGCTTAGGTGTAGTTGCTGTAGAGCCCGCCTCCGGCATTCGTGAGCTTGCTCAAGAATATACAGTTTCAAACTCTATTCACTGGATATCAGATTCACTACCTGAACTCACTGAAATTTTTCGATTACAAACCAAATTTGATTTAATTCTGTTAAGTGCCGTGTGGATGCATATTGCCCCTTCGTCGCGAGAGCGTGCTTTCAGAAAACTTTCCTCACTATTAAAGCCCAACGGAAAACTCATCATATCGTTGAGACACGGTAGCTGCCAAGATGAGCGCACCATGTACTCAGTTTCGACCGGCGAACTGGCGCAACTAGCAAGCCAATTCGGGTTAACCTATCGACTACTTACCCCTGAAAAGACGAACGATGAATTAGGCCGAGCAGACGTACAATGGCAAACGGTTTTACTTACGCTACCCGATAACGGTACTGGCGCATTTCCGTTAATTCGAAATATTGTAATAAACGACAGTAAATCATCCACTTACAAAGTTGCCTTAATAAGGGCGCTACTTAGAATAGCGGAAGGCCACCCAGGTTCAGTTATTGAAAGAACAAGCGAACATGTTGTTTTACCCGTGGGGCTTGTTGCGCTTTATTGGTTGAAGCTATACAAACCTTTGGTTGATCAATTTGGGATGCAACAAAACAGTAATTCAAATAGAGGCTTAGGCTTTATTAAAGAAAGTGGCTGGCAGCGATTTACTACTTACACAAGTAACGACTTTTATATTGGTGCCCATTATTCAGATAGTGAGGTTGCACAAGGGCTTTATCAGGCGCTTAAAGATATTGCTTCCACCATAAAAACCATGCCGGCCAAATACACGACACTTCCGGGTACTAAGAAAAGTATCTTTCACGTTGAAATCAGCAAAACGAAAAGACCTAAAACCGACCTATTACTGGATTTTAGTTTTTTATGCTCGCTGGGCAAATTTTATGTGCCCATTCATATTTGGGATTCCCTCACACAGTTTAGTGTTTGGATTGAGCCTACGCTTATCAACGAATGGTCTTCATTAATGGCTGGATACACGCTAAATAAAGCACAACAGTTTTCAAAATCGGATTACTTAAATGCACTTAACTGGGAAGATCCTGAGCGTACTACATCCAGAATACGAAAAAGAGTAAACGACTTACTTGGCAATGAAGACGTAGCATGCTGCTGGACGGGTAAGCGACTAAAGCACACAGATTATGCCATAGACCATGCCTTTCCTTTTGCCCGATGGCCTAACAATGACCTCTGGAACCTTCTTCCCACTAAAGCAAAGATAAACTCGGAAAAGTCAGATAAGTTACCTACTGGGCTAAAACTATCGAGTTCTAGGGAATTTATTGTTTCTTGGTGGAAACAAGGCTGGCAACACAATCAGCGAGAATTTTTCAGCCAAGCGAATTTGGCGTTGCCAAGCCTTAGGCCAAATAACACAAACTTTGACGATGTGTTCGAAGCGTTTGCACTACAGCGCGACCGTATAAAGGCCTTACAACAATTGGAAGATTGGCGTTGAGGTGGGGTGGGGCTAGCTGTTGGGGCATACGTCAGTTTCAACAATTAGGTGCAGCGGCTGTTACTGTATGGCGTAAAGCTAGGAGAAAAAGAAGTGATTACCCGAATACATGAATGGCGTATTGAAAACCGTGGAACTAGAGCAGCATAGCGGCTCAGATGCTTTTACTTGGAGTTCTGTAAATAAGTGTACTAGTTTACCAAGACTTTAAATTCGTGCTGAGTTTTAGTCACTTCGACTTTATCGAAACTCTTAAAATCTACAATGTCTTCGCTTGTTTCACAAAAGAAAACTAAATTCCTCTTGTCTGTGAATGAACTGGAGAAAATTATGCCATCAAATATTTCATGCGACTTTATGAACTCACAGAAAAACTGTGTAGGTAAATAATTGAGATGTCTTGATTCAGCTACGGGTATTGAGAGCTCTTCAGAGAGCCGCTCTAATAATACTATTAATTCTAGAGCTAGTTTAGAATCACTATCAGCAAACTGAAATGCGCTAAACATTTTCCTAGGGCAAGTTAAATCAAGTAGTTTTAAACTTTTTTTTGTTACGAGTTCTGCTATGTAAACAATACTTCCGGTGCTTGGCCGAACTTCAGTTACAGCGGTATTTTTGTCGTCGGCACAGTAAAGATAAGAAATACCTACTGGATTGGCTCTACCATCACTAGCAACTGCTGCGGGAGGTTTATCCAAATCCTTGGGAAAATCTTTTACCTCATTCAATATTCTTGCTCTGTAGAGCGGAAAATCTATTGGTAGCTTCGAAGACAGTTGCGAAAGTAATGCCTCAAATACACTAAGCTCTGTTGATTTAACTCTTCGAAACAAATTTGATAACATTTCGGTGTTTGGGAAAAACCTATTTCGCTTTATGAGCTCCTTTCGCAACTCATTCCAATCGTCGCAAAATCTCAGGTTATCAGAAGCTATTATGTATTTATCATTATCAGTCTTAGATTCATCTCCCAACACATGGTCGAGCAGCCGGTTAATATTTCTAACGTTATCACTGTCGAAAACTTGAAATTCACTTTGGAAGCATTCGGCTAATGTATATCCATGATCTGACAACTTGAAAATTTCATCTTTCAAGAACTCAAATTTCTCTCCGAGTTGTTTGGGCTCTATCAGAGGCGCATGCCTACCACAGAAGTCGCAATCACCTTCGCCAATAGCATTTCTTTGAATCACATCCCTAAGGTCCGAGTCCCAAAAGCATTCCTTGCAACAATGCATCTTCAAACCTTAGCGATGTACTTTGATATTGTTTCTATATGATGGCTAACAGCCAATTTTTTTACTGCTCCTAAACCGGGAAAGTGGTTCGACTCGTAAAGCTTTTTAAATTCAGAAAGAGCGTAGGTTTCTGTGATATTGCTGTTCTCTTTTTCAAGAAATTCAATCAGCTTTTCAAGTGCATCAAAGAATTTACCCGCAGGGTCAGCATAGGAGCCATTATTTTCAGAACAAAAGTGATTTACAATTATTTGTGTTCTGGGAGAGAAAATACTTTTCCTGCTTTCTACTATCTCGCTTAGATGTAAGGCTACAACATAAGCTGGCCCCCCACCCTCGGAAAACAAATTGCCAGTGATTGTGTAGTCACCGAAACCTACTAAACCCAAGCTTCGATATTCTCCAATAGCAGAACTAAAGCTTGTAACTTTTGGGTAATCAGCGTTTTTTATCTTTTTATCAAATCCATCTTCTACAACCACAACTGGAACCGGTAAAGAGGAGGCTGCTTGACTGGCGATGTTAGGTTTATCTTCTAGCAATACTACACTGACATTATCTAGATCTTCGAATACCGACTCGTCTGAGATGTCTTTAATATATAAAACATAAGGCTTACCCCTCAAGAATTCACGAGCTTGATTAAAGTCTTGTAGGCTATGATAACTATCAAAAACAATGCATGGCTCAAACTCTACTGAAGCTTGAAGCAACGAATGCATTACTCCCTGAAAAGGCTCTTCCTCTCCTAATTCAGAATTTACTATTACAATAGGGGTAATACTGCCAGCATTTAGTTCTGCGATAGTTTTAATAAATGGGTTAGATATAGTTTTGACTGGTTCGATTACAGGCCTAAAACTTTTTTCAAATTCGAGTTTCGCAAGCTCCCTGAGTGCAATAAGTTCGAACTGCTTTCCTCTTAATATTGGAAAATACATTATCACCTGCCTTGGTAAATTAAATTTGGGTAGCCAGTGTTTCTATAACTTTAGCTTGCTTTCGTTTTGACAATCTTAGTCGAGATGCTCTTTCTGAGAGTTCAAAAGGTAATCTGACTAGAAGTTTGTTGTTGTCGATACCGCGCTTTTTGAGCGCGTTTAAAGTAATTCGCTTCAACTCATAGTTCGACAATTTTGAAAGAAAATCGTTACAGACTTTGAATATTTGTGTGTTAGGCACATCATCTATAGCGACCTTATGAGATCGAGCTACAACTTTTAATTCTTTCGAATTGAGAAGAGAAAGAACTTTTTCAGGTGAGAAAGACGGATCAAATTGCATCGACTCTCTGACCGTTGAAAAGTTACCTCTCTGTGTAAGAACTTTTATACCGTAAGGTTCGTCAATATTTTTTAAAAAATACTCCGTTTTAGCTTCTGGACCAACTACAAAAACTTTATCTGAATACATTGAATAGTCTTCTAACTGCTTTCTAACTCTATCTAAATTGTCAAACTCTGACTTTATTTCGTAGCTAGTAGCTATCCCATTGACAACGAATGCGTCAACCTTTGAAGTTCCGAGTTTGAGTTCGGAGAGCATTGCAGCGGTATTAGGTGAGTGAGTTCCTAAGACAACTTTTTTATACAACATACATTTATATATGTACTCGCTTTGATAGTTCTGATTCAGGTACTCAAATGCTTTCTCAAATAAAGACCGTATCTCAACACTACGAGATTCATCAAACCCTAGAGTCTTTTTCAATACCGCTAAATTAGAAATATTACCGTTAACTAAGTCGTCAAATGACGAAGAACTAAACGCGTTCGTTACATGTTTTAGTTCGATTGAGGATTTCATTCTATTTTTGCTCCATAACTTATTTAAATCTAGCAGCTAAAAACATCTACTTCAATTGCCCTGCTACACATTTGCTACATATTTAAGAAATGGGATTGGAAGAAAAACAAAATAAGGCCACAGCCCTTTAAAAATGGCGCACCCGATAGGATTCGAACCTATGACCTTTGCCTCCGGAGGGCAACGCTCTATCCAGCTGAGCTACGGGTGCGTTGGGGATGTTTGAAAACCAGTAGTGATTAATCTGACTTCGCAAACGGGGCGTAATAATACTGACGCCACGGCCTTGCATCAACTGGTTTATGCAAAACATTTCTGAATTGATGGTTTTGTCTGCATTAAAAATCCTTACTTTTTATAGGTAATTGGTAGCAAACAGTTGTTCAGGCATGAATTACCGTTATAATCTGGCACGTTATACTTTACTTAAAGTTCATGATTGCCTGGAGACAGATGTGAAATTGAAAACCTGGTTTACCGTTGCAGCTACAGCACTAACTGTGTTTGCTGCGCAAGCACAAGAAATGAGTGACGACGAAATTGCCGATCGTATTAAGCCGATTGGTCAGGTACACGTTGCAGGCGCACAAGCCGCTGGTAATAACGCAGCAGCCGGCGGTGCAAAGTCAGGCGAAGACGTTTACAACTCTGCCTGTGTTGCCTGTCACGCAGCGGGCGTTCTTGGCGCACCTAAATTGCACGTAGCTGCAGACTGGCAGCCCCGTTTAGACGAACGTGGCCTAGACGGCGTATGGCAAAATGCCCTTAACGGTATTAACGCAATGCCTCCTCGTGGTACATGTAGCAGCTGTTCAGACGAGGAAATTAAAGCCGCTATTGAATATATGATCGAAGGCATTTAACTCTACACTTTACACAACAAATTGTTGGAAAAAGTAGCGTTTTTCTGATGGATCGGGTAGTTTAATGCAACTTAGAATTACCTATTCTTATTCTAGCCGGCTTCAAAATGTCATCAGATTTAACGCAATATGAGTTGACGGAAGAAGAGCTGCGGGAATTAATACCGCAGCTTCAACAACTCACCGATAAATATAAGCGCGCTGAACGTGTTCAGAAGGCGCTTTTCGACATTTCTGAATTAGCCAGTTCGGTTAGCCACCTCAATCGTCTTTATTCTGCCATTCACGAAATCATTGCTGATTTTATGAATGCCGATAACTTCTTTGTTGCCTTTTACGAGCAAGATAACAACCTCATTGATTTTGCCTATTTTGTTGACGAGTTTGATGAACAAACCGTTAGGCAACTGCCCGCTGAAGATATGATGGACGGCATGACAGGTTTTATTCTGCGTACCGGCCAACACCTGTTTTATAAGCGTGAAGAAGAAGAGCGATTTGCCAATGAGCACGGCATTAAATTAGTGGGCTCGCAGCCGTTTGAATTATTGGGTGTGCCGTTAAAGCGAGGCAGCCAGGTTATTGGCGCCATGGTGGTACAAACCTACGATGAAGGCATTCACTATAGCCAAGAAGATTTAGAAGTACTGCTGTTTGTCTCGCAGCATATTGTCACTACGGTAGATAGAGTTAAAAACCGCGAGCTTACCGAACGTACTATTCGCGACCGTACCCGCCAGTTACGTAAAATAAATGACGATTTACAAGAAGAAATACTCGAGCGCCAAAAGGTAGAAGCATTACAGCAAGCCCTGTTTGAAATATCGGAGCTGGCAGCGAACCTTGATGGCGACATGTCGGTGTTTTATACCAGCTTGCACGATATTTTAGCCCGCTTAATAAGCGCTCCTAACTGCTACATTTCTACACTAAGTGAAGATAAGCAGCACCTTGAATTCCCGTATTTCAGTGATAAAGAAAATGAAAGCATAGAGTCGCGCCCCATTGGCCTTGGCTTAACGGAATTTGTATTGCGTACTGGGCAAGCTGAACTGATTAACCCGCCTCGGGTACTAGAGCTAGCAGAGGCCGGAGAGATTGACGTAAGCGTGGCGCAAACCATGCTGAATAGCGCAAACTCGTGGTTGGGCTCGCCGTTAATCGTTGATGGAGAAATATCAGGCATTATTGCGGTGCAAACCTACGGTAAACACGCTAAGTATACCGCCAGAGATTTAGAGCTTTTACGTTTTGTATCGCACCACATTGCGGTAACCATGGAGCGTAAGCGTAGTACCGAAGCTATTCAGCGTTACAACAGCGAACTGGAAGCGCGTGTTAAAGAGCGCACCGCCGAGCTTGACCAAGCCAATACGTTTTTGAAGCAACAAATTGAAGAACGTAAAGAGATTGAATTAAAGCTAATTCACGATGCCCACCACGACTCGCTCACCGACCTACCTAACCGCGCTATGTTTACTAGCCGCTTAGAATTAGCCATTGCCAGTAAGCAGCGTTATAGCGATAACTTGTTTGCGGTGCTCTTTATTGATTTAGACCGCTTTAAAGTCATCAACGACACCCTAGGCCATCACGCCGGGGATGAGTTTCTCATTGAAGTTGCACGGCGTATTGCGCTATGTATTCGCGGCCACGATTTGCTTGCCCGCTTGGGTGGCGATGAATTTGTGGTGCTTCTTGATAACTTCGATGAAGTGTCTGACGTTGAAGAAGTAGCGTCACGTATTATTAACTCCATTTCTGAGCCCTTCTTACTGGAAGGCAAAGAAATGTATTCGGGCGCCAGTATTGGTATTGCCCATCTTGAACCTTATTATCGTAGCGCTGATGAAGTGCTAAGAGACGCCGACGCAGCCATGTACCAAGCAAAAACTTTGGGCCGTGGCCGTTTTGTGATGTTTGATAAAAGCATGCGCGATCGTCTTATTGAAGAACTTGAGTTGGAAAACGAATTTAGGCGTGCGTTACGAGAAGAAGAGTTTGATTATTTCTTGCAGCCTGTGATTGATTTGCGTGATGATTCTGCGCTGTATCACGAGTTGTATGTTCGTTGGTCGCACCCGGCTTACGGCAAAATTGCCCGAGAGCAGTTTAGGCAAGTGGCCGAGCAAAGCGGGTTAACGCTAGATTTAGACTTATTCCAACTGCGTAAAGCCTGCGAACTTCTTAAGCATTGGCGGGATAGCGGCGAAGCCCCTGGGCGTATTGCGGTGAATGTGTCGATAAACCACTTGTTGCAAGCCTCTATGGTGAACAAGATGGTGGCCTTGGTGGAAAACTATGAGGTGTCGCCACACGAGCTGGTTTTTGAGTTTGATGAAAACGATTTAAATCGTCGCTCGCAGTATATTTTACCGGCCATTAAAAAACTGAAACGTGCTGGCATTACCTTGGTGTTGGATAACTTTGGTAGCGGGCTTGCGTCATTGAGCTATTTATTTGCCTACCCCTTCGACTTTATAAAGATAGACCATAGGTTTGTGAAGTCGCTGCCGCGTTCGCAGCGTAATCTTAAGCTTATTCAGTCGGTTATGCTTATTTCTGAGCACCTTAAATTTAAGGTTATTGCAGAAGGCGTAGACTCAACCGCACAGTTATCTGCGCTAACTGAAATAGAATGTAACTACGCCCAAGGCAAAATACTGAAACAGCCTAAGGTGTTAGACATGAAACAGCTTGCCAGCTAGCGGCACTTAACTCTTATTTAAAATTCCCCGTAGGTTTGCAATCCCCACTTGAGCTTTTTGTTGGCGCTCTTCTTTGGTGGCTTTAGGCTTTTGGTTTTCCCATTGCACGTCGTCTGCCGGCAGTTCGAACAAAAAGCGGCTAGGTTCAGGGTGTATAATTTCCCCAAATTGTCGGCGTTCTTTTGCCAAGCTAAAAATAAGTTCGCGCTGTGCACGGGTAATGCCCACGTAGGCTAAGCGGCGCTCTTCCTCTACGTTGTCTTCGTCTATGCTACTTTGATGGGGCAATAGCCCTTCTTCCATACCCACTAAAAAGACAATGGGGAACTCTAGCCCTTTAGAGGCATGTAAGGTCATAAGCTGCACTTGATCGCCTTCACCGTCGTCTTCGCCTCGTTCCATCATGTCGCGAAGAATTAGGCGATTAACCACTTCCGTCAGGGTCATTGGGCTTTCTAATTCGTTACCTTCTAGCATGTCGGTTACCCAACCGAATAAGGTACTCACGTTGGCCATGGCCATTTCAGCGGCTTTTGGGCTGGCGCTTTGTTCGTACAACCACTCTTCGTAGCCCATGGTGCGGATCATGCTGCGAACCGCATCGGCGGTATCGCCCCTGTTTGCATTGTCGCTTAGCTCTACAATCCAACGGGCAAAGCCAGACACTGCATGGAAGGCTTTGTCGGGCAGTACGCTATTTAAATTGGCATGGGTGGCCGCTTCAAACATAGACACACCTAAGCTGTTAGCAAAGTTACCCAGCTTTTCCAGCGTGGCGCGGCCTATGCCCCGCCCTGGCGTATTGATTATTCGTAATAAGGCGTTGTCGTCGTCTTGATTCACTAGCAAGCGCAAGTAAGCCATGATGTCTTTTACTTCGGCGCGGCCAAAAAACGACATACCGCCACTTATTTTGTAAGGAATGCGGTTACTCATCAGCAGCTTTTCAAATAAGCGGCTTTGATGGTTGCCTCGGTACAAAATGGCGTAGTCTTTAAACTGGCTGCCATTCATAAACTTATGGGCCAGCAGTTCGGCCACTACGCGCTCGGCCTCGTGCTCTTCGTTTTTGGCTTCTATTACCTTAAGCGGTTCGCCGTATTGCAGCTCGGAAAACAGGGTTTTGTCGAATAAGTGCGGGTTGTTTTGAATAAGAATATTCGCGCAATGCAGTATACGCCCGGAAGAGCGGTAGTTTTGCTGCAACTTAATAACATTTAACCGAGGAAAATCTTGCTGTAGTAGGTGCAAGTTTTGTGGTTTTGCTCCCCGCCAAGAATAAATAGATTGGTCGTCATCGCCTACCACAGTAAAGCGGGCACGCTCTCCCACCAGCAACTTCACCAGTTCATATTGACTGGTGTTGGTATCTTGGTATTCATCTACCAACAAGTAGCGGATTTTGTTTTGCCACTTAGCCCGCACGGTTTCGCTGGCTTTAAGCAACAAGGTGGGCAGTAAAATAAGGTCGTCGAAATCCAAGGCATTGTAAGCTTTTAGGTTATCTTGGTAACGCTTGTAAGCTTCGGCAAATTCACGTTCGCCCGTACTTTGCGCTTGCTTGAGTAACGCGTCTGGCAAAATAAGGTCGTTCTTCCAATTAGAGATGCAGCTTTGCAGCAAAGATAACTGATCTTTATCGCCGTCAAGGGTTTCCCGGGTGAGGTCGGTCAATAGCGACAACGAGTCTTTGTCGTCGAATAAAGAAAACCCAGGCTTTAGCCCCAGGTCTTTCACGTGGGCTTTAATTATGGTTAACCCTAAGGTGTGAAAGGTAGACACCTTTAGCCCGCGAGCTTCAGGCTTGCCTAAGGTTTGTGCCACCCGCTCTTTCATTTCACGCGCGGCTTTATTGGTGAAGGTAACGGCAGCAATATAGCGCGCGGGCATGTCGCAATTTCTGACTAAATGCGCGATTTTATTGGTGATAACCCGAGTTTTACCGCTGCCTGCCCCGGCTAAAACCAAACAGGGTCCAGAGACAAAAGTGACAGCAGATTCTTGCGCTTCGTTAAGTTTCATTGCCTTCCTAAAACCGAATAGATAATGGTGGTGTCATAGTTTTCATTGCAAGATATGGCTATGCCGATAGAATAGACCACATACTTTGACGCAGCGCATTATAAGGGAATTCCATGTTGGATCCGAAAAAACTCGAAGATTTAGCAAAACAGATTGCAGATGCCGTTCCACCAGGTGTGCGCAATATGGCTGAAGAGGCCGAAGGTAAAATTAAACAAGTGCTTCAAACTCAACTGTCTAAACTCGATTTAGTCACCCGTGAAGAGTTTGATATTCAAAGCCAAGTGCTTATTCGCACCCGTGAAAAACTCGACGCGATGGAAGCGCGCATTGCCGTGTTAGAAAACACGCAAGCAGACTAAATTCATATTTAGTCGGTTGGCAATACGTTGCCAACCGCGCGCTTCTTTATACGCATTCGCCTAAGCTTTCTTTCGCCACGCTTTAGGTTAATTAGCCAGCTACGCCAGCCAGTACTGAAGTAACAGCCCTAAGGTTATCACTAACCCTACTTGGTGGTTTTCTATAAACGCTGTAAAGCAACCTTCTCGCGTTCTGCCTTTTATAAATTGGTAATGGCGATAAAACAGTAAAGCACTTATCACTAACGCCACATAATATGGCCAGCTGGCATCAATCATTTGCCCTACACCCAATAAAATAGCAAGCATGCACGCCTGTAACGCCACTATCATGGTTACATCGTATCGGCCAAACAGCACCGCCGTAGATTTAACGCCTATTTTAATGTCGTCGTCTCTATCTACCATGGCATACATGGTGTCGTAGGCCACTGTCCAACATAAATTGGCGGCAAATAGCCACCAACCATAAGCGGGTACGGTTTCCATCACCGCCATAAAGCCCATCGGTATTGCCCAGCCAAATGCTGCGCCTAGCACAACCTGAGGCAAGTGCGTGTAACGCTTCATAAACGGATAGCTTGCGGCTAACAGTAGCGCCACAACCGACAGCGCCATGGTTTGCCAGTTCAGCATAAGTACCAGAAAGAATGCGGCCAATATATGTAATGAAAATAAGCTTAAGGCTTCGTTAGCCTGTACTTCACCATTGGCCAGTGGCCTGTTTTCGGTGCGCTTTACGCTGCCATCTACTTTTCTGTCGGCGTAATCATTAATAACGCATCCAGCAGAACGCATCACCACCACTCCCGCCAAAAAAATAAGCGTAATACACAAAGAAGGCAGGCCCTTAGACGCCACAATCAGCGCCCATAGTGTGGGCCACAGAAGAAGATAAATGCCAACAGGTTTGTCTAACCGCATTAATCGGTAGTAAGCAGATAAATTTTTGCGTCTTAAACTAAATTTCATAGTGATACCTTGAGTCGTAAACCGGTGCATCGGGAAGAAACACCTCTGCCACTATCATCTTTTGATTGTTTAAAGTGAATAGTGAACGCCTTCCCCACAGGGTTTGCGCTTTGCTGTAGCCCATGCTGCTTGAACATAACTTACAAAGCTGAAAGGCTGAACGAACAAAACGCGCATCATTAAATAGCCGCTTACCTAAAGGTTGCTGCCCTAAATTCGCCAATTCAGCCTCTACCATTTGTTGCGGTATAACTGAGCGTGCAAACACCCAGGGGGTATTGTTACCACACAGCAGAACCTCTCGCACTTGAAAGGCCTGCTCAGCGTCACGGTTTAGTAACGACAATTCGTTTTGATGAGGGGTAATGGTTTGCTGCCCTAACAGGGTGAGCGAAAACTGATGGCACAAAGACTGAACCCGTTCGGTGAGCGAGCCGGTATCCAATAGCCAGTTTTTCAAATACGCATCTGGAATGCTTATAGTATTTGGTGCGTGCCAATCTACCGATAGCCCCACTGGGAAACCACCTGCGAAGCTCACAGGGTATGCCTATTTGAAATAATGAGTGTGTGTGTGTTTACCATTCTCTTTAAACGTTAATGCGCTGTTATGCTCAACTATACCTTTATGATATTGATTTTGCTTGAATGCTTCTACTTTTGCAGTAGTGTGTTTATTGCATGTTTTGCTACACTAGCAATCTATACCTTTTAATTTGGTTTTTGTTCATTCCATGATGAAGATTCGCGTTTTCAGATTCATTGCCACCTGCCTTTTATTTGGCGGCGTACTCTCGCCTTCGTTTGCGCAGGATAAAGCAACCTACGCCTACCTAGGTTTAGAGCCAGACATAGTGACTAACTACGTGGGCCAAAGTGCTCGTAAGTTAGGCTATGTTAGGGTAACGGTAGAGCTGATGATCAACGATGTTGATAACTTAGAAGTGGCTGAACATCACATGCCGCTTCTGCGCGCCACTGCCATTGAAATTTTTGGCCGCCAGCCGGAAGAAAAAGTGAAGTCTCTTACCGGCCGTGAAGATATTCGTCGCGCCATTTTAAAAGCATTACAAGATCATATGCGCCAAGAAACAGGTGGTGAAGTGGTGAAAAACGTTATTTTCACTAAGTACCTATACCAAGGCTAAATCAGGGTTAGTTTAAGGCGAGATAAACCTAGCGTGACGCCTTACGTTTATCTGCCAATAACGATATTAAGGCCGCCATTACGCACCCGGTGATTAAACCTGCGGTGTGCGCTGCATTGGCCATATTTACCCACAAAATATCTGCATAACCTAACACCAGCCATACCAACATAAAGCCCACAATCGCGTTGGGCAGTTGTAAGCCCCATTGCGGCTTTAGCCATCCAAGCCACCATACAAAGCCCATTACTGCATACACCACACCAGACAAACCACCAAATAGCAGCAGGTTGGCTTGCACAGGCTCGGTAAAGAAAGCTTGCGCTATGTTCGACGTGGCCGCCGACACCACAAACACCAATAGCAACATACTGCTGCCAAATGCCTGCTCTATTTTTGCGCCTAATGTACTCCACCAAAGCAGGTTAAAGACAATATGAAGTACGCTAAAGTGAATAAATGCGGGCCCGAGCAATCGCCACCACTGGTTGTTGTCGGCCAATACCGATAGAGGCTGCATAAGCAAATGTTGCGCGATGGGGCTAAACAACCCGAGCAATGAAAAGCCATACACCAACACACAAATGGTGAAGATGAGTGTGGTTAAAGGGGTGTTCAGGGCGTTTAGGAGGAGCGCTTTAAGATTAAAGCCAGACGCTTGAGGAAGCAGGTTAACCTTGTCCCCATGTTGCCATGCGGCTTGTTGGTACTTAGGGTTATTGGGGTCGCTTAAAAATTGCTCGGTAATTTCTCGCGCCTTCAACGCTTGAGATTCGTCGTTAAGCAATATCACGTATTCGTCGCCGGCGTCCGTGGGGCTAACTGAACAGGCAATATTTTCGCTTTTTAGGTAATTCGCCAGAAGGTGTGCAACACCTTGCTGGCGAAACGCAATTAAAGGGTGGCTCACAATTACTCTGTAACCACAGATTGATTCGCTCGCCACGCTTCAAAGCCACCGTCCATGCTATATACCTCAGCAAAACCTTGCTGTGCAATAACTTGTGCCGCTTGCTGGCTGCTAATGCCGTGATAACACACCACAACCACGGGGGTGTCTTTGGGCGTGTTTTCAACAAAAGCTGAAAAGTTGTCGTTATTCAACGGTGATGCATTTGGCATGTGACCATTGGCGTACGATTGCGGGTCGCGTATATCCACGATGGCCACGTCGCCGTCGAAGTTAGCGACATCTTGTACGCTGATATGAGAAAACGTTGTCATTATTGCCAGTCCAAAATAACTTTACCTGATTGCCCTGAGCCCATGGTATCAAATCCCTTCTGGAAGTCATCAACTGAAAAGCGGTGACTGATAATTGGCGATAAATCTAAGCCACTTTGTAGCAAGCTGGCCATTTTATACCAGGTTTCGAACATCTCTCGCCCGTATATGCCTTTAATAATCAGCCCTTTGAATATCACCTGATTCCAGTCGATAGCCACGTCTTGTGGCGGTATGCCTAACATGGCCACTTTTCCGCCATGGTTCATTTTATTCAGCATATCTCGCAGTGCGACAGGCACTCCTGACATTTCAAGCCCAACGTCGAAACCTTCCGACATTCCTAGCTCGTTCATCACTTCTTGTAGGTCTTCTTTGCTCACGTCTACCGCCCGTGTGGCGCCCATTTTCTTTGCTAGCGCTAAGCGATATGGGTTGATATCGGTAATCACCACATGGCGTGCGCCAACATGGCGGGCAACCGCTGCGGCCATAATACCAATAGGGCCAGCACCGGTAATAAGTACATCTTCACCCACTAGGTCAAAACTTAGTGCGGTGTGAACAGCGTTACCAAAAGGGTCGAAAATAGACGCTAGCTCGTCGCTAATGTTATCTGGAATTTTAAACGCGTTAAACGCTGGAATAACCAAGTATTCAGCGAATGCGCCAGGGCGGTTTACCCCTACACCTTCAGTATTGCGGCATAAGTGACGGCGTCCAGCGCGGCAGTTACGGCAATGACCACAGGTAATATGGCCTTCACCTGATACCCGATCACCTAGGTTAAAACCGCGTACTTCCTGCCCCATACCAACCACTTCGCCCACGTATTCGTGGCCTACCACCATGGGAACAGGAATGGTTTTTTGCGACCACTCATCCCAGTTGTATATGTGCATGTCGGTACCGCAAATAGCGGTTTTTCTAATTTTAATGAGTAGGTCGTTATGCCCTACTTCGGGTTCTGGCGTGTCTTGCAGCCAAATCCCTTTTTCCGCTTTCGCTTTCACTAACGACTTCATGCAATCACTCCCATTTCTTTGCCCACTTCAATAAAGGCGTCTACCGCTTTATCGACATGTTCAATTGAGTGCCCCGCCGACATTTGTGTACGAATACGAGCTTGCCCTTTAGGCACTACAGGATAAGAGAACCCAATAACGTAAATGCCTTTGCTCAGCAGTTTATCAGCCATGTTGCTGGCCGTGCGCGCATCGCCTAGCATAACGGGAATGATAGCGTGGTCTTTACCGGCTAGGGTGAAGCCAGCCTCTTCCATGCGAGTGCGGAAATGCTCGGCATTTCGCCATAACTGTGCCCGTAACTCGTCGCCGTGTTTCATCATTTCAAACACTTTAAGCGACGCGGCAACAATAGGTGGCGCCACCGAGTTAGAAAATAAATAAGGGCGCGAGCGTTGGCGTAACCACTCAACCACTTCTTTTTTACCCGAAGTATAACCGCCAGACGCGCCGCCCATGGCTTTGCCTAGGGTACCGGTAATAATGTCTACCCGACCCATTACCCCGCAATACTCATGGCTACCGCGGCCAGACTCACCTAAAAAGCCAGTAGCGTGGCAGTCATCTACCATAACAAGGGCGTCGTATTTGTCTGCTAGGTCGCAGATGCTGGCAAGGTCGGCAATCACGCCGTCCATGGAAAATACCCCATCTGTAGCAATCACTTTAAAGCGTGCGCCATCGGCATCAGCTTGTTTAAGCTGATCTTCAAGGGCTTCCATATTGTTGTTGGCATAGCGGTAGCGCTTCGCTTTACACAAGCGCACGCCATCAATAATGCTGGCATGATTGAGGGCATCGGAAATAATCGCATCTTCTGGCCCTAGCAGGGTTTCAAAAAGACCGCCGTTCGCATCAAAACAAGAGGGATACAAAATGGTGTCTTCAGTCCCTAGAAAATCACTGATTTCAGCCTCTAGCTGTTTGTGAATATCCTGGGTTCCACAGATAAAGCGCACCGACGCCATACCAAACCCGTGGGAATCTAGGCCTTGCTTTGCCGCGTCTATAAGGTCGGGGTGATTAGCGAGCCCCAAATAATTATTGGCACAAAAGTTAATGACATGGTCGCCATTCGCCACGTCGATATCGGCTTGCTGTTGAGAGGTAATAACGCGCTCTTTTTTATACAAGCCCTCATCTTTTGTGGCTGAAATTTGTGCGTTTAGATGCGAGATAAATGCCGCAGACATGCCTGTCTCCCGTTATGCTAAAAAGGGTATTTTAAAGAAACCCAAATAGAGGGTATACCACCAAAGGGCGGATTTTACGGTGTCAAAATTCGTATGTGTAAATATTTGCGCACACTTGCAAGTTTTCACGACTACTTGCAGTTAAATCGTGCTTTTCCACACACCAGAACTCACTTTGTCTTCTAACGTATTCCAAAGTTCCGTTTCAGGAATGGGGCGACTAATTAAATAGCCCTGCCCTTGATGCGCCTCAAAATGGCACAGCATTTCGTGTTGCTCAATGGTTTCGATACCCTCAGCAATCACTTGCAGATTAAGGTTTCGCACCATAGAAATGGTGGAATGCACAATATTTCTGTCATCGGCGTTTTCTGTAATGTTAGAAATAAAGGAACGATCAATTTTTATGTAGTCTGCCGGTAGCGATTTCAGGTAGCTCAATGAAGAGTAGCCGGTACCAAAGTCGTCAATAGCCAGCATACATCCCATTTCACGAATTTTACGCATCACACTGGTGGCGCGTTCAATATCGGTAACCAATACCGTTTCGGTAAGCTCTAAACACACCTGAGATGGCGCAATGTCATTGTTGATAATTTGCTGCTGTAAAAAGTTCGGCAAGCTGGGGTCTAAGAATTGCGCTGCGGATAGGTTAATGGCCACTTTTATGCCTGGGTAACCATTCGCGTTGAGTTCGCGCACGAGTTGGGTGGCTTTGTTAATCACCCAATAGTCCAGTTCTAGCATAAACGCGGTGTTTTCCAATAACGGAATAAACTCAGCGGGTGAAATATGCCCCTTATCAGGGTGATACCAACGCAGTAAGGCTTCAAACCCGAGCAACTTGTGGGTTTTAAGGTCTAATTGAGGTTGCAGTGCCAAGCTAAACTGATTTTCTCGTAAAGCCACTCGCGCTTCTGCTTCAAGCTCTACCTTTTTCATAACTTTAAGGTTCATGGTGGCGTCGTATACCCGATAGCCAGTGCCCTTTTTAGCTTTGGCCTCATACATGGCAATATCAGCATGACGTAGCAGTTCTACTGGTGTAGCCCTTGCTTGGCGTGTAATCGCCACGCCAATACTAATAGACACATAAAATTGCAACTTATTAACTTCAATCGGCTGGGCAAACTCGGCAATGATTTTCTTGGCCACCAGCGTCACTTGCTCTTTTGCGTCTATGTCAGATAACAACACCACAAATTCATCGCCACCAAAACGCGAGGCAATGTCGGTTTCTCTTATGGGTTTAGAGATACGCATGGCGGCGGCTTTTAACAGTTTGTCTCCCACGTCGTGACCATAACTGTCGTTTACCTTTTTAAAGTCGTCTAAGTCCATAAACATCAGTGCCACAAGACGATCGTCACGAGCGGCAAGCGCCAGTTGCTGTTCTATCTGAAAGGTGAGCATGTTTCGATTGGGCAACCCGGTTAACACATCGAACATGGCCATTTTCTCAAGCTTCGCGGTGTTTATGGCCATTTGTCCGTCGAAGTCTTCTAGCTGTTTAGCCAAATCATTCGCCGCTTGCTCTACCACATCAAGTTCATCTGTCAATCGAAAGGCTGGGCTGATACTTCGCCGCGCTGATAGCGCGTAAAACTCTTTAAAGTTGTGCTGCGCAAGCATGGGTAAGCGTTCACTAACCGCAATAAGGCGGGTGCGATATTGATTGAGAAACAAGGATAACAGTAAAGAAAACACCACGAAAAGCCCCGCGGCAGAGGCTATCACTAAAAGCTCGTATTGGGCTTTTTGCTTTAATAGCACACTGATGTCTCTTACCACCAGCAAATAGGGGTGATCATTATTCGCGTAGGTGTATGGAAAAGGCAGTAAACTCACCAGTAAATCTTGGTTATTGTGGGTAACCCGCTGGCCTCTTATTACCAGCTCATCTGGGTTCCAGTCGCTGGGCAAGGCATCAATAACCCGGTTAAGGTATTCTCTGTTTAACGGCGCTAATTGGCTGGATAAACTCAATACCTTAGTGCCGTGATCGGTGGTGGTGAATTGCACCATTGCTAACTTGTACGCGTCGGTTGAGCGGCTAAACAACGACAATATCTCGCGCATCGATGTGGACATGACCACCACAGGCACCACATCATCTGAGGTCATGATGGGAACCGACAAGTAAAAACGACAAATGAGTTCGCAGGTAACTAGGGTTTTGCTTTCCAGCGTGGTTTGCGTACTTTTAACCATACGTTGAACAAACACTGGGGGGTCAGCTTGCCTGTCTCCCACCACGCCGTATTCGTCAAACAAAAACAATGACTCAACCTGAAAGTTGAGCATGAGGTACTCTTGCGTATTTTTGAGTGCAAGCGCCAGTTTTGATAAATCTTGATGGTTTTTTAATTCAGCTTGGGAGAAGGTATCTACCCACATGACCATTCTGCTATGCAGCACATCAGAGAAAAGCTGTAAACGGCGTTGATTCGACACCTGCTCTTCTTGCTGCTGAAAGGTAATATTTGATTCAGATTCTCGAATAAGCATGGTGGAGATAACAACGGTTACCGTTAGTACCATGGCCAGTAAGATTAAAATCGTTTTTGTCGTAAACGACAGTTTTACTTGCATAGAGAAGACCTAAAACCAATACATCAGCTGTATAGACCACATACGCCATGTTTCTTCAGTATGGTCGGCAATGTCAGGGTCAAGCAAGCTAACAGCGCGTGTGGCGCCGTCTACCCAATGGTGCTCTGCTTGTAATCGCCATTTAGGCGCAATATCCCAACGCAAGCCCACGGCGGTGGTATCCATATAACCAAAGTAAGAAGGCACAGTACCGCCACTTTCCAATTCCAACTGCACGCCATTGGGGTCGTCCACGTCATTGGTGTAACTGTCGTAACTCACCAAACCGCTAAACCGTGGAGAAAACAGATAACGTAGTTGCACAAAGCCGCCTTCACCGGTGCGCTTGTCGTAATAGTCAGGGGTAAATACACCATTAAAGTCTTGTATTTCCCTAAGCAGTTCCGAACTGAGCTCCCAGTTCTCACTAAAGTACTGCATTGAAATCATAAAGCGGCGTATGTTGGACATCCCTGCAAAACGATTATCTTGTTCAAGGGGGATGTATTCGAAATCTGAATCTAACCAGCTTGCCCCCAGCTTCCAGTTCATTGAAGCTGGTTGCCAGAACACGCTAAACTGATGCACAAAATCTTGTTTTATTTTCCCCAACGCTAAGCTGCCTAATAGGTAATCCCGCTGTTCTTCGTTAATAGTCGAGCGACCATAACTCCAGTTAACTTCCCACACATGATAGTCGGTGTATTTGCTAAAGCGGGTTTGAATACCGTTACTGCCTAGGGCTACGTCGCGAAAACCATCGAAATAAACCGATTGAGGCAGTACCGCGGTATCCCGAGTTTGGGGAACGTCACGGGTAACGGAATACAACCAGTGGCTGTTTTTATAGCGGCCTAAATGAATTTGTGCTTGCCAGCCGGCGATATCGTCAACAGTCCAATCGATAAATAGATAGTCGAGTCGACTGCCCTGTTCAAACCTATTGCCGCCGTCGAGGTAAACCACCTGCCCTGCAATCGAGATATTACTGGCTACCTGATACAGCCCGTTTAGGCCAATTTCGGTAAGCTCGGCGCTAATTTGGTTATCGCTTGTAATGAAATCACTGTCTATCGATTGTGTAATACCTTGTGAAAAGTAACCGTGCCATTGCAGATTTGAAGATTCTTGCCCATTGGCACTAAAAGAAACACAACACAACCATAGCGCCGTCATTAATCCATAAAAATACGTCATTGTGATACCACCTTCACCATTCTCGCCTTTGACACTACTCCCGAGGGCATATAGCCGATAGCACCGGGGGTTTTTTCCAGCCGTTCAATGAGTTCTTCTTTCGATGAAACGCGGGTAGGCGTGACTCCTTGCCCTGAATACGTCAACTGATTCCATAAACGTGATAGTTGATAGGGAAACATCTTCAACGTTTCCCGACAGAACGCTTTGTGTAAAGGGTCGTTATCTTCTAATACAAAGACATGGATTTTGTTCCCGTCTTCCCAGTATTGAAGATGCCCTGTGAATATTTGGCGAAGTTCAACTTGCGTTAAGGTAGGCTTGGCCACACTGGGGTTAATGACCACCACTGTTTGATCTGCCTGCGCGTTTAACGACCAAGTGCTTAACACTAGAACAATAAAAGCTATATGCTTTGGGGAGGGAAAACGTAAGTATTTACGCCATTTCCACAACAACGCGAACGTCGTCTTCAATGTTACGTCTCCCTGCTTTAATAGGTTTTTTATCACCGCTTTCTCAAGTTTAGATAATGATTTAAAATTTTGCTTAAAATTAACGCATTTAAGTGAACTTAAGTAAAGAGTTCGTCAACTTGTTCAATTACCGCGTCCAACGTTATTTTTTCCATCAAATCATTGCCCTTCGCTCGTGTGCCCCAAGGTAATGCCGTCCAAGGTTTACCTTTTTGCTGCAAAATACAGTCATCGTAGACTGACACTACGCGATGAATACTTTTGTATGGGCCAGTTCGACGAGGGTTAGAATGGGCATAAAGCCCAACCACTGGTGTGTCTACTGTGGTGGCCATGTGGGCAGGGCCGGTATCAGGAGCAATAACAAACTCGGCATGCTTTAGTAACATAAGCAACTGATGTAACGAGGTTTTACCCGTGAAGTCTTGCGCTATTTTTGCGTTATGCCCAAGCACAGCATCGGCGGTTTCCCTATCTAGCTTGCCTGGGCCGCCGCACAATACCACACTCATCCCTTTGTCATTGATATAATTTGCAATATCAGCGTATCTTTCTGGCAACCAATTTCTTTCTGCTTTACTGGCGGCGGGTGCAATGACCACATACTTGCCTAGTGCTTGCGCTTGCCCTTCGCCCCATTGTGCATCTTCTTCAGACACTGGAATATTCCACTGTAGAGGATCAGACGGGGGGACGCCAAGGGCATCGGCGAAATCCATAAAGCCTTCTAATACATGGGCGTGTTGGTGCGCTGCCACTCGCTTATTGGCAAACAACCAGTGCAACTCTTTACTGCGCGCCCAGTCAAAGCCTATTCGTGTTTTCGCTCTTATCACGCGAGAGGCTAAATTGGCTCGTAACGCTACTTGCATCATGAGCAAGGCGTCAAACACTTCGCCTTGCACGGCCTCTTTTAATGCTTCTACTGCAACCTTGCCTTGTGATTTATCAAAAATAATAAAGCGCACATTGGGCATTAACTTAACCAATTGATATTCAACTTTGCCAATCACCCAGGTTATTTCCGCGCTGGGCCAATGATGCTGAATTCTTGTTACCATTGCGGCTGCATGACACACATCTCCAATGGCCGATAGGCGCATTAAGCAAATCTTTTTTCCCACAGATGCTCTCTCGTTGCTGAAATACCAGAATAAATCGTTAGAATGGCAAATTTACCATAAAGTTGTGGACGGCATGGCGATAATACGACGAGACTTAGGTGCTGGGCATCATTTTCTATACGATGATACCCTGATGAAAGAGCCAACCACTGACATGTTCAGTCGCGAGTTTTGGCAGATCCATAACAAAATTACGGGGTTCGCTAAGGGCAGAGGCACCACCGTGTTTGTGTCTCACGAAGGTCAGGAGTGGGTGTTGCGCCATTTTAAGCGCGGCGGCCTAGTGGGTAAGCTACTTAGCGACCAATACGTATTTCTTGGTGTGGAACACTCTCGGCCATTCGAGGAATTTAGGCTTTTGCACATCATGCGGCAACATGGCCTGAATGTGCCTACCCCCATTGGTGCGTACATCCATAGGCGCGGGCTAATTTACCGTGGTGATTTAATTACCCAAACCATTCCTAGCAGCCAAGATTTGCATCATATTTTAACCCGTGAGCCCTTATCCGCAGAGCGATGGCAGGCAGTAGGCGCGGCCCTAGCCGCCATGCATGCATGTCAGGTGTATCATCATGATGCCAACATCCGGAATATCATGATGGATGATGAGGGCAATATTTGGTTAATAGACTTTGACCGATGTCATAAACGAGGTGGCGATCATTGGAAAAAAGGAAACCTTGATAGGCTGCTACGTTCGTTAAATAAAGAGAAGGCCCTCAACCCTGTCTTTCATTGGCAGACCGACGATTGGCAGCATTGCCTAGACGGTTACCACAGTAACTGAATTGCATCTTTGAGCAATTATCGCTACTGTTGCGCTTCAACGATAAAAATGTGAACGATATGCATACAAGAGCACTGTACCCGGGTACGTTTGACCCAATTACAAATGGACACGCCGATCTTATAGAAAGGGCGTCGCAACTGTTTTCTCACGTTATTGTTGGCATTGCATCCAACCCTAGCAAGAAGCCTTTATTTTCACTTGAAGAACGGGTGGAAATGATTAAAAAAGTCACCACAGATTTGGCCAACGTAGAAGTGGTTGGCTTTACGGGCTTATTAGCCGATTTTGCTGACCAACAAAATGCGACTATTCTTATCCGCGGCCTACGTGCGGTATCCGATTTTGAATACGAATTTCAACTGGCGAACATGAACCGTAGGCTTAACCCAAAATTAGAAAGTGTGTTTCTTACCCCCGCTGAAGAAAACTCTTTTATTTCTTCTACCTTGGTAAAAGAAGTCGCCTTACACCGCGGCCAAGTAGGCGGCTTTTGCCACCCTGTGGTAGAACAGGCGTTAAAAGACCGCTTAAGCAGAGACGACAAAAAAGTCTAAGCCCCACAACCAGCATGCCAGTGTTATTCTAACGCTGGCATTGCGTACAAAAAAACGTGTTCCGCTGTCCTATCACCTTACTTTGAATAGCATTACCACACACCTCACATGGCTCGCCCTTTCGCCCATACACATTGAGGTGTTGCGCAAAATAACCCGGGTTACCGTCGGCTTGGGCGAAATCTTTCAGCGTGGTGCCCCCTTGCTCAATAGCTTTGGCTAGTACTTGCTTTATGGTAGCGGTAAGCACCTGGTAACGGGCTAAACTAATATTTCCAGCTTGCCTAGTTGGGCGAATGCCAGCCAAAAATAGGGCTTCGTTTGCGTAGATATTGCCCACTCCAACAACCACTGCATTGTCCATAATAAAGGTTTTTACTGGGCTTTTTTTGCCCCGAGATAACTGAAAAAGACGCTGGTCATCAAAGTTGTCTGTGAGTGGCTCTGGCCCTAGGTGCGCAAGTAGGCTTAACGCTTCACCGGGTGACTGGAACAACACCGCACCGAAACGCCTGGGGTCGTTAAACCGTAAACACTGGCCAGAGGCTAAAACAATATCTACATGGTCGTGTTTCACTGGCGGCGTTGCCGCATCAATAACCCGTAACTTACCCGACATACCTAAATGCAAAATCACCGTGCCCACTGAAGTTTCAATTAGCAGGTACTTGGCTCGCCGTTTTATTGCCGAAATAGAATGGCCTATCACGTCGGCGATTGTTTCGGGAATGGGCCACCGCATCCGCCGTTCACGTACGATGATATTGGTAATGGTTTGGTTTTGAAGAAACGGTGATATACCTAACCGGCTCACTTCTACTTCTGGTAATTCAGGCATGAAAATACTCCAACAAGGCTGCCGTTATTGGTCAGCGAAGGAAAGCCAAGGCAAGAGCGTGCGCAATTCGGCGTTTTCCAATGCGTACCATTGACCATCAAGTTTTACTGTCGTGGGGTGAGAGCTGGGGTAGAAGGCGTACACAATGCCCTGAGAATAGCCCGCAAGCCATACTACGGTAATAATGGGTTCTACCTGAGATAAGGCACTATCTGGCAAGGGCGTTGGCACTAGGGCAGCCTGTTGCCATGCCGCATATTGCGCTTGTGGCGTTACCGGCAACGCTGCCCTGCCAGACACTTGTCGCCAAGTTTGGCCGTTGCGCTCTAGCTTATGGCCATCTTGTTCTATTTTTAAAACATAGGCATCGCTTGGTAAAAGCGAGCGTGACGAGGGGGCGTCTGGCGTTGAGGCAAACTTGTCTAAGTTGAATAAAGCAATCATCACTAACATCGCGAGGATCACCACATTATTCATTGCCCTTTGAGAAAGTCTTGCCACTGTTTACCCTACTGTATTTATTCAACAACATAGTAAAGGGAACGGCGTAGACTTTCCACTTTGTCTAACGCAAAAAACCCGGCAAAGCCGGGTTTTCGTGGAGACAAAAGCAAGTTTGTTTACTTGATTTTTGCCTCTTTGAACATAACGTGCTTACGCACAACGGGATCAAACTTTTTGATCTCCATTTTGCCAGGCATGTTACGCTTGTTTTTATCAGTGGTGTAGAAGAAACCTGTACCTGCTGAAGAAACTAGTTTAATTTTATCACGCATTGTCGGCTTCCTTAGATTTTCTCACCACGGGCACGGATATCAGTTAATACTGAATCGATACCTTTTTTATCGATAATACGCATGCCTTTCGCAGACAAACGTAGTTTAACGAAACGGTTTTCGCTCTCAACCCAAAAACGGTGAGTTTGAAGGTTTGGCAAAAAGCGACGACGAGTCGCATTTCTTGCGTGCGAACGGTTATTACCAACCGTAGGACGCTTACCTGTTACTTGACATACTCTTGACATTGTATTTGTCTCCAGAACAACGATAACTGTCGCGCCAGTCAATCCCACGGCTCAAACAGACGTTGGGTCAAATGACGTATTACTATAAATTAGAGGGCGCATTTTATACAGCAAAGCCCTGCGGATTTCAATAAGAAACTATAAAAAGCTCAATTTTTGTCACTTATTTATCCACTTTAGACAAAAAAGCGGGGTTTTTCGTCTTTACCTCGCGGATCGGCTAAGCCGATTTTTAGGATCTGTACCTTCACGTGGGGCGTGAAAAGTAACACAAGTTAAACAATTAAACGCGCTTTTTTCGTAAAATTTGGCAAATAATTATTATAGGCGAGAGCAAATAGCCCTCGCCTACTAACGGATTAGTCGAAGAAAGGGGATCTTACTTCAGTGGTATCAATTAACCGAACAGGGCGACGTAGCATTTGCCCACCGTCTCGGGCAATTGGCACCCAAGGGAAGGATCCCCTACCTTTAGATGGCTGCAATAAGAACAGATCTGAAGGAATGGAAATATAGAATCCTTTGGTAAAGCTACCTTCGCCGTATTCTTCAGAAGACACGTCGGTGAATGCGGCGTAGGCACCCACGATAATGCCGCTGTCGAAGCGTTTCGCGAAGTCGATATTAACCCCTTTGTCTTTAGCAAGGAACTGACCCACACTGGCGGTAATTTGGGTGTCTTCTAAAAACGGCGGGCGATAATACACACTTGCATGGCCGGTAATGGCCTCGTAATCGATAGTGGCCAGTTTGCTGTAAGGATCGCGCTGTTTCACATAGTTAAGATCGATACCAAAAGCGAAATGGCTATCTACAGGTCGATACAGCAACTCTCCACCCACACCGGCAAACATGGTTTCTAAATAGCCGCCGTAAACTTGACCAAATAGGTTTTCGCTAACGCTGTCTTGGTAATGCGCAAACGCGGTGTCTAAACCAATGGGGTTTTCAGTGACGTATTCACGTACACGGGTTCTCACGCGCGGCACCGAGGTTTCTTCGTTATCAACTAAAAAGTTAAATTGGTCGAAGTTATCTAGCAAGGTTACGCGCATACTGGAGATGAAAGACAACTTATTGTTAACCGAGTATCCGCCACTTAAAATAAGCCCGGTTTGGTACAGATAGAAGTCTTCAGGGTTACCGAATGATTGAGTAAAGAAGAAATCAGCACTGTAGAACAGCCCTTCGATATTTGACGCATCATAGGCATCAATAATTTCCTCTGACGGCGCTGTACGGGTGTAGGTTTGCGTAATATCAGCCTCAAGGGATTCGTAGCGCGCAGCGTCAATAAACGCCTCTGCATCTATCTGCGTGTCTACCATGGGCAAGCCACCGCTATTATCAATAACGTGGTACGTTTCTACAGAATCTGGTAACTCTGCCGCAGCAATGCGCCCTATTCGCTCAATAGCTTCGTCTTGATCTCGATAAGCATACTGAGTGCCGTAGAATGTGGCTTCTTTTTCTGTGATGTTGGCGTCCGTTAAGGCAAATCCACCAGAGCGATACAAGGTATTATACAAGCGAGACTTGTCTACCTCGTCAATCGTTTCGGGGGCCCGACGAGCCATTAGCGATTTAGGCGGCTTATCAAATTTAAGCTGGGTAATTGTGTTCATATTGAACCTGTACGTCACCCCAAAGCCCACGGTGTTGCCACGTTGGTAATTTAAACTGAAGTCAAAATTATCCAAACGATACACCGCCCCCACATTCCAGCGACTATCTTGTTCAAGTACGCCAGCACGGTCTTGGGTATAATCGTTACCCTCAAACTCTAACTTTAGCGTTAGCGGTTCCCACGGCGTTTGGTACTCAATACCGCCAAAAATGGCCGCTGAGCCTTTGAAGAACTGGTCGTAATCAATTTTACCGCCTTCACCGGAAAACCCTGTTGGACGCTCACAAAAGCTTTCTCTAAATTCACAAAATGGATTGGTAAAATCACTGGCGGTACCCAAATAACCCCAACCCACGCCAAGGTGAATATCAAAGGGGCCAATGGACTTACTGGCATTCACGTATTCGCTTTCAAAGAAACCTGTACCACCAAAATCTCTAAAGCCCACAGAGATGTCGGGCAAGTAGTAACTTTCTTTCCACAGTCGAAACTTTACGTCTAGGCCTTTATCTTTTAGCGTTTGATCGCCACTAAACGAATCGACGTCACTGTATAAACGCGTGCGTACGTCGGTATAGCGTGCGGTGGCTTCCATCCAATCGTATAACTGAAGGCTTACCGACCAAAAACGATATTCGCCATTATCGGTATAACTTGCAGCGAACGCGCCTTCGTCACGCATTCGTGCCGTGGGAGTTTGAATAAGCCCAGCCCCCCCTTGCACCATTTGAGAAGGTTCTACCGCCAGCTCTGTTCGTTCACTTTCGGTTTCTGCGGCCACTGGAAACATGCAGGCACTGCTTATAAAAAGTGCGAGTGCCGATCTCTTATATGGAAAATACGCGCTCATTGCACAAGGATCCTATGTACTGCTAAATGTGCGATACGCTGGTTTAGCGTATCCATTGTGTTGCCGATAAAATTGCCAGCAATGGGCACAAAAATTTGGCTACCCGGCATAATTTGCGCGTAATCGACATTCCAATAGGCTGCACCTTTTAGGTGAACGTTCCCCATTGGGTCGATGACATACACTGTACTGTTGTCAGCGCCTGCACTATGCTTAACGGAGTTCGCTATGGTGTAAACAGCACCTGATGAATGGCGATAAGCACCGGGCTTTTCTACCACGCCAGAAAAGTGGATAACATCAGGTCGGCCGCTTAGCCTAAGCAAGTACTTCCCCGGTTGAAACATGGGATTTTCTTCTGGATAAAGTCGTGCTCTTGTGTACGACACAGGCATCTCTACGCGGGTCGCCACTGTCCATGAAGCCACCTGCGTATATAAACCACTTAAGGCATCATGCCGATTTGAGCCTTCTTCATACTGAGCCAATAACTTTCTTAATTCAGACAATATGGCTTCTTTCTCACGCTCGGCGGTAGCGTCGTTCAAGTTAAACACCCCAGCGGCAGGCCAGTACCAGTCGCCAGAATCTGCCACTACAGACAACACACTGCTTAACCTTACTGGGCGAGGAAATTCATAAGGCTGCTTATTGATCAGTATGGTTAATTGAGCAAATGCGCTAAGGGGCGCCATGAGTATGAGCGCACCAAGGAAAAGCACGTTTAATCGTTTCATTGTGCAATAACTCCTTTGCTCTTCATAAGGCGCACAACGCGACTTAAATACACCATGTCGTAGACATCTCCCTGTGGCGAGAACTTTTGCTTAGACGCTAACAACTCTTTGGTTGTAGCATCAAGATAATAGGTGTTTTCCCACTCAAGGCCTGTTTCAATAAACGGGGTGGAATCGGGGAAGCTAACCTGTTCAGAGAGTTTTAATACGCGAATGGAAAAACCTAAATAGTCTTTCGTTTCTTCACCCTCAATACGCCATGTGGAGAAAACCGGTAATCCAAACCCAGTGCCTTCAATATCGACCTTGCGGTCCCACTCATAGGCGAGTCTGTCTTTACCAGACAGAGGATTACGTAATAAGTTTCCTGTGTAGTACAAATCTCTGTCTAACCCTTCGGTTTGTACTATTACGCCGTGATGCAGGGTAAATACAACCCCGTCTCCGGATACCCAGCGATGCTTGTCGCCATCGATGAAGGCTAAACCTAATGATGCTTGATCCCGCTCCCCAGCTTTGATCTGCATAAGATCGCCCTTGTTGTTGGCGATCTCATCAAGGGTGTAATTTACGGAGCGATCTTTTAACGCTAAACGAATGGTTTTGATATATGACTGCGTGGTTGATGAGCATCCCGTCATCAAAAGAGACATAAGGCTTACAATAAGCAAGAAGTGTTTATTTTTCATTGAAAAGTGCTTCAGCAATAGACGGAAGGAAAGTGCGAAACTTTATTTTTATCAATAAAAAAGCCGCTAACAAAAGCGGCTTTTTCACACGAATCTATTTTTACTGAATAGTCGGTGCGTAGGTAAAGGTAACAGGAACAGTAATTGTTTTGGTTACTGTTTGAGTACCAGATACCGTTACTGTGCTAGTTAAGGTATTTGTTGTACCTAGACATACACCGTCTACGATCTCGTCGTCGCCTTCACAGCTAAGCACTGGATCAACAACATCATCGTCATCGTCAGGTGTGGTTGCAGAGTTGTTAGAAGCAATACCGCCAACAATCGCTGCACCAATTACACCTGTTCCCACTAAACCACCAGTAGTCACACCTAAACCTGTGCCACCGGCCTCATCTTGTGCGTTTACGCCTGCAACCATAGTAGCAGCCGCGAATAAAGCAATAATTGACTTTTTCATATTAGTCCTTTTCTGAAACTTACCCATTAGAATCCTATGCTAAATCATTTTCAACTACTTGACTACATTATAATCGAAAAAAATTTAGATACTTAGTTTAACAAGCCTCGCTGTGCAAATGAAACAGTTTCTGTGTCTCCAACCACAAAATGATCTAGCACGGCGACATCGATCATGGTCATTGCAGATCGGATCTCTTGGGTTAATCGAATATCTGCATGACTCGGTTCTGCTACGCCAGAAGGATGATTATGGACCAAAATGATCGCGGCAGCGTTGTCTTTCATTACTTGCTTAACTAATTCTCTAGGATACACCGCGGCACTATTTATTGTCCCTGTGAACATAATCCTAAAAGCGATAAGCTGATGTTGGCTATCTAACATGAGCATGCCGAACTTTTCTTGCTGACAATCCCGTAACGCAGCCTGTAAATAAATTTTAGTGTCGTCGACATTATGAAAGACATCTTGGCGCTTCAAGGGTATTTCTAAATTGCGCCTAAAGATTTCAAAGGCCGCTTGAAACTGCGCGTACTTACATGGGCCTATTCCCGGCGTTTTAGTAAAGGTAGCTTGGGTACTATTGACCACTTCTCGAAGGGAGCCCATTTCACCAAGCAGCTCTCTTGCCAATGCAACAGCTGTTTTTCCCATGGTTCCCGCCCCCAGTACCACGGCAATCAGTTCTGCGTCACTGAGGTGATGCGAACCTAGCGTCAGCAGCTTTTCTCTGGGACGTTCTTGTACAGGCCACACTTTAATTGACATAGTTATCCTTGTGTAAACGTAGGCCTCTATTTATACCGCTCATTCCCCTTATTAACGACTGACCAAAAGAATAGAAACGCGCTTTTTCCGTGCCTATTTATGGGTATGTACTTTCGTTCAGCTACCTTAAAAACATGCTTCATGATAGGCTAATGAGATGATTAAAAGCAGGTTTTCGCTATGCCCATAGCCAACAAAAATGTCTTACTCGGTATCAGTGGTGGAATCGCCGCGTATAAAGCACCAGACTTAGTGCGTAAGCTTACTGCACTAGGTGCCAATGTGCGCGTGGTTCTCACAGCCTCCGCCGCTGAGTTCGTTAGCCCTTTGTCGCTTCAAGCAGTATCGGGCAACCCTGTGCATCAACATTTACTCGACCCTGCCGCAGAAGCGGCCATGGGGCACATTGAGTTAGCTAAGTGGGCAGACATACTGCTTATAGCCCCCGCTACCGCCAACACGCTGGCAAAATTAACGGTGGGGTTGGCAGACGACTTGTTAACCACATTATATTTAGCCACCACGGCGAAAATCATGATTGCCCCGGCAATGAACCAGCAAATGTGGAAAGCACCGGCTACGCAAAGCAATGTCGCTACGTTAAAACAACAAGGCATCAGCTTTATTGGGCCTGCAAGTGGAGAACAAGCTTGTGGTGACGTAGGCGCTGGCCGTATGGTAGAACCTGTAGATATTGCCGACAGCGTAGATCACGCCTTTAGTGAGCCAACGTCTGAGTTAGCAGGCTTAAAAATAATGGTTACCGCAGGTCCAACGAGAGAGCCTCTCGATCCTGTACGATTTATTTCGAATCATAGCTCGGGAAAAATGGGGTTCGCGATTGCTGATGCTGCGGTAAAAGCAGGCGCGCAGGTAACATTGGTTGCAGGACCGGTTAATTTGCCCACGCCTCAAGGCTGTCAGCGCCACAATGTACTCTCGGCTGACGACATGCTTAAGGCCTGTGAAACTTATGCTGAAAGCACTGACATTTTTATTGCGACTGCCGCCGTGGCAGATTACAAAGCCAGTCAGGTGGCTGAAAATAAAATTAAAAAAGTAGGCGATGAGTTAACACTTACTTTTATTAAAAACCCTGATATTCTAGCTACTATCGCTGCCCGTCAGAACAAGCCATTTTGTGTGGGTTTCGCCGCCGAAAGTGAAAACGTAGAGGCCTACGCCCGCGGCAAGTTGGTGAATAAAGGTTTAGACATGATTGCCGCCAACGATATCACCGCAGAAGGGTTAGGCTTTAACAGTGATAACAATGCACTGCATGTTATTTGGAACGACGGCGATAAACACTTACCTGCCACCAGTAAAGCTGAATTAGCGAAAGGCTTGGTGAGTTTAATAGCGCAGCAATATAATAAAAATTAGCAACACGACTTAATAAAGCGGTTATTACGTCGATAATAATAACGACAAATTATAACGCCATTGGCTTTGGCCAACTTAACATGGAATACGAGCGATTCTTGCTCGATTGTGGAGGAATTACTCTCATCATGCCTGCTGTCAAAAAAACAAATCGCAGAGCGCAAATCTTACAAGCCTTAGCGGGAATGTTGGAAACTAACGCTGGTCAACGTATTACTACCGCCAAACTTGCAGAAAAAGTGGGCGTGTCTGAAGCGGCGCTTTATCGCCACTTTCCAAGCAAAGCTCGTATGTTTGAAGGACTTATAGAGTTTATTGAAGAAACCTTGTTCACACGCATCAACAAAATTGTGAACGAAGAAAAAGACTCTGCCGCTCGCTGCCAACTTATTTTGCATCTTATTTTAGGCTTTGCTGAGAAAAACCCAGGGATTACCCGCATATTAAACGGTGATGCCTTAATGGGAGAGCAAGACCGTTTGCGTGCCCGTATAGCGAAATTATATGAGCGTCTAGAAACGCAAATGAAGCAAGTGTTAAGAGAACGCAAGTTGCGTGAAGGTAAGACCTTATCGGCAGAAGAAGAGGTTATTGCCAACTTGATGATTTGCTATGTGGACGGTCGAATTAACCTTTATATTCGTAGCGGCTTCACCCGTAAACCCACCGAACAATTCAGTGAACAGTGGCAAGTATTTAAACAGCTGTTTATCTAACTCGTTTAGCCTGTGCCTTCGCCGCACAGGCTAACACTCACGCACACCTCGCCTTCCCTTAGTACTATTCACGCCCGAAGGCGTAGTTCGTTAGTATGCTTCTAAGTAATCCACGATACGTGCTGAGCTTTTGCCGTCGGTAGGGCCAGTATGGTCTCGTGTATATTCTGCCCGTTCCTTGGCGTACAAAGAGGGCTCGGCCAATTGCTTTTCTACCGCTTCTCTTAATTCACTAAAGCTATTGATGTGCAGCCCTATGTTTTCATAAATAACATTGTCTTTGCCAAATCGTTTTTCGAAACGGTATTTGAAAATTCCGCGATAAGACCATTTCAACTTGAAGAAATTGCATACAATCACCGGCTTAGACAGTGCGACAAATTCAAATAACGTACTGGAGGCTTCACTTAATAAGATGTCAGCGTCTTTCATAAACGGCAGAAGAGACAATTCGTATTCGCTAGCCACATACGCATTTTCAAATGCCGCCCACTTTTTTAGCTTCTTGCGTTGATTTTTATAAGCTTCACGGGTGTAGGTGAAGGTGTGAGGCTTAATAAGAATATTAAAATCTTCAAAGTAACGAGGCCAATCATCAGGAAAGCGCTCTAATGAACTTGGGTTAAAAGTAGGGGCAAACAGCAGCGTCTTTTTGCTTTTGTCTAAACCTAGCTTGGCATAATCGAGCCCGGCCTCTGTGTTGTTGTAAAGCGGATCGAGTTTGGAGAAGCCCACCTGCACAAAGTTGTCGTTGGGATATAGCTCTCTTATTTTTTTAAGCCTAAACTCACCCTCAATAAAACGCACGGTCATTGGGGTTACCGACTTATGATAATAGCTGGGTTTTGGGCCTACGCCATGCCCTAACTGAGCGGTTTTGCTGGCTTGATGGATTTCATCTAAGTACGCAAAAGCGTTACCAAAAAAGATCCAGTCTGGCTTATGTTCTACGTAATAGTCTCGGGCAGACTTGTCGTCTTCTACCCAATGATAGTTATAGGCAAGCGCGGTGAGTACTTGCGTAAATTTATCTTCGCTATTCTTATTTTTATAGCAAACAAACGTTATCTGATGCCCTCGTCGAGTGAGTTCTTCACAAATAGGAAGAAATTGAGGCAAGTAGTAGACATTCACGGTGTCAAAAACGATATTCATACAGATAATTAGACTCTTTTTACAATAAGAAAAGTAACTTTGTAAATTTGCTAACTAGCGTAACTCTTTGTTTATATTATAATGAGATGTCAATTTATAAACTAATCGTTGAGAGCCATGCTAAACGCCACATTATCAAAGTTCGGATACCCAGAAAGCCTTATTAAGACTTACGATTACTGGCATGTACTCTTAAGACCAGGCCAAGTCACTATTGGTTCTTTGGTACTTATTTGCAAAGAAGATGTCTATCAATATGCCGATATCTCTGAAGAGGCTGCTAGAGAGCAAAAACAGGTTATTGCTGATATCGAGAGGATACTGAAAAAGCGCTTCAACTTCAGCAAAATTAATTACCTTATGCTGATGATGGTCGATCCCGCCGTGCATTTTCATGTTATTCCACGTTACGATAGCCCTGTCACATTTTGTGAGAAGCAATTTGAAGACACCAGCTGGCCTAGCCCACCTAACTTAAAATCTGTCTTGCCTTTAGATGACATTTATCGTGATGAGTTGTTATCTACCCTTAAGGCCGACTTTGCATTGCTTTCTGTTCCGCAAATCAGTTCAGGTAAGAAGTACGGTCGTATGTATACCTCAGGGTGCTTTGATATTTTCCATCAAGGCCATCTCAATATCCTGAAAAAAACCAAGCAATTATGTGACTATTTAATTGTAGGCGTGTCTACCGATGAGTTAATTATTCAGTCGAAAGGTCGCCCGCCCCTCATTCCATTTGAAGAGCGAATTTCTATATTAGAGTCAAACCGCTATGTGGACGAAGTTATCCCACAAGTCGATAAGAATAAGCAAAAAGTGGTGGATGAATATCGTATTGATGCTATCTCGGTGGGGTCGGATTGGAAGGGTAAATACCCAAGCGTCACTTGTGAAATGGTGTATTTTGACTATACGCCAAATGTTAGCTCTACCGTATTAAAGCGCAAGCTGTAAGCCGTTAGCCGCGAGAATAGCGATAAAGAAAGAAGAGCCAGACTGATGATGTCTGGCTCTTTTTTTTACTGTCTTATTGACCGAAGGTGGTACCGAAGAAGTCGCCTTCATTCCAGCTTGGCTTGTCTTCTTGGTTTGCCAGTGTCCAACCAATTTGTGCATTTACCTTGGTAAAGGTTTCTGCTGCATTCCAGTTAAACGGCTGGTGAATATCGTCGCTAGGCTTGTGGTAGTGAGTTGATAAAAACTGACCGAATACCTTGCTTCCATCCACATTAGGATCTTTCGATTTTAGGCCTGGTACCATAAACACCGCAGGCACACCTTGCTTTACAAACGCATAGTGATCAGAGCGAGTGAATAAGGCTTGTTCTGGCCATGGGTCTGGGCTTAGTTCAATATCTGCGTTAGCAGCGGCCTTTTCCACCGAGTCTTGTAAATCGCTGTGGTTTGCACCAAAGGCGATAACATCTGCAAACTCGTAAGTTAAAATAGGCATGTCTAGGTTAACGTTAGCCACCATTGAAGTAACAGGAACGGTCGGGTTACGGGCAAAGTAGTCTGCACCTAATAAGCCTTTTTCTTCACCCGTTACCGAAACGAATAAAATTGAGCGTTTAGGCTTTTCTTTCATTTCGCTAAACAAACGCGCCGTTTCAAGCATCACAGAGGTACCAGAGGCATTGTCCATGGCACCGTTATTGATGTTGTCTTTCTTTACCGTTTTCGCAAAACCAATGTGGTCTGAGTGTGCAGAGAAAACCACGTACTCGTTTTTCAGAGTGGGGTCTGAACCTTCTAGCATACCTACTACGTTGGGGCTGCTTACCACTTCGTGAGTACTTTGTTTACTAAGAGAAACTGTACCTGGTAGTTCAAAACCTTTAGGCACTTTGTCTGCTTCTAGTTCAGCATACACTTCTTCTAGCGAGTGCTCTGCGCCGTCAAATAAGGTTTTTGCTGCCCCTTCACTAAGGTAAGCACCACCTTTTATTTGTGCAAAGGTATTCGCTGGCTCACCGTCTTCGTTTAGCCATGCCATACGGGGAGTATGAATGTAGCTTAAACGGCTTTGATACGGACGAACTTTTTCATTTTTTGGCGTCGTGATGGTGATCATGCCAATAGCGCCACGCTCAGCAGCGTATTTTTGTTTTTGATACCCTGAAGCAAAGTGAGCGCCTTCTTCTGAGGGGAAGTCGCCTGGCTTACCGGCAAGTGTTACCACTATTTTGCCGTCTACATCCATATTTTCGTAGTCGTTATGGTCAAGTTCGTCAGCCACAATACCGTAGCCGACAAACACTAACTCACCTTCTACTTTTGCGTCAGTGGAAAGTAGGCTTGGGCCTGCTAAGTATTGCTTGGGGTATTCAAAATTAATGGTTTCGCCGCCACGGGTAAGGGTAAACGCTGGCGATTCTTGAATAAGATTAGCCTTACGAAAGTTAACGCGTTGAACGTAACCGTCGGTCCCAGCTGGCTTCAAACCATATTTAGCAAATTCAGTGGCTATGTATAACGCCGCCATTTCATGGCCTTTCGACCCTGTATCACGGCCTTCTAACAAGTCGTCTGCAAGAAAAAATAAGTGTGACTTTATTCGTTGTGTATCAGGATTAAAGCCACTGTCTGTCGTTTCAGGTTTTTGTGCACATGCCGACAATGTCATTGCCGCCACTGCACCACCTATAAGTAGTTTTTTTATCATTATGTTTTCACCGTCTTTAAATCTGCCAACATAGTATCGTACAGAAGTGCTTTGGCAATATTTAACCCTGTATTTTTCCATCATTGCCCGTATAAATAGACCAATGTAAACTTCCGCTTCTTTGGCATAGTGTTTATTTGAGCAACTAAGAACAAACCATGAGTAACAACGAACCTTTATATCGAATACAATTTATTAGTCACGGTGAACGCTACGAACTGTACGTAAAAACCCTAACCCAAGGCGCGCTTTTTGGCTTCGTTGAAATAGGTGACTTTGTATGGGACACCCACACCAGTGTAGTGGTAGACCCTAGTCATGAAAAACTGAAGTCAGAATTTGGCGATGTTTCAAAAACTTATATACCTATGCATAATGTCTTACGTATTGATGCTGTGAATAAAAAAGGAACGGCTAAAATTACTCAATTAGACAATAAGTCTGATAAAGTAACGTCATTCCCCCGACCCATATATACACCAAACAAAGAGTAACCCGCCGGGTTTGTTTCCGGCACTAAGGTTGCCGGAGGCCTAATGACTTTTCGTTATTTTTTTGCTTTATTGCTTAGCTTGGCAAGTTTTTCATCACTTGCCACCGCCGCTAAAGATGCCGAATTTTACACCTTGCTAGAGGAAATTTGGCAATATGAACTCAGCGTGTCACCGCTACTTGCATCTCGTCACGGCGACCATTCTTTAGCGGCACAACTGCCTGATATTTCTCCTGAAGCATTAGCTCGCAAGCACGGTATGTGGGTTCAATACCGAAACACGTTGGAGAAATATAATGTTGATAACCTCTCCAATGACGGTTTTATTGCTTTGCTCATGCAAAAATACCGGTTAGATGATTATATTGATCAATACCGCTTTCGCGCGCACCTTATTCCAATTAATTCGGAATATGGCTTCCACGCTACCATGGCCGGATTACCTCACTTATCTCGTTTCAAAACCGACGAAGATTACCTCGCCTACATTCACCGGCTCCATAGTTTGCCGCCTTACTTTGAACAACAAATTAGCTATATGCGCCAAGGCTTAAAAGAAGGGTATACGCAACCGAAGGTGGTGCTGAAAGGATTTGATGAGGCAATAAAAGCCTATTTAGTTGACCGGCCTGAAGACAGTGGCTTTTATGCGCCTTTTACGTCTTTTCCTGATTACTTTTCAGCTACTCAGAAAAAAGCCCTTAACGCTGCCGGTAGAGAGGCCGTTGAGAAAAGTGTATTACCGGCCTATCAGAAGTTTTATCACTTCATGGTAAATGAGTATATACCTGGCGCTCGCCAGTCTATTGCCGCTCAGCATTGGCCCGAGGGCGACGCCTACTATGCTAACCGAGCCAAGCACTACACCACCACGGATATGACGCCGCAAGAAATTCATCAGCTCGGGCTTCGCGAAGTAACGCGCATTCGAGAAGAAATGCAACGCATTGTGGATGAGGTCAAATTCCACGGTGACATCAACGATTTTATTCAATTTCTCCGTGAGGACCCACAGTTTTACGCAGAATCAGCGGAAGACTTGCTAAAAGAAGCGTCGTTTATTGCCAAAAAAATGGACGCTAAGTTACCTTCACTTTTTGAATACTTACCCCGCACCCCTTATGGCGTTGCGCCAGTACCCGATAATATTGCACCTAAGTACACCACTGGCCGCTACATTCATCCTAGTGGCGATGATAAACCTGGTTATTATTGGGTAAACACCTACGCCCTAGATAAGCGCCCGCTGTATGCCTTGCCTGCTCTCACTTTGCATGAAGCTGTGCCTGGCCACCATTTACAGATATCGCTGGCGGCAGAGTTAGACGCGCTTCCCATGGTGCGCCGCAATACTTATATTTCCGCCTTTGGTGAAGGCTGGGGGCTGTATTCAGAGTTTCTGGGGATAGAAGCCGGTATTTACGAAACCCCTTATGATAACTTTGGTCGTCTTAGCTATGAAATGTGGCGGGCGTGTCGCTTAGTGGTTGATACTGGCATGCACACTATGGGCTGGAGCCGTCAGCAAGCGGTAGATTATATGATGGAAAATACGGCCCTTTCTGAGCACAATGTGAATACGGAAATTGACCGCTATATATCTTGGCCCGCGCAAGCGTTATCTTACAAAATTGGTGAGATAAAAATAAAAGCATTACGTAAAAAAGCAGAAAAGGCATTGGGACAGCATTTTGATGTACGTAAGTTTCATCGGGCGGTATTAGAAAATGGTTCGGTTCCCTTGTTTATCTTAGAGCAACACATCAATACATTTATAAAACAACAAAAGGCAATAACACAATGATAGTGGTGGCATTTGCAGTGATGGGAATTCTTCTCCTATTTTCCGTATACCTTGTGCTTCGCATGCAAAACTTGCAAAGGGAATTAGCCCTTACACGCACCTCGGCAAAACAAAGCAATAGTAAGGTTTCTCATGCGTACCGCAACCTAGTACTGGTGACAGAAGCATTAGAGAAAAACCTGTCTACTCGCACTGAAAACGCCTTTAAACGCAGGCTTATTAATGCCCAGCAGCATGCTGCTTTTATGGTGCTTATGAGTAACTTTTCCACCATTGTAATGGCCTGCTGTGAAAAAGGAGCTTCCCTTGAAGAAGCGCTTAATCAGGTGTTAAAAAATGAAGAATTAAGCCTGACAGACCTGCAAGAAGTACTAAAGGAAATGCCCAGTAATGTTCGAATGGCTTGGTCTAAAAACTCAGCTGATGGGTTTATTGCCGCTTGTCAGCTTATTACAATCACCATCAGTGGCACCACAAAGTCGGCTGCACAAAAAGAAAACCAAGCGTCTTAGTTACCCTTCCTTTATTTCTATTTTTCATTGAGTTAGCTAAAAGGCAGCGTGAAACGCTGCCGCTTTGCTTGAAAACCCAAGTACGTACACTATAATACTGTACATACATACAGCATTATAGTGTTTATGAAAGACCCATTATCTCTTTTACATAACAATCCAAACCTATGGCGAGCTCGTGATCAGCATGGCGCATGCGCACGTTTTGCCTTGGGAGTGGATAAACTAGATGAGGTATTACAAGGTGGTATTCATACATCAGGCATGATTAGAGTGTCCTGCGCAACAGGCTCGGGGGAATTGTCGCTCTTTAAACAAGTGATTAGTCAGCCTCGGGAGCATAAATTACGTGTATTCATTAACCCACCGGCTGAACTACAAGCCCCTTGGCTTGTTACCCAAGGCATTGCCATAGAGCAAGTACTGATCATCACTCCCACTAACGAAGCCGACGCCTTATGGGCGGCTGAGCAATGCCTTAAAAGCGCAGCATGTCATTGCGTACTGTTATGGAGTAACGCAATATCACCAAAAGAAGCCCGTCGGTTGCAAGTGGCGGCCAGCCACAACGATGCTCTATGTTTTTTATTTTCACACTTGAATAAAAATATGACATCCCTTCCGGTGGTACTTGATATCAAATTAGCCGTAAAAGAAAGCAACATCGTGGTGGATATTCTGAAACATCGGCAGGGCTGGCCAATCAATAACCTTGTTATTCCCTTTACTTGGACGCCTAGCAATCACGCCATTCAATGGGCAATGTTGAATAACAAAAGGAACCCGCGCCCTCTACACTCTGTGAGTTAGTCATGCTTTGGGCCTACTTTCATTGCTACCAACTCACCCTCGACACTTATGTGTCACAGCAAAGTGCATCGCCTTGCCCTGTGCCAACGGTGGTATATAACGAAAAAAATAACGCTGTCGTACAATTAAATCCCCCAGCAAAAGACACGGGGCTAGACGTGGGGTTTGGTTTAGCACAAACCGCCGCCCTTTGTCCTCATGTCAATATTTTAACTTACCGTGCTGAGGCAGAAAGAGACACTTTGATTAGCTTGGCTCACCGATTATATCCATTAGCTTCGGATATTGTCCTTGAAGACACAAATAGCTTGGCAATACGTTTAGATAACTTAGTGCAGTATTACGGCAGCTACGAGGTATTGTGGAGTACCTTAACCCACGAAATCTCTCTCTCAGGCATTCACTATAATTATGCTACAGCGTGGGGAATAGAAGCTGCGCGACTGCTAGCCAAAAATCATCATAATAAAGTGAGTATCCAGACTGCAGATATTAGGGAAAGTCTCTCCACCTGCGCCCTTTCTCAAACAGAGTTAGACAGTAAAGCCATTACGTCGCTAGCAAAAGTGGGCATAACTCAAGTAGGGCAATTACTCAGTATGCCAGTTCACGAATTAGGCCGTCGTTTCACCAATGACACCATTCGCTACCTTACCGCCTTACGAGGAGAGACCTTTCCCACACGACAGGTATTTAGGCCTAGCGATACCTTTGAAAAAACCACCGCTTTGTCGTTTGAAGTAGAAAACACCCAACACTTACAGCCTTACCTTAACATTCAGCTTGAAACCCTGAGCCATTATTTAAGAGCCCGTAACCTTACAACGTCCGCCATTGAATTTCGTATTTCGTTCAGAGAGGTAAGCCCCCTACGGCTGGCGGTAAACGCCGCCTTGCCCACAACAGCACTAAAAGATTGGCTGGAGCTAGCCGTACTCAAGACAGAGCGCTTAGCGTTACCCGCCCCCGCTATTTCGTTAACCCTGACATGTTGCGAATTTGAGCCGACCGCAGGCGACAACGGCGATTTATTCTCGAACCGCTTCACCACATTAGCGCAAAAACAGCTTATTGGCCGCTTAAAAGCAAAGTTGGGCGACACAAGCACACAACAACCTTTGATGGGTAACAGTCATGCCTTTGAGAAAATGTGTACCTATGATGTACAGCATGCCACCGAGACTTACCAGTTTGATGCAGCACCCACCTTTTTGTTTAGCCAACCAAAACCTCTCACGCAAGGCAGTAAAATTTGTTTTGGCCCATTACGATTGCAAACCCTGTGGTGGGAAGAAGAAGCGCAACCACGGGATTACTTTATTGCGCAAACGCTACAAGGCAGGCGCTTACTCGTGTTTAAAGATCATCACAAGCGATGGTGGATGCAGGGAATATATAGCTAATGTACAGCGAGCTTTTTTGCCAAAGTCACTATAGTTTTTTAACCGGTGCATCTTCCCCCGCTCAACTGGTCACCACGGCGTCATTTTTAGGCTACGACGCACTAGCCATAACGGATGAATGCTCGGTGGCAGGTGTGGTACGCGCTTATGCGTCTATTACCCAGCAACGTTTACCCATAAAACTGATTGTGGGTAGCTATTTTGTTTTTGACGACACTTTTGCCTTCGTGTTGTTATGTCCAAATAAGGCCGCCTATTCTGAGCTATGCCGTATCATTACCAATGCCAGAAGGCGCTCGAAAAAGGGGGAATACCAATTAGCGGAATGGGACTTGCGTACTATTCGGCACTGCAAACTCATCTGGCTGCCTAGTACTCAGCAAGCCCACGACGACTATTGGGCCAAATGGCTAAGTCAACACTCGGCTATTCACACCCATATTGGGGCTCAACGTTTACTCGACGGTAACGACCATCACAGGTTTGCGACCTATAACCGCCTAGCACAGCACTACGACTTCCCCGTAGTAGCCTGCACGGGGGTATTAATGCACCATAGCGACGACTTAGCCCTGCAACATGTATTACAGGCTACCCGTGAACATTCCACCGTGAGCAACCTGGGTCGCCATGCAATCAGTAATGCAGAGCGTAGTTTAAGGCCCATCAATAAAATTCAAAAACTCTATCCCGAACGGTGGATAGACAACACATCTGTACTCGCTGGAAGCTGTCACTTTTCACTCAATGAAGTACGTTATCAGTATCCTGCCGAATTGGTGCCTACAGGCTATACAGCCATAGCCTACTTACGCCAGTGTGTTGAAAAAGGCATTCGCATACGCTTCCCTGAAGGCCTGAGCAAAAAAGTACGGGCCATAATTGAAAAGGAAATGAAGCTGATAGAAGAGCAGGATTATGCCTACTTTTTCCTGACGCTTTACGACATTGTGCAATTTGCCAAACAGCAGGGAATTTTGTATCAAGGCAGAGGTTCAGCCGCGAACTCTGTGGTGTGTTACTGCTTAGAAATTACGGCGGTAGACCCTCGGCAAATTAATGTACTATTCGAGCGTTTCATTTCTAAAGAGCGTGACGAGCCCCCAGACATTGATGTGGATTTTGAGCATCAAAGACGGGAAGAAATTATTCAATACATTTATAAAAAATATGGGCGCGAACGCACGGCCATCGCTGCCACCGTCATTTGCTATCGCTTTAAATCAGCGTTTAAGGACGCCGGTAAAGCACTGGGGTTCAATGAGTCTCAACTGAGCTTTATTGTGAAACAAATTAACCGTAGAGACAGTGTTATTCCTTGGCAATCCCAACTGGAGGAGCTTGGCCTTAAGGGAGATGACAAACGCGTAAAGCAGCTGATTAATATCACCGAGCAATTACTGGGTACCCCGCGGCATTTATCACAGCATGTTGGGGGCTTTGTTATTAGTTCAGGCCCCCTTTATGAACTGGTTCCCGTAGAAAACGCCGCTATGCCAGAGCGAACCATTATTCAATGGGACAAGGACGACATAGAGACCTTAGGGCTACTCAAAGTGGACGTATTAGCATTAGGCATGCTTAGCGCAATAAGGCGCACCTTCGCATTAATAAACAAACATTACCCCGTTCCTGTGAGCATTCCTTTCATTACCAAGCTGGGAGACGATCCTCAGGTTTTCGACATGATTTGTAAAGCCGATACCGTGGGTGTCTTTCAAATTGAATCACGGGCTCAAATGTCTATGTTACCGCGGCTTAAGCCCCGCTGTTATTACGACTTGGTTGTGCAAATCGCCATTGTCAGGCCTGGGCCTATTCAAGGCGACATGGTGCACCCCTACTTATTAAGGCGTCATGGAAACGAGAGCATTAGCTACCCCTCGAGTGAAGTAAAAGACGTGCTATCACGCACCATGGGCGTCCCTATTTTTCAGGAGCAAGTGATTCAACTTGCTATGGTTGCTGCGGGGTTTAGCGGTGGAGAAGCCGACCAACTTCGCCGTGCTATGGCCAGTTGGAAAAAAGACGGCAGAATTTTCGAATTTCGCGATAAATTAATAAAAGGCATGGTAGCAAGAGGCTATGACGAGAATTTTGCCCATAACCTGTTCGAACAAATAAAAGGCTTTGCCGGCTATGGCTTTCCGGAATCTCACTCGGCGTCCTTTGCAGTGCTAGCTTATGTATCCTGTTGGCTCAAGTTTTACTTTCCGGTTGAATTCTACGTGGCGCTACTGAATAGCTGGCCTATGGGCTTTTACTCTCCCTCTCAATTGGTGCAAGACGCAAAACGTCATAAGATTACGGTAATCCCCCCTTGTATCAACCAATCATGCTACGAACATCAGGTGGTTTATCATAAAGGCTATAAGAAAATTCAATTGGGATTAGCTATAATTAAGGGGCTGGGAGAGGCAACCGCCCATGAGTTATGCCGGCAACGCCCCCTTGAAGGGTTTACACGCATTGAAACAATACAAGGCCTAAACATCAGGCGGGACGAACTTGAAGCACTTGCCAGTGCAGGGGCATTCAATGCGCTAACGGGTAACCGCTATCAAGCACGGTGGCGAATGATGGACAATCAAGCAACCCTGCCATTATTCGATGACTGTCCTAATAATGATAGTTTGGCCATTACGCCAAATGATGCAGACAACTTACTTGAAGATTATGCGGCTACTGGGCTGAGTACACACGATCACCCTGTGGCATTACTACACCGCGAAAAGTCACTTAACTACATTACAACGGCAGATAAGTTACACGGAAAAACGCACAAGTCGGTGGTAAAGGTACTTGGGTGTGTGACAGGACGCCAAGCACCGGGAACCGCAGCAGGGGTTACTTTCCTTACCCTTGAAGATCACACTGGCAACATGAATGTTGTGGTATGGGTATCTACTGCAAGAGCGCAGCAACCCACGTTTTTAAAAGCGAAGCTACTTCAAGTCAATGGCGTGATTGAGCGCTCTAAAGAGGGAGTCATTCATATTATTGCAGGTAAGCTGATAGACCGAACGCCCTGGTTAGCGTCTTTGTCGTTAACCTCACGGGATTTTCATTAAAGCTGAGACTAGGTGGTAAAACATTAATGCTGAATTGGAGTAACGTATGAAGCAGATATTACTTTGTCTACTGCTTATGCTATTTAGCACGCAACTAAGCGCAGAAAAGTACATCGTTGGCGCGCAAAATATTGGCTACTACCCGCATTATGACTTCTCTGCATCAGAGGACAAAGGCGTAGGCTGGGCCATTCTTGAAGCCTTCTCGGCACACTCTGGCCATGAATTTATTTATCTAAGCATGCCAATACGTCGCTTACAACTTGAGCTACTGAAAGGCCATGTAGACTTTGTGTACCCTGACAACCCTGGTTGGTACAACCAAGTCACTAAAAATACCGACAAGCACTTTTCCTCTCCGCTAACCAACGCCATTACGGGCACCTTTGTATCAAAAGATAACACAGGTAATACCATGGCTCGCATTAAGCGAATAGCGATGCCATTAGGGTTTACGCCAGTGAATTGGCAGCAACAGGTAGACAAAAAACAAACTAAGCTGGTATGGGTATCCGATATTGAGGCAGGAATGTGGTTGGTACAAAAGCGCAGAGTAGATGCGATTGACTTAGAAATGCATGTGGCTTCGCATATTAGCAAAAATGTGAATGGACTGGCGCCTCTCACGTTAGATCTTACCCTACCCCATAATGAAATCCCTTTCATGCTCTCATCATTGCGCCACAAAGGTATTATTGATGAGCTAAATCAATTTATTGAAAATAACCCAAATAAGATAAGGGAAATAAAAAATACATACGGTATTATAAGTTTTCGCAAACTTAAGCCAGAATTGATGAAAGAGCAACGTGTCTCTGAAGCGCAAGTATGGCAATAATGAGTAACGAAGGATGACGTTAACGCGATGAAATCAAAAGTGAACACATGGGTTCTGAGACTAATAGCATTCACTATTTTTAGTGTATGCAGTGCTAACAGTATGGCCGATAAATTCGTTATTGGTGCACAGCGCCTTGACTACTTCCCTCACTATGATTTCACCTCATCCAGAGATAGAGGGGTAGCCTGGGCGATATTAGAAGCTTTCTCTAAGTACTCCGGCCATGAATTAGTGTATTTAAGTTTGCCGGTGAAACGCCTACAAATAGAGCTACAAAAAGGGAATATAGATTTCGTCTTTCCTGACAACCCTCGCTGGGATAACGGTATTCAGGCTACGCAAAAGAAAGTATTTTCCGAACCACTTGTTCACACGCTAACCGGCAGTTTCCTCACTGAAGAGAAACGGGGTCACACTATTTCATCCATTAAAACCCTTGCAGTACCTAAAGGCTTTACCCCGGTTAAATGGAAGCAGCGAATCAATAGTAACCTCGTTAAAGTGATTGAAGTCGACGACGTTTACGAGGGCTTACAGCTTGTAAATCAGGGTAAGGCAGATGCGATTGATCTTGAGTATCATGTGGTGGACTATTTTGTAAAACGTTACCCACAACTCGCTGGCATTGAACTGGATATTACCCTTCCCTATAAAGATGTGCCCTTTCAGCTTTCAACCGTCAATCAACCTGAGGTTATCGCGCAGCTGAATCAGTTTTTAATTGAACATGCTAGTGAAGTGTCTCAAATTGTAAAATCCTACCAGATAAAACAACCTGATGCGTTGGTAAAACAGCTTACTCTTGGTATCAACGAAACGGCAAACAATCAGTAGTCGAGCCTTAAATTTCCCACTGTAAGAAATACTTAAGGTAAGTAATACAGAAACACCCGCCCATTAGCCCGCTCATAAAAATAAATATAACCAATTGAAAAACATACTCTTTATTCAGTGGTCGTGATTTTGCTTATCTAGAGCATAGATAAGGAGTAATCATGAATAAGGTATTCAAACATTTATTAATTTTCGCATTGTTCACGCCTACCTTAGCGCTTGCTAAGCAAACTGTCAGTGTGGATTACATGCACGGTTTTGACGATATTGATGGCGTGAGGTTTGCGTATCGCCCCGTTGAACAAACGCTAGCGACTGACTGGTTTGGCGATCTTAAGTTGTATTGGGAAGTGAGCGCAGTGGTATGGGAATATGGTGAAGATGATACACACAGTACCAGTTATGGCGTGTCTCTTACTCCGGTATTCATGAAACAAGTAACCACACTTTATGACAAATACCCCGTCTATTTAGAAGCTGGTATAGGCGCTAGTTATATTGGTGATCAAAAGGTTGCAGGTAAAGATATAGGCTCAAATTATCAATTTGAAGATAGGCTAGGTGTATTTGTAGAGTTGGATAAAAATCAGCATGTGGCATTACGCTACATGCACTTTTCTAATGGCGGCCTAAACAACGATAACCCTGGGCTAGACTTCCTTAATTTATCTTACGCCTACCACTTTTAAACACCGATTTCTTATGGTCACCGATGCGTTGGGCTCAACGGTTGGTGACCGTATAACGCAATTCAACCTACATTTCCCTAGTACCTACCGCTAATCCATGTCTATTACTCTATAGATAGGCTATGAGTAAGGTATACAAAGAAGAATAAAGCGCCCTTATGAACCTAAAATACACCCTACTATTGTGCGGTATGTGCTACCCATTGCCTGCGTATGCTAACCCAACCCCTGACTGCGATATTGAGAAAAACACTAAAATAACGGCGCAAGCGCCAGCAAGGTTGCTTCCCTGCTTTGCCTCCCCTTCTCCTGCTATAAGGGATGACTACGCATTGACGACATTTAGCCATATTCTGCGCACGGGTCAGGTCAGTGAGGCCGCGCTTGTTAGTATGATATTGGATATTCAAAAACAGTTGCGCAATCCTCGTGTTAAACAGTACCACAAAGCCTTTCTTACCTTAGGGTTAGCTGAAATTGCTCGCGTTGATAGAATTACGCCGTTTCTTAATGAGAGTCAGCGCAAGGCGTTAGTAGAAACAGCAGTATTTCTATTTAAAACCACCACAGACTTTACTGGCTTTGATGATAAGTACGGCTATATTCATCAAATTCCTCATACTGCTGATCTAGTATTGCAGCTAGCGTTAAATGAACGTATTTCTCAACACCAACTTATTGCCTTAGCACAATCATTGAAAACAGTGATCAACCCAAGCCAAGTCGTTTTCTATCACACAAATGAACCGGATAGATTAGCAAGAGCCAGTATTTACCTATTCTTACGAAAAGAGCTAAGTGAAGCATTTATTACTCAATGGTTAGAAGACGTGTCTTTGCCCCCCAATGGTAGTTGGGAAGCGGCTTATCAAAGTAAGAAAGGACTAGCAGCCATGCATAATGTGAAGGGCTTTTTAGGGCGACTATTACTGACAAGCTACGATAAACAGAACGAAAGGATTGCACTGGTACACGCACATGCGCTAACACAGTTAAGACGTGTAAGGTAAACGCCAGAAAGCAAAAAACCCGCCGTAAGGCGGGTTTTTCTAATAGGGACTTGGCAGTGTCCTACTCTCACATGGGGAAACCCCACACTACCATCGGCGCTAATACGTTTCACTTCTGAGTTCG